>CZCA01000239.1_pt1 | contig 81714 bp, 76 predicted proteins | sample 591981 | NCBI WGS metagenome assembly CZCA01 (sample SAMEA3556810, study PRJEB10932) | anaerobic digester metagenome | reverse complement strand
GGCGCTCGTTTGCGTAACTCTTGGGTTTTCTTTGGGTTACTTGTGGATCCCAAAGGAGACCCACAGGAGCCCCTAAGGGAGGTCGCATGAAATCGACGTTTTAGAGGGCGGATTTGTTTTTGCAAAATCGGAGCTGAGGTCAAATATTTCAAAACAGGCAGCCGTTTCAGCCTCAGGTCTCGGAAAATGAATTCCTACCAAAATAGTAGGTGATTGGCATGTGTGCATTCACCAAATCATAAATCTTGGGATTCAAAATAAGGGGTGGACTTTGGATGCCAAATCATAAATGATACTCATTTATTCTGCTTAGCGCTATCGGCATCTAAAAGGTAAAAAAGGCATTGACTTATAAAGCCTGTAACGAAAGTTTGTTGCACAAAGTACATTATTTGCGTTATGGAGTTATTAACTTGATGTCCAATATAAAGTTACATACAATTAGCTTGACCTGTTTCCTGCTTTTGGTGGCGGTAACAGGTTTGATGTCACACACGGTCTTGCCAACGGATTTGCAGCAGCGGCAAAACCGTTATACCCAGACGGCTCCGCCTCCCGGGCCTGTGCGTCCGGTGGCAGAATTTGAGCCCTGTAGCGCGGTTTTGATTCGCTACCCTCTGGGGATTCCGGTGAATCTGGTGTCTATGCTTGCCAACGAAGTAGAGGTGATCTGTCTGGTGGACAACGCTTACCAACAGGGCAGAGCAACCGATACCTTTTCCGCTGCGGGAGTAAATATGGACAAGGTAAGCTTCTTTGTGGCGCCCACGGATTCCTATTGGACGAGAGATTACAGCCCTTGGTTTATCGTGGATGGCAACGATAATTTTGCAACTGTCGACTTTGTTTACAATCGCCCTCGTCCCGCTGACAATCAGATTCCTCAGCTCTTTGCCCAGAATTATTCCTACCCTTACTATGCCATGAGTCTACAGCAAACGGGCGGGAATTATATGACGGATGGGATTGCAATCGCAGCGCAGACAACCCTGGTCTACAATGAAAATCCCGGAGTGGGGCAGACGGGTGTGCACAACATCATGCTGCAATATATGGGTGCCCATACCTTTTATGGTATTCCGGATCCCAATAATACCTACATAGATCATATAGACTGTTGGGGCAAGTTTCTGGCTCCGGATAAGGTATTGGTGCGCAGTGTGCCGGCCAGTCATCCTCAATACAATGCCATTGAGCAGGCCGCTGCCTATTTTGCCACGCGCAACTGCTCCTGGGGCTATCCGTGGAAGGTTTATCGCGTGAATACGCCTCAAAATCAGCCCTACAGCAACTCTTTGATCCTGAACAAAAAGGTGTTTGTGCCCATCACCAATAGCAGCTCAGATGCTGCGGCATTGCAGGTTTATCGCGATGCGCTGCCCGGATATGAAGTAATAGGTGTACCAGGTGCTTACAACACACCCTGGGAATCCACCGATGCGCTTCATTGCCGCACTCATGAGATCAATGACAGGCAGATGCTCTATGTGAGCCACTTCCCCCTATGGGGTGAGCAGGATGCTGGGCAAAGCTTCGACATCGATGTAAAGATTAAAGCCTATAGCGGGCAGGCTTTGTACAGCGATTCTTTGAGGGTTGTCTACAAAGTTAACAGTGGCATTTGGCAGAGCGAACTGCTGAACTCCTTGGGAGGTGATCAATTTTCCTGTTCTTTAAGCGGCTTTGCCAGCGGCGATACCATACGCTACTTCATCCACGCGGCTGATCAGTCCGGACGCAGTATAGATCACCCTTTCACCGGTGCGCATGATCCTCACCTCTTTGTGATTTATATGGATACCCAGGCACCATTGATCGAACATCAGATTCCTGTGGATGTGATCTGCTCGGATTCTGCTCCCGTTGCCTTCGTGGCGCTGATAACAGACGACGGGGAAGTGGGCGATGTCTACTTCAGATACTATACTGAAACCCAGGATGTGAGAACTGCACCCATGAGCCATATGGGATATGGGCTTTATTGTTATAATTACAGCCCGGACTTTGGCAAGGATGACCACTTCTTAAGCTATCAGATCCAAGCGCAGGATAGGGAAGACCCACCCAATGTAAGCGTGTATCCCTCTGAAAATGAATGGATAAGCATACCTCTGAAGACGGTGGGCGTGGATGATCCCGTTATCCCGGGCAGCGATCTGGCAAATCTGAGAATTTATCCCAATCCCATATATCCCGGGGACAGGACCCTGAGGATAGAAAGTAAAAACTTGGGACAAGATACATATTTTTGGACTATTTTCAACATTCGTGGTCAGAAGTTGGCCTCAGGGAAAAGTAAGGCTGAACTCAAGGGTGGGCAGCTTTCCACTATAGACCTTAACCTGCTGGAAAACAATATAGTTAAGTCAGGTATCTATCTGCTAAAAATCAGTGGTAAATTCGGTGAAAAGAGCCGCAAATTCATCATCACAAACTAAGTTTGTAGAAATAAATCAACAGCGTTGTGAAAAAAAAGCTAACATTGCTCTTGACAAAATAAGCCCCCTCTTTTTGTATGGAAATAGCCTACAGACCCTACATAGAATGCCCTCCGATCAGTGGGGATACCGCCCGGTAATCCCCACTGCCTTTTTTCTGACCCTTAATTGGAAATATATAAACTTGCAAGAGGCGTTCCAATTTCTCAAACATTTTTATAGCCTTCTCTTATTATCATACCTGAAAATACATCAATTTGAGCCTTCCTACTGGCAAAACAACGTCCCCCTAAACCATGCGCAACTCAATGATATTGCATATGATAACCTGTCATGCCGGCCTGCTTCTCGTCCGATTTTGAATCTGGAAACAATGTGCGCCTGGGGATTCTTCTTTATATTAATGAACCAATATCATAAACGGCAGCTTGCAAGCAAACTGCTGAATTAAAAAACAATGGAGAGTACAACAATTGGAAGAGATCAGAATAGTAAATGTGAGTAAAGATTTCGATGGTTTTATGGCCGTTGACGGCGTGAATTTGACCATCAAACCCGGGGAGCTTTTTTCCTTTCTGGGGCCCAGCGGTTGTGGTAAAACCACATTGTTGAGGATGATAGCCGGATTTGAGACGCCGCTTAATGGCAAAATATTCATCGGTGATCAGGACATCGTGGAATTGCCTCCCTACAAACGACCGGTGAATACCATCTTTCAAAACTATTCACTGTTTCCACACATGACGGTGTGGGACAATGTGGCTTTTGGCTTGAAGGTACGCAAAACACCGCTGCCGGAGATCAAGGAAAGGGTGAGTGAAATGCTGAACTTGGTGAAGATGGATGACCAGCATTCCAAGTATCCAGACCAGATCAGCGGCGGTCAAAAACAACGCGTAGCCATCGCCAGAGCACTGATCAACAACCCCAAAGTGCTGCTTTTGGATGAACCCCTGGCTGCGCTCGATCTCAAGCTGCGTCAACATATGCTCATCGAGCTGATGAATATCCACGATGCTGTGGGCATCACCTTCATCTATGTGACGCACGACCAAAGCGAAGCCATGAGTATTTCAGACAGAGTGGCGGTGATGAACAGAGGCAAGATTGTGCAGGAAGGCCCGCCTGATGACATCTATGAGCGTCCTTCCAGCATCTTCAGCGCCTACTTCATCGGCGAAACCAACCTGATTACGGGAGAGGTGATCGGCATTGAGGATGAATATGTGCAGCTCAAGTGTCCCATGGGGAATGGAGAGTTTTTTGAGATAGATTCCACCTTCCATTTCAGGCCAGAAATTGGGAGCCAAATCACGGTATCTCTGAGGCCGGAAAAGATAGCTATCTCCCGTCACAAACCCAAGGTTGCAGACGATATGAACGTGGTGAAAGGCGTCATCGAAGACATCCTCTACCTGGGCAGCCATACCCAATATATCGTCACCGTAGGCAAGAACAATTTCAGGGTGTTTGACCAACACAAACGCGTGTATTTTGATGACACAGCCTTGGACTGGGAAGAAGAAGTGTGGCTGTTTTGGCATGATACGGATTCCTGGCTGATCGACGAACTGCCTCCCGAAGACCGTATGCCTGCTGAAGGGAAGTCACATCTTTCAAAAATCAAGAAACAAAGCTCAGTTTCGGGTGAACAGATATGAAAAACAGCGTCAAAAGCAACAAGCTGGACTACCTCCTGGCCGCACCAACGCTGATCTGGCTTACCATCTTCTTTTTGGTGCCCTATCTAATCGTGCTCATCTATGGCTTTCTCACTCCGGATATCTTCGATGTAAAGTTTGAATTCAATCTCGATGCCTACAGGCAGCTCCTTGACGGCACCTACTTCCGGCCCTTTTTGCTATCTGTAAGGTTGGCTATCACCACCACGCTGCTGTGCATCCTCATCGCCTATCCGGTGGCTTACCTGATCGCCAGAGCTTCAGACAAGGTGAAGAATACGCTCCTGATCCTCATTATCATCCCCTTCTGGACCAACCTCATCATCCGCATCTTCAGCTGGCGTATCTTTCTGTCCTACAACGGGGTAATGAATAATATACTGATGCGCATCGGACTCATTTCGCAACCTTTGGAAATCATGCGTACAGACCTGGCTGTGATCATGGTGATGGTTTACGTCTACCTTCCCTATATGATCTTGCCCCTCTATAGTGTGTTGGAAAAGCTGGATTTCACGCTCTTGCAAGCCGCTATGGACCTGGGGGCTACCGAGGTTAAAGCCTTTTTCAAGATCACGCTGCCGCTCAGCCTGGAAGGGATATTTGCCGGAGTCTTGCTGGTGTTTATCCCTTCGTTGGGAACCTACCTGATCCCGCAATTGGTGGGAGACCAGAGGTCTTTGTATGTGGGGCAGGTGATCACCTATAAGATCAAGAATATTCCCAGAAACTGGCCCATGGCTTCTGCGCTCAGCTTTGGTTTGCTTGTTTTGGTGGCCTTTTTCCTGCTCCTGGGCTATATTCTGCTGCGCAAAAGTAAGGTAAGAGGAGTGGTATAATGAAGAGATTCTCACGTGCCAAGTTTTTCAAAGGGATGAATCTGACTGTCTTCACTTTCGCCATGCTGTTTTTGTATATCCCTATCCTGATCTTGGTGATCTACAGCTTCAATGATGCACGCATCGTTACCTCCTGGAAAGGCTTTACGCTCAAGTATTATGGCCAGCTTTTTCGTAATGTTGCCATCCGGCAAGCCTTTTTGAACACGATGTTGATCGCTGTATTGAGCACTGTTATTTCCACGCTTTTGGGTTTACTCACTGCTTTGGGTTTGGAAAACAAGAAACTCAAAGGCAGAAAAGGATTCATGGGCCTGCTCTATGCGCCCTTGGTGATGCCGGACATCCTCATGGGTGTGTCCCTGGCTTTGCTCTTCAACTTCCTCAGAGTAAATACCGGGATGTGGACGGTGCTCATCGCTCATGTCACCTTCTGCGTATCATATACGGTGATCGTGATCCAGTCCCGCCTGGAAGGCTTTGACAACTCGCTCATCGAGGCGGCGATGGACTTGGGAGCAAAGCCGAGCACCACCTTTTTCAAGGTGAAACTGCCGCTGATTATGCCCGGCGTGATCGCTGCTGCGTTACTTTCGTTTACACTTTCGATTGATGACTTCATCATCACCTTCTTTACCTCAGGCAGAGGTTTTGACACCCTCCCCATCTATGTGGAAGGAACCATCCGGCGTGGTACCATCACCACCATCAACGCACTGTCTACCCTGGTGATAGGCTTAACTCTGCTGTTGGTGGTATTCACCAAGCGCATCCGTAAATCGCTGATTTCTTCCTTTTAATGGGTATGCTGAAATTGGCAAAAAGCTCCAACGGTTCCACAATACTTTTCGTCTTGGAACGGAACTTGCAAGTGTATAAAAGTAATCGGGCCGGGATGGCTGGAAAGTCGCTCGGCTGATTGAGTAACAACTTGAGGAATAGATGACTATATTGATCCTGGCTACGGTGATCCTGATCCTTAATTGGATTTGGGAATATCGCCGTCACCTGCGTAAAGTAAAAAGCATCCCTATAAGAATACATGTAAATGGCACCAGAGGTAAATCCAGCGTGACAAGGCTCATCGCTGCAGGCCTCAGAGCGGGTGGCATTCGCACCATCGCAAAAACCACGGGCACCATGCCCCGGGTGATCATGCCTGATGGTCGTGAGGCTGCTGTGATCCGGCTTATGGGTGCTAATATCATCGAACAGAAGTATATATTCCGTGAGGCGGAAAAGCATGACGTTCAGGCTATCGTGATCGAATGTATGGCCGTTAACCCCGTTTTTCAGTGGATCACAGAGCGCAAGTTTGTCCAATCTACCATCTCTGTGATTACCAACTGCCGCCCGGATCATCTGGACCAAATGGGCAGCACGGTTCAAAGTGTGACCATGTGCCTTTCCAACACCATTCCTGCCAACGGCATCTGCTATACTGCGGAGAATAAGACCTTTACCATCTTGGAGAATGTGGCCAAGAAACGCAACGCACGTATTCATCAAATCCGCCCCAAAGATGTGAGCCAGGACGAGCTTGGTGGCTTCAGCTATATCGAGCACGCGGAAAACGTACAGCTGGCTTTGGCTGTGTGTGCAGAGGTTGGTGTTCCCAGGGATGCCGCTCTGCATGGGATGCAGACTGCCAGCCCGGATCCTGGTGCGCTCAGGAAATACTTCATCCCGGATCGTGGCAAATCCATTCATTTTTACAATGTCTTTGCCGCCAATGATCCCAGTTCCACCGCATATATCGTCAAGATGGTGACCGGTCACTTGACGGGCGTGGAAAAGATTATCATCCTGAACAGCCGTTCAGACCGTCTCTTCAGGAGCCAGCAACTGGTCGACGCTATCCTGGAGCTGGATTACAGCTATCTGTTACTCACGGGTGAGATACCCGAAAAAGTGGAGAGCTATGCACTTGATGCAGGTGTTCCACGCAATAAACTCATCACTCTGGGTGAGCCCTCTCCTGATCATGTCTACGACAAGGTTTGGGAGCTTAGCAACAAAGAATCCCACGTGTTGGGGATCGGAAACATAGCCGGAAGGATACAATATGGAGCCCAGATTGTGGCTCAATTTAAAGATAAGATAAAGCCAGGCAAAAATGCCCAGCAACAAGGAGCCGTAAGTGGTTGATGCAGTAGTACAAGCCGCGGTTGGATTAGGCGTGATCGTGAGCCTCGTGTTTAGCGAGCTCTTGGGCGCCTCAGCCGGTGGAATTGTGGTGCCAGGATACTTGGCGCTTTATTTGGATAGGCCGATGCAGATAGTTGGTACCCTTGTGGTGAGCTTGCTCACCTGGGGCATTATCCGCATCATCGGACAATTTACACTTTTATTCGGGAAACGACGCATGGTGCTCAGCATCCTCGTCGGGTTCATCCTGGGATGGGCTTCCCGTCTTGTGGTGTTTGAAAACATCACCGTCTATACCTTGCAGATGCAATCTATTGGATACATCATCCCCGGTCTGATAGCCAACTGGTTTGAACGTCAGGGATTTTGGAAGACCATCACCACCATGGGCGTGGCAGCGATATTGGTGCGGCTCGCCTTGATCGTGGTGTTTGGGGGTGAGATATGAGTATGTACCGTCCCTCACTCAAGTCCGGCAGATCGCTTTTCATATTACTCATCCTTGCGATCATTCTGTTTTTGATAGCACATAACAGTCACGTCCGCATCAAGGCAACAAACTACGATGAAAAGGTGGAAGCAGCTACGCTGATGAAGACTTTTATGGATACCCTCAAGGTGGAGCTGGAAGAAAGGAAATACGACTTTGATCCTATAGACGATCCTTTCCACACGGGGCTCATTGGCCTGAGATTGTCCTCGATCACTACAGACAGAGGCTTGCTTTCAGATAAACAGGCGGCTCTAAACCCCAACCTCGCCGCTATATTCATCGAAGAGTTTAAAAACGAAAGACTTCAAGCTGGAGACCATATAGCGGTGGCCGTCACGGGTTCGACTCCATCCGTAAACCTGGCCCTTTACGCAGCCATCAAGGTGCTGGACCTCAAGCCCAGCATTATTACAGCTGTTTCCAGTGCATCATACGGTGCCAATAGAGAAGACTTTACCTGGCTGGATATCGAAGCCATCCTCAAAGAAAAGGGGCTCATCGACTTTGGCAGTTCCTACGCCTCTTTCGGAGGTAAGGAAGACCTCGCAATCGGGCTTTCCGACAATGGAATCGCAAATATCAGAGATGCAATGGCCAGAAATAATGTGCCGCTGCTGATGGGCTCAAACTTGGAAGAAAACGTCGCTCTGCGCGATGCCGCCTACAAAGAGCTGCTTCCCAAGGGCAAACGCTACAAGATGTTTGTAAACATTGGTGCAGCTTTGGCAAACGTAGGCTCCGAGCCCAATGCCCGCTTGATTCCTGAAGGATTGAACAAGAGACTGGCGGAGAAGAGCTTTGAGAGGGAAGGCGTGATGATGCTGATGGCGCGCCAGAATGTGCCCGTGCTCCATGTGCGACGCATCCAGCGCTGGGCAAAGAAATATGACGTTGCCTCTCATAGGGATGAAATACCCACCCCCGGGGAAGGCCCAGCTTTCTCCAGAAGCCGTCACAACATTGTCGTCGCCTCAATATGCTTAGCAATACTCGTAGCCGCCATCATCGTGGTGATCGTTTTTGACAGACACGATCGTAGGTTTATGGCCAATATCGTAGACCCTGATGAAGAACTCTGACCCCCATAACATCTTTATAATGTACGGAGAATAATAAATGAACCTTAGAAAGATAACTGTTATTGCAATCATGCTGATCCTGCTCACATCGGTTGCAGCAAAGACCAAGGTAATGAGCTTTGACAACCCCGGCTCCAAAAGACTGCTTAAAGATGAGAAGGCCGGCAACTACTACTATTTTCGCCCTCTGCCGGAACGAAGCATGAAGCTGAACGTGGCCGGCATAGATAAGATAGAATTGCGCAGCTTCAGCCTGGAAAGAAAGAGAAAAGCTGAAGTGATCAGCATCATAGATAAGAAACAGACCAAGCACACCCTCAATCCCGCAGGTGTGGTCTATGGATACCATACATTTGAAGCTGTGGAGATTCCCATTCCCAAAGACACCAAAGAGATGGAAATTCTCTGCTATGATAGAGACCTCTATTTCAGAGCTTTCTATGAAGAACCACCCAAACCTAAGACTCCCACCAGGAAAAGAGCACCCAACTTGGTGGTGGACGCCCATAGCGGCATCCTTTCCATGACCCGCAACGGCAACAGTAGCGACTACTACAGCTTCACACCGGATCAGCCCCTGCGCTTTACCCTCAACAACTCCCGCAACGCCGTCATCTACGTGCGCGCCAGGCTGCTGGATAGAGAGCTTCCCGTCTTTGACGTCTATGTAAATGGAAAGCTGCATGACACCCATGAGTTTAGCATCAAGCGCACATCCACCTATTCCGTGATCGGCATACGGCATCTGTCTTTGGGCAAGAAGGTTACTCTGCCCGAAAATAGCGGCAGATGCGTGATCGAGCTGAGAGCCAAAACCGATCACCTGTTCCTGGGAAGGCCAGTCTTGCTTAAGCGCAAGTGAGGCATATAGATGCAAGCTCTCAAACGAACAACTGAACCCAAAGATAAGATAGAGGCAGACATGAAGAAAGAGGATAGAGAAAAGGCCAAAGCCACAAAGGGCAGACCCGTTTACCGAAACGGGAAGGTGCGTTTTCTGCGCAATGTTTTGCCCATCATCATGCTCATGCTGTTTGGCTTGATGAGCCTGCCACTCTTTGCCCAGATGGACGTCTCCGTAAGCATTGGTGCCAATTATTCAGACAACGTGTTCAGGCTCTCCGATTATGATCTGCAGCGCTTTGAGGATAGGCATCCAAACCTGGAATATGCCAGAACAACAGACGACCTGAGCATCAAGACCAAGGTAGATATGGCCTATGCCTTCAGGTATAAATGGTACAAGATAGAGCCCTCGATCACCGCTTCCTTCAGCCAGAATGTCTCCAACACCGAAAAGTGGAGAAAGGACGTCCTGGCGCGGCTGGCTGTGGTGCGTTACTACTGGGATGCGAAGCTGCTCTATGGCTACTATCCCAATATCTATGTGCGAGACTATGTGGATACTGACGGCAGCGGCAAGCTCGAGCAATTCAGCTATGAGCGCAACCTCTATCGTGCCGATCTCAATGTGAGGCCCTTGAAGAAGACCACCTTGAAGGCAAACTTCCGCTATGAAGAGCTCTTCTACAATAGCTACTGGACCGAGTATGATGGAGACGCCAAGACCATGGGGCTGGGCCTCAGGCAAAACTTCCCCGTCTTTGTGCTGGATGCCATGTATGAATACCGCATCTTTGACAACTGGGATAAATACCCCGAGGACTCCTCTTACGAGAGCAACATATACAGTGGTACCTTGAGGCTGAAAGATTCACCTTTGAACAGCAGCAAAAAGGATTCACCCCAGTGGAGCCCTTCGCTGTCCCTGAGTTTTGAAGAGCGTTTCTATGGTGGCACAGACCCCAAAAACGCCCATCGTGTCGACAAGATTTACACCACCAGGGCTGGCCTCAGGTTTAAAATTAGCAAACAATTAAACTTTACTCTTGACTATTCTCACTATCTCAGGAATATAGACTCACCCAACGCATCAGTTCGCAGGCTCAAGCCCTACAGCGAGAACCAGATTGAAGCGATGATCAAATACAACCTATAGAGGATGGTGAGAAATGGACTTTAAACAAGAAAGCTCTACCAAGAAGATCAAGGAGTTTCTCGACCTCGTGGAAAACGATAAGATCGAGATTCGCCGCTACAGAAGCCCTGTATTAGTTTGGGCTGTTGAAGAAGGAACCGTCTACTATTCCATATGGGAGCAATCCATGTTGGATCAATTTGGCTTGCATAATGTGGACGGCTGGGACTACAAAGAAGACGCTCTCTTCTGTCCGGACTGGATCTCCGATTTTGAAGATGAAGATTTTGATGACGATGACGACGATGATGACTTCAGCGTTATCAGCAATCTTCGTTTTCCCCCTCCTGAAAAGAAAAGATAGAAGCGCAAGATGAGAGTTGCCTTCATCGGTGGAGGAGCTTGGGGGCTGGCACTGGCCCGTCTCTTGGCTATAAACTCCCACGAAGTCTTGGTGTGGGAACACAATCCCAAGTGGCTCAAGAGCCTGATCGAGACTCGCTCAAATCCCGTCCTGCTTCCTGATGTAACAATGCCCGCCGGCGTGAGCTTTACCGGCTCCATGGCAGATTTTGCCGGCTTCAGCCCTGATGTGATAGTGCTGGCCACTCCCACCCAATTCCTACGTTCCACCCTCCAGAACATAGATGCTGATGCTGCCTCCACTATCTGGGAGAGCCCCAAGCTTAAAGCCATCGTAAACGTAGCCAAAGGCATGGAAGAAGGCAGCCTCAAACGCATTGATCAAATCCTGATGGACGAACTTCCTGAAGCTGCTCATGCCAAGATCTGCGCTCTTTCCGGGCCCAGTCATGCAGAAGAGGTGAGCCGCCAGATTCCCACCACCGTGGTAGTCGCAGGCAGCGATCCGGGCGTCTTGATGCTTCTGCAGGAGATGTTTAGCAATGACTGGTTCAGAGTCTATAGAACTGACGACCTCATCGGCGTGGAGATTGGTGGCAGCGTAAAGAATATCATCAGCATTGCCGCAGGGATCGTTGCCGGACTGGAGTTTGGAGACAACACCATGGGTGCCTTGCTCACCCGCGGCATCGTGGAAATCATCCGTTTGGGCACAGCCATGGGAGCGCAAGCGGAAACCTTCATGGGTCTTTCCGGCATTGGCGACCTGATCACCACCGCCATCAGCCCGCACAGCCGCAACCGCTTTGTCGGCTACCACATTGGCAAAGGCAAGAAGCTCTCCGAGGTCTTAGCCACTATGGACAAGGTTGCCGAGGGTGTAGCCACCACGCGCTCTATCCATGAGGTTGCGGCTGTCTACAACGTGGAAATGCCCATCACCAACGAAGTTTACAAGGTATTATTTGAAGACAAATCCCCCGAGAAAGCCATCAGAGACCTGATGACCCGGGAACTGAAACAGGAGTAATCCCCCAAACCTTATATATAAGGAGAGAGCCATGCTCAAAGATTTAGTATTAAAGAACCGCAGTTATCGCAAGTTTGATGCCGCTTTTGAAATAAAGGACACCCTTCTTTTTGATCTGATAGATTTGGCCAGAATCTGCCCCAGTGCAGGCAATCTGCAGTCTTTACGTTTCATGCCCGTGTGGGAAAAGCCCCATCTGGACATCGTGTTTGAAAACCTCAGTTGGGCCGCTTATCTGAGCTATTGGGATGGCCCGGAGCCCCAGCAGAGGCCCTCGGCTTACATCCTGATCATCGGCCCTACGCAGACCAATAAGTTTCATCTCACAGATGCCGGCATAGCAGCTCAAACCATCCTTTTGGGCGCCACCGAGAAGGGATTGGGCGGCTGCATCTTGGGCTCTGTAAAGAGGCAAGAGATCAAAGAGCGTTTAAGCATCCCGGAAGAGCTGGAAATAAGTCTCGTGCTTGCCTTGGGAAAACCCACAGAGAAGGTTGTCATCGAAGATGTGACCGATCCTGATGACATCGAGTATTGGCGTGATCCGGATGAGGTTCACCACGTCCCCAAGCGCTCACTCAACGATCTTATTATCCTGCCCATGGAGGCAAAATGAAAAGAATCGCACTCATCCTGACTTTGGCTCTCATAGCCATCCTGCTCTGCTCTTGCGCTCCCGGCAAGAGCGGTCACAATGAAAACTATCGTGCCGGTTTCTTCAGAGGCATCTGGCACGGCTGGATCGCTCCTATTACCCTGATCTGGCAGATCTTCAATCCCAACGTGAGGATATATGAGCCTTTCAATACAGGCTGGTGGTATGATCTGGGATATTATCTGGCTATCGTGGGCGGTTTTGGAGCTCTGGGATTTTTCCGAAAGCGGGGGAAAGACTAAGCTCAAGACAGTTATATCCGCATGAAAGCAAGGTCGGTTACTGCAGAGCGCAGCAGCGCTATCCCTATCTTTGAGCTTATTTTAGCCTCTGCAATCTGGGGCTTTGCCTTCGTGGCTCAGAGAAAGGGCAACGAAAGCCTGCATCCGCTCTTCTTCAATGCCCTGCGCTTCGGCATCGGCAGCCTGTTTCTTCTCACCCTCATCCAGATTAAAGCACCCAAGGCAAGGCCCAAGCTCAAGGCCGACCTACTGTTGCTGGGCTGCATCCTCTTCATCGCTTCAGCACTCCAGCAGATTGGGCTTTTGTGGACAAGTGCCGGCAGCGGTGGTTTCATCACTGGCCTCTATGTGGTTTTCATTCCCATTATCGGCATCTTCAAAAAGCAGAAGCTTAGCAAGCTGATTATCGCCTCCATCTTCCTGGCAGTCCCCGGTTTATGGCTGATAAACTCCGGCGCTTCGGTGGACGCAACATTTGGCAACCTCTTGGTGCTCATCTCAGCCATCTTTTGGGCTATGCACGTACAGTATATAGACACCATCGTCCAGCGCTATCCCAGCCTTTGGGTTGCCTTCAGCCAATACGCCATCTGTGCTGTGATCAACTTCATCGTCTGGTTGGCAGGTATGTTGCTGAAGTTCATAGAGCCAGTCACAGTCCACAGCCTTGCGGCCAACGTATCTCAGGCAGCCATCCCTGTGCTATATTCAGGGATCTGCTCAGTGGGAATTGCTTACACGCTTCAGCTGCACGCTCAAAAGAAGGTTGCTCCAACACCGGCTGGCATCATCCTTTGCATGGAAGCGGTTTTTGCTCTCTTGGGCGGCTGGCTTTTGCTGAATGAACAGATCACCTGGTATTCGATTGGCGGCGCCGCTTTATTATTTACAGCCATGATTGTCTCCACTGTCCCAAGCACAAAACCGGAGCTGGCAGAGAGCTCGCAGCTATAGGCCACTCTATCATGATAAGGCTCACCACAGCAGCGAATATCCATCAGATTTGCGAGAGGCATCATTTTTTCATTGACAGAAAAGGCCCTTCTATTTTTTATGGCAAAACATATACGACAAACGAACAACTTTAAGGATAGATAATGTTATACACAATTGCCCTGATCATTCATACTCTGATCTGCATCGCATTGGTGCTGGTCATTTTGGCACAGACTTCCAAGGGAGGTCTTGATGCCAACCTCGGCGGTGCCGCCGTGAACGTTTTTGGCGGTAGCGGCGCTTCTGAGTTCTTACGCAAATGGACTCAGATCCTGGGTTTGCTCTTTTTAATATCCTGTATTTTGCTGGCTTTCCTGGTGAGGGATGTCGGTAAATCTGAATTTAAAGACATCCAAAAGCGCCAAAGCAAAGTGGGCCAGACTGAAGCCCCGGCCCAGCCTGCTCCTGTGAAACAGGCTCCCGCCCCGGCAGCTGCTCCTCAGAGCGAATGATAATGACTTTTGCAGAAGTGGTGGAACTGGCAGACACGTAAGACTAAGGATCTTATGCCCACTGCGGGTGTGCGGGTTCAAGTCCCGCCTTCTGCACCACAAATCAAGCGCAATCCTCAAAAGGGTTGCGCTTTTTACATTCAAGCTTAAAATATCTATAGAAGATGAGAGGTTACAATGACAGCGAGAAAAGAAAATCAAGCAGCCGGCAACCTGTACTTGGTGCCTGTTCCCATAGGCAACCTGGGGGACATCACCCTCCGTGCCCTGGAAGTGCTGAGCAGCGTGGAGCTTATCGCCGCAGAAGATACCCGCACCACCTCTTTTCTGCTCAATCATCATGGGATAGCATATCAAGAGCTGATCAGTTACCATAAATTCAACGAACGCGCCCGCATTAACTTACTGATAGACCATCTGCGCAGCGGCAAGGACTTGGCTGTGGTTTCCGATGCCGGCACGCCCGCCCTGTCTGATCCCGCCTCCATCCTGGTGGATGCTGCCATAGAAGAGGACATCCCTGTGATTGCGCTACCCGGCGCTTCAGCTTTGCTGCCGGCCCTCACCGCCAGTGGCTTGAATGATGGTCCCTTCCTCTTTCTCGGTTTCCTGCCCACCAAAGCCAAGCATCGCAGCCAGTTTCTCAATCAGATCAAAGCCAGCCCTCACCCAATCGTCCTCTATGAGGCTCCTCACAGGATAGAGAAGCTGATGTGTGAGCTGCAGCAGCTCTTGGGCGATAGAAAAGTCTGCCTGGCCCGAGAGATCACCAAGCTGCATGAAGAGTATATCCGCGGCACTTTGACGGAGCTCAGCGAACCCGGCAGGATCAAAGCCAAGGGTGAATTTGTAGTCGTGATAGACAAGGCACCGGAAGCAAATCAACCCAACACCCAGCAGATAGAACAACTTGTCACCTTGCTCAAGCAGGAAGGAATCAGCATTTCCTCTGCCACCAAGATACTGATGCAGGCTACAGGAATCAAACGCAACCAGGCATACCGGCTGCTATTGGACAAAGAAGAAGAGGCCTCAGAATGAAAGCCCCATATCTGCTCTTCGACTTTGATGGCACCATCGCGGACTCAATCACGCCACTCTTTCATATGCTCAATAAGATGGCTCCAGAGATAGGCGTAAGACCCGTCAGTTGGGAAGAGTTTGACCGTCTCCGCGACCTGACTCCCAGGCAGATACTCAAAGAACTGAAGATACCTCTCTTCAAGATGCCCAGGTTGGTCAGGATGGTGTTGGAAGAATATCGTCACATTATTTCGCATCTGCAGCCCTGTGAGGGCATCCTGGAACTGCTCTCGGAGCTCAAACAGCGCCAGATAAGCCATGCTTTGCTCAGCTCCAATGACGACCAAAACCTGAGTGCTTTTCTGGCAAAATACCGGATAGACAGCTTCGCCTGGGTGGAAGGAACTGAAGGCGTCCTGAATAAGAGCAGCTACTTAAGAAAGCAGATACGCAAGCACAAGCTGGCGCAATATGATCTCTATTACATCGGTGACGAGATCAGGGACATCGAAGCCGCCCGCAGCAACAAGATTAAATCCATCGCCGTATCTTGGGGTTTGCACAGCCATCAACACCTGCAAAAGCAGCAGCCAGACTACCTGGTAGACAAACCCTCAGAGATCCTGAACATCATGAAGCAACCCCATAAATAAGGATAAACATTAAGAGGTTTAACAATGAAGAAAAAACTAACCGCAGTAGTCATCCTGGTGATGCTAATATCCCTCGCATTTGGCAATGACAGCTATTACAAGTTGAAGCCAAGTTACATGACTGTAAACGGCGTATCCAACACCGGCCTGGTTGTCGGCAATGAGGAGTATGCCGGCCCGTTTATGTTTTGGAATCCTGAAACAGACGAAGTCACCAATATCGGCGGCCTGGCTGCCGGTGATGGCGTGGGCGGCATGGCACGCTTTTCCGCAGATGGCAATTATCTCTCCGGAAGTGCCATGACAGAATTGCCCGTGGATACGGCTTGGCAAAAAGAAGAGCTGAGCCAATACAACTACATCTTTACCTCAATCACCTTTCCCTGGGATGGAGACATAGGTTTTGCCGCAGGGCAATCTTCCACTTATCAGGGAAATGGCATTGTGCTAACGACCTATAACGGCGGCGAAAACTGGTTCCCAGTCTGGGAAGATACGCAAAACCGCGGTATAGAGAGCATGTGTTTTCTCGATGAATACACCGGCTACGTCTGCGGCTGGAACGGCTATTTTGCTCAAACTACAGATGGTGGTTCCACTTGGAATACCATCGATCCCACCGGTGGACAATCTGTCTATTATTGGAGTTCTGTGCATTTCAAGGATGAAAACAACGGCGTGATTGGCGGTATTTTAGATGACGGCATTGCAGTCTATTACACTTCCAATGGAGGGCATAGCTGGAGCTTGGCCACCGGACTCAGCGGTGCCCCTGCAGCCATCGGCTATGCCGGCGGAGACACTTACTACCTTACCACTGGCACAGGTAAGATCCAAAAATCCACCAACAACGGCCAAAGCTGGACGGAGGTATACAGCCTGCCCATGGGCGTCTTCCTGGGCATGGATTTCTTGAATCCCGATACAGGCTATGTGGTGGGCGAAGGCAGTATCTACCACACCACCGACGGCGGAGCTACCTGGCAAGCGCAAAGCGTAGGCCCAGACCCCATCTGGCAGGATGTCTACTACCTGGACGAACAAAACATCGTGCTCTGTGGCACACCAGATATGATCTATGAATCCACCGATGGCGGAACCACCTGGCAGTGGGCAAATGAAGCCACTTTTAACGGTGACCCCGGGCTCTATTCCATAGCCAGATCCGGAACCAAGCTGCTCATCAGTGGCTCCGGCGGCACATTCTACCACCGCTCAACCGTAGACTCTGAAATAGTATCCGAAATGGCGCGCTACAACGTGCAAACCGGCGAATGGACTACCTTGGGTAATCTCGGATATTGTCTGGATGGAAACTACAGCTCCGGCTGGTCTATCTCAGCAGATGGCGGCACGGTGGGTGGAAATGCCTGGAAAGGCGGCTGGTATGCTCACGCCGTGGCTTGGAATGCAGACGAAGGCTTCATGGATTTGGGCACCTTGTACCCTGATGATAATGCCAGCACCAGAGCTGAAGCGATCAGCGGTGACGGCTCCATCATCGTGGGCTATCAAGACTTCAACGGCCCCTGGAAAGCCGCAGTGTGGAGAAAGAACCCCGCAGGTGGCTACTATCCCAACGTTCACCTCCTCTTTGATCCCCTGGGCGACCCCAACGATGAAGAAAACCAGCTCGCCATGGCTACCGCGATCTCCTCAAATGGAGTGTGGATTGGCGGTCAGGGAGACTACGTGACCAACGGTCAACCCTGGATCTGGAGCGAAGACACAGGTGTCGTGCTCTTGGGCACCATCGACGATCTGGAAGGCACCGTCACAGGCATCAACCACGATGGCAGCGTTGTGGTTGGTTTCTTTGGAGGCCTACCCTGGATTCCCAGAGTTCCCTTCATCTGGACGCAGGCCAACGGCATCCAAAACCTGAATGAATATGCCACCCAAACCCTGGGAGTAGATATGGCCGGTACGACTATCGAGACGCCCATGGACCTTTCCGAGAATGGCTTATTTGTGGTAGGAATGGCGTTTGATCCCAACTTTGGCGAATGGGGAGGAGAGCAACGAGCCTTCAGGCTTCAACTGGGCGAAACCTCCACTCCTCAAGACACCATTGTCCCCGCCGCCTCGAGCTTGAGTAGCGTCTATCCAAACCCCTTTAGCTCAGAAGCCAAGATCGAATACAAGCTCAATGAAGCGTCCCAGGTGAAGCTGTCCATCTACAACCAACGTGGCCAACTGGTGAAGCAGCTTGTTTCCGAAGGCAAAAATGCCGGTACCCACACCGTGAGCTGGGACGGCAGAGATGCCAAGGGGCGTAAGGTATCCAGCGGTATCTACTTCGCCCGTCTGACTTCAGATCAACAAATCAGCCAAAAGAAACTGATCTACATGGCGCAATAATCAACCACTATTTAAAGGTAAAGGCGGTGGAAATCTCCATCGCCTTTCTTGATATCGTCATCAAAATTAAGGCCTGTTTCGGGCCACTTTTTCTCATTCAATTTCTCCCTCTTTTGCTCAATTTCCACCGGGTGAGAGAGCGGGCCGTTTTGAAATATTTGACTTACGGCCCCGTTTTGCGAAAACAATTCCGCCTTCTAAAACGTCGATTTCATGCGGCCTCCCTTAGGGGCTCCTATGGGTCTCCTTTGGGATCGACAAGTAACCCATGGAAAACCCAAGGGTTACGCATTCGAGCGCCGAGGAGACCCGAGAGTAGGGCAAGCTGGGGCAAAAGTCAAAGGTTGAGTCAAGCATCGGTTTTGTGCAAATAAATAAACGGCTACTAAATTGGTAGGTATTCAGCCGATATAACAAGCCTCAAAATGCCTGAAACATTCCGCTTAGGAAACAGGGTGTGTACAGGCCACATATTTCAGCTTGGACAGGCCTTTTTTGCAATTCTATTGACAGATATCCGCCTCATCATAAATTGACCATGATCAAACAATGTTAAAAGGACAAGTTATGGATATTATAGACTACAAAAAGCAAGCGGGGGAGATGATCTCCCAGATTTCCGAGATTCGGAGGTTACTTTGATCTTGGCGCTTTGGAGACAGAGCAATCCAGATTGGAGCTGATCACCAATAGTCCCGGTTTTTGGGATGATCAGAATAAAGCCCGTAAAATCAGCAAACAGCTCAGCTTCATCAGCTCTGAAATAGAGCACATTCACACCCTTGATGGTCTTAAAGATGATCTTTCGGCCTGTCTTGAGCTATTGGAAGAGGATTTCAGCCAAGACCTGCTCAACGATGCGATAGCCGAACTGCCCAGGCAGGAAGCATTTATCGAGAAAGCAGAGATTGAGTGTCTTTTAAATGAGAAGTATGACAATCAGGATGCAGTTTTCACCATTCACGCCGGAGCCGGTGGCACTGAGGCTCAGGACTGGGCAGAGATGCTGTTTCGTATGTATACGCGCTGGGCTGAAAAGCGTGGATTTGCCTACACCGTGATAGATTCGCTTCCGGGCGAAGAAGCGGGTTTGAAGAGCGTCAGCATGGAGATAGAAGGCAATTTTGTCTATGGTATGCTCAAGGCAGAGATTGGCGTGCATCGTCTGGTGCGGATTTCGCCCTTCAATGCGCAAGGCAAGCGGCAGACGTCTTTTGCCTCGGTTTTTGTTTACCCTGTATTTGATGACGATATTGAGGTGGAGATTGATCCCAAGGATTTGAAGATAGATACCTACAGGTCCAGCGGCGCCGGAGGTCAACACGTCAATACCACTGATTCTGCGGTGAGGATCACACATCTGCCCACCAATATCGTGGTGAGTTGTCAAAATGAGCGTTCGCAGATCCAAAACCGCGAGAAAGCCATGGCTATTCTCAAGAGCCGTATCTATCAGCATTTGGAAGAAATGCGAGAGAAGGAAAAGCAAAAGCTGGAAAACGCCAAAACGGATATAGGCTGGGGAAACCAGATAAGATCTTATGTGTTCCAGCCCTATCAGATGGTAAAAGACCTGCGCACAGACCACGAGACGGGGCAGGTGGACAGAGTGATGGATGGAGACCTGGATTCCTTCATCTATGCCTGGCTCAAGCTGAGAGCCAAAGAGCGCAACAGGAGCTAAGATGAGCTACAAAAGACTGATCCCAAAATTGGATATGGACAGGCTGCCCATACACACAGGCATCATCATGGACGGCAATGGACGCTGGGCCAAGAAGCGCTTTCTGCCCAGGCTGCAAGGCCATAATGCGGGCGCCAAAGCTATCCGGCAAGTTACGGAACTGGGGGTGGAAATTGGGCTGAAATACCTCACTTTCTTTGCCTTTTCCACGGAGAACTGGTCTCGCCCGGAAGACGAGGTGAAGGGCTTGCTCAAGCTTCTCAAAGAGCGTTTGTACGAGCAAATTCCAGAGCTGAATGAACAGAATATCGAAGTGGGGTTCATTGGCAGCAAGAGCGGCCTGGATCCTGATTACCTGGCTGACATCACAAGCTTGGCAGAGATGACCACCGGCAATACCGGCATGAGAGTAAACATCGCTTTCAACTATGGCGGTCACCTCGAGATTGTGGAAGCGATCAAGAAACTGGCAAAAGACAAACCCGACGCTATAGACAGCCTCACACCTGAAAGTTTTGCAAACTACCTCTACACGGCAGGACAGCCCGAGCCGGACCTTATCATCCGTACCAGCGGAGAGCAGCGGATTTCAAACTTCCTGATCTGGCAAAGCGCCTATTCCGAGATCTATTTTACAAAAACGCTCTGGCCGGATTTTGGCAAGGCGGAGATGGTGAAAGCCATCCTGGATTATCAAAAGCGAACCAGGAGATGGGGAGGACTTTGAGATTGAGTGAGCTGCAAAAACGCATCCTTGTCTCTGTGATCTTCGGGCCGCTTTTGCTCTTGGCCCTGTGGTTGCAGGGATATTATACCGTGATTCTCTTCGCGCTGATCAGTGTGGCTGGTTCCTATGAATACTTCAGGATGATGGGCGCGGGGAAATGGGATTACCTCTGGATTCTCTATGGCTTGGCGCTTTTTATCTCGCTGATCACGATTCGGGGCTACGACTTGGAGATTATTTGGTTAACATTTCTTGTTTTAACGCTCGGAGCACTGGTTGGCTGGAACGGGGGAAGCAGCATCCCCAAAGCATTTAAGGTAGCTTTTGGCTTGTTTTATACCACGGTACTTCCTGCGATGATTGTGAGAATAGGACTTGACCATAATGGCCGTCCTTTATTATTGGTTTTAGTCTTGATGATCTGGTTGGTGGATAGCACTGCCTATTTCGTTGGGATGCGCTTTGGCAAACGCAGAAACCTGTTTTCTGTGAGTCCGAACAAGTCCTTGGAAGGTTTTTTGGCTGGAATGCTTGCACCGGCTATCGTCGTGATTATATTGTATATGTGCAAAGTGGATTGGCTCTCTACGAGAGAGATGGTCCTCATCGCTGTTGCAGCGGGAATCTTTGGCCAGTTGGGCGACCTTCTGGAAAGTATGCTCAAGCGCTACTACGGAGTGAAGGACAGCTCCAAGCTCATTCCCGGCCACGGCGGCGTTTTGGATCGTACCGACAGTATACTCTTGGCGGGATCCTTTCTCTATTTTGCTTTGCAGATTCTGTCCTGATGGTGGAAACTGCAGCATAGAACAAAAATTAAAGTGTAATTCTTGGAGGAATTATGAAGAAGATATTGTTAGTGCTCGCCGTGCTGCTAACCTTAGGCATGGTGCATGGTCAAACCCTGGTGTATTATTGGAACTTCAATACCGGTACGCCGGGCCAAGATCAGACCTGGGCTCAGCCCATTGCGTCAACGATTGGCGATGGAGAGCTCACCTATTCTTTTACCGAAGCTTTTTCCTTTACCGGCACCACCATCAACGGAATTGACGGTGAAGTGAATGGTGGAAGTTTTGCCCCCAGAGGCGGAAACGAATCCGAAAACAATGGCGAATACTTCACCCTTTCTTTCTCTACCGTTGGTTATGACAACATCATCCTCAGCTATCCCACCCGCCGCACATCAACCGGTTTCCTCACTCAGACCTTTGAGTATAGCGTCAATGGTCAGGATTGGATCACCAAAGAAACCGTCAGTCTCGATGGATGGGAAAACAACTGGGTGGCTGGGCAGATGATTGAGGTGAACTTCAGCGGCATTGCCGGTGTGGCTGATAACCCCAACTTCGCCATCAGAGTAGTGCTGGACGGAGCTTCTACAGCTGCAGGAAACAACCGCATAGACAATATCCGCATCACTGCTGCTTCCCAAGGCGCGGCAGCCATGCCCGTATTCGATCCCCCAGCCGGTGTGTACAGCTCTGCTATAGATGTTTCAATTGCCACTGCTACAGATGGTGCTGAAATCCGCTACACTACAGACGGCAGCGTCCCCAGCACCAGTTCCGCACTTTACAGCGGCCCCATCAATCTGAGCGCAAATACCACCCTCAAAGCCAGAGCTTTTGCAGATGGATATGAGCCCAGCGAAGTGGCTACTGCAGCTTATTACTTCCCCATCGTGGTGCAGGACATCGCCGAGCTGAGACAACAAACTGAAGGCACGGGCGCCGTTTACATGATTGCCGGCGAAGTGGTGCTTACCTTCAAACAGAGCTTTAGAAACCAAAAGTGGGTGCAAGATGCAAGCGGCGGACTCGTGATTGATGACACCGAAGGCAATATCACCACCCTTTATCAGATCGGTGATGGCATTACCGGCTTGGCCGGAACCATCAGCCGCTATGCAAACCTCTTGCAGTTTGCCCCTATGTCCGATCCCGGTGCTCCCAGCTCCACGGGCAATGATGTGGTGCCTATTGACCTGAATATCGCAGCTGTCAACGCCAATCCCGAGCGCTATCAGAGCCGCCTGGTGAGATTGGGCAATGTTCACTTTGTGGGTGCAAGTGGAAACTTTGAAACCGGTACAAACTACACTTTGGCAGACGCCAGCGGTGAGATCGTTATGCGCACCCTCTTCTTTGGTGCAGATTATATCGATACCGAGATTCCAGCCGGTGACTTCTCACTGGTGGGCTTGGTGGGACAGTTCAACCAAACTGCCCAGTTTACCCCCCGTTCATTGGCAGATTGGGGCAATGTGCCAAACGATGACAACGTGATCAACCCGGTGCAGACTCAAATCTTGGGCAACTACCCCAACCCCTTCAACCCCAGCACCACCATTGAATTTAACCTGGCCAAGGCTGATAATGCCGAAATTGTGATCTATAACATCAAAGGACAGGCCATCCGTCACCTCAGGATAAACGATGCCAAAGCAGGTATCAATCGCGTGACCTGGGATGGATGTGATGACAATGGAAACCTGCAGGCCAGCGGTGCTTATCTGTTCCGCCTGCGCTCCGGCAGATTCACCAGCACCAGGAAAATGATCATGATGAAGTGATCAAAGATATAAACAAATAATCAATTAGGGGGAGACCGGTGAAAAGCCGGACTCTCCCTTTTGCATAATTTCATGAAACAAGAGAGTAATTTCAAAAGCCATCTATATTGCTTTATAACTATTCTGGCCTGGAGCACGCTGGAGGTATCCGGCAAACTGCTTTCCCCCGATGTGACACCCTATGCCATCACGGCGTGGAGGTTTTTGATAGGTGGCTTGCTGCTGCTGCCCTTTGCGCTCAAACCTTCAGCCGAGCATGAGAAACCGGGCTTGAAGGGCATCCTGCATCTGGGTTTTCTGGGCTTTTTCAATGTCTGCCTCAGTATGCTCATCTTGCAGCTTTCCGTCTATTATGGCAAGGCTTCGGTTTCGGCCATCATTCTCAGTATCAACCCTTTGTTTGTGGCCATCTTTGCCGGATTGATCCTCAAAGAAAAGCTGGATAAAACCGATATCATAGCTTTGATCGTGGGGATTTTGGGTATCTTGGTCTTGGTGCTGGGTGAAGTGGAGATGGATGACAGCAAATATCGAAATCTGCCTCTGGGTGTGCTTTTGGCCATCGTTGCCGCGCTTACCTTTGGGCTCTATACCGTGCTTACCAAAAGCGCGGTGCAGAAATATGGAAATATCAGAGCCAATGCCGTCTCTTTCCTGCTGGGTTCGGCTTCCTTGTTTGCTTACAATTTCATCAGCGGTAAAGACAGCCTGATCAGCTTTTCGCTTTCAAACTTTGCGGTGACAGTATATATGGGTTTGTTTATCACGGGCATCGCTTATCTGCTCTACTTTGAGGGGATGAAAAACATTGGAGCTTCCAAGGCTTCCATGTATTTTTTCCTCAAGCCAATGTTTGCAACTTTTCTGGCCTGGCTGTTGCTGGGCGAAAGCTTGCAAGGCATTCAAGTGGTGGCAGTTATGCTCATTGTTTTAGCGATGCTGATCCCACGATTCAGCACATTTAGGTTAAAATCGAAGAAAAGTCTTGACTAAAAGGCTTATGCGCAATTTGTTGTACTACAATCCAAAATAATCTGTGGAAAATACTTAAGGAGAAATAATGGTCAAACTGAGACTGAGAAGGATGGGCGCCAATGACCAACCTTTTTATCGTATCGTTGCTGTTGACGCACGCGTCAAACGTGATGGTAAATATATAGAAAGTGTTGGCTGGTACGACCCCAAGCCGGATCCCAGCAAAATCAATATTGATACCGAACGGGCTATCTATTGGCTGAGCGTTGGTGCTCAACCCACCGATACCGTGCGTTCGCTCTTGCGTAAAGCTGGTGTTTTGCAGATCTGGCACGAACGTAAAGTTCAAGAAAGAAAAAACATAGAAACCGAAACCCAATAAACGAGGTGAGAAATGAAAGAATTGATTGAATTCATGGTGAAAGCATTGGTGGATGACCCCAGTGCTGTTGACATCTCAGAAGTTGCTGGCGATAGATTCACCATATATCAACTTCGCGTTGCAAAGGAAGATATTGGTAAAGTCATCGGCAAACGCGGTCGTACCGCAGGCGCTATCCGAACAATTATTAATGCCGTAAGCACCAAACAAGGAAAGCGAGCGGAGTTAGAAATTATCGAATAGATGGAATCGTCCGATCTCATCGGAATTGGCAGATTAGGGGGGTCTGATCCAGACGGTTTTCACCGTGTGTTGGTCAAGCCCCGCTTTCGTGCCTTTTTTGAAGACGTCACAAGCGTCTTTTTGATCTTTAACAGCCATAGAGTGTTTTACGTAACTATATGTGAGAGAAAAGTAAAAGACCAAAAAATCTTGGTTCGTTTTGCTGAAGATGGCATCGAGGCCGAGCGTCGCTTGCACAAAGAGACGATCGTAGCCATAGACCCGGTAGATATGGAAGAGGATGAAACCTTGGATTACCTCCTGGGCTACAAGGTAATCTTTGCAGAGCAGGATTTGGGCGAGGTGAGAGACTACTTTCACAACAATGCCCAGTATGTGCTGGAGATTGAGATGCCTGATGGAAGCGAGCTTTTGGTGCCTTTTGTGGATCACTATGTGCAAGCTGTGCTGGAAGATCCCGGCGTCATCGCTCTTGAGAATGTGCAGGACCTGATAGACCTGGCATTGACTCCCACAAAATAGGAGTGTCCTCAAGTGCAGATAGACGTATTGAGCCTGTTTCCGGAGATGTTCTCCGGCTTTCTGGCGTCCAGCATCGTGGCCCGTGCCATAGAAAAGGAAGCGATAGATGTGATACTGACAGACTTCCGCAGCTACAGCACAAACAAACACCGCAAGGTGGATGACTATGCCTATGGAGGCTTTGCCGGTCTGGTTTTGCAAGCGCAGCCCATCTGGGACGCCCTCAAAGCTTTGACTGCACAAGGCCCGGCACCGGTGATCTACTTCACGCCGCAAGGACGCAAGCTAACCCAGTCTATCCTGGAACACTATGCCGCCCTACCCAGAGTGATCCTGCTTTGTGGACATTACAAAGAGCTGGATCAACGCATCAGGGATATGGCGGTTTCAGATGAAGTCTCGCTGGGAGACTACGTTCTCTCCGGAGGCGAGCTGGCCAGCATGGTGTTTATCGATGGAGTGGCAAGATTGCAGGCCGGCGTGCTTACCGATGCCCAATCTGCAAGCAGTGACTCCTTTTCAGACGGCAAGGACAGCCTTGGCTTTCCCTGCTATACACGTCCCGAAGAATGGATGGGAGTCAAGGTACCACAGGTTTTGACCAGTGGAGACCACGCTCAGATCGAGGCTTGGGCGCAGGCTCAAGCGCAGAGTCTGACCCGCACCCGCAAAACGAACGAAGCTGCATCCAAGCTGAAAGGCCCCATGAGATTGAGTAAATCCTAATATCATGGCTTCACTACATATAGCGCTGATCCATTATCCGGTTTTGAACAAGGCAGCAGAGCAGATCTGCTCCTCGCTCACCAATCTGGATATTCACGATATCGCCAGACTTTCCCTGTTTTATGGCGTGACAAACTATTGGATCGTGCATCCGCAGCCGGAACAACAAAAGCTTTTATCTACCATCTTGGATTTTTGGAACAATTCTAGGGATTTACCCTACAATCCATCACGCTCGGAGGCACTTGGCCTTATCAAGCATACAAGAAATTTTGACAGTCTTATTGATGACATTACAACGCAGGAAGCGACACGTCCTACAATAATTTCAACGACGGCGCGCACCATGCCCAAGCAAATCAGCTTCAACAAACTGAAGACTCTGCATCAATCCCCCCGTCCCTTACTACTTGTCTTCGGAACGGCATATGGGCTTGATGATGAGATACATTCAAGGGCAGACCACATCCTGGCCCCATTAACCGGGGCAGGAGACTATAATCATTTATCCGTGCGCAGCGCCGTTGCCGTCATTTTGGATCGTATCACTTCCGGCTAATATATATGGGAGGAACCATGGATATTCTGCAACAAGTTGGCAGAGACCAATTCAGGACCGACTTTCCCGAGTATCGCGTCGGCGATACCGTTAAAGTCCACTATAAAATCAAAGAAGGTGGCAAAGAACGCATCCAAGTGTTTCAGGGCATAGTGATCCAGAAACGCGGGGCTGGTGTATCCAAGACCTTCACAGTGCGAAAAGTATCCAGCGGTATCGGCGTGGAGAGGATTTTCCCTCAGCATTCACCCAATATCGACAAGCTTGAAATCGTTCGCTTTGGCAGAGTTCGCAGAGCTAAGCTCTTTTATCTGCGCCACGCCAAAGGGAAAGCTTCAAGGATCAAGGAACGTCGCAGATTTACCGCATAGTTGCTTAAATATCAAAACAAGCCCGTCTCATGCACTGCACGAGGCGGGCTCTTTTTACCAAATCATGGATGATCAATACACGGCTTTTACCCTCAAGGAGCATATAAACCATGCCAAGTAAAACTCAAAGCATATACTACCGTAAAGACTCATTGGCTCTGCGCATCCGCATAGCAGGGGAAGATGTGGTGGAAATAGAATTTGTCCAGCCGCAAGACCCTCAGATAGATCTGGGCACAAAGCATCCCTATCTCAACCAGATAGATGACTACATCAGCGGTAAAAGCAAATGTTTGGAATTGCCATATATGCTGGAGACAACACCTTTTAGGGCAAAGGTCTATGAAGTGACCAGAAATATCCCTTATGGTGAGACGCTGTCCTATGGAGAAGTCGCAGCCAAAGCAGGTTCACCCAAGGCGGCAAGAGCCGTGGGAGCCGCAATGGCAGCCAATCCTCTGCCCCTGATCATCCCCTGTCACAGAGTGGTGGGTGCAGATGGCAAGCTCACTGGTTTTGGGGGCGGATTGAACATCAAAGAGATGCTCTTGAAACTGGAAGGTAACAGATGATTTATGGCATTGGTACAGATATAGTGAAGGTGGCACGCCTGCAGAAGAGCATGGAGCAAAACGCCCGCGTGGCTGAAAAGCTCTTCACTGAGGCGGAAATCCAATACTGTGAATCCAGGGCGGCAAAATACCAATCCTATGCGGCGCGCTTTGCCGCCAAAGAAGCGGTGATGAAAGCTCTGGGAACGGGCTGGGATGAGCGCGTGCACTGGCAAAATATCGAGATTATCAAGCCTGAAGATTCGGCTCCTTATGTGGTACTTCACAATGATACCAAGGCTTTTGCCCATGAGCAGGCTATAGGGAAAATCCATCTCAGCATCAGCCATGAGAAAGACTATGCCACGGCGTTTGTGGTGATTGAGAAAACGAATTCTTGACATATTTAGGAAGGTAGAACCAGTGTCCCATAAAAGGCGGTTTTTATGCAATGTATAGTATTATTTGGTATCCAGGGAAGTGGCAAAGGCACTCAAGCCAAGCGTTTAAGCGAGGCTCTGGGCTATAGTCACATCAATATGGGAGACCTCTTGAGAGACCATGTGGCCAGGAATACAAAACTCGGCAGCAAGGTGGAAGACATCATATCAGTTGGTGCTCTGGTGGATGATCATGTGATCTTTGATCTCCTGGAAAGCATTCTGCAAGATCATGTAGACGGAATCATCTTTGATGGCTTCCCGCGCACCATCGTTCAGGCAGACTACCTGGTGCACTATTTTGAGGTTCAAGAGGTTTACTTTTTGGACCTGTCAGAAGAAGAAGCGATTAAGCGCATCAGCTCCAGGAGAGTATGCCCTGAGTGCGCTGCAAACTATAATATCTTTTCCAAGAAACCCAAAGTGGACGGTGTCTGTGATGTCTGCGGAACCCAGCTGGAGATGCGCGCAGATGATACACCGGAAGCGATACATAGAAGATTTGAACAGTACTTTGAGCAGACGCATCAGCTCATCGACTACTTTGAAGATTTGGGCCTCCTCTACAAGGTGAATGCTGCGCGCAGCGAGCAGGAAATCTTTGAGGACATCAGGGATCATCTCAGCAAGAAAGGTTATTAAATGAACACCTCCAAAGCTCGCAGTCTGCTTGCCAAAGTGGAAATACTGGCCTACGTATTGGCCGTCTGGAGCTTTTTGGTTTTGTTTTTCGAGCCCGTTATTTCCTATTATGCTGATTACACCCAAGTGGAGTATTTTACAGCCTGGGCAAACTTAGCGGTCTTGATGCTCACTATCTTCAACCGTGTGGTCAATCCGGGAGAAAAGAAGCAAAAGGGGCTCATCCTTTTTGATGTATTCATCCTGGTAATGGGCTTTCTGTTGATCTTTTACAATGCCAAATTTGTGGTGTTTTTCCTGCTGATCAGGCAGACTTGGTATATCATACAGTTCCTGCTCTTCAGGGCTTTTGACGGACGTCTTTACAAGCTGTTAACCGGAAACCCACCTGTCACTGTGATGTTGAGCTTTATCTTGGTGATCTTCTTGGGTACCATACTCTTGATGATGCCTGCTTCATCCGCACAGGGTAAAGTGACAGCACCCGTGGATGCCCTCTTTATCGCTACTTCTGCCACTTGTGTAACAGGGCTGGTGGTGGTGGATGTGGGGAGTTACTTCAGCCTCTTTGGGCAGATCGTTATTCTGCTCCTGATACAGGTCGGTGGGCTGGGATTGATGACCATCTCTACCGCTTTTGCCATAGTCTTGGGGCAGAGGCTGACCATAAAGCTGGAAAGTGCCATCTATAAAGTGGTAGGCGGCAGTCAGAGCCTGAATGTTCTGAACTTGCTCAAGAACACCATGTTTGTCACCTTGATTATTGAGAGCCTGGGTGCCGCATTTTTGTATATACGCTTTAGCATGGACTACCCACCCATGAAGGCTTTTTACTACAGCATCTTTCATGCTGTGAGCGCATTTTGTAATGCGGGCATATCACCTCTGCCAGGCAACTTAAGCGCCTATGTGGGGGATTATATCGTCAATATCGGCATCACGGGGCTCATCATCCTGGGTGGCTTAGGTTTTAACGTGATCATAGATCTTCAACACTATATTTTCCGCAAGAGCAAAGTGCGCAAGCTGGCGCTGCACAGTAAGATCGTGTTACTGGTTACCGCTTTGCTTCTGGTTTTTGGGGCGCTCACCTTTTTCTTCACGGAATACAATGGCGCCATGAAGGGATTCAGCGTTAGCAATAGGATTTTGGCATCATGGTTTCAGAGCGTTACCACCAGGACCGCCGGCTTCAATACGATAGACAACGGTGCCCTGTGCAGAGCTTCGCTGCTGATTACCATGTTTCTGATGTTCATCGGAGCTTCACCCGGCTCCACCGGGGGTGGTATCAAGACCACCACTTTTGCCGTGCTTGTCCTCTCGATAAAAGGAATGTTTAAAGGAACTCGGGATTTGAGCATCTTCAACCGCAGGATTCCCAACAGCAACTCGCGAGAAGCAACGTCCCTGGTAGTTCTTTCTGCCACGATTATCTTTATCGTGTTGTTTTTCCTTTTGCTGCTGGAACCCTTTTCCTTTGAGGATCTCATGTTTGAAGCAGTTTCTGCCTTTGGTACCGTGGGGCTTTCCACCGGGATCACTCCCTTGCTGAGTACCCTGGGTAAACTGTTGATATCATTACTCATGTATGTAGGTCGCATCGGCCCGCTTACATTGATTTACGCTTTTGCGGTCAGGCAGGGCACAGTGAACCTGAGCTATGCCGAAGAGAAGATCGCAATCGGATAAATAAGGAGAATATATGGCCAGATACGCTGTAATCGGATTGGGCAGGTTTGGGATGACCGTTGCCACCATCCTGGCAGAATATGGCATGGAAGTGCTTGCTATCGATAGAAAGCAAGACTTGATAGATGAAGTGAGCTCCAAGGTAGCCAACGCCGTGTGTATGGACAGCACAGACGAAACTGCTCTGCGCACACTCAACTTGAACGAGATGGATGCCGTGATCATCGGCATAGGAAGCGATATCCAGGAGTGCATCCTCACCGCAGCCATTCTCAAAAAGATTGGCGTGAGCATGATCTACTCCAAGGTGGAGGACCGCTTGCATGGGCGCATCATGGAGCTGATTGGAGTGCAGCACGTACTGCTTCCGGAAGAGATTGTCGGCAACCAGCTGGCAAAGAAGCTGATCTCCACAAACATCCTGGAATACATCAACCTCTCCAGTGGTCACACCATCATCGAGCTCATCGCACCTGCAGAATTTGTGGGCAAGACCCTGCAGGAGCTATCCTTGCCACTCAATAGGGGCATCAATGTGATTGCCATCAAATACAAGTATCTCTCCGTCACGGAAGAGGGGGAGAATGTCGTTGAAAACCGTCTAAATGATATGCCCGGCGCCAACGATGTCATCAATGAGGGAGACGTCTTGATCTTGCTGGGCGCCAAAGGCAACGTGGATAAACTCATCTACGATACCGGCGGCAGGAAGGAGTAAGCATGAAGAAGTCATTCAAAAGACGTTTCCAAATCTCTATGCTGCTGATGCTGGCGCTGGTGGTACTGCAAACGGTGTTGGTCTTCATCACCCTCAACAATGCCAGTAAACTCGGCAACTTGGTAAACGACCTGCAGACCATCCTCATCATCTTCTTGTTTGTGATCTTTGTGGTCTTCATCATTATGCTCTACTATCTGCCCTACAAGCTGCGCAAGTCGCTCAAAGAGGTGGAAGACTTGATTGAGCAGATCTCGCAGGGAGATTATAAGATAGATATAGACTTCAGCACCTACGACCAGGATGCCGACAGCCTGCGGCTGATTCTTGCCTTGGACAAGATGATCAAAATCATCATGCGCTTCGATCAAGTGAAGGCAGACAAGATCTTTGAGCACCATCAAAGAATCAACCAGCTCATCAACATCCTGCCTCAGGGCGTGCTGATCGTCGGTACATCAGGCGAGGTGGCCTATTGTAACGACAGGCTGCGCGTGATGTATCCCATCCTCAACGAATCTGACAACATCAATGAATTCATCCTCAACGATATCTTTGATTCCAGGCTATTCAACACCATCAGTTTGGCACTCAGACACGGGAAGAACCTCTACAATGAAAAGGTGAAGGGAGACGCCAACGACCCCCAAGCCATAATCAATGGCTCAATCATCCGCGACCGTAAAGGCTTTGCCACGGGTGCGGTTTTTGTAATAGATATTATTCACGATGCGGCAGCAGATCAAGATAGTATTTGAAGAAGACAAGCCTCGTCGGCTGGATAAATACCTGAGCGGGCTGAGGATACAGGAGCTCTACAGCCGCTCCTTTGTAGAAAAACTGATAGAGCAAGACCGCATCCTGGTAAACCAGATCCCGGTGAAAAAGAGCTATCTCCTGGAAGCGGGGGATGAGGTTTTTATCAATCTGCCGGAGCCTGAACCTCATGAGCTTGAGCCCCAGGATATCCCTCTGGATATAGTGTATGAGGATAACGACCTGGCCGTGATAAACAAACCTGCCGGCATGATCGTGCATCCGGGTTTTGGCAATCCCAAAGACACGCTGGTGAACGCCATGCTCTTTCACTTCAAGGACAATCTTTCCAGCGGCAGAGCGGCAGACAGGCCCGGCATTGTGCATCGCTTGGACAGCGGTACCAGCGGCTTGATGATCATCGCCAAGAACGATATGGCACAAAGTAAGCTCAACGATATGTTTGCTCACAGAGAGGTGAAGAAGACCTACCTTGCCGTCTGCTGTGGCGTTCCTGATGAAGCCGAGGGAACCATCATCACCAATATCGGGCGCTCCATCAGCAACCCCAGAAAGATGTGCGTTTCAAATCAAGGCAGGCAAGCCATCACGCACTACAAGGTGCTGCATTATTTTGATTTCTTTGCCCTGTTGGCAGTGGATTTGGAGACTGGCAGGATGCATCAGATCCGCGTGCATTTCGATCATCTGGGGCATCCTCTTTTGGGGGATTTACTCTATAATACACGCGCCAGAGTGCACTCAATTGTACCTCCAAATATGAAGCGGAAAGTCTCCGAGCTCTTGATTAACCACTTGCGACGTCAGGCCTTACACGCCTGGAGGCTGGAGTTTGTGCATCCCATCAGCGGCAAGGAGTTGGATATCCACACCCCGCCTCCTGAAGATATGCTCTACACACTTTCTTGGCTGGATTCAAACTTTGCTATTGACAAACCAAGCCTAAATTTAGAAGCTATTCTCAAAGAAGAATTACAATGAATAACATGAACAACAACCATACTCAAGACCCTTTTGTAACAGTGGATGAAGCGGTTCAGATCATCGCTTCAGGCCAGATGTTGATCGTTGTTGATGATGAAAACCGCGAGAATGAGGGAGACCTCGTGATGGCGGCAGACCTCATCACCAGCGAAGCTGTGAACTTTATGATAACCAAATGCCGGGGCCTCCTCTGCGTGCCCATGCGTGAAGAAGCGCTCAAGCGCCTGGATATTCCGCTCATGACGCGTCACAGTACGGATAGGCACGGCACCAAATTTACTATCACGGTGGATGCAGCAGTCGGCACCACTACCGGTATTTCCGCTCCAGAGAGAGCGATCACGATCCGGGCTTTGGCAGATCCCAACGCCAAGGCGGAAGACTTCGTGCGTCCCGGTCATATCTTCCCTCTGTGTGCAGAGCGGGGTGGAGTGCTGAAAAGAGCAGGCCATACGGAAGCTTCGGTAGACCTTGCCGAAATGGCTGGCAGAGCGCCAGTGGCGGCAATCTGTGAGATCATCCGCGACGATGGTGAGATGGCCAGAATGGACGACCTCATCCTTTTCGCGCAGGAACATGGTTTCAAGATTTTAACGATTGCTGAGCTCATCCGCTACCGCCGTCATAAAGAGTGCTTGGTGGAGCAGGTTGCCAAAGCCAAGCTACCCACCCCTTACGGCGAGTTTGACATCTACACCTTTGTTTCCACCATATCGGATGAATACCATCTGGCTCTGGTTTTGGGAGAGATTGACCCCCAAGAGCCTGTTCTCACCCGCGTGCACTCCGAATGCCTCACCGGAGACGCTCTGCATTCGCTGCGTTGTGATTGCGGTCAACAGCTCACCCGCGCTTTTGAGATGATCGAAGCGGAGGGCAGAGGCGTGATCCTCTATATGAGGCAAGAGGGGAGAGGCATAGGCTTACTCAATAAAATCCGTGCTTACCATCTGCAAGATAATGGCATGGATACCGTGCAGGCCAATATCAAATTGGGCTTTCCTCCGGATTTGCGTGATTATGGTATTGGAGCTCAGATACTGAAACGCCTGGGCGTCAAGAAGATGCGCTTGCTCACCAATAACCCCAAAAAGATCGTGGGCTTGAAGGGTTATGGAATTGAGATTGTCGAGCGCGTTCCCATCGAGATCAAGGCCCGGGCAGAAAACCACGATTACCTAAAAACCAAGAAAGACAAAATGGGGCACATCTTACATGACTTATAAGAACAAACTTTTTACCATCCTGTTACTTGTGCTTGCGGTTGGCTTGTTTGCGAAGCTCGACATTCCCGAACCGATAGGCTTTGTGAACGACTTTGCCAATGTGTTGAGCGAGGAAACGGTCATCCGGATCAACGACTGGTGTATAGAGCTCAAAGAAAAGACGGATGTGGAGCTGGCTATTGGTACCTTTGCATCCATAGGCACCATGGACGAGAAAGATTTCGCCGTGAAAGCCTTTGAGCAGTGGAAGGTGGGCAACAAGAAGGATGAAGGCATACTCATCATCATGGGGCTCAAGGAACGCCGGATCAGGATAGAAGTTGGTTATGGCTGCGAGCCTTACATCACAGACAGCTATGCCAGCCGCGTGTTTAGAGAAATGGCAGGGATGCTCACCAAGGGCAGCGAGGATTGGGATGGAGCTTTTACTCAGGGCAGCCTCATGCTCATCAGTGCAGTTGCCAAAGAGAAAGGCGTCACCATCACCGGTGTATCGGATTTCAGCCAAGGCAAGTCAACCAAAAAGAGTGATGACGATGGAGGTGGCGCCGTCTTGGTGGTCCTCTTCATCATCTTCATCTTTCTTGTCATCCTCACCCGTGGCAAGATACTCTTGTGGCTATGGGCCGCGGCGAATACGGGCGGTGGCCCCGGTAGAGGCGGTTTTGGAGGCGGAGGTTCTTCAGGCGGTTCAAGCAGCTCTGGAGGCTTCGGCGGTTTCGGAGGCTTCGGTGGATTTGGAGGCGGGCGTTCAGGTGGAGGCGGAGCAGGAGGAGGTTTTTAAATGATTGCTCTAAAATCTATTAGTTTCATCATCTGGAATATGCTGTTGGGTACCCTGCTGCTATATTCCGTAGATTGGTTTTTGTTCAACAAGAAAAGAAGACATTTTCTGGGGATGCATATTCCCTTGACCCCGGGATTCGTGGTGAGAAAGCGTGAATGGCTCTTCAATAAAGCGAGAGACCTGCTTCACGATTATCTGGAACAGGCAGAAAACAAACAGGATAAGAGCGGCTATCTGAGCAAATGGGAGCAGAAAGTGCGCGATGTTGTCTATGAAAAGGCGGAGTTTGTCAATGGCTGGCCTCTACTGCCCCAAAAACTCAAAGATAAGATCCGCAACTTGCTTGCCGATTCGGTGAAAGAAATCGCTTCCAAAATACTCAGACGCACAGTTCCTCACCTGATTGAGCAATGGAGAGTGGAACACCGGATTGATGAATTTGACGCCAAGTTTGATGTCGCTTTCTTGAAGAAATATTGGCGTAAGTATGTCTTCAAATACCTTTTATGGTTCTTTGGGGCCATCAATTTCCTCTTCGGCATCATGAACATGATCTGGTTCTTGATCATGGTCTGATCAAACCTATACATAACCTTATCTTGCTGGGTGGCTCGTAGATTGCTGCCCAGCTTTTTACAGGCTCAAGTTCAATTTGAGTGTGTGGGTGAAAATTTCTATAAGAGGAGCAGGGCAGAATTTTCTCCAGATTTCAGGGGCGTATAAATAGCAAACAAATACCCAAAGAATTCCTACTATTTTAGTAGGCGAACCCTGGCTCACTCCGGCATCTGAAACAGCAGGGGGTTTTGAAATATTTGACTCGAGAGCCGGTTTTGCGAAAGCAATTCCGCCTTCTAAAACGTCGATTTCATGCGGCCTCCCTTAGGGGCTCCTGTGGGTCTCCTTTCGGATCCACAAGTAACCCAAAGAAAACCCAAGGGTTACGCATTCGAGCGCCGAGGAGATCCGAGGGTGGGGCAAGCCAGGGCAAAAGTCAAATGTTGATGCAAGTGTTGGTTTTTTGAAAACAATTTTAGGCCCTTAAGGAGAGGGTTTTTCCATCCTCAACCGGTAGCTGCGATCTTGTCCCGTCACACCTACCCATCCTAATAGAACATGAGCCTTTCTTTATATTTCCGCTTTCTTTAAGAAGCCAAATCCCAGGATGGTGAAAAAGATATTGGGCAGCCAGGCTGCCAAGACGGGGTGCAGAACGCCGCTGTAGCCCAGGCTTTGGCTCACTCTCACCACGATGAGATAGGTAAAACACACCACCAGGCCCAGCAGGAAGATCAAGCCACGCCCCTTGGAGCGTATGTTGCTGGTGGCCACGGGGATGAAGAAAAAGATAACGATCAGGTTGGTGAGCGGGAAGGCGATCTTCATGTGTAGGTCAACCACCTCCCGATTTGTCTCTTCGCCCATCTTCTCCAATCTGGCGATATACTCTTTCAGCTCCATAAAGTTGAGACTCAGGGTCTTCTTTGTGATGCGGATAAAGTCTTGAGGCTCAACATCCAGGAATGGCTTATCCGTTCTGGGATAATGCTGCCAGTTCACCTGTTTTCCATCCTTGAATTCCCTCACCACGCAATCCTGCAGGATCCAGTTATCCTCGTCCCAGGAGGCAGCTGTTGCGGTGAGATGGTGCACCACTTCGTCGCTATCCTCGTCAAGCTTGACCTGATCTATCACCCTGAGTGTATTTTGGTAGCCATCAAAGAAGCCAAAATAGTAAAAGTCGTTTTCCTCACCCTGATAGTGCACTGCTGCTTTGAGCATCTGATCATCAGGCTGCTCGCCCTTAATTTGCACGTTGTACACATATGAACGCGTAGATTCTGCCCAGGGAAGCAGATATTCACCCATGATTGCCACGCCTATGCTGATGAGCAAACCGATGACAAAGAGAGGAAGCATCGCTCTCTTGATGCTCACGCCTGCCGCCCGGATTGCCACACTCTCGTTGTGCTTGGAAAGTGAGTTCATCATGAAAAGGCCGGTAAGCAGCACAGTGACGGGTGAGGTGAGCACCAGCAGATAAGGCAGGCGCAAAAGGTAGTAGATAATGGCCTGTTGTGTATTTGCGCCGGCGCGCATCAGCCTGGGCAGGTTGTCTATCACATCGATAACGATAAACACTGCGGCAAAGCTGAGGAAGATAATCAGATAGGTGCGCAGGAATTCTCGGATAATATAGCGGTCAAGTTTGCGGATCATGTTGCTTCCCTCTATCAATGCAGCAGCTCATCGGGCGCTTTGCCTTTCCTGCGTCTGAAGTTCTTGATTTTCCAGGCCAGCAGGTTCAGGTTGATCAGTTGTTTTTCCTTGATGGAAGCCCAGATGAGGGCCAGTGCCAGCAGTAGAAACACTATGTTGGATAGCCACATGGATAAAAATGGGTTCATATAGCCCTTGTCTGCCAGGTTTTCGCCTGCGTTGAGGGCTATATAATAGATGAGGAAGATGATGGACGAGACCGAAAACGCCATGCCTATACCGCTGGAACGGGTCATCAAGCCCAAGGGAATCCCGATCAAGACAAAGATGATGATGGCAAAAGAGAGTGAGAACTTTTTGTGATACTCCACCTGCAGAGCGTTGTAGTCGTGTTTGATCTCGGAAAGTCTGTCTTGCGCCATCTTGCTCATCATGCCTATTCTTCTGTATTCCAAGTCCTTTTTGGGGTCACCGCTGGGGCCGCCAATGCGCTCAAAACGTTCAGTGAGGGATACATATTCTTTCTCGACAGTATCCAGCTCCTGCTTCTTCTCTTTCAGCTCATCCACCAGCTGGTTGTAGGTCATCTCCCTATCCGATCTATAGCTGCTTTCGCCCATATCCATCTCGTAACCAAGGTCTCTGATATTCACCAGGTAGGTATCAAAGCGGCGCAGAGAGTATTTGCTGGGGTCTCTTTCGCTGCGTTCGTGCATCTCTCCATTGAAGAGGGTGAGCTGTAGGGTGTTGCCGCCGTCCATCTGCTTTACGCTACCGGTTTCGGCGCGGATAAGCCTGGGGAAAGTGCTCATGCTGCGGTCATAGATCAACAGGTCTCTCAGCTCGTCGTTTTCGTTTTCCTTCACATACACCGTGTAATCCGTCACATGAGTAAATTCACCCGGTTTGATGATGGTCATGGGTTTATAATAGGCGATCTTTACCATCAGGTTTTTGAGCTTGTGGTTTGTCTGCGGCAAAAACCAGTGATTGAAATAAACCATCAGGCCGGTAAGCAATATAGCGACTGCCACCAAGGGCCTGACCATGGAATAAACGTTGATACCGCTGGATTTCATGGCTATGGTTTCCCTGTCCACCGTCATGCGTCCAAAAGCCAGAATCGTAGCCACTAAAACAGCCATGGGGATGGAAAGAGCCAGCATATAGGGGAGTGAGAGGCCAAAGAGCTCGACTACAATCGAGGCGGGCAATTTCTTTTCTATGATCAAATCCAGCAAGTCTATCACCCTGTCTATCAAAAGCACCATCGTCACTACCAGTAGTGAGATGAAGAAGGGCGAGACGTGCTCCTTGAGTATGTAGCGTTCGAGGATTTTCACTTAGTCCATTCCCATCAAGCGCAGGGCTTCTTGTTCGTTGATGATCTTTACGTGTTCCAGCTTTTGTGCTTTGACGAGCTTGGAACCGGGCCTTTCGCCCACAATCAGGTAGTTGAGCTGCTTGCCCACGCTGCTAAGTATGTTGCCGCCGCGTTCTTTGATCATGCTTTCCATTTCTTTGCGGCTATAATTGTCCAAGGTGCCGGTGATGAGGAAGTTGAGTCCTGCCAGAGGCTGAGGCTTGTCTGAGACTTGGATTTGCATGGTGAGCCCATATCCCTCCAATTCCTTGATCAACTTGAGGTTTGGCTCTTGCGAGAAAAAGGTGAGGATGGAATCGCTCACACGCGGCCCCACATCCGGTATATTCATCAAAGATTCAGCATCTGCCCGGCAGAGGGCTTCCATGGAGCCAAAGTGGTTTGCCAGCGTGGAAGCTGTCACTTTGCCCACGTGGCGGATTCCCAGCGCAAAGATCACTCTATCCAGGTTGCGCGTCTTGGAGGCTTCGATGGCATTCTTAAGGTTTTCAGCACTCTTGGGGCCGTAACCTTCTATTGTGGCAACCTTGGCATAGTCCAAACGGTAAATGTCCGCTATTTCAGAGATCAGCCCCACGTCCAAAAGAGTCTTTACCATCGCTTCGCCCAAGCCCACGATATCCATGGCATCCTTGGAGGCAAAATGCTCTATCTTCCTGTGTACCTGAGCCGGGCACATGGCATTGGGGCAGTAGTGAATGGCGCCATCTTCATCTTTGTGCAAGGTGTTGCCACATACCGGACATGAGGTGGGGAAGCTGACTTCGAGTGCATCTGCAGCTCTTTTAGCGGCATCAACAGCTATGATCTTGGGGATGATTTCGCCGGATTTCACGATGCGCACGGTATCCGAAAGATGCAGGTCGAGGCGCTTGATCTCATCCTCATTGTGCAGAGTGGCCCGGGTTACGGTGCTTCCGGAGATATAAACGGGCTCCAAGATGGCTACGGGTGTTACAGCGCCGGTACGCCCCACCTGAAATTGCACCTCGTTGAGCACGGTTTCCTTTTCTTCCGGTTTAAACTTGTAAGCGATGGCCCACTTTGGACTCTTGGAGGTGTAGCCAAAGCGCTTCTGCAGCGCAAAATCATCAATCTTGGCCACCGTTCCATCTATCTCGAAAGGAAGGGTATAGCGCTGCTCTTCCCACCGGCGGCAAAAAGCTTCAATCTCGGCGAAAGTGATCGCCTTAACATGATGTTCCGTCACGCTAAAGCCCTGCTCTCTAAGCCAGTATAGCAGTTCAGTTTGGCTGTCTACCGGCACGGGATCGGCAAAGCCCACCGCATAGAGCACTGCCTTGAGGTGGCGCTTCTTCACCTCTTCCAAGTCCTTGAGCTTGATGGAGCCTGCCGCAGCATTGCGTGGATTGGCGAAGGTCTTTTCTTCATTCTCAGCTCTCTCGTCATTGAGTTTGATAAAGTCATCTATAGAGATATACACTTCGCCGCGGATCTCGATTTGTCCCATAAATGGTATCTTTTGGGGCACACCCTGCACGGCAGAGATGTTGGCGCTGATCACTTCGCCTGCCACGCCATCGCCTCTGGATAGTGCGTATTGCAAATCCCCATTTTCATAGTAGAGGTTGATGCCAAATCCATCTATCTTCAGCTCTACGCTCCACAGTGGTTTGGCGCCCAGCTCGCCCGTGATCTTGGTATAGAAGCTCTGCAGTTCCTGGATGGAGTAGGCATTATCCAGGCTATACATGCGTTGTTTGTGGTCTATTGTCTTGCTGTCGGCGGAGAGGTCAACTCCCACGGTTTGCTCATCTTCCAGTCCCAGCTCCTGTTGCAGGCTCTGCAGCTCACGCAGCAGCATATCGTATTCGTAGTCTGAAATCTCCGGGATAGCCAGCTGGTGGTAAAGCTTGTCGTGACGCGCTATCTGCGCCTTCAGCTCTTTGATTCTCGCTTCAATATCAGTCTTTTTCATCTTTGATAAAAGTCTGGACGCCTATCGGCAAACACGCCGTTCATGCTGGATACAGATTTATCCAAAGCCAAGCTGGGGTCAATCTCGCGGGTTTCCACGCCCACCCCGGTGGTTTCCATACGTGCCAGAATCTCACCCTTGGTACCTAAAATCTGGGCAGCGCCGGTGAAGGTCTGCTGTTGATCTTTATTGATCTCAGTTCCAATGCGGTTTGAGGTGATGGTGAAAACCCTATTTTCCAAACTGCGTGTGATCATCGCTTGCTGGCACCAGGGCAACACCAGGTTGGAGGGATGACAGATGATCTGAGCACCGCGCATAGCCAGGGTTCGGGCGGATTCTGGGAACTGCCAATCAAAGCAGATCATCATGCCTATCTTTACGTCTCCTTTGGCAGGATGGACAGCGAAGCCCGTGTCTCCGGGCTCAAAGAAGAGCTTTTCCCTGTAATATAGATGCGTCTTGCGATACACGTGATAGCTGCCATCAGGATTCAAGAGTGCGCTGGAATTGTAGACCAAGTCCCCGGCTCTTTCGGCAAAGCCGTAAACGATGCTAAAATCGTTGTCTATAGCAATCTGCCGCAAGGTGTTGAAGCACTTGCCATCGGGCACACTTTCGGCGATCTGCATCACCTCATCCATCTCCACAAACACATATCCTGATAGCGCCAGTTCGGGCAGCACCACCAAATCTGTTTGCAGGCCGGCTAACATCTTTTGAACAGTCTCAAGATTCTCATCCTGTTTGAGAAACTTCGGCTCATACTGTAATACTGAGACTCTGTATCGCATGGGATCACTCCTAAAATTGTATTGGAGGGCAGTTTTGCAGAATGCGGGTATTACGTCAATAGCTTTGTTTATCAGGACTGCAGATACTTCATGGGAGCGAAGCTTTTCCTGTGGACAGGACAGGGGCCATACTTATCGATAGCTTCCAGATGTGCCTTGGTTCCATAGGCTTTATGAGTGGCAAAACCGTAGTGCGGATACTCTTTATCCAGCTCCAGCATGAGCTGATCCCTATACACTTTGGCCAGGATGGATGCCGCAGCGATTGAGGCGTGCAAATCATCCCCGTGTACCACGCTCCTGAGCTGTAAGTCTTTGGCTTCAGATGCAGTAAGCGGAGGCAGCCTGTTTCCATCTACCAAGCATAGTCCCTGCGTGATGCCCAAAGCCAAAATGGCGCGCCTCATCCCCTCCATGGTAGCGTTCAGGATGTTGTGCTGATCTATATATTCCACCGGCATCACCTGAATGCTGTAAGTGGCGCATGAGTCAATAATCAGTCGGTAGAGCTCTTCTCGCACGGTAGGGGAGAGCTGTTTGCTATCCTTGAGCTTATCAAATATCAGCTCGTAATCCAGCACAACAGCCGCACAGACCAGCGGCCCAGCCAGACAGCCTCTGCCTGCTTCATCCACACCAATGAGGGTGGAATGTTCGCTCAGCAGCCTCAGGTCAGCTGTGTATAAGGGATTCATGAGTGGCTCTTCTGCAGCATATAAAAGAGGCGTGGATAGCGGGAATCCAGGTCTTGCTGCTTTCTATTGATCATGTTGCCGCGCACCTCTGTGGAGAAAATACCTTTGAGCTCGAGCGGACAGTCTTTGAGTATGGACATGATCTCGCGGTGATAATACACCCTCTGGCAATGCTCTTCCTGACTGAGGACATACGCTGTACCCCTGCGGCGGTAGAGGCTCAAATAGGACCTCTGCCTGAGGCGAACCTCATCAAAGTAAGCGTGTTGAACGATGCTGCCTTCTGCAAATTGATGGTTGTTGATTTCATCATAAAAGTTGTTTCTGCTGTTATAGATAGTTGAGATGTCGAATACGAACAGCCCACCCGGTTGCAGCGCCAGCCACGCGTTGTGTATGGTTTTCTGCACCTCTTCTTTCTTGAGCAGGTAATTGATGCTGTCAAAGAGGCAAAGGATGAGCTCATAGTGGTTTTCTTTTCTGGGCTCATCAGTCATGGAATCCAGATACAGATTGGGCTTAAAGCTCTTTTTATTGGCCTCGTACAGCATGAAGGGAGAGTTGTCAAAGCCATCCACTTCCATACCCTTAAAGACCAGCTGCTCAGAGATATTGGCAGTGCCGCAAGCCATCTCCAGCACGATCTTGGGCGTGGAACTCATAAAGCGCTTGGCCCAGGTGAGGATCATGTCTATCCACTGGCCATAATCCACGTGCGCCATATAGCGGTCATAAAACTCGGCAAAGAAGCCATAAGAGCAGGAACTGTTTTGATAGCAGCGGCTCAGCGCAAGCCTGTCTATTTCCTCATAATACTCAAGGCACAAACACCAGGCTGACAATTGGTTGTATGCGCGGAAGTGGGCCTGAGTAGTGGCGTTCAGCCTGAGGTCGAGGATCAGATTGTCCGCGTCGAAAGCAAGCAGCCACAGATCATCCGGCTCGTTGATCAAAAGAGCCTCCGGGATATGAGCCCGGGAAGTGACCAGCAGTGTATCCTTGGGCATATCAGCCAGCCAGTCTTTCAGCTCCGGATAGTGTCTTTTGATCTGCGGGAAATCATCTGCTTCTGAAGCCAGGCAACAAGGCTCCAAATCTCCAAATAAAGCCGGGTTCAGCTCGGGCAGTTCACCTTTGATCTTGAGACATCTGAAAGCAGAGCAGAAGTAGAATTGATGCAGCGCCTCAAGCTGTTCTTCAATTTGATCAGCAACCACCCTCAGCTGATCTGAAGCCTCGTATTCTTTTATCTCCCAGCCCGCAGGTATGTGGCTGTCAAACCCCGAGGGCAAGCTCAGGCTCAGCTCGAGGTTTTGGGGCGGTGCAAAAAAGCGCAGCAGCTCCAATAGCAGCTTTGCGTCATTCTCTTCAAAGGCAGCTATATTCACTGTTCTTATTTATCGCTACTGCCGGGTTTGGTGATGGGGACGCCTGATTTGCACAGGGGGCAATCTTCAGGATCGAAGGTGGGGATATCCAGCTGGAGCAAGCTCACAAAAGGCACACCAAAATCCACGATGCCACCACTGCGATCCACCAAAGCCCCCACCATACCTACCTCTATACCTCTATCTTTCAGGCATTGGATCACTTCTTTCACACTGCCGCCGGTGGTCACGATATCCTCGATCACCACTGCTTTCTTGATACCGGAGAGGTCAAAGCCACTGCGGATCGTCATCTGGCCATCTTTCCTCTGGCTGAAGACAAAGCTCTTATCCAAAAGAGAGGCCACTTCAAAAGCCAAAGCTATGCCTCCATATGCGGGGCCAACCACACAGTCAATATCGAGGTCTGTGATCAGGTCGGCAAGTCTTGAGCATAAGGTCTTTGCCAGTAAGGGGTTTTGCAAGAGACGTATCTTTTCAATATAGAGATTGCTGTGGCGTCCCGAGGTGAGTTTGAAGTGTCCCTCCAGAATTGCACCCTCGTTTTTGAGCAAAGTTTCGGTATCAGAGCTGTTTGCGGAGTCAAAAAGGATGGCTTTGGCAGCCTCTTCCTGGCTCTCCGGTACCTGAAGTTCAAGGCACAGTCTGCTGCTGGCAATTCCCGGCGCCAAAGAAACCACTCTCTCGTTCAAGAGATTCACGTCAAAGCCGTTGTCTATCAAGAGACTGCGGGCCAAATCCGCTTCAAAGATGTTTTCAAATTTAGCGATCGTAATATAGTTTTCCATTTATCTACCTCACTATATTGGCCAAATCAGCCGCCAAGCGGGCATTATTCTCCAGCAAGGCGATGTTGGCCTTAACGGATTCACCTTTTGTGATCTGGGCTAAAAGGTCAAGTAGAAAAGGAGTGAGCTCCTTGCCCTTGATTCCATCGTGCTTTGCCTCCGAGATTGCCTGGTTTATGTAAGGCTCGATCTGGCTGCTGGCGATGCCATATTCATGAGGGATGGGATTGGCTACCAACATCCCGGAGCCATTATCCCTGAGCAGCTTGTGCGCCCTCCAGCTTTGTGCCAAAAGGTCGAGGTCATCACATCTGGAAATGGGATATTCACTATCCGGAGTGTAAAAGAGGGGGAAGGTATCTGTCTGCCAGCCTACAACCGGAACGCCAAAGCTTTCCAACATCTCCAAAGTGGCTTCTATATCCAGGATGGCCTTGCAGCCTGCCGATACCACGATCACGGGGATGCGGCTCAGGGCAATGAGATCCATGGATACGTCCCAACTATCCTGCCAAAATCTGTGCACTCCACCAATGCCGCCGGTGGCAAAAACCTCGATTCCCGCTTGATGAGCCAGGCCCATCGTAGCCGAAACCGTGGTCCCGCCGGAATCTTTCCTGGCAAAAGCAAGCGGCAAATCTCGCAGGGAGAGCTTATTGAAGGGGATATCGGTATTCTGGAGCTCTTCTTTCAGCTCATCATCAATGCCGATATGCGCTATGCCCTGATAAACGATGATGGGGGCCGCTGTGCAATCTTCATCTTCAACTACCTGCTGCAGGCGCTCCAAAACCTCCCAGTTGAGAGGCTTGGGCAAGCCGTGTGTGATCACAGTGGATTCCAGGGCCACCACCGCACGCTTCTCGCTCAGGGCAGATTCCACCGCTGGGCTAAACCTGAGCGGCAAACCTTCACTAATATACATCCAATCTCCTGCTACACATAGTTATACTGATAGCGTAATGCATATAAGGGATGCTTTTGACTGAAGCGATCAACCTTCTACCCGAAGGATTGATCTATATAAGGTGAAATCACCTAATTGTAATGGAGGAATCTGATGCTGTATCTTCCAAAGTGATTTCAGATGGCATTTCTGTAAGGGGTTCTACAACCACTACGTCTACAGGAATTACGCCAGCCCGGAGCATATCGATTTCTTTGGCTGCAGCGTAAGAGAGGTCTACATCTCTGCCACGAGTGAAAGGCCCGCGATCGTTCACACGAACGGTTACGGATTTCCCGTTTTTGGGATTTGTTACGATTAAAATAGTGTCAAAAGGAAGTGATCTGTGTGCGCAAGTGAGTGCGTTTTTATCAAAACGTTCTCCACTCGCGGTTTTTCTACCGTGAAATCTGCCTCCATAATAAGAGGCCACCATGCGTTCAGGGGGTTCCGAATTGTGTTGCGAGTCCATCAGCAAAGCAGAATTCTGCTGGCTGATCTCATCGCTGCCAAGACCTACCACACTTTCAGCTATTACTGGTGCTACAAATAGCACGTGAATGCCTAAAATTGTGGCGATCAGTTTCTTAATTTGATTACTCATAATGTTATTTCCAATTGTTTTGCTTAAAACAAGAGACCTATTTTCCGGACGAGGCCATTTTGTCAAGACATATTTCTCAAAAAGGAACGTATCTGATAGCTGCATAAACAGATAGCTGCTGTCTTTGCGCAGGGGAAATGACGGTTTTGGACTGTTTTAACGAAATTTAACCGTTGCTATCTTATTGTATTCGAGTAAGTTAGAGATTATTAGGAAAATCTTATTGGAGCGGAAATAGCGCCAATAAAAATACGTCTTTTTTGTGGAGAATTATCCACTGCTCTGCCTCGTGCACGCCGTTTACCGCAACACCACCAAGTTTGACCTGCCCCAGGCAAAATATAGATTATTTACTTTGCCCCGAGCTTACGCTGCTTACTCGGGCATATCCTTACTTTCTTTCCAATTTAACAGAGCCCAGGTTCTATTGGATCGGGGAGCCGACGCAGCCGGTAAAATTCGCGGAAAAATCCTCTCCTTAAGGCCCAAAAATTGTTTTCAAAATACCGACACTTGCGTCAACCTTTGACTTTAGGCCGGGGTTGTCTGCCCTTCGAATCTCCTTGGCTCTCAAATGCGTAACTTATGGGTTTGCTATGGGTTACTTATGGATCCCAAAGGAGACCCACAGGAGCCCCTAAGGGAGGCCGCATCAAATCGACGTTTTAGAGGGCAGTTTTGTTTGCAGATTTCCAGGTCGCAGGTCAAATATTTCATATCGTCCGGCTGTTTCAGGAGTCGGAGCGAGCTACAAAACACCTACCATAATAGTAGGTGTTGCTTTGGTTTTATTCAGCCATTTCCAATCCCTGAAATATATCGTCAAACCAGCCTGCTTCATTTTTGACACTTTAAGGTGTTGCGCTGCCGGGTATTCAGATTAAGATTGGCAAATGCCAAGCGTGCAAAAACTTTATAACTTCCCACATATGCCCAAGATAGCGCAATTGGTAAAAGAAAAGGTTTGACATAAAAGGGCATCTATAATATTTATGATCTTATGAAAAAACAAAAGAAAGTAGAAGGAGCACAACCATGCCAAGAATGACGGTTGACCCCAATTATTGCAAAGGTTGTGGGCTCTGCATTTCTGTTTGCCCGAAGAAGATTATTCGCTTCTCGGAAAACATCAATGCCAAGGGTTACCACTACGCCGAATGTTTCAATCAAGATGCTTGTATCGCCTGTAAAATGTGTTACAACATCTGCCCAGACGTAGCCATTACCGTGGAAAAGTGAGGAAAGAAAATGAGTAAAGTATTAATGAAAGGTAATGAAGCCGTGGCCAAAGCTGCGATTAACGCAGGTTGCAGATTGTATTTCGCTTATCCCATCACCCCTCAGAGCGAATTGATCGAATATATGGCCAAGATGATGCCCACCGTTGGTGGGACTTTTTTGCAAGCAGAAAGTGAAGTTTCTGCTATTAATATGGTCTACGGAGCTGCCGGTGCCGGCAAGCGGGTGATGACTACTTCATCCTCTCCCGGAATTTCCCTCAAAGCCGAAGGGATGTCCTATATTGCCGGAGCAGAGCTGCCCTGCGTGATCATCAACGTGCAGCGTGGCGGCCCCGGTTTGGGAGACATCCAGCCCGCACAGGGAGACTATTTCCAAGCTACCAAGGGTGGCGGCCATGGAGATTATCACCTCATCGTGCTTGCTCCATCCAGCGTGCAAGAATTTGCCGATATGGCTTCCGAAGCCTTTGATCTGGCAGATAAATATCGCAACCCTGTGATGATTTTGGCAGATGGAATGCTGGGCCAGATGATGGAGCCGGTGGAATTTAAGCCAGCCGTGACTGAAGAGGAAATGGAAGCCATGGGCCACCAGCACGAATCCTGGTGCATCCATCCTAACCAAGATGGAGACCTCAAACACCATCATGAGATAAACTCGCTTGAGATAGACCCCGTGGTGCTGGAGAAGCACGTCAACCAGCTCTATGAGAAATATGCCAGGATCGAAGCCAACGAGACACGCCACGAACTTCATAACATCAATGATGACAATGAGATGGTAGTGGTCGCTTTTGGCACTGCATCCCGTATTGTTCGTTCCGCAGTGGATGAACTGAATACAGAAGGCAGGAATATCGGTCTTTTCCGCCCCATCACAGTTTGGCCTTATCCTTACGAGGAGCTTGCCAAGTGCATTGGCCCCAAGGTCAAACAGGTATATGTGTTTGAGCTGAACACCGGCCAGATGGTGGAGGATGTTAAGCTCGCCGTCAACGGAAAAGTCCCGGTCCATTTCTGGGGCAGAGTGGGAGGCATGGTCTTCACACCTGAACAGATCAAAGAAAAGCTGCAAGCTTGTTTTTAAAGGGAGGAAATAGTGGAAGTAATCGCAACTAGACCCGAATCGTTAAGAGAAGTACCATTCACCTATTGTCCAGGATGTACACATGGTATCGCTCATCGCCTCATTGCAGAATCCATCGATGAGCATGGATTGATAAATAAAATGGCCGGTGTAGCCCCCGTTGGCTGCAGCGTGTTTGCCTATAAATTCTTCAATTTTGATATGGCGGAAGCCGCTCACGGACGCGCTCCTGCTGTGGCTACCGGTATCAAAAGAGCCCGCCCCGATATGCACATCTTCACCTATCAGGGTGATGGTGACCTCGCTGCTATCGGAACAGCTGAGATCGTGCACGCTGCAAACCGTGGTGAGCACATCAGCGTTTTCTTCGTCAATAACGCCATTTACGGCATGACGGGTGGACAGATGGCACCTACCACTCTGCCCGACATGAAAACGACTACCAGTCCCTACGGACGCAAGGTCGATGATATCGGCTATCCCATCCGTGTATGTGAGCTGCTGGATACTCTCGTAGCACCTTACTACATCGAAAGAGTGTCACTGCTCAGCGGTCCCGATATCATCAAAGCCAAAAGAGCCGTGAGCAAGGCCATTCAATACAATAAGGAAGGCCGCGGCTTTACCTTTATAGAATTTGTGAGCACCTGCCCCACAAACTGGGGTATGGATCCCGTAAAAGCAATGGAATGGGCCAGAGAGAATATGCTGCCCTTCTATAAACCAGGTGTATTCAGAGATAAAGGAGCTCAAGAATGAAGAAAGAAATAATTTGTGCCGGTTTTGGCGGTCAAGGTGTATTGACCATTGGCAGATTCATTGCCCAAGCGGGAATGAGAGAAGGAAAACACGTCTCCTGGCTTCCCTCCTACGGACCAGAAATGAGAGGTGGAACCGCTAACGTTTCCGCAGTGGTGTCTGACCAACCTATCGCTTCACCCATCGTGAGCACGCCAGATATCCTGGTCGCCCTCAACCAGCCCTCAATCGACAAATTCGGCCCTCAAATCCGCCCCGGTGGAGTGCTTGTCTATGATACAGGTATGTGCCCCAAAGGATGTGATCGCACGGATATCCAAATCATCTCTGCACCACTCACAGAGCTGGCCCAAGAGATCGGATCCATGAGAGTGCTGAATATGATCGCCATCGGAATGGTGATAGGCAGAACCAACGTGATTAAATATGAATCCATGGAGGAAGACCTCACCAGTTACCTCAAGGATAGAGACCCAGACCTCTTGGAGAAAAACTTGATAGCCATCAAGAAAGGGATGGAACTGGGTAAAGCATAAAGCTATACAATAATGATAAAGGGACTCGTTTTGATGCGAGTCCCTTTTCTGTTGGTCTGTAAATCCTAAAGGTCAATCTATGGGTTTTGTCAGAGCTTTATCCTTGGCAGCACCTTGCAGTTTGTTCAGGATGTAATCGCTGATACTCACAGGCACAGAACCGGAATATTCGTAGGGTTTGCGAATCTCCAAACCAAAGGCGTCAATAATCACCGTGCCCTTTACAGCGTAAGGAATTTCACCTTTGACGATTCCTTTGATGGCAGACCATAGCGCTTTGAAATTTGATACCTTGAAGTTCATGGAGCCATCTTTGGAGTGGATGGTGTCGTCAAAACGCATCTGGCTGGCCAGGTTGCCTCTGCCCACCAGGGTGTTGTTGAGCCATAATTCAGCGGGGAAGCCTTTGAGATTGAATCCCAAGCCAAAGGGGTTCAAGAGCACAAAGTCTACAGACATAGTAGCCTGACTCAAGCCCAGTTCCTTGATATAGCTGCGCTTGAGCTTGAAGATATTCTGTCCATCTGCCTGAAAACGCGGGATGAGGGATTCCAGATACTCTTTGAGGTCAAGCTGGTAGGGCGCCTCAAAGTCAAAATTCTTGCCAAAACCAAGTACCTTGCCGTGTCCTCTGCCAGAGATGTAGAAATAGACGGTTTGGTCGGACATACTGATCATTTTGGCGGTGGGGCGGGTCTGCAAGGTGACGTTAAAATCGAGGGCATTGCTGCGACGCTTGGGGATAACAACCCTTTTCTGTAGCGTGGCGCTGCCTATCTTTGCCCTGTCTTTATTGAGCAGGTCTACATCCAGCTTATCGATCTTGAGCTGGTAGCAATTGGGATTGTGGATGCTGATGGAGATGTTCACGTCAATCTCGTCCACGCCAAACTTTGTGATCTTTACATCGTGGACTTTCTCCAGGGTGGGCTGCTTGAAAAGCTTACACGCACTGAGCGATATCGCGATGATGATTATGATGATAATACTTAGTCGTTTCATAGTGATCTCACATTTTACTTAGATGATGTTGAAGGTTTTGAGCCAGATGTGGGTGGCAACCACCTGATAAAGCATCTGGGCGTCTTTATCGTTGCCATTGAGGTAAGATTGCCATCTGGACATGATTTTGCTCAGATTCCAGTAGCCGGAGCGTCTGAAGCTGCTGCTGGTGAAGATGTCGTATACTCTGTCCTTAAGTTCGTTTCGCATCCATCTCTGCGTGAAAGGAGTGCCAAAGATGGCTTTATCCTTGCGTTCCAAGATGGGCTTGGGGACCATATCCTGGATGGCAGCGCGGTGAATGCGCTTGCCTTGAGGAGGATCGAGCTTGTAGCTGGATGGCAGGCTGAAAGCGAGCTCCACCAGGCGATAATCGAGAAAAGGACTGCGACTTTGCATACCTGCCATGGCGCTCATCCTGTCTTCAAAGTGGAGCAGGGTTTGCAGGGTGGTATTGTAGACCATGTTGTAGGAAAAGCTGCTCAGACGGCTGGTTTCGGGCATATCCAGGGCGTCCATATCTGCATCCTTGGAGCTCTCAAGAAAGTCTGAACTGAAGGGCTCGAAGTGGAGGTGCTTCATCTCTTGCCTGTAGAGCTGACTTTCCGGAAAGAGCAGAGATAAGCCGCTTTTGGCGACGATGGATATGAGCTCAACCGGTCTTTTGGCTTTGGAGATGCTCTTGAGTGAGGCGATAAACTGAGGGAACTGTCTACCATGAGCCAGATCTGCCAAATAGCGATATTGGGCGTGTCTATAACCGGCGGTGAGTTCGTCGCTGCCCTGCCCACCGATCAATACCTTGAATCCCTGCTTGCGGGCTGCTTTAAAGACGGATAACTGAGCCGAGCAACCGCTGCCAAGGGGAAGGTCGCTATACCAGGTGGCATCCAGCAAGCTCTGCCAGGCTTCTTCAGCGGTGGGGGAAAGCAGTGTGCCTTGGGCATTGAAGCTGTTATTTGCAAGTTCTATATATTCTCGTTCGTCCAGTTGGGCGTCTTCAAACCAGGTGGAGAAGGTGCTGATGGGCTGAGATTTGAGCTTTGAAAGAATAGCTAAGATGGCGGTGGAATCCAGTCCGCCACTCAGAGCACAGGTTATCTCTTCCGGTTCGGTAGCACAGAGGCGTACGCTTTCTCTAAAGAGCTCAAGATAATACTCTGCAGCATCCGCAAAGCTAAGCTGCGAGGTCTCAAACATCTCTGTATTCAGGCGGTAGTAGTATTCCTTTTGGATTTTGCCGCGCTGGATGCTTAAGTTTTGGCCCGGCTCCAGGATTTTGATCTGCCTGAATGGCGTCTGATCCTGATAGAGATGCATGCCGCTTACTTTATTCATGCGCCAAAGCATCTGAGCATTGACCTCTTTGGTCTCCAAAACAGGCAAGAGCTGCTTGATCTCGCTGGCAAAATAGAACACCTGGTCTTGGATGAGGTAGCACAAGGGCTTGCTGCCAAAGCGATCGCGAGAGCAGAAGAGCCGCTGCGTATTGCTATCCCAGATAACTAAGGCCCAGATACCTATCAACCTGTTTACAAATTCATCACCCCACATCTGATAAGCATTGAGGATGAGCTGTGGATCGGTGACATCAGCATCCAGCGATAAAGCTGCTCTCAGCTCTTGCGCATTGTAGATGGCGCCATCAAAGAGGAGATACAACCCCTGTCTTTGCAGGATATTGGGGTTAAAATGCTCTGTGCCCAAATCCAGATGCCGGTAGCTCAGGCCTGCGTATATGGGTTCTCCCTTGATAGTATCGGAGGCGCTTGCTTCTGCGGTAGCCTCTTGCCAGGTGAAGAAGACTGTGGCATCAGGACCACGGTGAGCACCAAGATCGGACATCTCCCTCAGACGCATGGCTGGCAGTCGCTTTTCATTATTTAGACAGATGAAACCCGATATGGCACTCATGGTTGTTATATTGTTCTACTTTTCGTCCCTAAGGTCCAGCTTGCGGGATTTGAAGCCGTAGCCCATCACGTCATAGACGTCTGTCACGATCATGAAGGCGTCTCTATCAATATCTTTGACAATGTCTGATAGCACGGGTACTTGACCGCGGCTCATCACACAAAAGAGGATGTCAACTTCCTTCTTGGCATATCCGCCCATTCCCTTGAAATAGGTGATGCCTCTATTCAGCTTGTGGTATATCTCTTCCTTGATCTCATCCGAGTGTTGGCTGATGATAAACACTCCTTTCACGTAAGGCATACCCTCAGATGCAAGGTCTGTAACCCTGGATGCCAAAAAGAGGTTCATGTTGCCCCAGATGAGGATTTTGGGGTCTTTAAAGAAGATGGCAACCATGATGATGATGCCTGTCTCAACGATGTAGTATGCATTACCGATGGAAAGGCCGGATTTTTGTTTGATCAGGGCTACGGGGATGTCTGTGCCACCTGTGGAGCCTCTGAAGCGGAAGATGATGCCCAGACCTATGCCCAGGAGCACGGAGCCGGCAACCGCTGAGAGCAACATATCTTCCGGGCCAAACATGGCATAAATTGTGCGCCCATTCACCACAAAGGTGTGTTTGGCAAGATCGGTAAAGATAATGCCCATTCTATTTAGCATGGGGATGCTCATTAGGTCTGTCATGGTAGCTGAGACAAGCATTCCATATATGGACTTAGCACCGAATTGCCTGCCCACTAACAGGATGGCTACAACAAACAAGGGGATATTGATCATAATCATCAATACACCATTTGGCAAGCCGGTAAATTGGGCCAAAATCTGGCTTATACCCCCCACACCGCCCGGAGCGATGTTGTGAGGCAGCAAAAACCATGAATATCCCATGGCAAAGAAAATCGAGCCAAACAGGATACCCAGGAGGTGTGTAGCTTCCCGCCTAATCTTTTGTGTTTTGGTATTTTTCTTCAAGTTAGTCTCCTTATTGCTTGACGTTAAACCTTGGTTCAATAAACTGTCTTTCCATACTAAAATCAAAGTAGGAATACCAGAACAATGATAATAGACCTAAGGCTTAACGGAATACGTCATAGTAAAATAGAGCTGGAGGATCAGAGGTCAATCGCAGAGCTTATCGCCGGCACGGACATCAATCCCCACTCTGTTTTGTCCTATAAAATAAATCACACCCAATATGTCAATGATGAATATCAGTTGCAGCACAGCACTCTTGTTAACTGCATCACTTTTCATCATCCACAAGGCTATCGTATTTATCAAGATAGCGCAATATTCATCTTAGGCAAGGCTATTTATAGCCTCTTCGGAGATGAGTGTGGCTTGGTGGTGGAACACAGCGTGGGTGATGGCGTCTATGGTGAAATTAAGGGTGCAGCTGATTTCACTGCAGCGGATTGCGAAAGAATCAAAGAAGAGATGGCTAAGATCGTGGCTGCTGGCTTGCCCATCGTGAAGGAACAGATGAAGCTGTCTGAAGCTTTGGAGATCTTCAAGAGCATGGGTCGCAAGGATTTGGTGGCCAATTTCAGCCGTGACTATCGAGAGTACGTGACCCTCTACCGCTGTGGGAAATACTACGATTTTTATATCCGTCCCCTGGCCGACCGCAGCACGATGATCCAAAAGTTTGATCTCGTCTACCATGCACCCGGCTTCTTCCTGCGCTTCCCCGCAGAAAAGACCTATGAGCTTACCTATCCCTTCGAGATACCTACCAAGATCTTCAGCCAGCATCAAGAGCATGACAAATGGCTGGACATACTTAAAGTACATCATCTTGCAGACCTTAATGCCCTGGTAGACGAGTATGAAATCTCTCAGTTTATCCTGGTGGAGGAGGCGCTGCATGAGCAGAAGATAGCATCCATCGCCATGGATATTGCCCAGAAGCCGGAGGTGAAGCTGATCCTTATCGCCGGGCCTTCTTCCAGCGGCAAGACTACCTTTGCCAAGCGGCTTTCAGTGCAATTGCAAGCCTGTAAAAAGCGTCCCATAGTGATGGGTTTGGATGACTACTTCCTGCCTCGTGAGCAGACAGCCCGCAAACCCAATGGAGAATATGACTTTGAATCCATCAAGGCGCTGGACTTGCCTTTTTTGAATAAGCAGCTCACCGAGATCTTGGAAGGGAAAGAAGTGGAGCTGCCCATGTATGATTTCCATCGAGGCGTACGCAGGCGCAGCCACAACTTTGTGAAATTGGGCAAGGATGATCTGCTGGTGATGGAAGGGATACACGGCTTGAACGACCTGCTCACTTCATCAATTGCTGCACAGCACAAAGTGAAGATTTATGTCAGCGCCCTGAATCAGCTGAATATCGACGATCACAACCGCATCCCAACCACAGACTGCCGACTTCTACGCAGGATTGTCAGAGATAACCAATATAGAGGCTATTCTGCCACAGCAACGATTCAGCGTTGGCAGGATGTGCGCGATGGCGAGATCCAAAACATCTTTCCCTTCCAGGAAAACGCAGACTACATGTTTAATAGCAGCCTCACCTACGAGCTGGGTATATTGAAGAAGCATGCCTGGAAAATCCTGCATCAGGTATCCAGAAACAGCTCAGCCTATATGGAGGCAAATCGACTGCTAACCCTTCTCTCCCACGTGAGAGATATTCCGGATGCCTTGGTACCCTACAATTCAATCATCAGGGAGTTTACCAACGGCTCCATCTTCAGGTATTGATACTATGAGCGTGATTAAGATTCTAAACGAAGATGTGGTCAATAAGATTGCCGCAGGAGAGGTGATTGAACGCCCGGCATCGGTGGTGAGAGAGCTGGTGGAAAACTCTCTGGATGCGGGAGCGCGCAGCATCACTGTGGTAGTTGAGAAGGGCGGCCGAGACTACATCCAGGTTTCCGACGACGGCTGTGGCATGAGCTATGATGATGCGCTGCTTGCTTTTGAGCGCCACGCCACCAGCAAGATCAGAAAGGTGCAAGATATCATTCACATCAGCTCCCTGGGCTTTAGAGGTGAAGCTCTGCCCAGCATCGGAGCGGTGAGCGAACTCACGCTGATTACCAGACGTGAGCAGGATGAAACCGCCACCAGGATAGATGTGAGCAATGGACGGCTCAGAAACGTCAGCATCACTTCCTCCAATCCGGGCACCAATATCACGGTGCGTGGGCTTTTTAAAAGCCTGCCGGCCAGACGGAAGTTTTTGCGTTCTGTGCAGACGGAGCTGCGTCACATCCTCAAGTATTTCCACTACCAGTCCATACTTTGGCCCCAGATCAACTTCCGGCTTATCTCAGAAGGCAAAACCATCCTGAACTACATCGCTACCGAAGATAGACGCGAGAGGATGGCAGAGGTCTTTGGCAGCAATTTCTTTGACGACGACATCATAGAGGTTCATGCCGCTGATGGTGGCTACAGCGTAACTGGCTACATCTATGGCCTCAAAGAGCGTGGCGATCAGTTTAACGACATCCAATACACTTTCATCAACGGGCGCTATATCAGCGATAAAAGCATACGCCATGCCATCAGGACGGCTTACGAACCTTTTATCCTCAAGACGCGTGTCTGGGCCAGAGGCAGTACACCACCTTACATACTTTTCATTACCGTTCCACCGGAACAGATAGACGTGAATGTGCATCCTGCCAAGCTGGAAGTAAGATTTAGAGAGCAGCAAAGGCTCTATGGTTTGGTCAAAAGCTGCATCAACGACGCTCTGATGGACTATGAAAACGCCATCTTTGCCACGGCCCGGCGCAAGTTTGATCAAGCATCCGCTGTGCATGAAGCCACAAACCTGGAGCAAGCAATCTACAGGGACAGGGTAGAGGTGCCCCAGTATTCCAGATACAAAAAAGAGTTTGGCAATCTCTGGCAAGATGATCTGTTTCAAGAACCGGAACAGGCCCGCAGGCAAGCCTTAAAAACTGATGGGCAGGCAGATGGCGCGCCGGAAGAGACTGGGGAAAGTGCCCAGGAAGATGTGAAGATGCTGCTGCGAAACGAAGAAGACTATATCAATCCCTGGCAGCTTCACAACAGCTATGTGTTTGTGCAAGTGGAAGATGGCTTGGTGATTATAGATCAGCATGCAGCACATGAGCGCATCCTTTATGAAAAGATATTGCAGAGAACCCAGGGTGCACCGCCGGTGAGGCAGAAGCTGATCGTGCCCTTGGTGGTGGATATCCCGCCTTATATTGCCGACCATATCAAAGAGCTTGTGGAAGAAAACCTGGAACTGCTGGAAAAGACGGGCTTTGTGCTCAAGAAGTTCTCCGGCTCCTCTCTCGTGATTGAGGAGATTCCGGCTGAACTCACGGATTGGCAGGGAGGGAAACTCTTTGTCGACATCCTCAAGCAGCTGGAAACAGAGATGGTTGAGAATAAAGACTTTCGGGACAGCCTGGCCAAGTCCATAGCCTGTAAGGCTGCCATCAAAGCAGGGCAGCCACTCACCCGCAGAGAAATGCTGAGCTTGATCAATAATCTCTTTGCCTGCCGCTCGCCCTTCTTCTGTCCGCATGGCAGACCCTTGATCATCAAAATGAGCTTGGCAGATTTTGAAAGGAAGTTTAAACGTATCACTTGAGCTTTGTGTAGCTAACCGCCTATATATCCATTCATTATGATAGTCGTTATCGAAGGTCCAACCGCATCCGGAAAGTCATCCCTGGCCATGGCTTTGGCCCAGAGCTTGGGAAGCTGTATCATTTCTGCAGATTCCCGCCAAGTATATAAGGGCATGGATATAGGAACTGCCAAGCCTTCACGGGAAGACCAAGCCAGGGTAAAGCATCATCTGATCGACATCATAGAGCCAAACCAGCGCTTCAGCGCCGGAGATTTTGCCAAAAGAGCTTCCGCTATCATCGCTGAAGAACGAGAGGCTATTCCCATCGTTTGTGGAGGTACCGGCTTGTTTATCAAATCGCTATTGGAGGGCATTTGCGAGCTGCCTACCATTGACAAATCCATCAAAGCAGGCTTGAGAGAATATCTGAATGAAGTAAAAGGCAACCCGGAAAGCTACAGGCAGAGGCTGGACTTGCTTTATGCTGAGCTGAGCAAGGCTGATCCCGTCTTTGCCACCAAGGTGAGTCGCAACGATCCACAGCGTATCATCAGAGGTTTGGAGGTATTCCGAGGCACTGGCATCCCCTTGAGCACGCATTGGCAAAATCAGAACCAGGAGCGATCTTACAACAGCTTCCGTATTTTGATTAATCCGCCGCGGGCATCCCTGTATGAGAGAATAAATACCCGTTTTGAGCAGATGGTTGCCGCTGGTTTGTTAGATGAAATATCCGGCTTGCTCAAGCGTGGATACACCTTTGACGATCCTGGGCTTAACAGCCTGGGTTACAAGGAATTCAGGCCTTTCTTCGAAGGCAAAAACAGCCTGGAAGAATGCGTTAAACTTGCCGCTCAGCGCAGCAGAAATTATGCCAAAAGACAGGTGACTTGGTATAGAAATTGTGAATTTGATTTGACAATGGATGTAGTTCCGCTTAATATATCGGTAATTGAGGCAAAAATACAGGAGTTTGTTTCGGCAGCTCATTAGAGCCGACATAAAAGAATCATGTTGATAATAGCAAAAGTAGCAGATATTGAAATACTCGAGGCTGACATCATCCGCGAGGAGAGAGAGCTGTGCCCAATTTCCGATGTACCCAAGCCGCAGAGAAGCAGCATCCTTTCCAGATTGATAGATAGCTGTTTGCTCTACTTTGAGGCTATCGACCAGGGCATCAAAGCCGATCAGCAGGAATATGACGAGGAGCTGATGTATACCTTGGAAAGTATGGTTGATGGCGGTGGCTGGGCGCCTCCCTCAGAAGAAGAAACCAGGGCCATGGAAGCCAGAGTTTCCCGTCGCGTGGTGGTGCGGAAGTACATCCACCAAATGCAGAAAGATGCGCATCGCTTGTCAGATGAACAGCTTAGGGCTTTTTATGAAGATCAAAAAGACCTTTTTACCAGTCCCGAAGAGGTGAGGGTGTCGCATATCCTCATCCGCAAACACAGAGAGCGAGCCGAAGAAATGGCGCATGAGGTGAGAGCAAAGATTCGTGATAAAGATGATTTTGACTGCGCCACAGCCAGCTGTTCGGATTGCCCCAGCAATCTAAGCTGTGGAGACCTGGGCTTTTTCCCCAGGGGAAAGATGCATCCCGCCATCGAGGAAATGGCCTTTTCTCTCGAAGTGGGCGAGATCAGCGACGTCTTTACCAGTCCCTTCGGCTATCACATCCTCATGGTTACAGATAAGAAAGCTCCCGCTCAACTTCCTTTTGAAGAGATAAAGGATTTCCTCAGGATCAGGCTGATGTCTCTGGAAAGAGAATACTACTTGGCCAAACACGTCCGAGACCTGAGAGAGAAATATAAAAACCTGATCCAGATATTGGCAGAAGAGTATAAGTAAGGCTTTTCTGCACGTCCTGCACAGCAGCTGATCCCACTTTCCACTTGACATTGAGGGCTCTTCAAATAAATTGTCATAAAACTGCTTCGGCAGTATATATAAGATAATTAGTTCTTTATCAGTATATAGGGGGTGACTTGGTTTCGACAGGGAACCAGGGGGCAAGTGATGCATGTCGGAGACGCCATTCCTCTCCGTTAACAAGTGGCAACTGCAAAATTAACTGCAAACTACAACTACTCTCTGGCAGCATAGTCTGACCAGCGTTTGCCTGTTTCGGTCCACCGGGAATAGAGCAAGCGTCATAACAGTGTGGATGCTGCAAAATCAAGCGCTCATAGATTTTGCCCAAGATTATGAGCTTTGGCTCGGCAGGTCTGATCGTCTTTTACTGCCGTAGCTGAGACCTAAAGACGACTAAGCATGTAGATTCATTTGTGACCGGTTTTTTGGACGCGGGTTCGATCCCCGCCACCTCCACCATTTTATCACTTAGGCAGAGCTTCGGAATTCTGTCTTTTTTATTGTCCGGAATAAAGTCGCGGGCCAGTTTTTCCACCAGAATTCATGAGTGTAAAAATCGCAGATCAAGACCCGGGCAATTCCTACTGATTTGATAGGCATTCCTCGCCCCACTCCGGCAGCTGAAACAGCAGGGGCATTTGCAAAAATTGACCCGAGAGCCGGTTTTGCGAAAACAATTCCGCCCTCTAAAACGTCGATTTCATGCGGCCTCCCTTAGGGGCTCCTGTGGGTCTCCTTTGNNAACCCAAGAGTTACGCAAACGAGAGCCAAGGAAATCCGAAGGCGGGACAAGCCAGACCAAAAGTCAATATTTGAGGCAAGTGTCTGGTTTTTGAAAACAATTTCTGACCCTTAAGGAGAGGTTTTATTTACGAAAAACGCCGGCTGTTCCGTCTATATTTTGCCGGGAAACTACCGAAGAGGGAGAGGGAGCTGTGCTGACGCCGATTTTAGGGATACACATGATCCTTACAGAAAGCGAGACTATGAATAAGAGATTGTTTGTCCACGAATTACATGACTATACACTAATGGGGCAGGCAGCCAAATAATGTTTGAAAATCCTTCGGACGTTGGCAAACTGAAGCGTACAAATTTGGGCTCACAGCCGATAGCTGAGCTGAATGCCGTTCCCCGGAAAATGGCTTAACCAGCGCATTTGCAGATTGATGTTGACAATCCTGGAGCCTGTAGATTCTGGTATTTAAACGAGGAATAAATGAAAGATAAGATCATCATCAAAGGTGCCAACGAGCACAACTTAAAAAACATAGATTTGGAGATCCCGCGAGATCAGCTGGTGGTTTTCTCCGGCGTGAGCGGCTCGGGAAAATCGTCTCTGGCTTTTGACACCCTCTATGCAGAGGGTCAACGCCGCTATATAGAATCCCTTTCTGCCTATGCGCGGCAGTTTTTGGGCCAGCTGGAAAAGCCCAAGGTGGATTATATCGAAGGTTTGTCGCCCGCTATTTCCATAGAACAAAAGGCCGCCAGCAACAATCCCCGCTCCACGGTGGGAACGGTTACCGAGATTTACGACTACCTGAGAGTGCTCTATGCGCGCATTGGGGAGCAGCATTGTCATATCTGTGGAGATAAAGTCAGCTCTCAAACCGTGGACCAGATGGTGGAGCATCTGATGCAGCTGCCCGAAGGAACCAAGATGCAGGTGCTGGCTCCCATCGTTCAAGAACGCAAGGGCGAACATAAGGTTGAGCTGGAATCCCTTCGCCAACAAGGATTTGTGCGTGTGATGGTAAATAAGGTGGTACGCAATCTGGATGAAGAGATCAAGCTGGACAAGAAAAGCAAGCACAATATTGACGTAATCGTCGATAGGATAGTGATTAAAGAGGGCGTGGAGTCACGTTTGAGCGAATCCTTGGAGCTGGCGCTCAAGACAAGCGAAGGCTTGGCCAAGATTCAATATCCGGATAGCGGGGAAGTGGAAATATTGTCTTCCCTGAACGCCTGCCCCAGATGCAACATAGGCTTTGAAGAGCTTACGCCGCAACACTTTTCCTTCAACAGCCCCATCGGTGCCTGTCCTGCCTGCAATGGCTTGGGCTATAAGCTGGAGTTTGATCCTGAGCTCATCATCCCCGACCCTCAGCGCAGTATCATGGATGGAGCGGTTGCGCCCTGGGGACACTTGGCAGATAAGAAGGATAGCTGGACCTTCAATACGGTTCAGAATTTGGCCAAGGCTTACGGCTTTTCATTGAACGATGTATGGGAGGATTTACCGGAACTCACACAGCAAATCCTGCTCTACGGCTCTAAGGGGAGGCGCATAAAGATGGCATGGCAGACTAAACACGGACGTGGAGAGTATATGGCGCGTTTTGAGGGGCTGATCCCGCAGCTGGAAAGACGTATGCACGAGACCAATTCCGAAGCAATGCGCCGCTATTATATGCAATACATCAGCGATAAACACTGTGAAGAATGCGGAGGTAACAAGCTGAAGGCCCCATCATTGGCCGTGAGGGTGGGACAGCTGAATATCGGTGAAGTGACTGCCATGGATGTAAGCCGGGCCTTGAGGTTCTTTTCAGAGCTCAAACTGCGTGGGAATCAAGCAGAGATTGCCAGCGAAGTACTCAAAGAGATAGTTGCACGCTTGGGCTTTTTGCAGAGTGTGGGGCTGCATTATCTCACCTTGGATCGGCGATCACCGACTCTCTCCGGAGGCGAAAGTCAGCGAATACGCCTGGCCAGTCAGATCGGATCGCGGCTGGTGGGCGTGATGTACATTTTGGATGAACCCAGCATTGGCTTGCATCAGAGAGATAACGGCAAATTGGTTGAGATGCTGTTTAAGCTCAAAGATTTGGGCAATACCGTTATTGTGGTGGAACATGATGAAGATACCATCCGCAGCGCCGATGTCGTGGTGGATTTTGGCCCGCGGGCAGGCGTCTTAGGTGGCGAGATCGTAAAAGTGGGCAGCGTCAAAGAAATAGAGTCCTGCAAGGAATCGGTAACGGGTGCCTATTTGAGCGGCAGGCAAAAGATAGCCATCCCCAGCCGAAGAGTAAAGCCTGATGCACGTGTGCTCAGCATCCGTGGAGCATCTCAAAACAACCTCAAGAACCTGGATGTGGATATCCCCGTGGGGCTATTCGTCTGCGTGACAGGAGTCTCTGGCAGCGGGAAAAGCTCGCTTGTCAACCAAACCTTGTCGCCCTATCTGCACAATCTCTTCCATCGCAGCAACCATAAAGTGGGTAAATTTAAAGAGATACTTGGAACTGAGCACTTTGATAAAGTGATCACCATCGATCAACAGCCCATCGGCCGCACGCCGAGATCCAATCCCAGTACCTATGTGAAGGTCTTTGATCCCATCCGCACGCTGTTTGCTGAACTGCCCCTCTCCAAGATGAAGGGCTATAAGCCGGGACGTTTTTCCTTCAATGTGAAGGGTGGACGCTGCGAGGCCTGTCAGGGAGCCGGCGTGAATCAGATTGAGATGCACTTTATGGCAGATATTCATGTAACTTGTGAAGTATGTGGCGGTAAACGCTTCAATAAAGAGACCTTAGCTGTCAAGTATAAAGGCAAAAACATCGCAGATGTATTGGATATGGATGTGCAAGAGGCATATGATTTCTTTGAAAACATACCTTCCATCAGCCAGAAGCTGGAACTGCTGAAAAGAGTAGGCTTGGACTACATCAAGCTGGGGCAGCCTTCCACCACGCTTTCCGGTGGTGAGGCCCAGCGCATCAAACTCTCCAAAGAACTGAGCAAAACCAGTACCGGAAATACCCTCTACTTCCTCGATGAACCCACTACCGGACTGCATTTTGACGATATCAACAAGCTGATCAACGTTCTGCAGGAATTGGTGGCCTTGGGTAACACCGTGGTGGTGATCGAGCACAATCTGGACGTGATCAAATGCGCAGATTGGGTGATAGACCTCGGCCCTGAAGGTGGGGAAGAGGGCGGGAAACTGGTGGCTTGCGGCACTCCTGAGCTCCTGGCCGTCACTCCCGGTTCTTACACGGGAGAATACCTGCGTATGCATTTCAAGCGTCAGGGTCACCCTCTCCCCGAGGCGCCAAAAGAAAAGTCCAAGTGCGTGATGCCGGGCAAAACTAAAGCCAAGGCAGCTGCCACCAAGAAGAAAGCTGCGACAAAACGGGCAAGCAAAAGCCCAAAATCTGCTAAATGAGATATGGCGATGAAACAGATCCGCTTCAGTTATCAAGGCTTAACCGCTTCCAAACACGAAGTGGGGATTGCGGGTGACTTCACCTCCTGGGACATCTTGGAGCTCAAAGATATGGGTGGTATTTATGTGATTACGCTGCCCGTGGAAAGCGGTACACATCGCTATAAATTCATTGTGGATGGAGTCTGGATGCCCGATCCGGCCAATCCGCACACGGAGCAGGACCCTTTTGGCGGTTTGAACTCCGTGTTGATCGTGGAAAGCGAGACGGCACCCCGCTATGAATGGCAGGAAATCTATGCCAATCCCTCTTTGCTGGAAGCCAATATCGAATATTATCTGGAGCTTATCCGTAAGGATGACAAGCTGTATGAACTGAGGATAAAGTGGTATCAGGGCATCAATTGCCAGGTTGAGGCACTTATAGATGAGCAATGTCACCCTTGCCGCAAGGTGGGCTGTACGGATAATCATGAGGTCTATTCCTGCTGCTTTGAAAGTGACCATGAGCGGATCAGCCTGGCCTTGAGATTCAGCAAGCAGGGGCAGAAGCTCTTTCTGGGCAGCTCGGGCTTTGTCGGATCAGTGGACGAAGTGCTTATACACTCCATCGTTACAGAAGCTGTGCCCATATTCAGGATTCCAGCCTGGGTGGCAGAGGGCGTTATCTATCAAATCTTCCCGGATCGCTTTTACAACGGTGATCCTTCGCTCAATCCCACCTTTGACAGATGGTATTATGAAAACTGTCGTACTGCCCCCAAAGAGGGGGAAAAGCTGCATAAAAACCAAGAGTACTTTCACTTTGAGGAGGATTGGTATAATGTGGCCAACCTCAGGCAAAACCCATACTTGGAGGAAGGACAGCCGGATTGGTGGAGTTTCTATGGGGGAGATTTGGCGGGCATCATCAAGAAGCTTGATTATCTCCAGGATTTGGGCGTCACCATCCTCTACTTCAACCCTCTCTGGGAAGCAAAGTCCAACCATAAATATGATGCTGCTGATTTCATGAGTATTGATCCCGCTTTTGGGGATGAGGCAACCATGCAACAGCTGGTAAAAGAGGCGCATCAAAGGGGTATGAAGATCATCCTGGATGTGGCTTTCAATCACACGGGTGAGACGTTTTGGGCTTTCAGGGATTGCGTGGAAAGAGGTGCAGAATCCCAGTGGTGGAACTGGTATGACTGGAAGAAGTGGCCCCTCCCGGACCCCTTGCCTCCGGATTTTGATCCTGAAGAATACTATCAGTGCTGGTGGGGCATCAAGGATATGCCCGATCTCAACTACGATCTTAGCCGCGAGCACCCCGCAGAAAACTATGTAAAAGACATTCAGAAGGCTAAGGTAAATCAAAGCTTGGTGGATCACCTCCTGCAGACAGCTACCTGGTGGCTTCAACATATTGGCATTGATGGCTTTCGGCTGGATGTTCCCGATGAAGTGCCCTATTGGTTTTGGCAGCTATTTCGCAGCCACGTGAGATCAATCAAAAAAGATAGCTGGCTGGTGGGCGAGATCTGGCATGACGCCCGTGGCTGGGTGAATGATCGCTACTTTGATTCCGTGATGAACTATGCCTATTTCAAGGACCTGGTTTTGGGACATTTCATCCTGCAAGACATCAGCAGTCAGGATTTTAAAGCCAAGGTCTCAGAAGGTTTGGCCAGATATCCTCACCATGCAAGTGCTGCCATGATGAATCTCTTGGGCTCACATGACACCTGGCGCATTGCTACCCTGGCTTCAGGCAAGATAGCTCGCCTCAAAGCGGTGCTGGTTTTTCAAATGTGCTTCCTGGGCACACCTCACATCTATTATGGAGATGAAATCCTGATGCAAGGTGAAGCTGATCCGGATAATAGAAGGCCCTTCAATTGGAAATGGGAGGCTGACGCCCCGGCAAGCGAGCATAGAACCCTCGTGAAAGAGCTGATCAGCCTCAGGAAGCGGCATCCTGTACTGCAAACGGGCGCCTTCGCCTGGCTGGATACAGAAGCTGAGCTGCTGGCCTTCCAAAGATATGATGCAGGCAGCACCATCGAAGTCTGCATCAACATCACAGACACTCCCTTTGCCATACCTGATCGGCAGCAGAAGCGGCTCTTCAGCTTGGGCAAATGCACAAAGCAGGATGATGCCTGGGTGCTGCATCCGGATGCGGCCTTGGTGCTAAAAGTGAAGGGTTGAGCTATTTTGTTTGCAGGAAAAGGACTTTAGCGATGTATCAAATTATGAAGACCCTTGGCACTAAGCTCATATTTGAGACCACGTTGCAAAGCGGTTTTTGCATATATGCTATGGCCTTGTTACAATATAGATTGACAGAAAATAGCATTTGGCAGAATGAACAAAAAGGAAGTAAATAAAGGTAAGACCATGAGCAATATACTACTATGCGTAAGCGGCGGCATTGCAGCCTATAAAGCTATAGACTTGGCGAGCCGCCTCAGCCAGGGTGGGCACACTGTGAAGACCATCCTCAGTGCAAACGCTCAGCGTTTTGTGAGCCAGCTCAGCTTTGCTGCGATCACGGCTCAGAGCACGCACAGCGATATGTTTGCCGATCCCGATCCAATCGCACACATCCATCTGGCGGATTGGGCGGATCTGGTGGTGATCGCTCCCGCAACGGCAAACATCATGGCCAAAGCGGCTTATGGCATCGCTGACGACCTGATTTCTACCACTCTCCTGGCGCATACAAAACCCAAACTTTGGGTGCCGGCCATGAACGTAAATATGTATAACAATCCCGCTACGCAAACCAACCTGAAAACCTTAAGAGATAGGGGAGACTTCGTTTTGGAGCCTGTCAGCGGTCATTTGGCCTGCGGTTATTCCGGCAAAGGGAAGTATCCGCCCAATGAAGAAGTGGTTGCCGCAGTCAATTGCTATCTGCATTATGGACGAGACCTTGAAGGAATCAGAGTCTTGGTAACTGCAGGAGCCACGGAGGAACCCATAGATGCCATGCGAAAGATCACCAACAACTCCAGCGGTAAGATGGGTTTATCCCTTTGCAGAGCCTTGGCCCTGCGGGGTGCGAAGGTGAGCCTGGTGCATGGGAGTATGAAATATCCCGTTCCTTACTATTTATATGAGGTGGTCTCTGCGCCCACAGTCCAAGAGATGCATAGCGAGGTTACCCAACGTCAAAAGGATCAGGATTGGATTATCAAATGTGCTGCGGTTTCAGATTACCGTCCTGCCCAAGCTATTGAAGGCAAGCTCAAAAAGAGCTCCGAGGTCTTGAATCTGGAGCTGGAGCCCACTCAGGACATCCTGGCGTATTTATCTGAGCATAAGCCCAAGGGGCAGAAGCTGATCGGCTTTGCGGCTCAGAGCGATGAGCTGATCCCCAACGCCAAAAAGAAGCTGCAGAAGAAGAACCTGGATATGATCTGTGCCAACTACCTTTCCACCTCGGGGAAGGCCGATACCGCCATCACCGTCATCAAGGCCAAAGATCAGGAAAACCCCGTCCAACTCGATGGGCCCAAAGAGCTGGTAGCCCATAAAATCATCGACCAGATCAAAGAATTATGAAACAAGACTTTCTCATCATCACAGGCGCAAACGGGCAGATGGGCTCCTATCTGGCCCAATATCCGGGCCTGAAAGAATATCCCAAGCTGCTCCTATATTACAATAGAAGTGATAGATTGCAGGACATCCATGATAACGATCACCTGCTGAAGATCTCTTGTGACCTGATGGACGCCAAAGCCATATCCCGTACGCTGCAAACTGCCAAGCAACACTTTGGTGGCAATGCAACCCGCCTCATTCACGCCGCCGCAGTTCGTTCTTCGGATTCCAAAAGCGTGGCAGAGTGCGACGTGGAATTCTTTTCTCACACCATAGATGTCAATCTCATTGGCAGTCTGAATATCATCAAAGCAGTTTTGCCGGAGATGAAGGCCAAATCCTTTGGCAGGATCGCCCTGTTTACTTCGGTGGTCACGCAGACAGGCTTGGCATATGGTGCTGCCTACGCTGCCGCCAAAACTGCGATGGTAAACCTGGCCAAGAGCATAGCCGTGGAAAATGCAGCGGACAATATCCTGATCAATTGCCTTTCTCCCGGACCCATTGAATGCGACTTGGAATCCGACTATCAGGGCGAATACTTGAAGTTTAGACAAAACTATTTTGCAGCCTACAAGCAAAAGACACCCACGCACAAGCTGATCAGCAAAGCGGAGCTTGCTTTACTTTGTGAGGTCCTGATGTCTGATGAAATAGACAATCTTACGGGCCAAGAGATAATTATAAATGGAGGTTCATTGTGAGACACCTGATGTTAGTCTTAATCGCGTTAATCTGCTTTTTGCCGCTAAATGCAAATGTGGCTTTTAGGGATGGCGAAAAGCTTGTATTTACCGTTAAATATGGAATCGTGAGTGCAGCGGAAGCCACCTTGGAGGCAAAGTCATCCAGCATGAACGGTCGCAGCGCCTGGAATCTGAGCACAGATGCCAGAACTTATCCCTTTTTTGATGCCTTCTTCAAGGTGAGAGACAGGGTGGATTCCTGGTGGGATAAAGAAACCCTCTTGCCCATCAAATATACCAAAAACCTGCAGGAAGGGAAGTATAGACAGCGTCGCATCCACACTTTCGACCATAGTAATAATACCACCAACTACCAGAAATACAGCTTCAGACAAGGCATTTACAAATCTGAAGATATGAAGATGCTGGCCAATAGCCAGGACGTGCTGAGTGCCTTCTATCATGTGCGCAATCAAAATCTGAAGCCAAAACAAAGGCTGAGGGTAAATATCACCTCCGATGGCCGCACCATGAATACAGAGATTATCGTGCATAGGCGCGAGAAGGTAAAGACCATTTTCGGTGATATAAACTGCCTCGTGATCGAGCCCAAACTCATCAGTGGAGCGGTATTTAAACAAACAGGCAGGATCATCATCTGGATCACGGACGATGCCTACAAGATCCCCGTGAAGATGGAAAGTGCCGTGAGTTTTGGCTCTTTTGTGGCTGAGCTCAAGGAAGCCTACAACGTCCCTTATAAAGTCAAATAAGCGTGTGACTAAGCAGCCCGATCTATTAGACCTGTCAACCTATGACTATGAGCTCCCGCCGGAGCTCATTGCTCAGTATCCCTTGTACCAGAGGGATGCCTCCAGGATGATGCACGTAGAGAGGCAAAGCGGCTCTATCAGGCATTTGAGCTTCAATATGCTGCCTCAGCTGCTCAAAGCGGGAGACCTGCTTGTGCTCAACAATAGCAAAGTGATCCCCGCCCGGCTTTTTGGACAAAAAGAAAACGGGACCAAGATCGAGGTCTTGCTTATAAATGAGGTGGAAAGCAATACTTGGACGTGTATGGTGCATCCCGGGAAGAGGCTGAAACAGGAGCAATGGCTGGACTTTTCCGAGGGCTTGAAGGGCTATGTCTCTTTGCCTGATGAGCATGGCCTGAGAAGAATCAGTTTCCAGAGCCGGCAGAACTTCTGGGATGAGCTTAACAAGGTGGGGCACGTGCCTCTGCCTCCCTATATCAAGCGTGCAGACCAGAGTCAGGATCATCAAAACTATCAAACGGTCTATGCCGAGAGTAAAGGCTCTGTAGCCGCTCCCACTGCAGGTTTGCATTTTACAGACTCTCTGCTCATGGAGCTGGAAAGGCAGGGAGTAAACATAGTCAAGGTAACCTTGCATGTAGGGATGGGCACATTTTTGCCGGTGAAGACCGAGCGTATAGATGACCATAAAATGCACGCCGAATATTGTACCATCAGCACTGATGTTGCTCAAAAGGTTAACTTGGCCAAGCAGAAGGGAAACCGCGTCATAGCCGTAGGCAGCACATCAGCCCGCACTCTGGAGAGCTTTTGGAGAGATGGCCAGCTGCAATCCGGCTCCAAGTGGACGGATATCTTCATCTATCCGGGCGTGAAGATGCAGGTGGTAGACGCTCTGATCACCAACTTCCATCTGCCAAAATCATCCTTGTTGATGATGATCAGCGCCTTCTGCGGTATGGGGCTTATCCGGAAAGCATACAGGGAAGCAATCAAGGAGCGTTATCGCTTCTTCAGCTATGGCGACGCCATGTTTATAGAATAATGAAAGCGCATTTTCTCTTTGATGAGGTGCAAAGCACCATGGTGGAATATGAAAGGATACGCAATATCTCCCGACCCGACACGGATGTATATGTGCGCTCCTTGGCGCAAACCACCGGCATTGGGCGCAGCGGCCATCGTTGGGCTTCTCCCCGGGGCGGCTTATGGTTTACCTTTGCCTTGCACCACGAAGAGACGGTGGATTCATTTGCCCTGTTTGCAGGACACTGCTTGCACAAGCTTCTAAGCCGCCTCTTCATGATCGCCGACCTCAGCATCAAATGGACAAACGACCTCTATTATCAAGACAAGAAGCTGGCTGGACTTTTGTGTAAATACCATATGGCAGACAACACCTACGTGATCGGTTTGGGGTTGAATACAAACAACAAAATCAAGGCCAGCAGAGCCGTGCCAAACCCTATCTCGCTAAAAGAAATCTTGGGCTTTGAGCTTTCCAACCGGAAGCTGATGCAGCTCTTTATCCATGAGGTTTACAGTAACCAACATCTGCTGAACAACCCCTTTGAGTATCTGGACTATTGCAATGATCATCTCTATGGTAAGGGCAGAATGGGCATTGTGGAGCAGGGCAGCAAGAGCATCACAGGCAAAATCGTACGTTTGGATAAAAGAGGCAACTTGCTCATGGATGTGGGGAGGATGAAGAGCATCAATTATGGAAGCTTGAAGGTGCTTGGGGACTGAGCAGCCTCAAAGCCTCTGTTCATGCTGATAAATGGCATAAACGCCGCTTAATCTGCCATCTTTTTGCCACTTTTCTGCCGCCTGTTTGGTTTTTTTGGTTGACGAAAAAGTAAAAGTAAAAATCCTTGCTTAGTATAATAAGAATTTATAGAGGATACCATGAGATTATCAATTGAAAAGAAGGATATACAGCCTTACATTCAGCATTTATCGACGGTTGTGGGTAGCAAAAACACCTCGCCTATCATGCTGAACTATCTCATCGATGTAGATGCAGAATCAAACAATGTTACTATCAAGGCCTCTGATCTCGAGCTCCACGTGATTGTTACTTTCAAGGCCACTGTGATTGAGAGTGGAACCGTAGCTGTGAGTGCCAGGCACTTCAATGAGATCATTGCTGCCATGCCCGAAGGGCTGATCGAGTTTTGGAAAAACGAAGAGCTGCTGATGATCCAGGGCAACAAGATTGACTTTAAGATCCTGTCTGCAGACCCATCTCTTTACCCTATACTCACTGAGCCTGAGGCTCATCAAATCAACACCATCAATGCCGAGCTGTTCATGAGAATGGTGCGCAAGACCTCCTTTGCCGTGTCTCTTGACGTGCAGAGAGCTATTCTCACCGGTGTTTGCTGGAAGATCTACAGAGATCGCCACCTCATGGCCGCCACTGATGGCCGCAAGGTTTCCGAGATTACCATCAAGGCCATTGAGTCTTCGGATTTGGAAATGAAAAGCGCCACAGTTGAGCCGGGTGCAGACAGTGAAGACTACGTGGAGAAGGTGATCCCTGTCAAGACGCTCAACTTCCTGCAGCTGATCTACAATTCCAATATCAAAGACCTCGGCATCAGCTTCAGCGATAGCCAGATAGTCTTCTTCTATGGCAACTTCGTGATCATCTCCAACGTCTTTGATGCCAAATATCCGGATTACAGCAAAGCCTTCATGGTGGAGCTGCCCAATCGCCTGGAAGTGAAGGTCAAGGACTTGCTTGAGACCCTGCGCAGAGTGTCCCTGGTGGCTCCTGATGATGTCTTTAGAGTCAAATTTGAGATAGATAACACCCAGTTTGAAGTTAGCTCCTACGATAGAGAAACCGGTGATGCCAAGGAATTTGTGCAAAACTATGTCTACACTGGCGAGCCCACCAGCATCTCCTTCAACTTCAAATATATGGTTTCCATCCTGGAAGCTTTGGATACCGAGAAAGTCGTGATCAGGCTTGGCACAGCCAGAGAGCCGATGATCGTGACCAATGAGAGTGATCCCCCCAATCAGCAGATCATACACCTGCTGATGCCGCTTAGGTCTTAAGTGATTGATCATATCCAGCTTAAGGCTTCTCAATTATAGAAACCATCAAAGCAACAGCTTTGAGTTTGAACCTTTGGGTAACCTGATTATCGGGCCCAACGGCAGTGGCAAGACCAATCTTTTGGAAGCCATTGCCTATTGCGGCATCGGGAAGTCGCTAAGGCTTCACAAGGACGATCAGATCACCCATTACGATGCCGATGGATGGAGAATTGAGGCCGGCTTCTGTCTGGATAGCGGTAGCAAGATGGAACTCGAGATCAACTATTCTGCCGGCGGTAAGCTGCTCAAGCTGGATGGAACTCCGCTCAAGATGCTCAGTATGCTGTTTGAATACATCAAGATCATCTATTTGGCGCCGGAAGACCTCAGCCTGATCGACGGCTCACCCCGCAAGAGACGCCAGTTTTTCGATCTGGCCATATCCCAGTTATTCCCTGCTTATATAGGTGTCCTGCGTGGGTTTCTGCACGTTGTTGCACAGCGGAATGCCTTGTTGAAGACAGATTATGACCCCCGGCAAAAGCACATCTGGGACGCCGGCTTGATTAAGGCAAATAAAGAGGTGCTGGGCTACCGTCTGCGTTACTTAGAACTTCTGAACCAGCAATTTGAGCAGATGCCGAGCATCATCCATTCCGTTGAACAAAAGCCTTGCTTCTCTTATCAGGCGCAACTAAAGGACTTTCAGGATCAGACCGAAGAGGAGCTGCTCTCACAGCTGCAAAAGCTGGAACCACGCGAGCAGCTTTGGCAACGCAGCCTGGTGGGCGCACATTTGGATGATTATGAGATAAGTTTGGATGGCAAATCCATGAGAGATTATGCCTCCCAGGGGCAAAAGAGAATGGCAGCCATTGCCTTGAAGCTGGCACATTCATCCCTGCTGCAAAACCACACCTCCATCAAGCCCATCTTGCTGTTTGACGATATCTTTGCCGAGCTGGATGCGGAGCATAGCCTGATGGTGAAGAGCTTGGTGAGCGACAGCCTGCAGGTATTTGTAGCCAGTCCCAAACCGGATGTGGCAGAGATTTGGCCTGAGCTTGAGCAACTTGAAGGCTTCGGGAGGGGCGCATGAAGCTCTCCAAAAGCACCTGGGGTTGGATGTTTTACGACTTTGCCAATTCAGCATTCACCACCATCATCGTCTCGGTAGTCTATAGCGCCTATTTTATCGGAACTGTGGTGCAAGGTGACCCCGGGTATGGAGAGATGCTCTGGGGCAGGGCCATCGGGATATCCATGACTCTGGTGGCAATCAGCGCTCCCTTCTTGGGTGCTGCAGCAGATTATTCCCGGGGCAAGAAGCGCATGCTCTTCCTCAATTGCTGGCTCACCGTGGTCTTTACTGCCTTGCTTTGGTTTGTTGGCCCGGGAGATGTGACCAAGGGCATGATCTTCTTCATCATTGCCAATTTTGGCTTCAACAGCGCCAACGTCTTTTACGACGCCTTCTTACCGGAAGTGAGCACACCTGAAACCATTGGCAAGGTCTCGGGTTACGGTTGGGCTTTTGGCTATGTGGGTGGCCTGCTCTCGCTACTGGTCTCCCTGGTGTTGCTCAAGATCAATGTAAGGCTCATCTTTCCCATGATTGCCTTACACCACTTTGTCTTTTCTCTCTTCACCTTCTTCTGGCTCAAGGAGCCCAAGCGTCCCGTCCAACGCAGCAACTACTTCAAGATCGGCTTCAACCGCGTCTGGTGGTCTATGAAAAACCTGCGCAAACTGCCCAATCTTTTACGCTTCATCATCAGCTATTTTGTCTATAATGATGGCATCACCACGGTGATTGTCTTTGCTTCCATCTACGGCATCACACGCTTTGGCATGACTACGCAGGATATGATCATCTATTTCATCCTGGCGCAGTTTACCTCCATCGCCGGCTCTGCTATATTTGGCAAGCTCACCGATGCCACCAACACCAAGACCTCGCTTTCTCTCAGTATCCTCATCTGGATCACGGTAGTGGTCTGGGCCTTTTTCTGCAAGAGTGCTACGGAATACTACTTTGTAGGCCTGCTTGCAGGTCTGGCCATCGGCAGCTCGCAGGCAAACAGCCGTACTATGCTTTCCCAGCTCACGCCTTTGAATAAACAGGCGGAGTTCTTTGGTTTTTACACCCTCACCGGCAGAATCTCATCCATCTTTGGCCCCATCCTCTATGGCTGGATCGCACACAAAACCGGCGACATCAGATATTCCATCCTCTCACTGCTTCTTTTCTTCGTCGTGGGATGGATTTTGCTGCAGACAGTTTCCCTTGAAGAAGGGATCAGGCAAGCTCAAGATTTAGATGCAATATTACTAAATAAAAAGGAGTAACCATGAAATACCGTATACTTACCATCGCACTTTTGAGTCTCGTGCTCTTTGCGTGTTCTCAAAAGCCCGTCTTATATGTCTTCAATTGGAGCGACTATATCGACCCCGAACTGATCAGCGAGTTTGAAAAAGAATTTGGCTGTCAGATCAAGTATAGCACCTACGACTCCAATGAAAATATGATCACCAAGATCAGGGGAAGCCGTCAGAGCTTTGACCTCGTATTTCCCACCGGCGATCACGTTAGCATCCTGATCGAAAAAGGCTTGGCCGAGAAGTTGGACAAAACCAAGCTCACAAACTATGCCAATCTGGACACTCAGCTCCTGGAAAAAGCCGCAGAGTTTGATCCTGGCAACGAATACAGCATTCCCTACTTCTGGGGCGCCACCGGCTTGATGTACAACAAGAAGCATATGCCTCAAGAGATTATAGACAAAAAGAGCTGGACCATCCTGGGCGATCCTTTCTTCAAGGACAAGCGCAAGGTTACCATGCTGGACGACGCTCGTGAAGTGGTGGGGGCAGCTCTGGCAACAGCCGGCTATGATGTCAATAACGCCTCCGACGAAGCCTTGGCCGCTGCCAAAGTATACTTGGAAGAGTGGGACGTAAACATCACCCAGTTTGACAGCGATTCCTACAAAAATGAGGTCGCAGACGGAACCACCTGGCTGGCGCAAGCTTACAATGGCGACGCTCTGCAGCAGATGGAACAAAATCCCGACCTCGGCTTTATCTTCCCGCAGGAAGGCACCACCCTCTGGATGGATAACATCGTGATCCTCAACTCTTCACAAAGCAAAGACCTGGCCTATGAATTCGTAAACTTCCTGCTCAGACCGGAAGTTGCCAAACGCAACGCCGAATACGTGCAGTATCCCACACCCGTCAAAGCAGCCTTTGACCTGATGGACAAAAGTGTGACCGAAAATGAAGACATCTATATACCCCAGGAATACTTGGACAAATGCCATATGCTCCGCTACCTGGGCAATGATGCGGTCAAGATCAACGACCTCTTCGAACACATCAAACTAAACTAATAACAAAACAGGATAAACCAATGTTGGATAGCTTTAGCAATCTCACCCGCAGCCACCGTTGCACTGAACTTGGGCTCGCCGATGAAGGCAAGCAAGTCACCGTGATGGGTTGGGTTCACAGACGCAGAGACCTGGGCGGCTTGATCTTTATCGATCTCAGAGACGTCTCCGGCATCTTGCAGATCGTGATCCATCCCGAAAACGCCACAGCCTTTGCCAAAGCGGAAAAGCTGCGCAATGAATATGTAGTGGCCTTCAAGGGCGACGTCTGCCCGCGTGGAGAGGGCAACGTGAACCCAAGCATGAAAACCGGGCAAATTGAATTGAAAGCGCAGGAGGTATTCCTGCTCTCCGATTCCCAGGCTTTGCCCATACAGCTCAATGAACAATCGCTGCCGGATGAAGACCTGCGGCTCACCTACCGCTATCTGGACCTCCGGCGACCCAGGCTCCAGGAAATACTGATCATCCGTCACAAGGTGATGCAGGCTATCCGCAACTATTTAAATCAACATCAGTTTTACGAAATAGAGACCCCTATTCTGATGAAAAGCACTCCCGAGGGCGCCAGAGACTATCTGGTGCCCAGCCGAGTGCATCCCGGCAAGTTTTACGCTCTGCCCCAATCTCCTCAGATATTCAAGCAACTGCTGATGATTGCCGGCATGGACCGCTATTACCAGATCGCAAAATGCTTTAGAGATGAAGACCTGAGGGCAGACAGGCAACCGGAATTTACGCAGCTCGACCTGGAGATGAGCTTCGTTACCCAAGAAGAGATATTTGAGCTCATGGAAGGCTTGATGGCGGCTATCTTCAAGGAAGTATTGGATGTCGAGCTCGAAACTCCCTTCGTCCGGCTCAGCTATCAGGAAGCCATGGAGCGCTTTGGCTGTGACAAGCCGGACCTCCGCTTCGGTATGGAGCTCAAAGACCTCTCAGACGTTTTCGGCGAGAGCGAATTTGGCGTCTTCTCTTCAGCTTTGGCAGCCGGTGGCGTGATCAAAGCTATTTCCATCCCCGAGGCAGCAAGTTTCAGCCGCAAGCAAATAGACTCCCTGGTAGACCTGGCCAAGCATCAGGGTGGTAAAGGTTTGGCCTATGCAAAGTATCAGGGCGGCAACCTGGAAGCGGGTATCTCCAAGTTTATCCAGAGCTCGGAAGCAAAAGCCCTGCTCAAACGGCTGGATGCCCAGGATGGCGACCTCATCGTCTTTGCAGCTGACAGCTACGATATGAGCTGCAAGGTCTTGGCCGCCGTGCGCAATCACTGTGCCGAGCTGCAAAACCTCATTCCCAAAGACACCTACGCCATGGCCTGGATCACAGACTTTCCGCTTTTCCAATATGACGAAGAGCTGCAGAAGTGGGAACCTGCCCACCATATGTTCAGCCTGCCCAAGCTGGAGCATATTGAATGGCTTGATGACCCTGATAAAATAGGCGACATCCAGGGCCAGCTTTACGACATGGTTTGCAACGGAATGGAACTCTCCTCCGGCAGCATCAGATGTCACCGTTATGACATCCAAAAGAAGATCTTCAAGGTCCTGGGCTTCAGCGATGAAGAGCTGAAGGAACGCTTTGGCTTCTTCCTCGAAGCGCTGCGCTATGGAACGCCACCGCACGGAGGCATCGCGCCGGGCTTGGACAGGCTGGTGATGATCCTCAGCAATGCGGAATCTATCCGCGACGTGATCGCTTTCCCAAAAACTCTCAAGGCTGCAGATTTGATGAGTGGAGCTCCGGCTGAGGTGCCCGAAGCACAATGGAAGGAACTGCACCTAAAACCCATAGAATAGCCGTTCTTACGGGTGGGCGCGGACGTGGCTCAAACCTCAGAGCCATACACCGGCACTTTGAAAGCCTGGGCTTTCCCGCCACCGTAGCTTTGGTGATCGGCGACAGGGAGCAGACACCCGTGCGTGAGCTTTGCCAAGAGCTGAAACTGCCCTTCGTCTATGTCCCTTCCAAAGATATGCAATCCTATGAGGCTGAAGTGATAAGGCTGGTCAAAGAGCAACGGATAGAACTCATCGCCCTGGCCGGATTTCTCAAGCTGCTCTCGGCTGATTTTCTCTTGCGTATTCAAGTGCCCGTGCTTAATATCCACCCCTCTTTACTGCCCAAATACGGTGGAGCCAAGATGTATGGCATGAGGGTGCATGAAGCCGTATTTGCCTCCGGCGACAAGGAAAGTGGCGCCACCGTGCATGAAGTGAGCCCCGTCTATGATGCCGGCCGCATTGTACTGCAAAGAAAAGTGGACATCAGTGACTGCAAGAGTTGCGAAGAAATAGCCGGGAAAGTGCTGAAGATCGAACACCAAATCTACGCCGAAGCCATCCTGCAATATCTGAAAGCAAAACAATGAAAAAGCGCATCGCCATCGCCACCCTGGGTTGCAAAACCAATACCTTCGAATCCGCCTGCATTGCGGCTGCTTTTGGCGATGACTATTGCTATGTGCCCTTCGATCAGGAAGCAGACGTCTATATCGTGAATACTTGCACTGTGACAGGCAGGACGGATTTTAAAAGCCGCAACCTCATCCGCAAAGTCATCCAAAGAAAGGAAGCCAACCCCGATGTCAAAGTGGCGGTCACCGGCTGTTTTGCCCAGCTTAACCCTGAAGAAGTCAGAGCCTTGGGCGAGGTGGATCTCATCGTTGACAACCAGCATAAGTACCAGATTCCAGAGTATCTATCCGGACTCGAGCATCAATTTGCACCCGCATCCCAAGCCCAAAGCTTCCCCCCGCCGAAATATGCGGTTGAGCAAATGCCCGAAAACAGCCGTGCCTTCCAGAAGATCCAGGATGGATGCGGCCTCTTTTGTGCCTATTGCGCCATCTCGCACGCCCGCGGCCCTTCCCGAAGCGCCAAAATGCAGGATGTGATCGAGCAAGCAAAATGCTTTGTGGCAAACGGCTATCAAGAGATAGTTTTGGTGGGTGTAAACCTTGCACTCTATCGCGATGGGGAAGAGGGGCTGGCCGAATTGGTGGCCAGGCTGAAACAGATTGAAGGACTCAATATCTTAAGGCTCTCATCCCTGGAACCTTTTTATGTGACGGATAAACTGATAGATGAGCTGGCAGACAGCAGCGTCGTGGCGCCGCACTTTCATTTTCCGCTGCAATCAGGCTCTGATGCTATCCTGAAGGCCATGGGACGCCCTTATCTATCCGCTAACTTTTCCTCACTTATCCACAAAGTGGTGGCTCAAATCCCGAACGCCGCCATAGGCTTGGACGTGATCGTTGGTTTCCCGGGCGAGACTGAAGAAGACTTCCAGGCTACCCGGTCGCTCATAGATTCCCTGCCTCTGGCTTACCTGCACGTTTTCCCCTTTTCCAAGCGGCCTCACACCAAGGCTTATGATCTTCCCGATCAAATACCCAAGAGCATCAAGAAAGCACGTGTTACCAATCTCTTACAACTTTCGCAAGCCAAAACCAAGGCCTACACCCAAAAGCTGTTAGACAATCAGGTCACCCTGCGCGGCGTGGTGGAAGTTTCCGGCGCAGAGGGTAGCGAAATCCTATCCGATCACTATATCAGAGCTATGACTGCAGAGCAGTTTCCTTTGGGAACCCTGCTTGATTTGACACCAACTAACATCCGGAATGACAAGATATTGTGTGATGTTAATTAAAGGAGCACTTTATGCATAGAGCAAAGCATTTTCTCGCCCTAATTTTCCTCGTCCTGCCCCTGCTTCTGCCCGCTTGGGCAAACTATGAAAGCATCAGCAATCCCTACTTTAAGATTTTCTACCGCAAGGGCTGGGAAACAGCCGCCCTGAACCTGCTCCAAACCATGGAATACCACCGGCCCTACGTGGAAAAGCTCACCGGCAATAAATTGGGGCAGATCCCATTTGTGATCGAGGATATGGGCAATATCGTAAATGGCTACACCAACCCCGTGGGCAACAAGATCGCCGTCTTTGCCTATCCACCCAGCGCAGGCGAGCTATCCGTTGGCGAGGACTGGTGGCAGCTGGTTGGCGTACATGAATATATACATATGGCGCAGATCACTAAAGCCAGCGGTGAACCGGCCATCCTGCGCAGCATCTTTGGCAATATGCTCTATCCCAACCTTTATCAGCCCAATTGGATGAGTGAAGCCATCACCGTCTACGGCGAATCCGGCATGAATAAATACAGCGGCAGGATGAACGGTGGCTACTATCCTGCCATCATCACTTCTTTGGCCAAGGAAGGAAAGCTGCCCTCCATCACTAAGGCGGGATACAACAGCAGCGACTACACCCTGGCCAATCACTACGTCTTCGGCGGCAGTTTCTACAAGTATTTGGCGGATACCTATGGCGCAGACAAATTCCCCATTTTATACGATTACACCGGCTCCACTCTCTTTTCCTATCTCAACCCCATCTACTCAAACCTCTCTCTGAATGCGGCTTACAAAGAGGCATTCGGCAAAAGCCTGATCGAACTCTGGAATGACTGGCAGGCGCATGAGATCAGCAAGCCCGTATCCCTGCCCACACAACCCATCACCACCGATGGCTGGGAAAAATCAAATCTCACCTGGCACGATAATTCCCTCTATTTTACTGCCTACAGAAGTGATAAGACCGGCCCCTTCAGCAGCTTTGGCTCTTTTACGTTGAAGCGGATGCACAACCCCGGCTATGGCGCACGTCTGGAGACTGTCGTCAGCCAGGACACCGATTTCCCTGCCGGTTTCAAGCTGCAGGGCCACAACCTCTATTATTCCCGCCAGGAAATGAGGAAAGGCTTTGGCAATAATGAATATAACGGCCTGGGTGTGCTCACTGAGATCTGGCAAAAGCACCTCTATAGCGGCCAGAGCCAAAAGCTGATCACCGCCCCCATCCGCAGCTTTTGCATATCATCCGATGGCAATACCCTCTATCTCAGCGAGGATAACGAATTTCACGATAAAAGCCTGATTTACCGCTATGATATCAACACCAAACAGAAGACCCTCCTATTTAGAATGGAGCTGTTGGTTAACAGCCTGCACTTCCTCGAAGGCAGGCTCATCCTGAGCGCCAAAGGCTTTTTGAAAAACACGGATATCTACGAGCTCAGCCTCGGCGACTATACCTTAAAACTATTGGTTAGCACACCTTATGCTGAAGATGTGGTGCAGGTTTCCGGCTCCCATATCATCTATGAATCCGTCTATGATACACACAAGGGCTGCTATTCCTACGATCTGAACACCGGCCGTGTGAGCAAGATAGGCGATTTTGACTATATCGGCTGCTATTGTGCCGCTCCCGATGGTTCAAACTATTTCCTGGCGCTCAATGGCGATGGGGTAGACGTCTACTCAGACCCCTTGAGCAGCGTGGCATTCAGCCTGCCCCGCGAGGAAAGCAAAGCTGCATATCAAAAGCTGGAAGCGGGAAAAGACCTTCTTATCCTGGATAAGTATCCCGTCTTTCGAGGCGGCTATGCAGCGAATATCGGCCATATGCTCTGGCCCAGGATGCTCAGATTTCCCATCATCGAGCCCGATGAAAAAGGCGAATTCCAATATCTCGGCGTGGTTCTCGCCGGCAACGATATATTAGGCGATTTTCCGCTCTGGATAGCCACCCTGCTCTACGACCTGCAGGAAGGTAAGTTTGGCTTTGAAGCACAGTTGCAAAATGATTTTTTCCGCCCTATCAGTCAGACCATCGGCTATTCCAGCCTGGGCAAAGGCAGCGTTTCGGCGGATCAAAGCATACAGCTGCTCACACGCATGAACCGCGGCATCAAGAATATCTGGACGGGCCTTGGTCTCACCACCTCCGATGGCTTCGAGCGCAAACTCTGGTATCCTTACCTTGGCACCTCTTTTGGTTGGGGCAGTGGCAAAGCCTCCGTGGTCAATGCCCTCATGTATGAATCCACGAAGTATTGGCCCTCAGATAGAGACCGCCTTGGCTGGCAGGCAAATCTGGCCATCAAACAAAAGCTCACTTCCAGGATGGAAATAAACTCAAAAGTAGCGATGGCTTTTGATCCAGATGCCAGAGATGATAAAGTCTTTGGCAATATCCGCGGCTACTCCAAAAACTGGGAACACAACAAAGGCACAACCTTCCAAAACACCCTTAATGCACCCATTATCCGCGTCAGAGAAGGCATCTGGAATCCCAATATCTTCCTGGATGACATCTGCCTGGGCTTATTCTTCGACGGTGCTATCACCGGAGACAAACAGCCCACCTTAGACCGCTGGGCCACAGGCATTGAGCTGCTTGGCGAATTCTCCCTGGGCTATATGGGTAGCCTCGACCTGGGACTGCGCGTAGCCTATAATATGGAAGGGAAGGTCACTCCCTCGCTGGTCATTTCCAACGAATCCATAGACTTTATCCTCGGCAACATAAAGATGAAACACAGGTGGTGATTTTCACCAAAACTGCTTTCAAAAGCATCGGAACACCTACTAAATTAGTAGCCCTTTATTTCTTTGCCAAAAACCGACACTCAGCTCAACATTTGACTTTTGACCGGCATTACCCCTCCCTCGGAAATCCTTGGCTCTCGCTTGCGTAACCCATGGGTTTTCCGTGGGTTACTTGTCGATCCCAAAGGAGACCCACAGGAGCCCCTAAGGGAGGCCGCATGAAATCGACGTTTTAGGGGGCGGATTTGTTTTCGCAAAACTGGCTCGCAAGTAAAATATTTCAGAAGGCCCCGGTTTATCAGGGTGGGGATGCAGAAGAAAAGGTGAGAAATTGAGAGCAAAAAAGTGTGTAAAAGTGCCCTTCAGGAATGGAAGTGTATTGCCGCCAACCAAGATAAACTAACCAGCAACCAAATTGGTGGTGACCCTGCCTATCCTGCGCATCATATCAAGCTTGCAGATGAAGACCTTGACGATAAAGCCCGCAAATATGCGTAACTAACATATTTTCTATAGCATGAGTATAGTGACTTACAACTGCTGCCCTGGTACTCTCCGCTACAGCGAAGTTTGCCACGCAAGACCATTTAACAATTTTAAACTTGACAGATTCCTCACTTTGCCGGATTCGTGAATCGAGTAACACATTTTGCAAGGAGAGGTAAATGATAAAATCAAATGAACCTGATAACAAAGGCATAAGCCAAGAGCAACTTGAGGCCATCAGCGCACAAATCAGCACATTGGCGGCGGAGCAATTTGTCAATCTGAATCTATCCGCCGACCTGGTGGAAGCCGCCCAGATGCTGCTTCTGGGCAAGTCTGCGCCCCAAGATTCGGCAGAGA
>CZCA01000007.1_pt1 | contig 82175 bp, 60 predicted proteins | sample 591981 | NCBI WGS metagenome assembly CZCA01 (sample SAMEA3556810, study PRJEB10932) | anaerobic digester metagenome | reverse complement strand
AAACTGTTTTTACTTTGTATATCTAATACAAGATCAAATCAACCTAAACACTAAGGAGATAACATTATGAATTTTAGCAAACGTCTTGTTCCGCTCATGCTCATGGTACTGCTTTTTTCCTGTGCCAGTGCGGCGGATAAAACACTGCAAAAGCCTGTGGCTTTGCACAAAAGCACCAGCTCTCAGATGATAAAGCCTGCGCAAAACCCCGTAGTGGAAGTGGTCAGGGCTGTGCGTGAAGCAGTGGTGCAGATCAAGGTGGAAGCCAAGATCACTGTTAGAAGTCCGATGAATCAGTTCTTTGACGATCCTTTCTTCCGCTACTTCTTCCCGGAGCAGCCCCGCACGCAGCAGCGGCCTGTAACCTCCATGGGTAGCGGTTTTATATATGATTTTAACCCTCAGACCAATGAGGCCTTTATTATGACCAACAACCACGTGGTGGAGCAGGGCAAATCCGGCACCATCACCGTCACTTTGGCAGACAAGATCAGCTACACGGCGGAAGTGGTGGGCCTGGACCCCAATACAGACGTTGCTGTGATCAAGATCAAGGTCAAGCCTGAAGACGAAATCACCGTGGCTCCTCTGGGCAATTCCAGTGATCTCGAGATTGGTGAATGGGCGATCGCCATCGGTAATCCCTTTGGCGATGTGGGCTTAGACCGCACCGTGACCTTGGGCGTGATCTCTGCCGTAGGGCGCTCCAACCTCAACTTTGGTGCCGGCTCACCCATCTATCAGGATTATATTCAGACCGACGCCGCCATCAATCCCGGCAACAGCGGTGGCCCTCTGCTCAATATCGATGGTGAAGTGATAGGCATCAACGCCGCCATCACCAGCACCAGTGGCGGTAATATCGGCATCGGCTTTGCCATTCCCATCAACCTCGCCAAGCGTGTGGTAGACGATCTCGTAGCCACCGGCAAGGTCACGCGTGCCTACTTGGGTATTTCTCCTCAGGAGATCACTGCCGACCTGATGGAAGCCTTTGATCTCAGAGAGGTTAGTGGCGTTTTGGTGGCCAAGGTGGAAGAGGATTCCCCCGCAGCCAGGGGTGGAATTCAGACCGGTGACGTGATCGTGGAATTCAACGGTGAAAAGGTGCCCAACGTGGCCAAATTCCGCATCGCGGTTGCCACCTCCAAAGCCGGAACGGTTGTTCCTGTGCGGATTATCCGGGATAAGAAAGAGATGGATATCAGCATCGAGCTGGACTTCTATCCTGAAGACAAGGCCGCAGCCGAGGATAAGAAAGACGAGCTCAAGCTCAGCCATGGCATCACAGTGGACGACGTTACCAGCGATGCCGCCAAGCGGCTGAATATCAAAGAGACTGAAGGCGTGGTGATCACCAAGATCGAAGCCGGTTCCGCAGCTGCCAAGGCAGGGCTGATGACAGGCCAGATCATCCTCCGAATCAACAACTTACCCGTGAATACGCCGGAAGAGTTCCGTCTCACCCTGGACGGCCAAATCGACGCCATGAGCAAGGCAGACAGAAACACCATCACGCTATACATCAAAGACCGCAACAACAACTATCGCTATGTGGTATTGCGCTTTGACAGCCCCAAAGAAGAAGAATAATTTAGACCGCTGAAAAGCGGATATAGGGAAGGCCGTAGTCTTTACAAGCGCTACGGCCTTTTTCGTTGATGAGGATGAAGGGGGGAAGATTTGTTTAATTCATTTGATTTTAAAAACTTTGTTGACCAGACCCACCAATTGCCCTAATCCAACCGCTTCATCTGAGGGAAGAGGATCACCTCTTTGATCGAATCGTTTTCGGTGAGCAGCATCACCATTCTATCTATGCCGATTCCCAGGCCTCCCATGGGCGGCATTCCATATTCCAGCGCTTCCAGGAAATCCTCATCCACCGGTGTGGCTTCCAGGTCTCCTTTGGCTTTGAGAGCGGCTTGCGCTTCAAAGCGTTCTCTTTGATCGATAGGATCGTTGAGCTCGCTGAAGGCATTGGCAAATTCGCCGCCGGCTATGAAGAGCTCAAAGCGGTCTGCCAGCATCGGATTATCCGGCTTTGCCTTGGCCAGCGGTGAGATTTCTTTGGGATAATCCACCACAAAGATAGGCTCTACCAGTTTTTCTTCCACATAGGTTTCAAACAGCAGCTCAATCAGCTTACCCACCTGCGCACCCACCGGTATTTCCAGGCCCTTTTCCTTGCAGAAAGCCAGGGCCTTGTCATAATCCATATCCGAGAGGTCTATACCCGCATAACGCTTGACCAGGTCTGTCATGGAAGCTCTTTCAAAGGGCTTATCCAGATGGATGTCATAGCCGCGGAAGTGGAAGCAGGTTTGCCCCAAAACATCCTCCGCCAGGTGATGAAACAGTCCCTCGGTGAGGTTCATCATGCCTTCCAGATCGCTATAAGCCTGATACACTTCCAGCATGGTAAATTCCGGATTGTGAGTGCGATCCATGCCTTCGTTGCGGAAGTTTCTGCCCAGCTCATACACGCGCTCAAATCCACCCACGATCAACCGCTTGAGATACAGCTCCAAGGCGATTCTGAGGTAGAGATCAACGCCCAGCGTGTTGTGATGGGTGATGAAGGGCCTGGCGTTTGCGCCTCCATACAGGGGCTGCAAGATAGGCGTTTCCACCTCGATAAAGCCGCGTTCATCCAGGTATTTACGCACGGCAGTCACGATCTTGCTGCGCTTGATAAACACGTCGCGGTGGTTGGGATTGAGCAGCAGATCCAGATAGCGTTTGCGGTATCTCAGCTCGATATCGGCAAATTCGTCATAGCGGATCACGTTGCCTTTATCGTCTATCTTTTCCTTAACGGCAGGCAAGGGGCGGATGTTTTTGCTCAGCATCGTCACTTCACGCGCTTTGATGCTATATTCACCGCTTTTGGTGTAAAACATACTGCCCCTTATCTGGACAAAATCTCCCGGATCAAAAAGCTTGAAGACTTCATAGTTGTCCTCACCCACGAGATCGCGTTGCACGTAGATTTGAACCCTGCCGCTGTCGTCTTCAAGGTCGCCAAATCCCAGCTTACCCTGGCGCCGCATAGCCACCAAGCGTCCGGCCAAAGTGACCTCAGTCTCCTGAGCCACCAAGGCATCTTTATCTTCGATAACTGCGCCGATTTTGTGGCTTCTGTGGGAAAGAACCGGATAGGGGTCCACTCCCATCTCACGCAGTCGCGCCAGCTTTTGCAAGCGCAACTTGATAAACTGGTTTGGTTTTTGCATCTGGGTTTTATAGGTTCCTGAAAGGATTATCGTCTACTACGGTCACCTTTTGATTTGCATAGCGACGCCATTCTTCATCCTGACGCTGGCGTCCGCCACGGCGGGGAGGTCTGGAATCACGGTCGCGCTCGCGGAAATGACTCTCATCTCTTCTCTGGGCTTCCGCAATCTCTTCAGGAGTGCGGTCGGTATAGTCCAAAGTGATGCGGTGGCTATCTTTATCGATAGCGGTCACCATCAGTTCGATGGTTTCACCATTTTGGAATTCATCGCCTCTGCGCACTCTGGAGCGCGGCAAGAGCCCGGTGAGGCCTTCGCTGATGGTCACAAACACACCAAAGTTGGTGGTGTTTTCCACGATGCCTTCAAAAGGTTCATTGATGGTGATCTTCTCGTCGATTGTATCCCAAGGGTCCTCTTGCAGGGCCTTGAGTGAGAGAGAGATCTTTTGGGTGTCGGGGTCGATGCGCAGGATCTGCACCTGCACGTAATCGCCTTCCTTCACCACATCCTTGGGATGGCTGATATTGCGGCTGCGGCTCATTTCTGAGATCGGGATCAGGCCTTCCACGCCGGGCTTGAGCTCGGCAAAGGCACCAAAATTGTGCAATCTGAGAATGCGACAATTCACGACGTCTCCCTCTTTCATATCCTTCATGGCCGCATCAAAAGGATTCTCCATCAATGCTTTCATGGATAGGGCGATTCTGTCGTTTTTGATATCCAATATCTTCATGTCAACTTCCTGCCCAACCTTCAGGACGTCCTGAGGTTTGACCACGTGTTGCCACGACATCTCGGATATATGCATCAGGCCTTCCACACCGCCAATGTCCATAAAAGCACCAAAATTGGTCATGCGCATTACTTTGCCCCTGACCTCGGAACCAACGCTGAGTTTGGCCAGCGCTTCTTCACGTTTCCTTTTGGCTTCAGCTTCTTCAATCTGACGGTGGGAAACCACGATGCGACGGCAGTTTTCAGAGCATTCAATAATGATAAAATCCATCGTCTTGCCGATATAGCCAACATGCTCGCCCGAAGGACGCATGGCAATCTGACTGGCAGGACAGAAGGCTCTGGCTCCCAATATGTCTACATTGAAGCCTCCCTTGGTGAGGGAATAAATCTTCCCTGCAACGGGAATCTGCCTCTCATAGGCATCCAGGATGGACTGCTTGTCCACATATTGTTTGGTGAGGCTCTTGCCCACGACGAAGCCCTCAGGGTTTTCATCAACGATGTAACCTCTGAGAATATCGCCAACTTTGAGGTCGAGCTCTCCGTTTTCATCGGCATATTCGCCGATATTGGCAAAGGCGTCAAACTTGCCACCGAGGTTAACGATGATGTGTTTATCATCAATAGCCACGATAGGGGATTCGACGACATCGCCTTTTTTGATTTCCGCAGTGTCTTCAAAGGATTCTTCGATCATGCGAAGATATTCATCCTTCAATTCCTTCACTGTCGGTTTGGTTTCACGCACCTTGTCTGACATAAGTTAACTCCTAACGACTAATAAAAGAAAGTACCACGATTTTATAAGGCCTGTTTTTGTAAAGGAATAATTTTGAAAACCCGAAGATTGTTGCCCGCTAAAAGCCGAATATCTTCAGCATTATCATGCTGTTCTGAGACTTATTCAATTATCCTGAACCGACTTCCTCGCCAGGTGAAAAGTGACGTTTTGCTCCTGCCGCACCGCATTTTCCGCCCGCCGCAAAGAAAATACCGGCCAAAAAGACGAATTCCATCCCCCGCCGAACACCTACCTTTTTAGTAGCCTTTTATTTATTTGCCAAAAACCGATGCATGACTCAACCTTTGACTTTTGCCCGCGCTTGCCCCACCCTCGGATTTCTTAGGCGCTCAAATGCGTAACCCTTGGGTTTTCCATGGGTTACTTGTGGATCCCAAAGGAGACCCACAGGAGCCCCTAAGGGAGGCCGCATGAAATCGACGTTTTAGAGGCCGGATTTGTTTTCGCAAAACCAGCTCTCAAGTCAAATTTTTCAAAACAGCCCGCTTTCACAGCTTTCGGAAATTGGGCAAATCGCAGAGATTTTGGGCTTGATTTTCTGTTGATTTTGGGGGCTTAACTGCAAGGAGAAATGATATAGACATCGTTGATATTGGCGTGGAATTCTCCCGTTTTCAGCGCTTGTCCTATGGCATTTAGCGCCGTGTAGCTGTCTGAATTCCGCAGCGCTGCATCTATATCTAACCCTTTGGCATTCAATTTGTTAACGGTAGCAGCGTCCACCCAGGCACCGGCCACATCACTGAGATTGTCGCTGCCATCCGTGGCATAGGCCACAAACAGGGCATCTTTATATTGTGCCAAAACAGGAGCCATACTCAGAGCCAGGTGTGTGCAGCGTCCGCCTTTTCCATTACCGGTCACTTGGATGGGCACTTCGCCGCCGCTGAGGATGATGGGGCAATTTGGGTTGTGTGCGTTGTCTGCGAAAAGCTGCCTTATTTTGGAGATCAAAGTTGCAGCATCCCCGCTCTCAAAGGCTTGCATATTAACAACATCCAGGCCAAGCTCTTCCAGGGCTGTTTTTAATAATTGGCGAAAGCTGAAGTTGTTGCCAATGACGTGAAACTCCACGTCTGCACGGGTAAAGGGGCCGCTGGAGATGACGCGCGGGTCGTCGTTTTCCACATCGGACAGGGCGTAGACGCGGATGTTTTTGCCTTTGAAGTGCTTTGCTGCAGCTCCGGCTTTCACCTCAGAAAAGGTGGCTCTCACCTTGTTCATCTCCTTGATGTCCAAGCCTTTGGCTAATAGTTCCTTATTCAGGCGGATGACGTCTGCCAGAGTGTGGGGTGCCTTTGGTGCTTCAAAAAGGGCAGAGCCACCACCGCTGAGTAAAACTATCAGTTCCATATCCCGGGGCATGGCTTGGAGCCATTCAATAATGGTGCGGCTGTGCTTGATGGTGTTTTCATCCGGGACGGGATGCCCAGCTTCGAAGCAGGTAACTCTTTCATCCTGAGGCTGATAGTAACCGTATTTGGTGAGGCACAGGGCCATACCTGCGGTGGGGCTTACGATTTTCAGAGCCACATCCATCATCCGGCCGGCGTCCTTGCCTATGGCCAGGAGGGCTCTGGCCTGGCCTCGGGGAAGTTTGCCCAGGTGTTTTTGCAAGCTTTCAAACTGGCAAAAGCTTTGCAATGCGGCACTTAGGCTGTCTGTAATCAGATTGAGTCTTTCTTGGTTTTTCATACAGGTATGATATACGCAGAGCGGTCAAAAAGTCAAGGCTTATTCATACAAATTTGGCTATGTTCAAATTATTTTTGGCCTTGCTATCTATATGTGCAGCCCACTATTACCTCTTTTTTGTCTCATAAATCAAACAATAATTCCTAATTTTAGATTGACAAAATGGTAACTCTTTTAAAGAGTGTAACTATCGAGTCTCTTGTCGCTTTCAGGGATTTTGCCATAATATGCCTAAGGTGATAAGGGACAAGAGATTACTGTTATCATAATTTCGCACTACCATATAGGAGACACCATGTTTACAAAGATCCGCAAGCGCAGCGGGCAAATTGTTGCCTTTGACAAAGATAAGATTACGCAGGCCATATTGAAAGCAGGCCAGGCCACCGGAGAATATGGAGAGGATATCGCCGGCACTCTCACTTTGAGGGTGTTGAATCTGGCATATCAGGTCATCACCACGGGCATTCCGGAAGTGGAGATGATCCAGGACATTGTGGAGGAAGTGCTGCTGGCATCCCCATATAAGCAGTCTGCCAAAGCCTTTATTATCTATAGAGATCAACACTCCAAGATTCGTGAGCTGGTTTCCACGGCAGGCGTGAAATTGATCGACCAATATCTGCAAAAGCTGGATTGGCAGGTAAATGAGAATTCAAACATGGCGTTTTCCCTGCAAGGCTTGAATAATTATATCGCTGCGGAAGTGAGTAAAAGCTATTGGCTCAACAAGATATACCCGCCCGAGATTCGTAGCGCACATGTGGATGGTGATATGCACATCCACGATCTGGGGCAGCTTTCGGTGTATTGTGTGGGTTGGGACCTTATGGACCTGCTCACCAAGGGCTTTACCGGAGCGGAAGGCAAGGTGGAAAGCTCACCGGCGCGCCATTTCAGAAGTGCCCTGGGGCAGATTGTCAATTTCTTTTACACGCTGCAGGGTGAGGCGGCGGGTGCGCAGGCTTTCTCCAGTTTCGATACGCTCCTGGCTCCCTTTATCTATTATGATCAATTGACTTACGACGAAGTGAAGCAAGCGCTGCAGGAATTTGTCTTCAATATCAATGTGCCCACGCGTGTGGGATTTCAGACGCCCTTCACCAATATCACCATGGACCTGCAAGTGCCTGATATGTATAAAGATCAGCCTGCTATCATCGGTGGAGAACCGCAAGATAAGACCTATAGCGAATTTGGCCGCGAGATGGATATGATCAACCGCGCCTTCCTGGAAGTGATGATCGGCGGCGATGCCAAGGGACGTGTGTTTACCTTCCCCATCCCCACCTACAACGTTACCAAGGACTTCGATTGGGACGATCCCAGGCTGGATTACCTCTGGGAAGCCACGGCAAAATATGGCATTCCTTACTTTTCAAACTTCATAAATTCTGATATGGACCCCAACGATGCGCGCTCCATGTGCTGCCGTCTGCGCCTGGACACCCGTAAGCTGGCTGCCCGCGGTGGAGGTCTGTTTGGAGCCAATCCGCTCACCGGTTCCATCGGCGTGGTTACCATCAACCTGCCCAGAATCGGCTATTTGGCCACCAATGAAAGGGAGTTTTTCAGCAGGTTGGAGGCGGTGGTCGTCTTGGCCAAAAACAGCCTCGAAATCAAGCGTAAAGTATTGGAAAGATACACCACCGGCGGCCTGTATCCCTATACCAAGTTTTACCTCAAAGACATCTACAGCCGCTTTGAACAGTATTGGAAAAACCACTTTTCCACCATCGGCATCATCGGCATGAACGAAGCCTGTGAAAACTTCCTGGGCTGCAATTTGGGCACCGACCAAGGCCAGGAATTCGCCCTCAAAATCATGGATTATCTGCGTGATAAACTGATAGAATTCCAGGAAGAAACAGGCAACAACTACAACCTCGAAGCCACGCCCGCAGAAGGAACCAGCTACCGCCTGGCGCTCATAGACAGAGAAAAATATGGCAATATCGTGTGTGCAAACAGTGCCGACGCCACGCCCTTCTATACCAATAGCACTCAGCTGCCGGTCAACTTTTCAGACGACGTCTTTGAAGTGCTGGACCTGCAGGATGAATTGCAGACCAAATATACGGGTGGCACAGTGTTGCATATCTTTGGCGGAGAAAGAGTTGAGCACGGCAGCAGTATAAGGCAACTGGTGAGAAGCGTCTGCGAAAACTATCGCCTGCCTTACTTCACCTTTTCACCCACCTTCAGCATCTGCACCAATCACGGCTATTTGGTGGGCGAACAGCCCATTTGCCCCGTCTGCACCAAGACCACGGAAGTGTATTCCCGCATCGTGGGTTACCTGCGCCCGGTGTCGCAGTGGAACAAAGGCAAGCAAGCCGAATTCAGGATGCGCACCACCTTCGATACCATCAACCACAACCAGCCCACGCTCAAAAGGCAAGCATCATCATGAAGATTGGCGGATTCCAGAAGTTTTCACTGCTGGATTATCCGGGCCAGTTAGCCGCCATCGTCTTCACGCAAGGATGCAACTTTCGCTGCCCCTACTGCCACAATCCTGAGCTGGTAGAGCCCGGCCGCTATACGGAGTCCATTCCAGAGGAGGCTGTGCTCGCTTTTCTTAAAGGGCGCATCGGTAAACTTGGGGCGGTGGTGATCACGGGCGGTGAACCCACATTGCAGACCGATCTGCCGCAGTTTGTGAGCCAAATCAAAGAGCTGGGATTTCTGGTGAAGCTGGATAGCAACGGCTCGCATCCGGAGGTGATAGAGCGCTTGGCAGATGAGAACTTGGTGGATTATTGGGCCATGGATATCAAGGCGCCCTGGCATCTCTATCCCATTCTCACCCAATGTGATGTGCCAGAATCTGCCCTGCAAAAAAGTATGGAGCTAATCCGGAAAAGTGGCAAGGAATACGAGTTTCGCACCACCTTTTTTGACAGCCTGCTCACCTGGGAGGATATCGAGGGAATCCAGGAAATGCTCAAGCCGGGCGATAGATTTTACCTGCAACAATGCCGCTATGAGAAGACCCTGGCCGATGTGAGCTCACCCAAATACGCCGGAAGCGAGCAGCTGCATCTGGACGAGCTGCCGCAGTGTCAACACCTGCTTTCCTGGGCGGATAAACACGATGTAAAGATCGGACTGAGAACTTTATAACCCTTTGGAGCTGTGCAGTATATAGATATCGGCAAGTTTTTGCCTCTGGTAAATAAACCCTCCCGCTATATAGACAACGAAATCAACGCGGCCAAGCGGGACCCGGAGCAGTATAAGGCTCGCTTCTGCCTGGCTTTTCCGGATGTCTACGAGCTGGGAGTGTCGCATCTGGGGCTCAAAATACTCTACAGTATCCTCAATGACAGCAAAGATGCGATGGCAGACCGCGTCTATCTGCCCTGGATAGACCTCATCGACATCCTCAGAGACAAGGAAATCCCGCTTTTTGCGCTGGAAAGCTCGCTGGCGGTGAAGTGTTTTGACGTCCTGGCCCTCACGCTGCAAAGCGAGCTCAACTTCACCAACGTATTGGAACTGATAGATATAGCTCAGATACCCGTGCTGGCAGATGAGAGGGATGAGAGCGATCCCATCGTGATGGCGGGCGGGCCTTGTGCGGTGAATCCCGTGCCGCTAAAGCCTTTTGTGGATGTGTTTTTCCTCGGCGAAGCGGAAGAGGCTATTCTGGAGATAGCTCTGGTGATCGCTACGGTGTCGGGCAGGGTAGAACGCATCCGGGCGCTGGCGCAGATTGAAGGCTGCTATGTGCCTGTGGTGCATGATGCTACGCGGGAGGCTGATCCATCTTTCAAGATCAAGGTGCGCAAGTATGCGGGCTTTCACAAAAGTGAAATGCTACACACACCGCAACTGCTTTCCTGGCAATTGGCTACGCACAATCGCTATGTGGCGGAAATCATGCGGGGTTGCACGCGTGGCTGCCGTTTTTGCCAGGCAGGTTATATCTACAGACCGGTGCGCGAGCGCAACCCGGATGACATCTTGGCCAAACTCCTGGAAGAGGTGGCACTTAGCGGTTGGGATGAAGCGGGCCTCATGTCGCTTTCTTCCAGCGATTATTCCTGCATCAAGGAGCTGCTCTTTGCGCTGCTGGCCTCCTTGGACGCGGCCAAGACCAGCGTTTCACTGCCGTCGCTCCGGGTAGACAGCCTGGATCAAGACCTGGTGGGCTTACTCAAAAACCTGGGCCGCGAAGGGCTGACCATCGCCGTGGAAGCGGGTTCGCAACGCCTCAGGGATGTGATCAATAAAAACATCACCGAGGAGGATATCACAAGCGGCGTCAGCATCGCACAAGGGCTGGGCTGGCAGAGGATTAAGCTCTACTTTATGTTGGGTTTGCCCACCGAGACCTGGGAGGATATCGAGGCCAGCATCCGGCTCATCAAATACATCAATTCGCTGAGCAAAGGCAGGATGCAGATCAACGTGAGCCTGTCTCCCTTTGTCCCCAAGCCGTTTACGCCCTTTGAACGCTGCGCTTTTGAGCATCCCGAACTGCTGTTTCAAAAGGCAAATCACATCAAGAGCGCCTTTGCCAGAAACCGCAACATCAAGATCAAGTATCACGACATCGAAAACTCCACCCTGGAAGCGCTGATCACCAGAGGAGATGAGCGCATTGGCGAGCTGATTTATGAGGCCTGGAAGCTGGGGGCGCGTCTGGATGGCTGGCATGAGGTCTTTGACTTTGGCGCCTGGCAAGCTGCGATGCAGAAGCTGGGTATCGATCAGGATGAGATGTTGGGAGCGAGAGATGACCAGCAGGTTTTGCCTTGGGATTTTGTAGACCTGGGTATTTGTAGAGAGTGGCTAAAAGGGGAGTATGACAAGGCTTTAAGAGCGGAAACCACGGCTGATTGCCGCCAGGTTTGTACGCAGTGCGGCATCTGTGACGGCGAGCTGCATACCGTGAGGGCGGAGCCGCCCAGGCAAACGATTAAGATGGCAGAATTTAAGCCCAAGGAACAACCCTCGTTGCAGGCGCCCCAATATAAGTATCGGGTATTCTATCAAAAGCTGGATGTGCTGCGCTTTATCTCGCATCTGGATTGGATGAGGATGCTCTATCGCATCATCTCCAAGCTGGAGCTGGAAACCGTGTATACACGCGGCTTCAGCCCCCGGCCCAGGGTGAGCCTCTCGCCGCCCCTGCCCTTGGGTGTGCAAGGCGAGGATGAGTATTTTGATCTCTCCTTTTATACTCAGTATCCGGGCGAGCTGATCGCTGAATCGCTGGGGCTCAACAAGATACCCGGCTTTAAGATCAACAGGGTGCAGCCCTTGGAAGCAAAGGCAAAGCTTCCCACGGGGGAAGTCTATCGTTTCTCCCTCTCTGATGAGCTGAGGGATAGGGCGGTTGCTGCGGTTGAGAGATTTGCCGCTGCTGACAGTTGGCAGATGGAGAAAAGCACACTCAAGCGCAGTAAGGTCTATGAGCTTAAAGGTATTATCAAGCAGTTTGACCCGGATGAGCAGGGTCTGATTATGCAAAAAGGCCTGGAAGGGCCATCCATCTGGGATATTTTGGCAGAGCTGCTGGACTGTGAGAAAGAGGAGCTGTTTGGCGGGAGATTGATCCGGACAGGTTTTGTGTGGTAGGGTTGTTAGTCGGAGCTGCCAAAGTAGCCTGCTACCAGTGGTTTACTGTAGCAATATTACCCCCCCCCGAAAAAGCTTGACAAATAAAGCCATAAGTAGGATTGTGGCTTCAGGCCATTTGGCCAAACAAAAATAATGGATTAAGTGGAACAATATATGCTGTAAACAAATACACAGTCCGAATCTGTGTTTACCCCGGCTTGGTAGACGTAGCATACTGTAAGGAGTAAAGATGGATAGAGTTATCGAGAGAAAGCACCCGACGGGAAAGAAGATAGCAAGGTATGGCGTTATCCTTGCTGCCATCCTTTTAGTGCTTTTATCTATCAGGTTTTGTGTATTACGTTCGATCAAAAGGGCCAAGGTCAGGCTCGAAGACATCCAGATCTGCGCTGTGGAGCACGGCGTCATGGAAGGGAGCTTCAAGGCTGAGGGGAAGGTGGTTCCCGTGCACGTGTATCAGATCGAAGCCTCCGTGGGTGGCAAAGTGGAAATGCTGTATCATGCGGTGGGCGATAGCGTTTCTGCAGGCGATGTAATCCTCAAGCTCAGCAATGATGATCTGAGGCTGAATGTCCTTTCGCAGGAGACGGCCATCACCGAGCAAACCAGCAATCTGAACAATGCGATCATTGCCGGCAATCAGAATCGTTTGACAAAGCAGCTTCAGATAGAAGAAGCGAAGAAGAGGTTGAATCGGGCGGAGCGTGCCTACAACGCCAATCGACTGCTCTGGCAGAATGAACATATCTCCCAGGAGGAATACCTTAGCTCCAAAGAGGAATACGAGCTGGCAAGCTTCAGCTATCGTGCCAGGGTGGAAGAGGCTGTGTCTGACTCGCTGTTTAGAGATCAGCATATCAAGCAGTTGCGTCAGTCCATCAATACCATCCGTCTGGGCTTGGACCAGGTCAGGTCGCAGTTGAACGATCTCGAAGTAAAAGCACCGATCAATGGGGTTATCACCGAGCTGAGCGTCAATCAGGGGCAGATAGTCTCCACGGGAACGACGATTGCATCCCTCGAGGCCACTTCGGATTTCTATATCCAGGCGCAGGTGAGCCAGTTTTATCTGCCCAGGCTCAATGTTGGGCAGGAAGCCCGTTTTTATGCGGGCGAGGAGGAGGTTTCACTGAGGGTGGACAGGATAAACCCCAAGCTCACGGGCGATTACATCCAGGTGAATCTGATGGGTGAGATCCCCAAAAGCTACAGGTCGGGGCAGTTTGTCTCGGTGGAGCTGCTTTCTGATAAGCGTGAGGATGCGCTCATCTTACCACAGGGTCAGTATCTTGTGGATAGTGGAGAGCGCTGGGTTTTTGTCTTGGACAAATCCGGCAAAAAAGCGAGTAGAAGGGAGGTCACCTTTGGTTTTAAAAACATCCGCGATATCGAGGTTTTATCCGGCCTGAAAGCGGGCGAGAGGGTGATCGTTTCATCATACAAGGATTGGCTCAAGAAAGACTACATTATCATCAAATAAGGAGAGAACTATGCTGTTTAAAAACGTTCTTTTTGCGTTGAAAACGTTCAGGAAAAACAGGGTAAGCCTTGGTATCGCCATTATCGGGCTGTCGCTCAGCTTGGTGGCAAGTGCCCTGATTCTATCCTATTGCCTGTTTTACTGGAATCACGACAAATCAGTTTCCAATCAAAGCGAATGGTATCGGCTGAGGTTGAGCCATTCTTTTGAAGGTATCGAGGTGCATGAAAGCGGGTTTTATCTGCAGACAGCCGGTATGATCATAGACGAGCTACCGCAGATAAAAGACCATGTGATCATGCACAACAACATCCTGGATATCAGCCTGAAATGTGATGGCAAGAGAATCGCCATCAATGATGAGTGCAAGGTTACCGCCAATCTGCCCCAGCATTATAAGATGCGTATCGTCTATGGGAACAGGGATTCACTGCTGGTGGACAATTCAAGCATGATCATCAGCAAGAGCTTTTCGCAGAAATACTTTGGGGATGAGAATCCGGTGGGCAAGCAGATAATGGTCAGAGACAGGCCCCGCTATGTGATCTCAGGTGTATTTGAGGATTTGCCGCAGAATCTGCATCTGCGATCCGACATCTATACCCTGATCCCCAGCTCGCTCACCAGTGTTACCGCAGCGGATGATTACCTGCTTACAGGGCATATCCGCGTGAGAATTCCCAACCCCCGGGACGTTCCAAAGGTCGAGGCAGCCATCAATAAGATGTTGGCCGGCAATGCGGAGCTGAGCAACCCGGGTAGCAGGCAGACTGTCAGCCTTGATCCGATCCGCAAGATACACTTCATGGGCGATTTGGAAGAAGATGAGCCTACCGTGAATCTCATGAGTGTAAATGCCGTGATGGTGATCGGAGCATTGATGCTGCTGGCGGCTATCTTCAATTTTATCAACATCGTAGCCCTGTCCTGGCAGCAACGCAGGGATGAATTTGCCGTCAGGAGGTCGGTCGGCGCACTGCGGCAGAATATCTTCTCACAATTGCTGACCGAGTATATCAGCTATTTCCTGATTGCGATAGTGCTGAGCGTTGTTTTGTATCTGCTGGTAGCGCAAGTGTTCTATAAACTGGTGGGCTTTTACACTAACCCCACCCTTGGGCAGGCGTTGTTAGCTGTCCTGGGTATGCTGGCAGTCGTCTTTGTCTCCGGCTTCCTCTCTGCGGGGCACTTCTCAGGGGGGATGTTAAGCACGGTGGAGGAGCGTCACAAGAAGCGGGCTATAGGGATCAAGGCCATATTGTATGCCGAATTGGCCATCGGTTTCCTGTTTATTTCCCTTGCCGGTGTGATCGGTGTGGGATACTCTTCGATCCTGAATCGTGATCTTGGCTTTGAAGTAGATAACACCTTTCAATACAAGTATGTTACGTTGGAGGGAATCCAGCATCCCATGTTTTATGAAAGCAATGCCTTGCGGGAGAGGATCAGGGCAATCCCGGGAGTAACGCTTGAATCTGCTACGAATTACAGCGTCGTCACCGATAGGTTGGATATGAATTCGGGATATTTTGAAGCCTACCTGGAGATGGGAGGCGCAAAGGGCCCTCAACAGATTATGGCGTATATGGTTGGAGCCAGCGCAGACTTCTTTGCCAAGCGCAAGGTTCAGATATTGAGCGGCTCGCTGCCCAGCGCCGATAAGATGAACGGGGTAGTAGTGAATCAGGCTTTTGTGGAGCGTTATTCCCCTGCCGATTCGCCCCTGGGCAAGACGGTCAGGCCATTGGGCGGCGAGGAAGGTGGATTCTTCGAAATCGCTGCGGTGGTGAATGACGCCTGGTTTTTCCCTGCACATATCCAGATGATCCCCATGATCTATATGATCAATCCTGGGCAGCTTCAGTATTTCCAGATAAGCTATCAACCGGGGCAAAAGTACGAAGTGTGGAGCAAGCTCGATAAGCTGTTTGAGGACGTCAGCAGCCAGGGAATACTGGGATTCCGCTCGCTGGATGTGGCTGAGGAGTTCAGTCTTTTTTACCAGCCGGACAGAGTCTATGTGACGCTTACCATCCTGTTTGCCATCATTATCTGCGTGGTGAGCATCATGGGCGTCTACGCCGTGAGCTCGCAACAGTTTTACCGGCAGTTGAAGGACATTGCCATCAGAAAGGCCTGTGGTGCGGAATTCAAGCACATCTTGGCCTTGCTGCTCAAGAGCTATATATGGCTGTTTTGCGTGGCAGCTGTGCTCGGCTTTGTCGGTTCCTACTATCTTTCCAGGCTGTTTTTTGCCAGGTTTGCTATCACGGTTGCCTATCCCTGGTGGGTGTTGCCGCTTTCCGTGATAGTGCTGTTTATCGTGGTTTTCCTGCCTTTGTATCTGAACAGCCGCAAGGCCTGGAAGACCGATCCAATCCAATACTTACAATCTGAATGAAGGAGGATATCATGATAACTATCAGTGATCTAAGCAAAGTTTACACCACAGATACAGTCGAGACCACAGCCCTGGACAGGCTGAATCTCAGCATCGAAAAGGGCTCTTTTGTTGCCATCAAAGGGCCTTCGGGATGTGGGAAATCTACCCTGCTGCATATCCTGGGGCTGATGGATACGCCCACAGAGGGGAGTTATGTGTTGAACGGCAACAAGACGGAGTCCCTCAGCATTGGCGAGCGTGACCGCCTTAGGAGAAACACGATCGGCTTTGTCTTTCAGAAGTTCAATCTTATCGACTCCTTATCGGTCTATGAAAATATAGAGCTGCCCTTGCTATACACGGGAGTGGCAGCGTCTGAAAGGAAAGACAAAATTCAGAAGGTGTTGGAAAAGCTGGAGATTGCCAACCGCAAGAACCACTATCCCTACCAGCTGTCGGGAGGACAGCAGCAGCGGGTTGCGGTTGCCAGATGCATTATCACCGATCCCATGCTGATCCTGGCAGACGAGCCCACCGGCAACCTCGATTCTCTCAATGGAGAACAGGTGATGAGGATCTTTCAGGACTTGAATGCGGAAGGCAGGACCATCGTAATGGTCACGCATGACGATAAATACGCAAGCTATGCCCAGAGGATTATCAACCTCCATGATGGACGGATAGTACAGGAAGACTAAGGGTGTTGCTTGCAGGCTTTATATAGGGCCAAGAAGCCCGGATATATAAGCTTGGCTCAGCCTATTTCTTGTATTTCTCAGTCCACTTGAGCTCCGGTTTTTCCAAGGTGGAGTGCCAGAGGTATCTCTCCAGGTTCTCACGCAGGGAGTCGTCTATACCTTCCGCCACGGGATACATCTCGGCATTCAGCACTCTGCTGAGTATAGTTTTGGTGGCGAGATAGACGTCTGTGAGGCCCTGTTCGCTGCAGTGCTTGGCTACGTCCTGGTCGGTATGGCCGTGATAGAGTGCTTTTCCGCCCACCCGAGCCAGGTTGAGTGATGGTATCTCATGCACGCTGAAGGGGATGCAGTCGCTGGAATAGAGGCTGAGTTTATCGCTGAAGAGCAGCCCCGCTTCTTTGAGGATGCCGCTGGCGTAGCCTTTCAGCTCTTTGGTGCCCAGGCAAAACAGGACGTTGCGGCCGATGGGATCGCCTGCTAAGTCTACGTTGACCACCAGCTTACAGCGTTTCTTCAGCTCTTCTTCGTGCTGTTTCACGTAGGCATAGCTGCCCAGCAGGCCCAATTCCTCACCGCTAAACCAGATCACGCGCAGGTCTCGCAGCGGCGGCTTTTTCTTGAATTGCTCTATCGCCTTGATCATGCACACGCTGCCGGCGGCGTTGTCGCAGGCGCCATGCGAGCGCGCCACGGTGTCGTAATGGCCCACCAGGAGGGTGAGGGAGTCATCTTTGCCGCTGCCCTCGATGTCCAGCACGATGTTGTGTCCGATACGCTTTTCCACCTTTTGTTTGATGGTGAGGCTCACGGTTTTGCCGGCTTTCTTGATCAGTTTCTCGGCGTCGTCATAGCGCATCATGGCTATGGGGAAGCTCTCTTCGGCGGGCAAGTTTTGCCTGTGAGAATAGGAATACGCCGATTTGAAGGGAGCAGAAATGCCGATAAAGGCCTTTACGTTGGCCAGTTTGCTCAGAGAGTAGAGACGGCTATCGCTATGATAAAACAGCACGATAGCATCATCGTAGGCGCCGGGATTATATTTGATGGCGTCGAGGTTTTCGAGGTAGATGAGTTTACCTGAGACGCTGACGTCCGGACAGAGTCCATAGGGCGTGGCTTCAAAGCTCTTTTCGCCGTCTGAGATGGTGGCAGTGCCGGGGTCAAAGCCTTCAAATTCGAAGGTTTCCACTTTTGGCTCAAAGCCCATTTTCTTCAAGTGACCGGCTATCACCTGTATGCCTCTTTCTTCGCCGGCCGTGGCGGTCATCCTCTCAAAATCGAGGGATTTCAACATGGGATAAAGCTTCATTGTTCAGCTCCTTTTAATATTCAAATAGTGCCTTTATATCTTCGGTGCTGAGCGAACTGAGCACCTGTCTGTCACCGGAGACGATGTTTTCAAACATGGCAAGCTTGCTTTGTTGCAGAGCGATGATCTTCTCCTCCACCGTGCCTTTGGAGATGAGCCTGACCACCTGCACTTTATTGGTTTGGCCGATGCGGTGGGCGCGGTCTATAGCCTGGTTTTCCACCATGGGATTCCACCAGGGATCAAAGAGGATGACGGTATCCGCCACGGTGAGGTTGAGCCCTGTGCCGCCCGCTTTGAGGCTGATCAGGAAGATGCGTTTATCCGGATTGTGCTCGAATTCATTGACCACCTGCATCCGGTTTTTGGTGCGTCCATCCAGGTAACAGTATTCCCAGCCGCAATCTTCGATAGCGCGGCGGATGATGGTGAGCATCTGCACAAACTGCGAGAATACCAACACCTTATGCTCTCCCGCCAGGGATTCCTCCAGCAGATGAAGGAGCTGTTCCAGCTTGGAACTGGCTGCGGGTTCCGGCTTGATATCGGGATTGATGAGGTGGGGATGGTTGCAGATCTGGCGCAGCTTGGTGAGCGCCGAAAGGATGTGCATATAGCTGATGGCGCCGCTGCTTTCGGCGGGGAAGAGCTGCTTCTTCACGTTTTCCAACACCTGCAGATAGGCCTTTTCCTGCACCGTGCCCAGTTTGCACCAGGAGATCTGTTCTTGTTTATCCGGCAGCTCCAGCAACACTTCCTTCTTGATCCTGCGCAGTATAAAGGGCGCCACCATGCGCTGCAGACGCTGTTGCGCCAGCTCCTGATCCTCCGCCTTTTCATAGGTATCTTTGAAGCTCTTCAGGCTCCTGAGGTAACCCGGCATGAGGAAGTCGAAGAGGCTCCAGAGCTCGGTAAGCCTGTTTTCCATCGGCGTTCCGGAGAGCGCCAGTCTGTTTTCACTCTTGAGCTTTTTGATGGCTGCTGTGCGTTGTGCGGAGGTGTTTTTGATGTTTTGAGCTTCGTCGAGAACGATATAATAAAAATCGAAGTCCTTGAGCAGCTCCAAGTCGTTCAAGACCAGGCTATAAGAGATGAGCAGCAGCTTGACGTTTGGCTGGCTGAGCAGTTCCTCACGCGTGAGTTTGTCGCCTTCGACCACCAGATGCGGGATGTTGGTGTGGAATTTCTCGATCTCTGCCACCCAGTTGTAGAGCAGCGTTTTGGGGCAGATGAGCAGCGAGATTCTGCCATCCGGAGTGCCCTGCAAGACGCTGAGCGCCTGGATGGTCTTACCCAGGCCCATCTCGTCTGCCAGGATGCCATTCAGCCCATAATGCTGGAGCATTTGCAGCCAGGCCACACCCGCTTTCTGATAGCCACGCAGGATGTTTTGCAGGTTGGGCGGCAGGACGGCGGGTTGGCCCAAGTGACGCCTCTGCAGGTCGATAGCGAGCTGATTGAGCCACTCATCCTGCATGAGCCGGATAGCAGGGTTTTGTCGCATCAGCTTTTGATAGTAGGGCAATTCGTTCAAGCGCGCAGAATAGACGCCGTCCTTATGCGCTTCACTGCGCTCGATCAGGCGTTGCGTCTCTTCATAAACCTGTGGATTGCTGATGAAGATCAGGCGCCCATCCTCGGTGTGCAAAAACTCTTCTTCACTCTTGAAAAACTTCTTCAGCTCCTCATGCGTAAAGCTAAGGTCCTGATAGTGATAGCTCACGGTGTAGCTAAACCAATCCTGCTGTTCACCCTGGCGTGCTTCGATCACCACCTGCAGCGGTACCTTTTGCACAAAGAGATGTCCCAGGTCGTCTGCGATGATCAGCTCCCAATCCTCATCTCCCATGGCAAAGACGCGGTCGCGCAGCCGGGCCAGCACATCCTCGCCGGTGAAGCTGATCTGTGAATACTGTTGCACGCGGTTTCGATCCGCATCGGGGAAGAGCTCCAGCAGCTTATCCACTGCAGAAAATACCCGCGGCGGCAGGTAAAACCAGGCATTGCCGCTCAGCCCATCCAGATCGTAATCGCAACGCACCAGCGAGCAGTTGAACCTCGTCACAAAGAGCGGGATGCTGTGTCCGCTGGGATATTTCAGCCTTCCTTCGATCAGGTACATTTCGTCCAGGCGCTTGAGCTCCAGGCGGATCTTGGGATCGTCGTCTATGATTTGCGGCAGGTCGATATCCGGATCAAAATCCAGGTAGATGCCCTGTTTTTTCAGCTCTTGATGCACCACGGTGCGGTAGTAGACCAAATCCTTATGAGCGATTATCAGGTTGTGCTGCATGAGTTTGGCGATCACGTCGTCCGCCAGGGGCAGATGCACGCGGTAGACTTCATTGCGGAAGAAGAGCCAGAGCGGAAAGCCCACCACGTAGGTGGAAAGCTCTTCCACGATTACGGGTCTGACCGCAAAGTTGCTTTTGCCTGCTCTTTCGATGCGCAAGCTCATGGGATAGGGCTTGGAGTGGAAGACCAGCAGGTCGCCGCTTTCGCGGATACGCACAAAGTCCTCACAGGGGGCGATATACTGCAAAAGCTGCGGCAGCAAGACCTTATCCACAGAGAAGAACTTGTTTACCGTGCTCTGTGCGGCTTTGTTTCTGCTCAGCCACAGGAGCAATTGGATCTTGGGCAGGCTGAGCGCATCCCGATTTTGGGCGTATAAGTCCATATCCTTGTGTGGCTTCTGCGGGTCTTTCTTTAGTTGATTGATGAGCTGGTTGATATTGAGGAGGCTAAAATCGTTGTAGTAGAGCCGCACTTTGTCTGCTTTGGGATCGTAAAGACCATCCAGGTCCAGCTTGGCTTCCCGCAGCTGCCTGCTCCAGTTTTCACTGGCTCTAAGATCATGGCGGATAAGCGTTTCCACGGCGGGAACGTCAAAGTCGTCCGTATTGAGGTGTTGGTAGGCATAGCGCAGCACGGAGAGGTAGTGACGGCAATCTTCAGAAGCGCCGCATTCCGGGCAATCATGCTCCAGCACGCGCTCTTTTTGGGGATCAAAGATCACGTCCAAACGATCAGGAAAATGGCCACGCACAGCTTCAGCGGGGAAAAAGCGAATATGATAGTTTCCCTTTTCATCCACCGAGTGCCAGAACTCCAAGTTTCCGGCTTCCAATGCGATGATCGCATGATTGAAATACCACGACGTCGAGCGCTCATGGTAGTCTTTACTGAAGAGTCGAGCCATTTTACCTCATGATGTTTAGCTTATTATTTAAACCACCCCCCACGGAATTGGGGATTCTGTCAACCACAAAAATGAGAAATATGAGCACAGGGAAGCCCGAACTCACGCAGTGAGTTGAACTTCCACTGTTTACAGAAAAGTCTGTGAAGGGATAAGGATGCCTCTTTACAGCCGCTCCATGGTCACGAAGTAATCCCGGTCACAATTCTTGATCCGGTATTTCCAACCCGGGTAGTTACCGAAGAGTTTGTGAACTTGGGCATCGCTGTATAAGTATAGAGGACACTTGAACTTATATCTCAGCTTTCTCTGCCAGGCCAGAAAGCCGCCAGCCTTGGGGAAGCTGAACATCGCCTTTTCCGAGGCGAGGTCCAGAGCCTTGGCGATCGCCAGATTAGGCTCCTTGATATAGTCCATAAAGCCCATACAAATCACATAGTTATACTTTTTATCATCCTTATAGGTCAAGAAATCTGCCACCTCAAAGCTGCACTTGTCTTCCACCTGCGCCCGGGCTACGTTTTCTTTGGCCAGGTCTATCATCAGTGGCGCAAAATCCAGGCCGTGTATGTGCCCCAGGCCTTTTTTGGCCAGAGCCACCATATACTGTCCAGGCCCGCAACCCACATCCAGAGCGGTTTTATCTTCGCCTGCCTCGCAGCTGTCTACCACTTCTCTAAATCTATAGAGCATGGCTTTGCGGAAGTGTTTATTGATGATGCGCCAGAAGGCATTGTTTTTGGAACCGTAGATGGAATCGAAGCCGGCGGCATATTCGTCGAAGAAGCCGGCGGTCTTGTCTTCGGCAAAGAGCAGTTCCTTGTCGGTCTCATATAAGTGCATATATTCTCCGCAAGTTACAAAGCTGTTTTGCGAGAGGATGGCGCGGATCTTGCTCTCTACGGTATTCAGGTTGACGTAGGAGCGGAAGTAATTGACCGGCTGCATCTTAAAGCGCGGATGCTTGGGGTCTATCTCGCGGGGATGGATGTAGAAAAGCGGCGTTTGATGCTGGCTTTTCAGCCTCTCCACCATCTTCAGGATCAGCTTTTGCGGGAAGAGCCGCAGGTAGCCACCGCCGAAGAAGCAGATATTCTTGCCCATCACGGGCGTGACGGAGATGGGAATCTCAAAGATGCGGCCATTGGTGGTCTCGATCCAATGCGGATTGAGCTCATCGCTCTCGACTCCACTCTCAAACCTGAGGCCGGGGAAGACGGAGGAGTCATATTTAAACCCCTGATCATAAAGCACATCCATCATCCAATTGATGTCTTCAGAGTGGGAAAAGCCCGGGCTGCGAAAGCCGATAACTTCCTTGCCGCAGATGTCTTCCAGGATCTTTTTGCTGGCGGCCACATCTTCGGCAAACTCTTCACGCGTCATCTCGGATACACTTTTGTGATACATCCCATGCGAAGCCACTTCATGGCCCCGAGCGTCAATTTCTTTGACCAGTTCGGGATGATGTTGAGCCACATAACCCAAGATGAAAAACGTGGCTTTCACATCGTAGTCGTCCAAAATATCCAGGAGTTTCTGCGTGTTTTCCACCACTCGGTGATCCAAATCATCCCACTGCTCACGTGTGGGCACGTTAGGGCCTTCCACTGTGTGGAAATAATCCTCAACATCAATAGTAAATAGTGCTTTCATCGTTCCCAACCTCCTTGGTGATCGGTTTATAAAGTTAAGACAGACAGGGCATTGCCGCCATATGGCACGCCGCCAGTCTGTCTAAGCCAAGATTATATAGATGGCAAAATAAGTCAACCAAATAATGAAAAAAGCGGGGAGACCCTTCAAAAGGAGTATAGGCAACCTCCGGCGATTTGACTTCACTCAGAGGTAATGAAAAGTGCCTATTGTTAGAAGCACTTGTCTCCCCGCATATTTACAAAGGTTTACATGACGATAAATTTACCGGATTTGATCCTGTCCCTTTGATGCACTTTATACAAATACATACCTGAGCTCAAGGCTTTGCCGGTCAGATCCAGCGAAATACTGCCGCTTAGGCTCTCGGTTTCCAGTACTTTGCGACCCTTGATGTCGTAGATGCTGACCTTCAGGGGCGCTTTGGCCTCGCTTTCAAAGTTCAGGATTCCATGTTTCATGACGGGATTGGGATACACATTCATCTTTGGCTGCAGCACCAGGTCGTCATTACTGGTGGACTTGATGTAGAATTTGACGTCTGAGCTGGCCAGGCCCAAGGTGTATTGCGCTTTGGGGCTGAGGTCGTAGTTTCTCAGGTAGAGGATGGAGTTGTTGCCCCAATTCTGCAGGAGCAGTGCGATCTCTTCGCTATTTCCCGCAACGGTGTAGGCTCCCGGCTGCAGAAGGTTGCCGGAGCCATTTATCACCTGATAGCTATCGGCCATATACATATAGAATCCCAGTCCCAAGCCGTTTCCGACCAGTGCTCTCTCATCATCAGCGATCCAGATACCGCCCGGTTGACCGCCCAAGTCTACCGAGGCCTCGATCTGCAAGCTGGCGATATCGACTACCTGCACTTTTCCGGGGACGTCACCCCAGTTTCCCGTACAGGAAATATGCAGCTTATCCCCATGCACGATCGCAAATTGGGGATTTGTCCACAGGTCTATGGTGGCGTGGATGCTGAAGTCGCTCAGGTTGATCACGCTGAGGCTGGAGCCGGCAAAGTCGTTTTGATAGCCGCCGGTATTGGTCACGAAGAGGTAGTTTTCATAGGTGGCCAAGCCCTGCGGTGCTTCTCCTACATCCAAAGAGGCTACCACACTGCCGCTGGCCAAGCTGATCTTATAGACCTTATTTGTGAAAAGACCGGTCACATAGAGATGGTCGTCCACTTTGAGCACGTCGTAAGGGTTTGACGAGGCTTCCACGTTCATATAGCGGATTTGGGCGCCGGTATGGCGGTCTATCTCCAAAACGGCGTTGTCTCCGCTGCAAACCACCCAGATATAGTCGTCATCGAGGTCCATCAGGTTGCCGGTGAGCCCTATTTGGGCAAAGTTGTTGTTCACTTCGTTTGTTTCGGTGTCGATGCGCGACAGCGTGCGTGATTCCGAATTCACTACATAAATGTAGGCTGCGCTGAGCTGGAAAATCAAAAACAAGCTCAGCAACGTGAGTAAAAGTCTTTTGTTTGTCATGACTTAAGTTCTCCTTGAATAGTATTTTAATCAGGGGAACTACTTTGCTTTCAGCCACATAAAACCGTATGGCATTTGAAAGCTTCCGGTGGCAGGTTTCCTGGCTTGCGACGGCTCTTGTCATCGACCCTGCCTTCCCAAGCTGGAAATAGCTCAGTGACAGGATCAGGCCTTGTAATGGTCGCTCACAGTGGCGGTTACCGCTCCCGCTTTTCACGGGATTCCCTTTTACCTATTTAGTAGCACCAACTGTTTGAATGTCATTCTAATTTGATGCGCAAAGCTGTCAATGAGAAAAGCGGCAAACTCTCTCTTTTGTTCCATAGTAACTCCTTGTTTTTACTCATTTAACAGCTTTAGTTTTGCATCTTTGATCCGGTAAACCACATCGGCGATCGCTCTCGTCTCCTGCTTGTGCGAGATGATGACCACAATCCGATCCGGCGCCAGAGTCTTAACTGTCTGATAAATCAATTGTTCGCTATGTGGATCCACGTTGGATACAGGCTCATCCAGGATCAACAGCTTGGGATTTCTGAGGATGCAACGGGCCAAAGCGATGCGCTGCTTTTGGCCTGTGGAGAGCGTGATGCCGTCGCCGCCTAACTTGGTCTGTTAACTGTTTACGACTGCAAGTCCAGATGCATTATCAGGAAATCTTGTTTTTCTGTCAAATGGTATTTCAAAATACCTGTTCATCTCGGATAGAACGCCTACTATTATGGTGGGTATTTATTTCCTTGCAAGAAACCGATGCTCGAGTCAATATTTGACTTTTGCCCCTGCCTCGCCCACCCTCGGGTTTCCCTGGCGCCCGCTTGCGTAACTCTTGGGTTTTCTTTGGGTTACTTGTCGATCCCAAAGGAGACCCACAGGAGCCCCTAAGGGAGGCCGCATGAAATCGACGTTTTCGGAGGCGGTTTTGTTTTCGCAAAACCAGCTGGTACGTCAAATATTTCAGAAGGTTCCGGTTTTGAGAGCTGGGGAAGAGGGAGAAAATGCGGGGAAATCGGGGGCAAAAAAGTGTGAGATTTTGACCTTAATCGGTGGTGCGGGCGCTCGCTGGAGCGACCAGGTACCATGATGGACGCTCCGCCAAGGTAGCCGGAGCTTGCCATAGCGCCGCAATCAAGTGCAGCTTGATGTTTTACAGCGGCGGAGACGCTGTCTGCGACACTCGCACGAGTGCCCATTGAAAATATCCGTTGCTTCAGAGAGCAACGGTTAATGGGTCGCTAAGGGCAAGCGACCATACTTTGGTGCTCGGCGAGCGCAGGGTACAAGGGAATTGTGAGAAAGAACAGTAAAATAGCAGAGCGAGCGCAGAAACTTCTTGACCGAAAAGTGATCCTGCTTAGAATGTCATAAAAATGAATGAGAGGTGATATTATGAAACTCACGTTTTTTGGACACGCAGCATTTGGCCTTGAGACCAAAGATGGCGTGCGCATCCTGATCGACCCCTTTATCAGCAACAACCCTCTGTCCCCCGTCAAGGTTGAGGACCTGAAGGCAGATTACATCATCGTCACTCACGGTCATGACGATCATTTAGGCGATACGCTGGCGATTGCCGATAAGGAAAAGACGCTGATCATCACAGTGTTGGAGCTGGCTCACATTTTGGCCAAGCAGGGCTATCGAACTGAAGCTATGCAGATCGGTGGTGCTTACAACTTCGAATTTGGCAGGCTCAAGTTTGTGATGGCTTTGCATGGAAGTGCCACGCCGGACGGCCAATATGCCGGCTTGGCTTCGGGAGTGGTTTTGACCATCGAAGGCAAGACCATTTACCATCCCGGCGACACCGGTCTCTTCTACGATATGAAGCTGATTGGCGAGATGAATAAGATAGACTATATGTTTGTTCCCATCGGCGGCTATTTTACCATGGATATCACGGATGGCGTGAAGGCGGCGGAACTGGTGCAGCCCGGATGTGCCATCCCCATGCACTACGACACCTTTGATCTGATCAAGGCCGACCCGCAGGAGTATGTGGAAAAGGTGAAGAAGCTGGGTATAGACTCCATGATTCTCAAACCCGGGGAAAGCATCACCTGGTAAGCTAAGTCCCTATTAAAAAACAATATAAAGACGGCCCCGAGTGAGGAGCCGTCTCTTTTATGGTGTTATAAAAAAAAGAGATTACATACTCTGTGCTTTGGGAGGCGGGATGTGGTGGTGCTTTTCGTAGGTGTAGACAAACTTCTGGCTTCCCGCTTCTGTGATGTTGATGATCTTGCCGGCGGCCAGTTCCACCACGTCCAGATAGTCTATGGTATTCAAGCCGCCCGCCGCATCACATTCCCCGTTTTGGATCTGGGTAAGGATGCCCTGACGCAGCCTTTCATAATCGTCTATGATCACAGCTTCGGCGCGGATAATCTCCTCAGCGATGTCGGGATCGAGGTGATCCAGGTAAGCCAGAGCCAGTTCTATCATCTTCTGCAGTTGGTTGTGCATGGCGGTGATGGTGGCCTTGAATTCATCTGATAAAGGGGCTCCCTGGTCCATGATCTGGTAGTTGAGGATCTGGTTTATCTCCAGGGTGTAGTCGCCCAGCTTTTCGATGTCGTTGACGGTGTGCAGCAGTGCGGGAATCTTGATGATGATGTCTTCGGAATTGGTCTTTTCGTTCACGGCAACGAGGTAGACGGTTATCTCCTTTTGCAGTTGGTCGATAGCGGATTCCACACGTGAGACGCGCACCTGCTTTTTGTAGTTTCTATCCTTGAAAGCCTCATAGGAGATGGTTTGTCCCAGCTGCACCAGGCGCAGCATTTCCTTCATCTCTTTGATGCTTTGCTTGATGGCGAGGTAGGAGTCGGTCACCATGGTATAATTGAGGTGTTTGGGCTCGCCCATGCTGGCTTCATCCACTTTGTCATCGGGGATGATTCTGGTGGCCAGATTGGCCAGATGGCCGCTGAAGGGTAGGAAAGCGATGGTATTCAGCACGTTGAAGAAGGTGTGACCATTGGCTATGTGGCGGGCCACGTTTTCGCCCTGGAAGACGTTGCCCGGGGTAATCAGATTTATAAATTGGGTGTATAATCCAAGATAAGTCAATATACCGATGACGATGGTGCCAAACACATTGAAAAGGGTGTGTACGATGGCAACCTGTCTGGCAGAGCTGCCGGAATTGAGACAGGCCAGCCAGGCGGTGATGGTGGTGCCGATATTGTCTCCATAGACCAAAAACAGTGCTCCTTCAAACTTTATGAGCCCGTTTGCTGCCAAGACTATCACGATGCCCACAGAGGCTGAGGAGCTCTGGATAAGCATAGTGAAGATGGTCCCTGCCAAAATGGCCAGGAAAGGGTTGTCGGAGACTTTGGCCAGGATTTCTCTGGCATAGACGGAATTCTTGAGGCCGGTCACCGAATCAGACATGGTGGTGAGCCCCAGGAAAAGCAGACCAAAGCCGATCAGGATCATGCTCCAGTTTTCCATAGACCTGCTCTTGCTGATGAGCAGCATGACCATGCCAATAGTTACGAAAATCAGGGCAAATTCACCGATATTGAAGGCGATCAACTGGGCGGTGACGGTGGTGCCGATATTGGATCCCATCACCACTCCCACAGCCTGCTTGAGAGTCATCATGCCCGCATTTACAAAGCCCACCAACATCACGGTGGTGGCAGAACTGCTCTGGATAAGGGCGGTGATCCCCAAGCCTACCATCACACCGCGCAGGGGCGTGCCGGTAAGCCGCCTGAGAATACGACGCATCTGAGCTCCTGCAACCAATTGCAGGTTGTTGCTCATCTTGTTCATGCCAAAGACGAAGAGTGCCAATCCTCCGATGAAGTGGATGATGTCTAAGATATTCAAAATGACTCCAATGATAGGGTTTTAGGTGGGATTACCAGATGATGATGGGGCCTGCCTGCAATGTGATACAGTGCAGATACATGAGGCCGGTAACGGGGCCAACCTCTTGTCTCTATAAAGTTTAAGCGCAATCTAAGGGTCCTTTGTTAATTATGCTTGATAATAAGTCGCATCGACGATTGCATTGTTTTTTATAGGGCTATCCTGTCAAGGCTTTTCGGGGCGGAATTTGGTGGCTGAGAGGCCGCTGATGTAGTTCTGATCAGGGTTTGCGTTGCTTTAAGAATTGTTAAGATTGTATAAGGAAATGTTTAATCCGGGGTGTGAGGGGTGGAGGTTGGTTGGGCAAAATCCCGGGGCAAAAAGAAAGGGTGCATAGGAGTCTGCACCCTTCTTGGCAGGGCTCGGGGTAGGCAAGCCCTGCCCGAGGAGATGGATCATGAAAACTATTGTTACATAAAGAAGAAGAGCTTCACTGCGATGGCAATGAGAATGGCGGAGTTTATCCCCAGCCACCACATGAGCTTTATTTGGAAGAGGCGGGTGTTTTCTCTTTGGTTTTTGACGTTCTTTTCCAGCTTCACCAGCAGGTGTTCGATGGTGGAGAGCTGTTCCCGGCTTTTGTCAAACTTCTTGATGTTTCTATCGTGGGCAGAGTCGCGTCTGAAGTGGCGTATCACTTCAAACAACAAGGGGATAAAGGTAGGGATAAAACGCTTGAATTTCTGTGCCATATGGTAAGCTCCTTTAGAATTTGTATCCCACGTTTATATGGGAGGTTGAGGGCAGTACATTGTGAAAGCTGTAGGAATAGTCTATCTCTACGCCACGGATGTTGAGGCCAAGGCCGAGGTTGTAAAGAGCGGGATTGTGATGGATGCCGAAGCGCAGGGTGAGAGGCTCGAAAATCCTGGCTTCCACGCCGCCCATAAACTCTGTTTCTTTGGCAAAATCCTTCTTCAGCTCCACGGACGTGGTCACTCCGTCATAAGGCTGATAGGCGAGGCCGAGGGCGAGTTTGGAGGGGAGTTCGTTCTGGTTCTCGTGGCCCATTCTGGCTTTGAAGAGGTTGGCTACGGTAAAGCCGAAGCGGGTGCGTCCATGCAGGACGGCATTCACACCCAAGTCCAGGGAAAGAGCGCTGTCTGTATCATCTTCATCATCAAAGGCGAGGTGATGGAAGTTTCCTGTGTAGCCCATGCAGATGGTGGAGTGGATGTCATGTTGCAGCACAAAGCCATGGCTGAGGCTGAAGGTTTTCTCGCTCATCAGGTCCACATCTTCAAAAGTGACGCCAAAGAAGCGGGCTCCGAGGCCCAATCTTCCCCATTTTTCCGGCAGTTTGATCGCTGCGGCGGCGGTGCCGTGTTCGGCGAACTTTTGGTTGTAGAGCTGTGAGAAGCCGATCTGGAGATGGTTGTCACTCTGGGCCAAGCCTGCGGGGTTGAAGAAGATGGCGGTGGCATCATCGGCCACGGCGGTGAAAGCTCCACCCATGCCTCTGGCCCGGGCAGAAGGGATGTAGTCATCAAACACAGCGCACAAGAGGGCTGCCTGCAAGAATAGGATGGTGATTAGTATGTATTTTTTCATGGTGTTTTACTCCGCTTATTTGAGCTTGGATTTGATCACGATGGGTTGCACGGTTTTGAGCGTGCCGCCACCGGCTCTGTCTATGAGCTCCAGATGGCAATAATAGAGGCCAACGGGCAGAAGTCTCATATTGTTGTCACGTCCATCCCAAGCTATCTTTTCTATGCCTAAGGAGCTGGAGATGTTGGTGTTTACGGGTGTGGCGACCAGGCGACCCTGGCTATCGTAGATGCGCACCAGGGCTCTGGTGTTGATGCCCGTGGGGCCGGATTTGCAGCCGTATTCGATGTTGATCTTCTCGTTCATGCTGGGGTCGAAGATGTTTTTGCTGCCGGTGTCAGTCCCGATGCTCAGATGGGCGATGTTTTTGGCAATCTTGGAGAGTATCTTGCCGCCGAAAATAGAAAGGATGTCGGTATTATCATAGCGGAAGCTGTCTATATTGATGAATGCTTCGCCGTAATCTATGGTTTCAAAGGTCAGATAGAAGAGCGGCAGATTGTTCTCGGAAGAAGAGATGGGCTCCTGCGACAGATATTCGATGGTGATCTTATCTCCGGAGGCCGAGAGCGTGAAATCCGGGTTCACGGGTGTGATCGTGGTGTCGTCCGTCTTGATGCCCTGGAAGAGAATCTTGGTGTTGTCTATGGAGATTTCTGCCTTGTAGCTGGAGACATACCAGTTTGGTTTCAGGCGGGTGGTGTTGACCGGTACATCCACGAGGTTGCCCAACTCAGCGTTGATCACAGGAATGGAGATGATGGAGTTGGCGACGTCGTCCTGGAATATCACATCCTGCAGGCTTCTGGGGTTGAGTCCAAATTCGCTGAATGCATAGTCCACCACGCCCTGGATGCTGGCGATGTTCTGTCCAACGGTCATTGTGGGCCAGGTGAAGGTACCCGGTCTGAAGCATTGGTCGTCCACCTGACAGGCGGCGGTGCTGTTGTTGACGTAAAACTCGTTTCTGTTGTCGGGCGTGGCTGTTACCGTCACGTCTTGCACTTGCACAAGTACGCTTTCCCACTGTTCGCCGTTGCTGCCGGTCAATTGATCGGTGGTGATGACGGTGGGTTGGGGCAGCGGGTTGTTGCTGGAGAGTATCTGGAAGTTGGAGACGGAGGTCAGCTCGGTGAAGTTGTAATACTCTGTAACCGTGCCGGTAACCTGTACCAGGTCGCCTCTGGAGGGGTTGTTGCGGTTGTCAAATATATAAAGTCCGCTCCAGGGACCGCCTTCCGGATCGCTGATCATGTAACCGACGTAGTTTTCATTGTTGCCAGACCAAAACTTTTCCGCCACCACAATGCCTTGTACGGTCACGGTTTGGCCGGCATACTCTGAGTCGCCGTTTGGTTTGTCTGTTTCTTGGATTTCTCTGCAGGTGAGTACCTGCGCCGTCAAGCCCGTCAACAGCAAGAGCGAGATTGCTATGAGAAGGGACTTTTTCATCTATAACTCCTTATAATCAAATTTGATGGTTGGGTTCTTCTGTTTGGGAAGCAGCAGGTGCGTCGCCGGAAGCTTCCATACTCTCGGGTTCGGGAACCTTCTGCCTTCCACTGATAAAAAGCATATCTATGATGAGCAACGTCATGCCGATAAAGATGGCGCTGTCTGCCACGTTGAACACCGGGAAGCGTTGCATTCCAAGCATATCTGGGATGTCAAAGTCGATAAAGTCTGTGACTCCACCGCGGATAATCCTGTCTATGAGATTGCCCAAAGCGCCACCCAAGACGAGGCCGAAAGCCCATATTTGTATCTTGTGAGTGGCTCTGAAGAGCAGGTAGATGATCAAGGCTATAGCCAGGATCGAGGTGAGGATGAAGAAGATGCGGTTGTAGCTCTCGTTTGGTAAAGACAGACTGAAGGCGGCACCCGTGTTTTGCAGGTGTGTAAAGCGCAGAAAGCTGCCCCAGACGTCGATGGACTCACCCAAATACAGATGCTTGCGGGTGAGGGCCTTGGTAATCTGATCCAAGGCGATGATCACGACCATGGTGATCCAGGCGGGGAGCGTGTTTATCTTCTTCTTCAAAAGTGTGTGATCCTTAGCGTCTCTGACGGCGCTTCTTGTCTTCCATTTTCTCTTTGCAATCTATGCAGTAAGTCGAGTAGGGGAGCATCTCTAAGCGGGCTTCGGAGATGAGCTCTCCACACATTTCGCAATTTCCATAGTGTCCATCAAAAAGGCGGCGCAAGGCATCATTGAGCTTGCGGATCTTCTTGCGTTCTTCTTCCATGAGCATCACGTTTTGTTCCATCTGGTTGGTATCAGAGCCCTGGTCTGCCTGATGGAAGGCATAGCTGGAAAGGTCGCCGCTATTCTCCCGAGCGCCTTTGCTCTGGGTGTGGCTGATGTCTTCCAGATAGGCGATGCTTTCTTTAAGTTCTTTCTGGATAAGCTCTTCAAAGTATTTGAGCTTCTCTTCTGAGTACTTCTTCTTGGCCATTTCGCACTCCTTGGCTATCACATTTTTCTGTTTAAGCCACCGAAATAACAGGGGGCATTGATGTCAACTAAAAAGATTGTTAAGTTCACAATTCACTCACTAAATGGTGCAAAATCGTCTTGAGGTGGACGGATGATTTGGCTGCATTTGCCTGGATTTCTGCCTGCGAATGTTGGTCATCGTGGAAGAGGTTGCTGTAGTTTGTCACGATGGAAAAGGCAGCCACTCTCATGCCGGCGTGACGGGCGGCGATCACCTCAGGGACGGTGGACATACCCACCAGGTCTGCTCCCCAGGAGGCGAAGGCGGCGCATTCGGCCTTGGTTTCCAGGCTGGGGCCGGTTACTGCCAGATAGATACCTTGATGCAGGGTGATGTCTTCTGCCTTGGCGATCTCCTGGCAACGGCGGATGAAGATAGGATCGTAAGCCAGGTTCATGGAGGGGAATCTCTCGCCCAGCTCCTCGATATTGGCTCCGATGAGGGGATTGGTACCCATGTGGTTGATATGGTCGTAGATCTGCACCAAAGCACCGGGCGCCAGTTCTTTGCGGAGGCTGCCGGCGGCGTTGGTCACGATCAGGTTGGGGATGCCCATCCGGCTCATGACGCGGGTGGGGAAGACCACGGCGTGCATGGGATGGCCTTCATAAAAGTGGAAGCGGCCTTGCATCACGAGGACGGGCTTGTCGTTGAGGAGTGCCAGCACCACGTTTCCACGGTGCGAGGGAGCGGTGCTTTCCACGAAACCCGGAACTTCGGAATAGGGGATGGTAGCCAGCACTTCCATATCGTCCGTGAAGCTGCTGAGGCCTGTTCCGAGGATCAGGCCGGCTACGGGTTGGCTCTGCAGCTTATCTTTGAGCCAGGCGGCTGTTTGGGAGAAATCTGCTTTCATCTTGTCTTATTCCTTGCGTTCTTCCGCTTGAGTATTGGCTTCTGCCTTGGGGGCGTTGGGGTTGATCTCTTCCTTGATCTGCTTAAACTCGCTATCCAAGACCTGTTCGGTATCGGTGGTGAGCAGCGGGTCTTTGCTGATGCGTTCCAGGAAGGTCTGCAATTCGGAGCTGAACTGCATGAGGAACTGCCGTTTCTGCTCCTTGAGGTGCAGGTATTGATGTTCCATGGCGCCCAGGTATTGTTTGGCTTCCTGAATGGCGCGTTTGGCCTTGAGCTCGGCTTCATGGATGATGTTTTCCGCTTCCTTGCGGGCGTTGGCGATGATGTCCGCCTTGGTCTTTTCTGCAAAGACGAGCGTGCGGCTGATCAGCTCTTCCCTGCGTTTGAGGTCTTCCACTGCAGAGCTGGCCTGAACCGCTTCCTGCCTCACCTCATTTTGCATCTGTTCTCTGCGGGCGATCTCGCGTGCCTGCGCTTTTTGCGCATCTTCCATCTCGGTGGCCAGTTGATCCAAAAAAGCCCGCACTTCTTTCTTTTTGTAGCCGCCAAGTGAGCCGCTAAATTCCTGATGTCGAACGTCCAATGGTGTTAATGCCATAAGTAACCTCCCTTAAACTATACTAAACCGGCTAATAACTCGCTGATGAGCCTAAGCACAAAGAAAAGGATGATGGGCGAGATATCCAGGCCCATGGAAGGCAGAATCCTGCGGATAGGCGCCAAGAGCGGTTCGGTAATGCTATATAGAAATTGATAAAACTTGTTTTCGCGGTCTGGGATGATCCAGCTCAGCAGGACTCTGATCAGAAGCAGGCTATAGTAGACCCTGATCAGGCTGATAATAAACTTGATAATCACCTGGAAGGGCGTGTAATACATCCTAATCCAAGACCTCGTGACAGTTGCGGCAGCGGGCTTCATAGGCCTCGGTGCTGCCCACTAAAATCTGCTCGCCTTTGGCGATGGTGCGCTGTGTTCTATTGGCCGGATTGCCGCATTTGACGCAGATGGCCAGGTTTTTGGTCACATATTCCGCTACAGCCATGAGCTGCGGGATGCTGCCAAAGGGCTCGCCGCGGTAGTCCTGATCCAGCCCGGCGACGATTACCCTGTATCCCTGATCTGCCAATTTATCCACCACTTCCACGATGGAGGGCGGGAAAAACTGCGCTTCGTCTATGGCAACAATCTTCACGTCCTCATCCAGGTGCTCAAAAATCTCATTGGGATCGTTGATGCAGATGGATGCAGCCTTCATCTGAGAATGGCTCACGATGCTATTGGCGTCGTAGCGGTTATCTATAGCAGGCTTGAAAACCAACACTTTCTGCTTGGCATATTCAGCCCTGCGGATTCTGCGAATGAGCTCTTCCGTCTTGCCACTGAACATACTGCCGCAGATCACCTCGATCCAGCCGGTCTTTTGGTTAATAATATTCAAAATCGTCACTCACCTTATCAATTTAATGCAAATTACAAAGCTATTTAAGAGCCTGTTTTTGTCAAACAGAATTCACCGACTCAAGCATCAAATATGCCGCCGGCCTCATAATTCATACAAGGAATGGGCGATTATCCCTGCTGCTACAGACACATTGATGGATTCACTTTCCGCTTTCATCTCAATGCTAATTGTCTGATGGCAGAGCTCTTTGATCTGAGGGCTGATACCGTGCGCTTCGGAGCCCAGCACTATGAGCGTACTCACGTGATCCGAGAGGCTGAAATCCCGCAGTTTGAGCTCCGCAGAGGCTTCCGTGCCCACAATGTGCCATTTATCCACATCCAGATTGTCGGCTGAAACTTGTCTGAAAGGCAGGCTGTACACCGCTCCCAGAGAGGCACGGATCACCTTGGGCGAGCCCACTTCAGCGCAAGCTTCACTGAGCAGAATGGCGTCCATGCCAAAGGCTTTACTGAGGCGGAAGATGGTGCCCAGGTTGCCCGGGTCTGCGATCCTGTCCAGATAGAAAGCCTTGCGGAAGGGTGCCTTGGATTCCGTGGGCAGGGGGTACAGCCCCGCCACCTTGGGAGGGCTGTCCGTATCACAAAAGCGCTTGAGCTGGAAGTCTTTACACTCATAACAGGGCACGCCTTCGGATGCGGTGAGGCTGCTGAGATCGAAGCCGGCCACGTGATAGACCTCCGCCGGATAGACGCCATAGATGGCCAGTTGATTCATCAGACGCAGCCCTTCCAGGATCACCTGACCGGATTGCTCGCGTCCCTTTTTGTCTTTGAGGGCGGCCAGGTTTTGGGCTCTGTTTTTGCTTAAAATAATGCTCTTCATTCCGGGTCTCCTAAGCCCTTATTCTTTCAGATATCTACAAAGTTATCCACACAGATCGTGGACAAGTCTGCTTTTGTAAGTCCCTTAAATATCAGCCTGTTACAAAAGGGGCTCAAGTTAGCGAAAAAGTTATCCACAGCTTATCCACAAGGTATGTAAGTGCCTGATTACTCATAGAATTGTAAGCTTTTCTTTACAATTCTGCCCCTTTAGTTTGAGGCGGATTTGGTAGACGCCGGCAGGTACTTTCTGAAGCAGCGGCCAATTGGCAAAAGGCAGGCATCCTTCAAATTCCGGCACGTTTCCCAAGTCGTAGCTGCCCAGTTTTTGCCCTTTCAAGTTGAAGAGTTCCAGCTTGGCCGGGCCGGCAAGCTCTTCAGGCAAATACCAGCGCAGCATGGCGGTGGCCCGGTTGCGCACCGGATTGGGATGCGATTGTATACTCAAGCCCGCCACGGGAGCTTGCACTTCGAGTTCCAGAGCTTCGGACGGTTTGCTCATAAAGCTTGCCCTGCTGATCTTGATCACGGCATCGTCTTTGAGCGGTATCCGGATGGTGATCTGCTGTTGCAGCCAGGGGACATCGTAAGTGTGCTCATGTGTCTCATCCTCATATTCCACAGCAACTTGCAGCGTGGTATCATCAGGGAAGGGTGGCAGGGTAAGCGTCAGCAGTGCCGAGCCAAGAGAGTAGTTTACAGAAAACAGGGATGGCGGGCTCAGCAGCTGGGCTCCCAGATCCGGGAAGGCATGATAAAGCGCACTGACCCAACGATATTGGGCAAAATCCAGCTTCATGTAGTGAGTCCAGAGGGCTTCGTAATACTGCCAATGCCAGGGAAACCAGATCGCCGCACCTCCCACATCTGCCGCATGAGTGAGATTGCCTTTGTGAACGACTACCTCTTGCCAGGCGGCCAGCACCCGCGCAGCATCGGCTCTCAGCTCCGGATCTGATGGTGTCGTGCTCACTTTGCCAAAGTATTCATAGACGTCCACATCGCAATAGCCATGATTCATCTCAAAACATCCCGCCCTGAGCCCCAACAGCTCCACCGCACGGTAGCGGTATTTGAGGCTGAAGCGCTTCAATTCCTGCAGAAAAGCCTCAAAAGGCTGCATCTTCACGGCTGAACAGGTGACCGCATAGGGATAGTCATTTGGATTTTGACTGCCATAGGTATCATAGGAAGCGATATAGGCATCCACAATCTGGGTGCAGACGGCTTCCGGCGGTTCGCTGCCATCAAAACAGGGCATCATCTGCTGATAGGGGAAGCCGGTATAGGGCACTTCATCCTCGGAGCCAATGATATAATCTGCAACGTTTTTCAGCTCTGTGAGCACTTCCACGCTCTGCATACTGCAGGCATCCAGGATCAGGATATCCAGGTGAGGCAGGCCGGTAAGCGCACCCTTGAGATGGCCGCTGGAGACGCTGAGGTGGCTCTGGGCGTCGTCATCGGGACAGATCCATTTCCCGCCGCCTTTAAACCAGCTATTGCCATGCCCCCAGACGATAAGTGCCCTTCTATCAGAGGGATAGCGCTTGAATCCCCAGCTGGCAAAATCGTAAAGGGTGCGCTGATCGCCGCTATTGATGGGCCCCAGGTTTTGGATCAGAGGCGAGGTGATCTGCGGTAAATTGTCAGGTCTGATCAGGCGTCTTTGCCCGCCCGGATAGGCAGAATCTTCCGGCAGATCGCTCTGCACCACCAGGGTCAGATTGGCCGGCAAGGCAGCCGCTTCCATATCGTTGATGTTTTGGATGGCTGCATCTGAGAGGTTGTTATCACCGGCGATGTAGACGAGCACCGTCCAGCTATCTGCTGTATTTCCAAACAGATGCAGGGAAATCAGGAAAAGCAGCCAAGCTAATATGCCTGGCTTGCTTTTCATTTTAAATGGGGGCATAAATATATCTTAAGACAATGTATTAATAGTCCTTAGCTTCTTCCAGGCCTTCGAGGACGCGCACGCCGCCCATGGCGAGTGCTTCCATCTCTTTTTCGCCGGGGAAGAGCTTGATCGGAGCGATGAATTCCACTCTTTCGCGCACGGTCTGCACGATGAGATCGTTGTAGACCAATCCGCCGCTCATGCTGATGCAATCCACCTTTCCTTTGAGCACTGTGGCGCAGGCGCCGATTTCTTTGGCCACCTGATAGCACATGGCATCCTGGATGAGTTTGGCTTTGGCATCGCCTGCCTGGATGCGTCTGCTCACCTCGATGCCGTCGTCTGTGCCCAGATAGGCCATCCAGCCGGCAGTTTTGCTGAGGTGGTGAGTGAGTTCTGCCTTGGTATATTTGCCGCTGTAGGCGAGGTCCAGAAGGTCACCGATAGGCAGAGCACCGGCTCTTTGCGGCGAGAAGGAACCCATACCCAAGAGGGCGTTATTCACATCCACGATGCGGCCGTTCAGGATGGCTGCCACCGAGATGCCGCCGCCCATATGCACGCCGATCTGATTGGTATGTTCCAGGTCTTTGCCCAGGTCTTTGGCGCAGAGTCTGGCGATGTAGCGCAGGTTCAGTGCGTGCATCAGGGATTTGCGTTCGATCTCCGGAATGCCGGAAATGCGGGCGATGTCGTCAAATTCGTCCACCACCACAGGGTCAACGATAAAACCGGGGATATTGAGTTCTTTGCTGATGGCGTCGGCGATGAAGGCACCCAGGTTTGAGGCGTGAATACGGCCCCAGCGTGTGGGATCCTTCAGGTCTTCCAGCATCTGAGGCGTGATCTTAAAGGTACCACCGGGAACGGGACGCACCAATCCACCCCGACCCACCACACAATCCAGGCTGTCCAAAGCCACATCGTGTGCGGTCATGGCGTTTAACACCAAATCTTTACGAAATTCATATTGCTCGATGATTCCGGGATAGGGAGCCAGCTCTTCGGGGGTATGACGTAAAACCTCTTCAAAGACCGGTGTTTCAGAATCATAAACGGCAATCTTTGTAGACGTGGATCCAGGGTTGATAGCGAGAACGCGATAAGACATAAATCCTCCTTAGGATTAGATTTAGATATTTTAGGCAAAGCTTGCAATCAAGGGTGTTTTGTCAATGAGAAAAGTGACCAATTTCACGAATTGCCTCAGATAATGCTTTGCTGATGTGCAAGATGGAGTGGGTGGGGCAGAAAAACTTGGGAGGGATAAGTGGGTCTCCCTCCTTTTTGGCTTGGACGTCAAAATGGCGAAAGGATCCCCGGCGAACACCTACTATTTTTATAGGAATAAACACCTATCATTTTAGTAGGAGTTATTTCCGGTACCCGACGCCTGAACGACCGGGGCTTTCTGAAATATTTGACTTGCGAGCCCGTTTTACGAAAACAAAACCGCCTCCGAAAACGTCGATTTCATGCGGCCTCCCTTAGGGGCTCCTGTGGGTCTCCTTTGGGATCCACAAGTAACCCAAAGAAAACCCATAGGTTACGCATTCGAGCGCCTAAGAAACGCTAAGGTGGGGCAAGCCGGGGTAAAAGTCAAAGGTTGAGGCGGGCGTCGTTTTTGCGCAAACATATTTTGGGCCTTAAGGAGAGTGATTTTCGAGGTAAAAAACACGAATTGGAGCCGGCTGACTCTTGGGGCGGTTTGGGCTACAAAAATCCCAGATAGAAAAAGCCCCGAAGCTTTACAGATCCGGGGCTTGCTTATTGTGAAATAGCTATGAGCTATCAGTGTTTGTGAGTTGCTTCCTTCACCACTTGTCCGGTATACTTATTACGCTCGAAGTAGTAGGTATGCAGCAGCTTGAGTGCCTTTTCGGAGAGAGGTTCTCCCAGGAACTCCTTGTAGATTTTCTGCACTTCGGGGTTGTGGTGAGATTTGCGGACGGGCAGGTTCCTGTCTTCTTCATAGAGAGCCTCGCCTCTGCGAGCTCTGTCTGCGATGTTGTTTCCGAAGGGCTGTCCACCGCCGCCCACGCAGCCACCGGGGCAGGCCATGATTTCGATGAAGTGCCAGGGTGATTCGCCTGTGGTGGCTAAACCTTCACGCACTCTATCCATCACCTTGCGGGCGTTGGAGAGTCCGTGCGCCACAGCCACTCTCAGATCGCCAAATCCGGGGATGGGAATTGTGGCTTCTTTCACGCCGTCCAAGCCGCGCACGCCCACGATGTCTATGTTTTCCAGCTCTTCGCCGGTGACCAGAGTATAGGCAGAGCGGATGGCAGCTTCCATCACACCACCGGTAGCGCCAAAGATGGTTCCGGCGCCGGTGTAGAAGCTCATTCCTTCATCGGGTTCTTCTTCCGGGATATTGGCAAAGTCGATGCCGGCTTCTTTGATCATGCGGATAAATTCACGTGTGGTGAGCACGTAGTCTGTATCCTGGAATCCTGAGTCGCTGAGTTCGGGGCGTCTGGCCTCAAACTTCTTTGCCGTGCAGGGCATGATTGCCACGCTCACGATCTTGGCGGGGTCGATGTTATTTTGCTCGGCATAGTAGGTTTTGGAGAGCGCACCAAACATACTCATGGGTGATTTTGCCGTGGAGACGCAATCTGCCAGATCGGGGTAGTAGGTTTCCATAAACTTGATCCAGCCGGGTGAGCAGGAGGTGATGAGCGGGCGTTTGCTGCCGGATTTGAGCTTTTGCACACACTCGGTTCCTTCTTCCATGATGGTGAGGTCGGCGGTGAAGTTTGTATCCATCACGCTGTCGAAGCCGATCTTGCGCAGAGCGGCGTACATCTTCTTGGGAGTGACGGAGCCCATGGGCATTCCGAATTCATCACCCAAAGAGGCGCGGATAGCGGGTGCTTCCTGCACGATGACGTGTTTTTCGGGATCGAAAATAGCATCCCAGACGGCGTTGATTTCGCTGTTTTCACGCAGGGCACCGGTGGGGCAGTAAACTGTGCATTGGCCGCAATTTACGCAGGCGCTATTGCCCATTCCCTGCTCGAAAGCCACGGAGGGGTAGGATTCAAAGCCGCGCTCGGTCATGGTGAGTGCATAGACGGTCTGCACTTCGTTGCAGACGGTGATGCATCTTCCGCAACCTATGCATTTATTGGGGTCTTTGATGATTGAGGGGGAGCTGGAGTCGATAGGTTGCTTATCCAGCAGGGTTGGCAGTGCGTTGGGTTCGATGCCCAGGTTGTTTGCCAGAGACTGCAGCTCGCATTTGTTGTTTGCCGCGCAGGTGGGGCAGACGACTTCGTGGTTTGAAAGGATCATTTCCACCAGCGTCCTTCTATATGAGCGCAGTTTCTTGCTATTGGTGGTGATCTTCATTCCTTCTTCGCAAGGCGTGCTGCAGGCACGTTTGGGTACGGGCATTCTATCGATTTCAACCACGCAGACGCCGCAGTTGGCGGTGGGTGGAAGATCAGGATGGTAGCATAAACGGGGGATGTAGAAGCCGTGTTTGTCGGCAGCTTCTATGATGGTCATTCCTTCCGGAACTTCCAGTTGGTGACCATCGATCCAGACGTTGACTGTTTTAGCCATAATTATCTTTCCTTTTATTATCTTACTTTTTTATTGTTACGATGAATACATCTTGGGTCGTGCTGAGGATGTTTTGCACAAGCCTCGGGCACGGTGTTGATCAAGTTGTCCCTGGTGGGTTGGTACTGGGAGATAATCTCTTGGTACATTCAAACTTACCTATTTAGAAAGGCTCACCGGGTTTGCGTACGGCTGCACGGCCTTTTTGACCGGATAAGTCTTCATGGATTCCAGGAACTTTATCAATGGCTTTCACAGGGCAAACGTCAAAGCAGTTGCCGCATTTGATGCATTCAACCTGGTTAATGGTGTATTTGTCTTCTTTTGAACCTGAGATGCAGCCTGTGGGGCACTTGCGTGAGCAGAGTGAACAGCCGATGCATTTGTCTTTATCAATCTCAAAGTGCATCAGATCGAGGCACACGTTTACGTTACAGGTCTTTTCACGGATATGTGTTTCATATTCATCGCGGAAGTAGCGGATGGTAGAAAGCACGGGGTTGGGGGCGGTTTGGCCCAGGCCGCAGAGTGAGAGGTTGCGGACTGTTTCGCCCAAGCGCAACAGCTCTTCGATATCTCCTTCTTTGCCTTGGCCGGAGGTAATACGTTCCATGATGTGGAGCATCTGTTTGAGTCCGATGCGGCAGGGTGAGCATTTTCCGCAGGATTCTTCCACACAGAATTCGATGAAGAACTTGGCAACGTTTACCATGCACTTACGCTCGTCCATCACGATCACGCCGCCGGAACCCATCATGGCTCCGTGCTCTTTGAGGGTCTTATAGTCCACGCCCAAGTCCAGGTGTTCAGAGGTCAGGCAACCACCGGAGGGGCCGCCCAGTTGTACGGCTTTAAACTTGCGGTCGTCGATGATGCCACCGCCCACTTCATAGATCAACTCTCTGAGGGTGATGCCCATGGGTACTTCCACGAGGCCGGTATTGCACACGTCACCTGTGAGGGCAAACACTTTGGTGCCCTTGGAGTCCTCGGTTCCCATGCCGGCAAACCAATCGGCGCCTTTTACAAAGATGCTGGGGATATTGGCAAAAGTTTCCACGTTGTTCACCACGGTGGGTTTGCCCCAGAGGCCTTGCACTGCGGGATAGGGTGGTTTGGGCGTGGGGTTGCCGCGCTCGCCTTCGATGGAGTGGATGAGCGCCATTTCTTCACCACACACGAAAGCACCGGCTCCGGTGCGCACTTCGGCTTCAAAGCAGAAGTCTGTGCCAAAGATGTTTTTGCCCATCAATCCCATGCTGCGGGCTTGTTCGATTGCCTGGCGGATGCGTTTGATAGCCAAAGGATATTCGGCACGGATGTAGAAGAAGCCCTGGCTGGCGCCGATGCTGTAGGCAGCGATCATCATGCCTTCCAGCACTCTGTGCGGATCGCCTTCCAGGATCGAACGATCCATGAAGGCACCGGGGTCACCTTCGTCACCGTTACAGATGATATACTTTTCATCTTCCTGTCTGTCATGCACCATCTGCCATTTTCTATAGGCAGGGAATCCACCGCCGCCGCGTCCTCTCAAACCGGAGGCTTTGACGATGTCGATGGCGCCTTGTGGGGTCATGGTGGTAAGTGCCATACCCAGCGCTTGATAACCGCCGGTAGCGATGTATTCTTCCATGCTTTCGGGGTCGATCAAGCCGCAATTTTCCAATGCCACTTTGATCTGTTTGTGATAAAAAGGCACGTCTTTTTGCATTCTAATAGTCTTCTCATTATCCTGCACCATCAGACGCTCCAAGGGGCGTCCCTTGATGATGTGTTCTTCCACGATTTCATCGATGTCTTCGATTGCTACATGTTTGTAAAAAATACCTTCGGGATATACTACCAACACTGGGCCAAATTCACAGGGGCCCATACAGCCGGTTCCGATGATGTTGACCTCGTCTGTAAGATCCCTGTCTTCTATTGCTTTAACCAAAGCTTCTTTGAGTTTTAAGGCACCTGCTGATATACAGCTTGAGCCGCAGCAGACCAGCAAGTCGATTCTTTTTAGAGACATTGTCATCCTCCTTCCTAATTGGCTACATATTCAGAGACGATTTTACCGTCGACTACGTGATCAGCTACCACTTTCCTGGCTTTATCAGGCGTCATATTTGCGTAGGTAACCGTCTCTTTGCCTTCTTCCATGATGCAAACTACCGGCTCAGGGGCAGGTGACTTGCAATCGCCACCACATTGCGTCACGATAACGTCTATGAGATTGCGGGTTGCGATTTCTTCCAGGAATGTTCTCGTTATATCACGGGCTCCTTTTTCGATCCCGGATGTTCCCATTCCGACTACGATTTTGATGCGTGCATCTGATCCGCGCAGTTTCATCTTCGCTTTTGCTTGTTCGCGGATCTCCTTAAGGTCGGCAAGTGTCTTCATCAGACATCCTCCATATTTGTTTTATTAATTAATTCGTTAAGTGGGTGATCCATATATGCGATCACTTTGGGATAAATCTTGCAGTACTTGCTTATTTGTACTGGGCCAAGACTTTTTCTACCTGGTCTTTGGTCTCAATGCGGCCAAATGTGTCTTCGCCGATCACAAACACCGGAGCAAGCGAGCAAGCTCCCACGCAGCGAACTGCGCTCAATGTGAAGCGACCGTCTTCCGTGGTCTCACCCATGGGGGTGTCCAATACGTCTGTAATCATCTGAGCCAGCTTGGGCGCACCTTTCACATAGCAGGCGGTGCCCATGCAGATATTGAGGGTGTATTTGCCACGTGGCTTCATGGAGAAGAAATTGTAAAAAGTAACCACTCCATAGATTTTGCTTACCGGGATGTCCATCTCTGATGCGATGAATTCTTGCACCTCAATGGGTAGATAGCCAAAGATCTCTTGAGCAATACGGAGAATCTCGATCAGGGGATTGCGTAAGCTTTTCTTCTCTGCGATTACTTCTTTGAGCCTTTGGTAAGGTTGCTGTAACTGGGTATCGGGAGACATCACTCCTCCTTTTTGTATATTTTTGTCATACTATCATTTCACTTTGATTTGTACCGTTAACGGCTTTGAGGCCAACTTTGAAAATGCAGTCATTTTCGTCAATAACAACTTGACCTTCAGCGGGATATGCAGGGGATGCAAAAGTACAAGGCAACAAGGCGTCGAGCCCTGAATCAGGGTTTGGAAGCCCGCCGTTTAAAATGTCTTTAATCTCGTTTGAGGTCATTCATACCATACCTTATATAGTAGTACAGTGACAGTCCAATAAAAGGGGCAAAAAAGTCAAGCAAAAAGTAGCTGATCTATTATTTAGATCAGCTAAAAGGGCAGAAAGGCTGTACACAAGCGGGCCGGTGAACCAGCAAGCTGACCTGCCGGCCTCAGCCGTAAACATCCGTGTGTATCCGTGTACCGACGTAGCCGGCGTTAGCCGTAGCGCCGCAGTAGGGTCGGTCGCCGAACCGACCATTAACCGTTGCTCAAGTGAGCAACGGATGTTTGCATCGGCACTCAAATGAGTGCCGTTAAGGGCGCTTTAGCAAGCTCCGGCTACCAGGTCGCTACGGCAAGCGACCATACTTGGCCAGCGGCAACAGACCCCCTTAATTCGTGTTAATTCGTGTAATTCGTGGGCAATAAAGAGAGCCCAAGAGCTGTGCGGATTGCCATCACGGGCACACGAATCCCGAGATCAGCGAAGCGACTCACAACTCACTACTCACTACTAATTATTTCGGGTCTGTAAAGATTTCACTCCAGTCGGGTTCCACCTTATTATTGACACCAAAGCCGTGATAATCGTTTGTTTTGGCATCATACCACAGCTTGACACCCGTCTTCAAGGGGTTCTTGTCTGTGGCCACCGCCATGATCATCTTGTAAGGTGCTACAAACACATACTTGCCATCGCTCAAATCATTGAGCTTGTCCATCATCTCCTTGGTGTAGATATCGGTGGGCTTCCAGGCAACCACAAACTGCCATTTCTCCTGCACGCCTTTCTTGATTCCGGCAGCAGCCAGGGCTTCGCTCATCACAAATCCACCGCCGCCATCATGCTCTTTCCAATAGTCATCCACTTCTTGCTTAAGATTTTCCACGGCAGTCATGATCTCTGCCGCTCTGCGCTTGGCGATATTGGCTTTAACGCGCGGAACCACAAAGATCCACACCGCCAAAACTATCAAGACTATGATGATCACGATGCCCCAAAACTTGGTCTTACCGCTGATCTTACTCTCTTTTTTGACTTCTGTGTTATCCACTCTGATCTCCTTTTGCAAGCCCTTGGGCTTCCCTTTTTTACCAAATGATAACGAAATTGCAGGCTGTGACAAGCTGGATTTTACGCAGCGTAGCCGGCTGTCACCGATCCACCGCCCGTCAGCGAAGCCAACGGCAAAAAGGCCAGCGCTTGCCGGCCCTTAAGTCGTGTCCATTCCTGGAAAGATACCTATTTCTGCAATATCAGCTTCTTGGTGAAACTATAGCTGCCACTGCTCATCTTGTAAAGATAAACACCGGAAGCCAGAGCTCTACCCGAGCTGTCGCGTCCATCCCAGTTGACTCCATAGTATCCGGGAGCAGCGTGGCTTTGGCTGAAGCTGCGCACGATCTGTCCCTTATGGTTGTAGATGTCTATCGTCACCTTGCCGGGGTTTTTGAGCTGATAACGAATAGTGGTATCCGGGTTGAAGGGATTGGGATAGGCATTTTCCAGCTTGGTGGCAAGTGGAATGGGAGGTGAAGCTGTCTGACCTCCATGGCTGAAGACCACGCTTGCGGGGCCATGGTAGCTGACGGAGCCGTCTATATCCACACTTTGCAACCAGTAGTAATAGGTTCCGTCTTGATACAGTTCCTCATCCACATAGATGTAGGTCTGAGCATGAGAGGTGTTGGTTCCCTCTATCAAGGGCGAGACCTTGAGGGCGCCGCTCAGGTCTGAATCGGCGCTACGGTACACGTTGTAGCCCAAGACGCTGGTCTCGGTCTGCGAAACCCAGGTAAGCTGCACATTGTTTTCCGCAGTCATGGTGGCGGAGAAATGCGAAAGCTCGACGGGGACTGTGGGGTTGAGATAGATGCAGTTTCCCACTGCAACGTTATTGTAGTATGTCCATTGATCGTCATAGAATGACTGCCCCCCCATCTCATTTGGCCAAAAGCAAACCGACGCAACCTGGGAAGGATCCTGAACCACAAATTTGACATGAACAAGCTGGATAGGTGTAGCGGGCAAGATACCACCGTTTCCTTCATTTGAAATAAACTCAAGAGTGATGGCCAACAGAACCGGATAGCCACCACGACCCGCCGTGTCGTTCAGAAGTATCAAATAGAAGTCTACACCTGGGTATGGACTGGTTGTGAGTTGACCAAGAGAAACCTCTACATTATTGTGAGTATAGAGGTCTTCCCCAAAAGCATCTGTATTGTAATATAGATGGATCATTCCGTCTCCGAATCTGGTGAGTTCTCCCTGTTCTTCTGGAGTTGCCTGGGCCATGATATCAAACTCAAAATAGTTGACACCACCGGATTCTGTAAAAGCGCCATTAGCCAATGTGTACAGTATCCCAGCATCTCCGACTAAACCGTACTGGGCTGTCAATGCAATCGGTATCAAGACAATTAGCAGGATAAGTAGTTGTTTCATGTTATCTCCTTATTTCATGGGACTTGTGATATTTTTCCGGAAGCTGTACGCCAGTAGAAATTTCTGTCATTGGGTTGTACATTCCCGTCTAAATTAAAATCAGCTACATAATACCCATGCAACATACCAGCCTCAAGACGCCAATAGATTCTTGCGTCCACGGGTCCTACTATTCCGTCCTGATCTGCATCTCCAGAACAGAGGGCAAGGACAGTAGGCTCTACCGCGTATACACCACGGACATTACCGCCATAGACAGAATTAAGCAAAGTCAGGTCTCCCACCGTCGCGGTTTGCGGATCGGTGGAAAAGGCAACCGGTTGGGCGGACATTATTTCGAGGTGGTTTCTATGCTGCACTACAACATAATACTGCATGCCTCCGGTTAAAAAGAAAGCCAACTTCGGATTTCCATTCACGTCCACCACCGTGCCGTCGTCGAGCAGGAAGCAGCTCTGCGGTTGTTCAGAGGGGCCGGTGGAGGCAGCCCGAAGCTGGATATAGATCCAGTCTACGATGTAGCGGGGTGAGACGTCTGGAAAGGCTGTGAGCGTTAAGCTGGCATCATAGGGTGAGGTAAGCGGAAGGTAACCATCGTCGCTCAGGACATGGGTCATGCTCCCGCCCGTGACATAGGGCCCCTGCAGAAACACCTTGAGGCCTGTGTAGATATGCGGGGGTTCGATCACGATGTTGCACGAGCCGGGCGGTTCGTAGCTGATGGCTTGGTTGAGCGGTTGACGCAGGATCACATCGGAGAGCAGCACATCCGTTCCATCCGGGCCTGTAGACTGGTCTTTGGCTTTGAGGGTAACGTAAAAAAGCGTTCCTGTGCCGTAAGCTCCCTGTGTGTAGTCCAAGATAGAGCAGGTGGCGGTGTATCCTCCATTTTCTTCAATTAAATACCATTGGGTTGAGCCAACAGCGCTTAAGAATTCTCCTTCCTGGAAAGCCGCCACTCCGGACACTTCCAGATAGGTGCTATCAAAGTCCAGATGGACCTGATAACCGCGCAGGGGCGCATTTTGCACCAGGCCTTCGATCTTCACAGCCAGGGTAGTTGATTCAGAATAGCATAGCTGTTTTTCAGCCGGATCTATATAGACGCGCACCTGTGCCCAGGCAAATTGGGTGAAAAACAACCCCAGCGTCAGTACCAAAAAGACTTTGGCATACCTTAATACAATCATAATGTAGTCTCCTTTGACATTTATTGCTGAGTTCCTGTAGCGGTTACCCGGAAGAATTTCTTATCTTCTTCCACGGCTTGGCTCCAGGCTGGCTCAGTCAGTCCGGAAGCCTCCAGTTGCCATTCATTGGCCAGGGGATCCACTGCCGAATAAACTGAATAGGTACAACCGGATACCTGATCCCATGATACAAATACAACATCGCCAGTTATCGTCAGGGCAAGGTGTAGGGGCAGGCTCGGGATTAGACTGTTTTCAACATCCAGAGCGACTACGGGATCGAACAAGGTAGCGTTGTCATCCCAGTATTGCTGGCCGGACATCATGTTTTGCTCAAAACTGATCCCCGCCCTGTGTCCCGTGCCGATAACCTTGAATTTAATATTTAGAAGCTGTTGTGGGGTGGTAGAAAGCAACCCGCCATTTCCCGCTGAAAACAAGTATTCAAAGGTAATGGCCAGACGGGTGCCGGTGTTGTCATTGATGATGAAGTAGTAAAAGGGGAAGGGCTCCCTGAGCACCAGGTCTCCCTGAGTAACGATCACGTTGTTGTTTGTTCTGACACTATAGCCAAAAACCTCAGGATTATAGTTCAGCAGGACTATCCCCGTTCCCAGCCTTCGATCGCTATCCGCACTGCAGGCCATAACGTCCAGGCTGAAATAGCTTTCCCCTTCCCACTCGACCAATTCCGGGTTGGCAAAGGAAAACTCGATGCCGCCGCTACAGGCCGTGCCCTGCTGTGCGAAAAGCCGTCCGCAAGCGAGCGTTGTCAGCAGAATAAGAAGTAGCGATAGTTCCAGAGTTTTCGATTTCATACGTTCACCGCGAAGCGGGCACCGTGCTAAGCAAGCCCGTATTGGTCCGCCACATGGAATTCAGGTCACGGGGAGCGACAAATCCATCCAGGTCAAAATCTGCGGAGTAATAGCCACTCAGGCCGGACTGCGGCCTCCAGTAGGACATCCGGTCGACGGGAGCAACCACTCCGTCCCGGTTTGCATCACCGGCTGCCAGGGCCACAATCCCAGTCTCCACTTCTTTCACACCGCCGCCTCCATAAATGCTGGTGATATCACCCAGGTCGAGGATAGGCGGAGAGCCGCTGCTGCCAAAATAGACCGCAGAACTGCTCATCACGGCCAGATGGTTGCGGTGGCGGACAACAACATACCAAGGTCCGGCAGAGCTGTCCATCAGGATAAGGTAGGGCTTGTCAGGCAGGCGCAGCCAGCCGTCGGAACCCAGCCAGACGGATTTGCACACTGTGGGCTGGCCGTTATGGGTCGAACGCAGTTCCAGCAGGCACCAGTCCACCACGTCCTCAGGGATGGAGTCCACCGTCACCGGGTCTGCTGCGTATGGCGAGGTAAGGGGAATGACGTTGTTTTGCAGAGTGTGCATGGAGCCGTTGCTGTAAGCTCCTTGCAGCCAGCATTTAGCCTTCAGGTAAGCAGGCGAAGGCCCGATTATTACGTCGCCGTTGTTGGTGGTCACATCCGGGATGACGTTCCCAAGCAGGTCATACAGCTGCAAATCGTAGAATTCGAGGGTGGTGAAGCCTTCTTCAACCGCGGTGAAAGTGATATAGATCAAATCACCGGGCCCGAACACCGACGCTCCGGCCTGGAGGATTTGGCTCGAAATGCGCACCCTGTCCGGCGTTTCCGGAGCAGCTATGAACCAGTACATCGGGAATCCGTCCAGTAAGCTGCCGCGGGCGGCTGAGACGAAAGTCACCTTGCCGGGGTCGTAGGTGATCCAGCTGGTGCTGCCCCGCACCTCTGTTGCGGTATCCAGATGCACTGTGACCGTGAAGTTCTGCTGCGCTTCGACTGTCTGCGGATTAGGGGTGATGCTAACCACCTGTGCTCCCAAGCCTGAAGCCAGGCAAGCCAGAATAAGGGCCAACGCAAGCCTGCAATACATTTGTCTTGACCTTTAGATAGTGGAGTCCGCCCCGCAGGACGGACTCCGTGTTAACAAGTTTACTTGATGAGGATGCCTTTGTTGGTTTTCATACAGCCTTTCGCTTCCATACGGAAATAGTAGATTCCGGAGGAAACGGAGCGGTTTCTGCCGTCCTTGCCATCCCAAACCACGCGGTAGGTTCCGGCGGCCTTGTTTTCATCAACCAAGGTGCGCACCAGCTGTCCACGTGAGTTGTAGACATTGATCCTCACGCTGCCGGCTTCCTTCAATCCGTATTGGATAGTGGTGCTGGGATTGAAGGGGTTGGGGTAGTTGCTGCCCAGGTAGCTTTCCAGCGGGATCACATTCACCAGGTCGTCGTTGGCTGTGCAGTCATAGGATACGGTGATCTCGTGGTTGTCCAGGCTGCGGGCGATCATCGGTTGAGGCGTGATCTCAGTATCGTCGCCCACTACGTTGAAGACGAGGGTGGCAATGTTGCCGTCACCTTCCAGGGCGTTCCGGCCCAGGGTGACGCAGGAGACCTCCACCAGGCCTTCAGCATTGGTGTGCAGCAGCAGGCTGGTTTCCGGCCAGATATTACCCTGCTCAACAGACATCAGTTGCAATCCGCTGCCGTAGGCGATGGGCATATTCAGGCCTTTCAGGAATCCATTGTTCCCGCTCAGCTCCAGATTCACAACGACCTGGTTTCCGCTGCTCTGCGTAGCCATCGTCACCGTGACAGGATTGAGTTCCGGCGAATTCCTGTGATAATCTGTGTAATGCGTGTTGTAGTAGTTCATGGCCAACATCATCAGGTCTTCGATGTCGATCTTGCCGTCCGGCATAGGGCGGGAACGGCGGGCGTAATCTGTTGAGGGGCCAATATCAATCAAGTTGTTCCAGGCATCGCTGCTGGAAGTTAAGCCCCAGACAGCACCCAACGAGCTGAGATCGTCGTCCTTGACTTCTCCGTCGCCGTTTACATCTCCGGGCCAGTAGGATATAGACTCACGGTAGAAGGGAGCTTCGGGTGCGTCGCTGATGTTGCCAACCTCATCCATGGCAAAGAGGGTGATGTAATAATAACCACGCTCCATACCGGTTAAGGTATAGGGGAAGGTTTCGGGAGGATCGATCTCGGCGGCTTTCACCCAGCCATTTTGCGGACTGCCGAGTAGTGGATCCGGAGCTGTGAGAATCGGCTCGCTGTGGTCTTCATACTCCGGATAGTGGGTGTAGCCGTCTCCGGCATCGCCGTAACTCAGGGTCCAGATCTGGATCTTCTTCGCATCTTCAGGGTTGGTCCACATCAGATCGATCGAGTTGTTCGCGTTGGGCGTGGTGCGGCAGGGGTGCAGAAGAGCGGTGATCTCGTCTTCCCAAACCACAGGAGTGGGCGCGATGTTGTCGATCAGGATCCACTTGTCCAAGGTGTCAAAGCACTCTATTGGTTGGTTATATTCATCCCTCAGGATCACATCTTCCAAAGGCAACTGGATGTAACAGCCATCGGGTACGTTGTTGTAGTCTTCGGTACTGGTCGCATCAAAGGTGAAGAAGGTGACATTCTCGCCGGTGACACTGCTGGCACCTAAAACGCTGCCAGTGACTACGTAAATCCATTCTTTATCTGTGCTCTGGTCGACTACATAAAGAGGGCTCGTAAAAGCCGATTCCTTAACGAAATTCGTGGGTTCAGTGGCAAAATCCGCCTTGGGGATGACGAGCTTCACGGTGAAACCACGCAGGTTTTCAGCATACGAAGCTTTCACGGAATAGGTTTGCTGCACGTTGTCCTGGATAACTTCCAGAGGCGCATCCACATACAGAACGGCGCCGTTGCCGTAGATCGTCTGGCCCTTGATGAAATAGGTGGGAGCATACGTGTTGGTGAGGATCAGTGTATTTACGTCCGGTTCATTGCCAGAATAATACACATGGATGTGGTTATCAGAGAATTGGTTGTCAGTTAATGTAATTACGGCATCTGTAGTGGAATACTGGTTTTCAACGCCGATAGCACAATCCGTTATGGAATTGTTCCTAAGGGTGTTTCCACTTGGGCCGGGAATACCCGGTTGGCCCCAGGAATAGCTTTGCCAGATTCCTCTGTACACACCGCTTATAGTGTTATTGTTGATATCGGCATTGAACACGTTTCCGAGTATCCTGATTCCGCGGGCTGAGGTCGAGGGTAATCCTGACGCCCCAGTTATCGTATTATTTGCGATAACCGGATTGTAGAATCCTCCGTTATCCCCATCTGCTTCCAGTTGGATGCCTTTTCCGTTTGCAGGTAAATTTGATATGTTGTTGTAGGATATCTCCACATCGGTGTATTTTCCGCCTAGATATTGATTATAATGCCCACCATACGGGGCAGCCATACCAATGCATGCGCCGGTTGTGATAGTATTGTGATGAATATACTGCCTGGCTGTGATCTCATACATTTCGGGAGCTTCACTTCCAGATTTCTCGGTCATGAACCAGATTGCAGGAAATGGTGCACAGTCACTTATAGTATTATAAGATATCTCGCTCGTGCCCCTGTGACGCTCCAGCCCTACAGCATTATCATAACAATGGCTAATGTTATTGTGATGGAAGAACAGGTTGGATTCACAATTACTGCTCCAAAAACCGAAACCGCTATCAGTATAGGTCTCAGTGGCACTGTCGTATCCACCAATAATGATATTGTTGGAAATCTCTACCATTGCTCCGGTAGATCCACTCACAAGCAATACCTTGGTTATTTCTGCCTCTTCAGTGGTCGAGTTCCTGATAGTAAAGCCATCAAGTTTTACATCTCCTGAAGTTGTGTCGATTTTCACGACCGTGGACTTATCCACGTCAGATAGGGCGTCTATCGTGGTAGTGGCAGCTCCAGCTCCCAGAACGCTTACACCTTTATTGATGGTGACAGCTTCGTTGTAAGTTCCGGCGGCTACATTGATCACATCGCCATCGCTTGCGGCGTCGATGGCGGCCTGAATAGCCATACCGGGGCCGACATAGTAATTCTCTATGGGGTCGGCATTGGCCCAAACATAGGACATCTTATTGTTGTACTTGGCGTTGAATCCGGCTCCCAAGTCAAGTGCGTCGGCCAAAGTACCCCCGATATAAAATTCGATGTTTTTGATGTGGGGGGTGGTAGCGTATTCATTGTTAATACCATAGGTATAACCCGAGATATGGATGTTGGTGTTAAAAAGACCTTCCTCGTCTTCAGAGTAGATCCCATCCGCCAGAGTGCTGTTGGCAAAGTTAAGGTTCACATTATCGGATCCTCTGTTGATGTATTGTGGCTTGGATACGTATACAGCAACTCCACCCCACGCATTTCCAGAGGTCGTGATATTGGACATATCAACGTTGTGGCAACCCGCTACTGCAAGGCCTACACCCCTTGTAGTGCCGGTCGCGGTCAGGTTGCTCAAAACAACATTGTCATATCCGTGAATGTCAAACGCTGACCTCCTTGAACCGTTTATGGTGATGTGGCCCAGCGTCAGGTTTGCGTAAATTGTCGGCGGTGTGGCTGGGTTGGCTTTGATGCAATAGTGGTCATTCGCATCCGGGTTTGGCAGCACCGTGAAGTTTTGCAATGTCACGTTGCTGGCTTGAATCTGGATACCATAACTGGTAACGGTAGAAGCATCGATGATCACTCCGCTTTCCGATTCGCCGATGATCGAGAGGCCTTTATTGATATCCAATGTGGCCGTTTGCTGATAGGTGCCATTGGCTACATTGATCACATCGCCGGGGGTAGCGGCGTCGATCGCGGCCTGGATAGCCATACCGGGACCGACGTAGTAATTCTCTATGGGGTCGGCATTGGCCCAAACATAGGACATCTTATTGTTGTACTTGGCGTTGAATCCGGCTCCCAAGTCAAGTGCGTCGGCCAAAGTACCCCCGATATAAAATTCGATGTTTTCATTGGTTGCGTATTCGTTGTTAATACCATAGGTATAACCAGAGATATGGATGTTGGTGTTAAAAAGACCTGCTTCGTCTTCAGAGTAGATTCCATCCGCCAGGGTGCTGTTGGCAAAGTTAAGGTTCACATTATCGGATCCTCTGTTGATGTATTGTGGCTTGGATACGTATACAGCAACTCCACCCCACGCATTTCCGGAGGTCGTGATATAGGACATATCAACGTCGTGGCAACCTGATACTGCAAGGCCTACACCCCTTGTAGTGCCGGTCGCGGTCAGGTTGCTCAAAACAACATTGTCATATCCGTGAATGTCAAACGCTGACCTCCTTGATCCGTTTATGGTGATGTGGCCCAGCGTCAGGTTTGCGTAAATTGTCGGCGGTGTGGCTGGGTTGGCTTTGATGCAATAGTGGTCATTCGAATTTGGGTTTGGCAGCACCGTGAAGTTTTGCAATGTCACATCGCTGGCTTCAATATTGATACCATAACCGTTGACGGCAGAAGCATCGATGATTACTCCGCTTTCCGATTCGCCGATGATCGAGAGGCTTTTATTGATATTCAATGTGGCCGAGATGGTATAGGTGCCATCGGCAACCTGAATCTCATCGCCGGGGTCGGCTGCGTCAATTGCCGCCTGTATCGTAGAATGGTCCGTGGGCACATAGATTATTGTAGCCCACGCAGTTGATATTCCCAACAATACTGTTAGGAATAAAGCCAAAAACAAAGATCGTGTCATTTTTTCTCCTAATATAGGTTTTGAGTTTTGGCCATCCGCCTCGGCGAACAGCCTCCATGGACGTAAACACAGGTTCCGTCCTCTTCATACTCTATATGTTGGATTTTAAGATAGCGCACAGCCCGTAAGGGTGGCAAACGGTTTACAGAAGAAGCCCAATATTCTCATTCTCAGATCTATTACTCTACAACCACACGACTATGCATTTTTCATCTTGGTCACCAGATAATACATTTACAACAAGATAAAATTATGATTCGTAAATAACGGTGTCCCGTTTTTTGTCAAGGGATATTTTGTTTTCTCTTATTAGTATCATTTTGAAGATAGCCATAGAACCGCATGATAAGCGGCCTCAGCCTTTTATCAAAATTTTGGGAGCCATCTTTTTTATCAATCCAATCTTTCGAAGAGGTGGTAATTTTCAAAATTCGGTTGTGATTTTGGGTAATTAAGGCTCTTTTTTTGCCGTTTTCCAGAGCCCAATTTCTTCCCTTTTTTCCTCCTCCGCCACCCTGACAATCCGGGGCTTGCATCAATATTTGACTTCCGCCCTTGATTTCTGCAAACAAATCCGCCCTCTAAAACGTCGATTTGATGCGGCCTCCCTTAGGGGCTCCTGTGGGTCTCCTTTGGGATCCACAAGTAACCCACGGAAAACCCAAGGGTTACGCATTCGAGCGCCAAGGAGATCCGAGGGCGGGCGAGGTCGGGTCAAAAGTCAAATGTTGATGCAAGTAATGGTTTTGTGCAAAGATTTTAATGCCTACTAAAATAGTGGGAGATTGAGGGAGGGGCGGCTTCGCCGCAGTTGTGAGCCCAAGAGTAGTGAGTTGTGAGTGCTGGCGCAAGTGATTGGTATACGGGTAGTTGTGGAGGGAATACGCACGACTGTGGGGCTATTTTATTTGCCCACGAATTACACGAATTAACACGAATTGGGGCCAGCTGCCGCTGGCCAAGTATGGTCGCTCGCCGTAGCGACCTGGTAGCCGGAGCTTGCCAAAGCGCCGCAATCAAGCGCAGCTTGATGTTAAATCTTTCCACGGATGAACACGGTTTTACACGAATTGGGGCCGGCCGTGCCGGCAAGAGGGAGAGAGTGAGAGAGGGAGGGGCGGCTTCGCCGCAGTTGTGAGCCCAAGAGTAGTGAGTTGTGAGTGCTGGCGCAAGTGATTGGTATACGGGTAGTTGTGGAGGGAATACGCACGACTGTGGGGCTATTTTATTTGCCCACGAATTACACGAATTGGGGCCAGCTACCGCTGGCCAAGTATGGTCGCTCGCCGTAGCGACCTGGTAGCCGGAGCTTGCCAAAGCGCCGCAATCAAGCGCAGCTTGATGTTAAATCTTTCCACGGATGAACACGGTTTTACACGAATTGGGGCCGGCCGTTCCGGCAAGAGGGAGAGAGTGAGAGAGGGAGGGGCGGCTTCGCCGCAGTTGTGAGCCCAAGAGTAGTGAGTTGTGAGTGCTGGCGCAAGTGAATGGTATACGGGTAGTTGTGGAGGGAATACGCACGACTGTGGGGCTATTTTATTTACCCACGAATTACACGAATTGGGGCCAGCTACCGCTGGCCAAGTATGATCGCTAAGGGCAAGCGACCCTACATTACGGTGCGCAGGCGACTGCCCTCACCACCCAGCTGGCAGCCACCATACCCATAATGGCGGGCATATAGCTGATGGAGCCGATTGGCTGTCTCTGGCGGCCTCTTTTAATGATGAGTTCATCGAGGCTATCGTCTTCGTTTGGGGTGGGCAGCAGGGGCAGCTCGGTGGAGTAGACGGCGGGGATATCCGGTTTGACGCCGTTTCTTCTGAGGGCTTTTCTGGCTCTGCGTGCCAGGGGGCAGTTGATGCTTTTGTTGAGTGAGCCCAGTTTGATCTGGGTGGGGTCCATCCTGTTGCCGGCGCCCATCACGGTGATGATCTTGAGGCCATTGCGGATGGCGTATTCCAGCAGGCCGATCTTGGGGCCGAGGCTGTCGATGGCGTCGATATAATAGTCGCAGTCCTGCAGCAGGGTTGCTCTGTTTTCTTTGTCTATAAAATCTTTATGGCAGGTCACTTCCGCATCCGGGTTGATGGCCAAAATGCGCTCTTTCATCACCTCGGTTTTGGCCTGGCCGATGGTGGAGTCCAAAGCGATGATCTGCCTGTTCAGGTTGGTGACGCCCACGTCGTCAAAGTCTATGAGCACAAAGCTGCCAATCCCTGCTCTCACTAAAGCTTCTGCGGCATAAGAGCCCACACCGCCCAAGCCGATAATGCAGACGCGGCACTGCTGCAGCTTTTGGATGGCGTCTGCCCCCAGCAGCATTTCAGTGCGGTTCAGCCAATCCAAACTCATATGCCGGAGCCCAATAGTTGTTGATAGTTATCTGCCTGCACTTGCAGCAGTTCGTCGAGAGGAATACCTGAGAATTGTTCCACGCGTGAGACCAGTATCACCAGCCTCAGCAGCGGATTCAGCTCCTTTGCCTGCACATATTGGGCGGTGATGTCTGTTTCAAAGAGGTACTTACCGGAATCTATCATAGCCTGCAGGAGCTCGGTTTTATCCAGCCTGAGGATACGTTCGCTGATGGTGAACCGGATGTTTTCCTGTTTGGCAAAGAGCTCAAAAGCGGGCAGGCTGCCGGCGTAGCCATGGATCAGGTAGCGCAAGGGGTATTTGCGGATGATCTGCCAGGCTTCGGTCTGAAAGCCCACGATGTGCAGCACCACGGGGAGCCCAAAATCTGAGGCGATTTTGAGCTGTTCTTCAAAGAGGGCCTGCTGTTGCGGCAGCGGCGGGCCGTTGCGGTCCAGTCCTATCTCTCCCACCGCCCAGATTGCTTTTTGTTCGGCTAAGCGGTTTATATCTTCCACCCGGAGGGTGCATTCTTCAAAGTGAGGATGCACGCCGGCGCTGAATTTGACTCTTTTATCGTTGAGGTCTTGGTAGATACGCACCTCTTCGCTGGTGAGGGCGTTGGAGAGATAGCCTTCAATGCCATAGATTTGCGCTTCGTCCAGGAGCGTGGAAAGCAGATATTTGGAGCTGAGGTTTGCCAGGTGGCAATGGGCGTCGATCAACATTTGATTCCTCTTGAGGTTAGCAGTTCTTTGATTGCGTTTGCGGCGCGCAGGCCGGCCTGACCGTCCAGAGCGTCAAACATCAGCCTATTGGCCTCCATGCGGGCCTGATGCAGCTCGGCCGGATGCTGGAGACAGGCTTGGATGGCGGCTTCCAGCTCGTTGAAGCTTTCTATGCTGAGGGAAAAGCTTTTGATCAGCTCGTCAATCTCGGGCAGCGATCTTGCCGCGGGCGGTAAAGCGAAGGTGATCATGGGTTTATCCAGGGCGGAACAATAGGCTAAGACCGAGCTTTGGTCTCCGATGCAGACGTCGGCCAACATCACGCTTTTGATCAGCTCCGGCGGCGCAACCGGGTTTACGAAAGGCAGGGCGGCCAAAGCTTTCCGGTAGGCGGGGCTCACCCAGGGATGCAGCGTCACCATGATGTTGTAGCGGTGAGCCAGCCGGGGCAGATATGGCAGCCATCTATCTATGGCGCTCATATTTGCCTTGTCCCAGGTGGCGGTGAAGAGCAGGGAAGGTTTATCCTGTTGCAGGCGGTATTTGTCTCGCAATGCCTGCAGGTCATCCGGAGTAATGCTGCCATCAAAAGCGGCATCCAGAGCGGGGAAGCCGATCGCTTTGCCCACCTTGACGCCTATCTCTTCCGCCGCAGCGAGGTCTGCGCTTGAGCTGAAAAGATAGAGGTCAAAACGGTTGTAGTTTGCCGCTCTGGTCATGCGTTTGAAGTGATAGGGCCCATGACGCATACCGATGGAGATGATTTTGGATGAGGGGAATCTGTGCATGGCGTGCCGGCTGGTGATCAGCACTTCGGGAAAGGAAAACAGCGGTTTGGGCGTGAGGCCGCGTTGCTGCACCGCAGCTTTAACTGCTTTATTCTGAGTGATATAATACATGGGTGGCAGATGCCGGGCTACGGATTGGAAGCCGATGAAGTCTATCTCTTCCGGCGCATAGAAAGCCAGGGGCAGCGTGGTGGAAAGGGCGCGGCTGCCATGCCAGAAAAGCCTGTAGATGGGGCGGTAAAAGATTTCGGAAACTACCACTGCTTTCCTTCCAAGTATTCTGCCAGGCCAAGCGCCAGAACGGGCTCCAGGACGGAGTCTTCGCGGTGGAATTGCCACGCTCCGCCTTCATGAACCCAATAACCTTGCGATCTCACAATGGCGGCCGTGCCAAAGTGCAGCGCTTGAAATTCAAAGAGATAGTTCCGCCCCTCTCTGTGACCAATATCCATGGATAGATAAGGTGCATCAAAGCGCCGGTAGACATCGAGGGCGAAGTCCAGCAGACCTTCCGGTGGCTGAATATCAAAGACAAACTTCTTGGTGCCGCTGGCTCGGAAATCGCCTTTATTTACCAAGCGCTGCATCAGGTAAAAGCGATTGCCTGTGGCGATGACGCGGTAGTCACAATCGAGGTGGGGGATATATTCCTGCAGCAGGAAGTTTGCGCCCGGGGTCATGTAGGTGAGCCAATCCTGCGCATCCTGCCGGGGCTCGAAGCGGGGATAGCCGGCGTAGCTGCGCCCCCCTCTCAAGTGTTTGCGTCTGAGGTAGTCCAGCTTCGCCAGGGAGCCGGGGCCCTTTGCCAGGTGCTTGAGCCTGGAGCGGATTTCGGCTTCGCTATTGCAGAGCCACACCGCTTTGGCATTGGTGCCGCTGATGCTTTTGAGCACGACGGGGTAGCTGAGCTTGAGCTGTTTAAGCTGTTCAATATCTGTAAGATACCATCCTTGGGGCTTGGAGAGGCCCAGCCTTTGGGCATAGAGCTGAGCGTAGCCCTTGTTTTCGTGCGACAGCAGCAGCTCCAGCGAGGGGATAAGCGTATTGTGCCGGGCCAAAAAGGTGAGCACATCCTTGATATAGCGACGCAGGTGCGCTCTTTGGCTGAAGGCGTAGAAGATGCACCGGTCACGGATCTGAGCGGCTTCCAGCGCAACGGACTGTATATCCGTGAGTTTGGGATTCAGCCCCTGCTTTTGCAGCTCTGCGAGGAAGAGCCGGAGGTCTATACTCACCCAGGGCTTGCGCTCCTGGCCCCAAAAGCCGGGTTCAGAGCAGATCAGCAGCAGTTCTTGAGCTTTCATACCGGGTTATTCAGATTCATCACCATGCAGGTGCAATTCCTGATAGTGTTTGCAATTTTGCAGCAGCTCGTTGTGAGTGCCCACGCATTGCACGCGGCCCTGTTCCAACACCACGATGCGGTCGCAGGAAACCACGGTGGAAAGCCTGTGGGCGATGATGATCACGGTGCGGTCGAGCATGGCGGCATCGATGGCGTCCTGCACCATCCGCTCGCTGATGTTGTCGAGAGCGCTGGTAGCTTCGTCAAAGATCAAAATGGGCGGATTTCCCACGATGGCGCGGGCGATGCACAGCCGCTGTCTTTGTCCGCCGGAGAGGTTTGAGCCTTTGGTCTGTAAAATCTGGTCGTAACCATTGGGCAGCTCTTGGATAAACTCGTCTGCCAGAGCCACTTTAGCCGCCGTAATGATGTCCTCATCGCTCACCTCGCAGGAAGCGCCGTAGGCGATGTTGTCTCTGATGCTGCGCGTGAAGAGGATGGAATCCTGGCCCACGACTCCAAACAGGCCGCGCAGGTCGTCCAGCTTGATCTTGCGGATGTCGATGCCATCCATCTTGATGCTGCCTTTGGTGACGTCATACATACGGTTGAGCAGGTTTGCCAGCGTGGTTTTACCGCTGCCGCTGGAGCCTACGATGGCTATCTTCTCGCCCTTTTTGATCTCAAAATTGATGTTTTGCAGCACTTCCTTATCCGGTTTGTAACTGAAGCAGACGTTTTCCAGCGTGATACAGGAATCCAGAGATTTCTTGTCCACGGCGTCGGGTGCATCCGCCACCTGCGATTGCTGGTTTAAAACGAGGGCGATTCTATCCAGGGAAACGCTGGCTTTTTTGATGTCTGAATACATCTGCGTGACCGTCTTGAACGGATGCAGCATGGAAAAGAGGGCAAAGAGGAAGGCGGTAAAATTGCCCAGGCTGAAGTGGCCATTGGGGTCGAGGATCAGGCTGCCGCCCAGGATGATCACCAGGATGCCGGTGATGGCGGAATTCATCTCCGAAATCGGCACATTCAAAGAGGAGTAGGCCATGGAGCGCTGCCACATCCTCAGGTGTTTGCGGTTGATCTTGTTGAAAGCCTCTTCCTCAGCTGCTTCCTTGCGAAATGCCTTCACCACCTTCATGCTGTTTAGCACTTCTTCCACCACGGAAAACATGGTGGAAAGCTGGCCCTGGATGCGGCGCGAATACTTCTTGATCTTGCGGCCCATAAAGTTCATCGTCAGCGAAAACAGCGGCAAAACGATGATGGAATACAAGAACAGCCGGGTGTTGAGCATGATCGCAATCACCATATAGACGATAATGGTGCTGAAATCACGGATGGAATTGAAAATCGAGAAGATGAACTGATTGGAAACCGTGTCTACATCATTGACCATCCTCACGATGGCGTCGCCCACCTGATGTTGATTGTAAAAATCCATGCTCTGTGATAAGTATCTGCCAAACATAAGCTTGCGGAGGTCTCGGATGGTGCGGCCCCGCAAGGCAACAAAAAACATACGGTTGGCATAGAAAAAGATGTTTTTGAGCAAAAAGATGACAAAGACAAAGACGCAGATGCTGTAAAGCAAAGCCAGGGGATCGGTGAGCCTCATCAAATCCTGCAATCTGGCCCACAGGGGCTCAAAACTGCTCGGATTGAGCGTGACGCGATGCTGCCCAAAAAAGAGCAAAACCTCCTCCCAGGCAGCAGCAAGAAAGCCGTGCCAGGTATTATAGATAACAGGCTGACTGCGCCCTTTGAAAACAAAATCAAAGAGCGGAATCACGAGCGTGATGCTCACGCCGCTAAAGAGGGCATAAAGCAACATCGTCACGAGTCCTGCCAGGCCATAATACCAATACTTGTGCATCATGCGCCAGAGCAGGCCAAGATTGGCCTTGCGTTTGGAATCAGGTTTATCTATCATAACAAAGACAAATAAAAAAAGCCAGCATTTGCTGGCAAGTAAAATGTGGCACGCCCTAAGGGATTCGAACCCCTAACCTTCTGATCCGTAGTCAGATGCTCTATCCAATTGAGCTAAGGGCGCACGGTGAAAGTCATTATTTTTCACAGGCCTTTTTTGTCAACCTATTTGGTGAAGTAGGGTCGCTACGGCGAGTGACCAGGCGGCTTCGCCGCAGTTGTGAGTAGTGAGTAGTGAGTTGTGAGCGCTGGCGCAAGTGATTGGTATACGGGTAGTTGTGGAGGGAATACGCACGACTGTGGTGGTATTATTCCTTCCCACGGATGGGGGATGTACGGGCGCTCACCTGCGCACTGAAGGTACCGGCGTAAGCCGCACCGCCGCTGTAGGGTCGGTCGCTGAACCGACCAGGCGGCTTCGCCGCAGTTGTGAGTTGTGAGTAGTGAGTTGTGAGCGCTGGCGCAAGTGATTGGTATACGGGTAGTTGTGGAAGGAATACGCACGACTGCGGGGCTATTATTCCTTTCCACGGATGGGGCCGGCTACGCCGGCAAGAGGGAGAGAGGGAGGGAGGGAGAGAGGGAGAGCGGCTGCGTGGGTTTCGGGGAACGAGACCAGGACTTGAGGCAAGCGAGATCACGGGTAGATGAGATTTGTCCACGAATTACACGAATTACACGAATTATGGGCCAGCTACCGCTGGCTTGTTTTTATAACTTGCCCCTCTTCAGCTTTTTTCAGAGAATTAGCTTGACATAAAGGGTGTAATAGTCAGTGTGGCGCTTAGGCCATAAAGGCAGTAAAAGTATGTGTATGTCTTTGGTGATCTGCTTTTTATCGGCAGGCAAAAAGCTACTGTTGCATTTGGCTACTACTATCTGGTTCAAAAGCATTTATTAAGGAATATAAGGAAAAAGATGGAATACTATCGTAATCAAATCCGGCGATTTCCGGATCTTTATGGGTTGTGCCGGAGGGGGCGTCATGCTTGATCTGACCGCCTTTGTGCTCACCCAAAACAACATCCGCACCATCGCCGCCTGTCTGGACAGCCTCACCTGGTGTGAGAAAGTGGTGGTGATCGACTCTTTCAGCTCCGATGGCACGCTGGAGCTGCTCGCACGCTATCCAAATGTCCAAGTCTATCAGCATGAATATACAAACGCCCGCGAACAGCGCATCTGGGGTATGCCTCATGTGACTACCAAATGGACTTTTATCATCGACTCGGATGAGATCTGCACGCCGGAATTGAGGGATAAACTGATAGAGCTCGTGAAGAGCGACGATGACACTTATGATGGCTATCTCTTCCTCACGCGCACCATATTTATGGGGAAGCTGCTCAAGCACAGGGACTATCTCAGCAGCAGAGGAAAGCGGCTGGTTTTGACCAAGGTAGCCACGCGTTATTGGCGTCCGGCGCGGGTGCACGCTTCAATCAGGCTGGATAACAAGAAGAATATGCCGGATCGTTATTACCTGATCCACGATCCCATAGATTCCCTGGGCGCACACTTTATCAAAATGCAACGCTATGCGAGATGGCAGGCGGAGGATATGTATGATAAAGGAGTCAGAACGAGGTGGTGGCATCTGACGCTGAGACCGGTGGGCAAGTTTTTGCAATACTTCTTCCTCAGAGGAGCCTTCAGGGATGGATGGAGAGGCTTGGTCGTCTGCACTCTGGGGGCGATTCAGGTGGCGCTCAAGTATCTGATCCTGGCTGAATTGAGGTATAAGGGAAAGAAGTTGTGAGGCAGGGGCGGCAGCCGAACCGCCCAAAGCGGCCGGTACTTCAGCGAGCGCCCCTAATTTTGGGCGGGGTCGTCAGGGTATATTATGAGGGGATGTTTTGCGGGAGTGCAGTTTTGGTTGTAATTGGGTCTTGCCGTTTACGTAATTCATCTGCTCACATTATCTTTATAGAATTCGCTTGACATAAATGGGGCTCTGGATAAAGTGGTACTTATGCCATAAAGACGGCTGAAAAGCTGTCTAAATTGTTAACAGTCTGCCTTTTATAGGCAAGCGAATAGCTACTATTACGGTTAGCTATTTTTTTTGATTCAAAAGCCATTTAAGAAAAACAAGGGGAACGAGATGGAATATTATCGTGTTCAGATCGAAGGGATTGCCAAGCGGATCTGCTCGGAGCAGCATTTGGCACTCTACGACATCGACGAGAAGATGACGGGTAAAGGCCGTGTTGTGACGGTTTATCTTACCAAGATCGGTGGTGTCACATTGGACGAATGTGCGTCCTTCAGCCGTGCTCTGGCTACGGAGCTGGAAGTATTGGACATCATACCCGATCGTTACTATCTCGAAGTTTCCTCTCCCGGTATCGAGCGTCCGCTCAAGCTGAAGAGCCACTATGTGAGTGCCATCAACGAGAAGGTGGCGGTTCAATATACTGTTGATCAGACCAAGAAGAGCATCATGGGCGATTTGATCGAAGTGGATCAAGACGAGATTGCTGTCGATGATCGTGGAGAGATACACCGGATTCCCTACAAGCAGATTAATCGAGCAAAAACAGTTTTCGTAGCCAATTGGAGTAAAAAGCAATGAGTGCCAATATCTTGGATGCGGTAAATAAACTTGCTACCATCAAGCAGTTGGATAGCGAAGAGATCCACCAGATCATCAAGGATTCCGTGGCAGCTACTTTGGGTAAGCGTTTGGGTCCTGAGAATGAGCTGGAGGTGTATGTTGATGATGAATCTAAGATGATCCAGGCCACTTTTATGTGTGAAGTGGTGGAGCTGGAAGAGGGCATAGGGCAGATGTCGCTTACCGAAGCACGCAGCATCAATCCTGATGCGGAATTGGGTGATATGATCGAGCGGAGTATGAGTTTGCAGGATTTTGAGCCCAAGCTGGCCAAGACCACGCAAAATGCGATCTTGGAGAAGATTCAAAAGCTGGAAGACGATAAGATTCAGAGCGACTACAACAAGCTGAAGAATACCATTGTTTCCGGGCAAATCAAGGTGATCGGCGATGACATGGCCTACCATATTGATACCAATCACACCAGCGCCAAGCTGCCCCTGGAAGAGCAGATCGAGGATGAGGTGTATCGTGTGGGAGACCATATCCGCGCCTATGTGATCAGTACATCGCGCTCACGCAGAAGCAAAACCACGGTGATCAACCTTTCCAGAACCAATCCCGCCTTTGTGGAAAAGCTTTTTGAAAGCGAGATTCCCGAGATTGCCGATGGGCAGATTGTGATCCGCAAGATCGTGAGAGAGCCCGGTGTTCGCACCAAGGTGGAGCTGGAATCCCTTGATCCGCGGCTGGACCCCGTGCGCGTCTGCGTGGGGCCAAAAGGCACCCGGATAGACAATATCCGCGCCGAGCTGCGCCGGGAACAGATAGACATCGTGGTGCACAGCGAAGACCCCGAGCAAATGGTGATCAACGCCCTGGGCATTGAAGATGGAGTGAGACAGGTGATCATCGAAAGAAACAGGGTGGCAAACGTGATCGTGAACGACGAGAGCAAGGTGATGGCGATCGGCAAGCAGGGCAAAAACGTGAAGCTTGCCGCCAAACTCACCGGCTTGAAGATAGAGATTTATACCACAACCGAATATGATAACAAGATGGCAAAACAGCGCCGCACCGTGAGTCATATCACGGAGTTGGACGGCGTGAACGTCAAAATTGCCGAGACCCTCAGAGCTGCGGGCTACACTTCCGTGCAGGATATCTATGCGGCTTCCGTGGAAGAGCTTTGCAACATCGAGGGTGTGGGCGAAAAAACTGCAGAGAGGCTGAAGGAAGCCGCCGAATATTTCTAATGCCAAACAAGAATAGCCGAGCCCAACATCAAGCGATACGCACCTGCGTGGTGTGCAGGCAGAGGTATGCGCAAGATGAGCTGATGAGCTTTTTCTTTTTGGATGGCAAAGTGGTATTTGACCTGGGGAGATACTATCAAACGCGCAAGCGCTATCTCTGCTCAGCCGCGGAATGCCTGAACGCATTTCCCTCTTTCAAGAGGAAGCTGGCCAAAAAGATGGCCTCTCCCGGCCGCAAAGGAGTTCGTCCATGAGCGTACCGGCAGAATATCAGGCAAAAGTGGTAAATTTGATGCAGTTTGCCCGCAAGGCAGGTAAGCTGGTGCATGGCTATGATGCCTGCCTGAGAGCCATGCATCACAACAAGCTTTATTTGGTGATTATAGCAGAAGATACGGCCCCCAGAACGCAGCGGGGCATCACACTCGCCGTAGCTGAAAACCGCACCAGGATCCCGGTCATGGTGCTGGGCTTACAAGCAGACCTCAGCGCTGCCCTGGGCTTGCCCATCAGCGGCGTATTTGGTCTGGGCGACAAACAATTTGCCTCCGCCATCATGAAATACGATGCGGAGCAGTTTCATAGGGAGGAACCTTGCAAATAAGAGCGCATGAACTGGCCAAGGAACTCAAGATTAGCACAATGGCCCTGAGAAAGCACCTGGAAGACCTGGGTGTGACGATCAAGAGCCATATGAGCTTGGTTGACCCGGAAGTGGCGGAGAAGATCCGCATCAAATATAAGGAGCAGATGGACGCAGAGAAGCGCGCCGAGCGTGAACGCAAGAAAGTGGCTGAGATGCGTCGGGCTGCCAGAAAGAAAGAAAAAGAGGCTGCAGCCGCTGCAACTGAAGCGGAAGCTGCACCCAAGAAGAAAACCCGAGCCAAGGCCAAAACCGAAGAAAAGGCCGAAGAAAAGGCTGAAGAAAAAGCCCCTGCAGCCAAGGCCAAAGAAGCTGAAGAGCCCAAAAAGGCAAAAGCGCCTGCCAAAAAGGCTGAACCCGCCAAAGCTGAAGAAGTGGCAGAAGCCAAAGAACCGGAAGTCAAAAAACCTGAGGCTCCCAAACATCGCATCATAGTTCCTCACACTCAGGCTACACCGATCAAGCCTCGCAAACCCCGGGCAAAACCAAAGTCTTATCTGGAAACTCAAGCCGCCAAGGATGAACCTGCCAAAACCAAGGAAAAGCCCAAGCGCGAAGCCAAAGCCAGGAAAGCGGCAGCGGTTGAACCCAAGACTCCTCCTCCCATCCCTGCACCTTCCAAAGAGGTGGAAAGCAAGAAGTTTGGCAAAACAAGGCAAACCCCTGATGATCTGGGCGAAAAGAGCAGACACAAGAAAGCCATGATGGGAGGCGCCCGCCGCAGCAAACAAAGGATGCAAGACCCCTCCGAAATGGACGAAGCAGTCATTTCTAGAAATATCAAGAGGGTGATGCAGAAGAGCTCCAAACGCAAGAAATATCAGCGCGAGACGCAGCACGTTCAGGCAGCCGAATCCCAGATCGTGGTGCGTGAATTTACCTCGGTGAGCGAGCTGGCCAAGATCATCAACGTCCCTGCAGCGGAGATCATCTCCAAGTTCTTTATGCTGGGGCAGCTGGTAACCATCAACCAGCGTCTGGACAGAGACTCGCTGGAGCTGGTCTGCGATGAATTTAAAGTAGACGTCCAATTTGCCGATGAATATGGCATGGACATTATAGATGAAGAACAGAAAGAATATGAAGATGTGGAGCATGAGCCCCGTCCACCGGTGGTGACGATTATGGGTCACGTGGACCACGGCAAGACCTCTATCCTGGATTATATCCGCAATGAGAATATAGTGGCCGGAGAATCGGGTGGCATCACGCAGCATATCGGTGCCTATCAGATCGAGGTCAATAAACACAAGATCACCTTCCTGGATACGCCCGGTCACGAAGCCTTTACCGCCATGCGCTCGCGCGGGGCAAACGTTACCGATATCGCGGTGATCGTGGTTTCTGCGGTGGAAGGCATTATGCCGCAAACCAAGGAAGCGATAGACCACGCCAAAGCCGCGGGAGTGCAGCTCATCGTGGCAATCAACAAAGTAGACCTGAAGGAAGCCAACGTGGATCGAGTGGTGGCACAACTCCTGGATTATGGCGTCTATCTGGAACAATACGGCGGCGATGTGCCCTGGTGTAAAACCTCGGTGGTGACCGGCGAAGGTATACTCAACCTGATCGAGCTGATCATCCTGCAAGCCGAAGTGATGGAACTCACGGCCCAGGTGAAGGTGCCAGCGGAAGCCGTGGTGATCGAATCTCAAAAGGATACCAGAGTGGGTACAGTGGCTACCATCCTCATGCAAAGAGGCACGCTGAAGAAAGGAAACACAGTGGTTTGTGGTGCTACCTATGGAAACGTGCGCCGCATGGAAGACGAGAGAGGAAACGAGATCCTGGAATTGAAGCCTTCAGACGTGGCACGTATGTTTGGCCTCAACGATGCACCCAAAGCGGGCGACATCCTCAACGAAGTGGAAAGCGAAAGGATGGCACGCAACATCAGCTCCGAACGCTCACACATCCGCGCCGAACGCGAAAGATACCAAAACAAGGCATCATTGCAAAATATCTTCGACCGCATCAAGAAAGAAGAGACAAATACACTCAACATCATCCTCAAGACCGATACAGACGGCTCTTCCGAAGCGTTGGCAGATTCGTTCCTCAAGCTTTCAAACCCAGAAGTACAGGTGGATATCATCCACAAAAGCGTGGGCGGAATCAGCGAAGTGGACGTAACCCTGGCCTCAGCTTCAGATGCCGTGATCATCGGCTTCCACGTGAGAGCCAATCAACAGGCACGCAGGCTGGCCGAAGAAGAAGGCGTGCAGATCAAGATCTATCAGGTGATCTACGACGCCATCGAAGACCTGCGCGCTGCCCTGGAAGGCATGCTGTCGCCCATACTGGAAGAAGAGGTGATCGGTTCTGCTACCGTGAAACAGATCTTCAAGATCAAGAAAGTGGGCATAGTGGCCGGTTGCCAGGTGGATAGAGGCGCAATCCGCAAGAATTGCAAAGTAAGATTGTATCGCAACGACGTGCTGATCGCCGAAGATGACCTCTCCTCACTCCAGCACTATGCAGATGAAGTGGCAGAAGTGAGAGCCGGTACGGATTGCGGCATTTCGCTCAAGTCCTACTCGGACATCAAGGAAGGCGACGTGCTGGAATGCTTTGTGATCAAAGAGATTGCACAAAAACTTTCATGAAGTCATACCGCATACCGAGATTGCAAAACGAGCTGAACAAGCTGCTCAATGTCACCTTGAGCCAAAGGGTGAGGAACCCGCAATTGGCCTGGGTGCAGGTGAGCCACGTGAAGCTCTCCAAAGACCTTCGCTATGCAAAGATCTATTTTACCCACTATAACAATCCCGCTGGAACAAAAGAAATACGGGATTTGCTATACAAAACCTCCGGGTTTTTCAAAAAACAAATAGCAGGAGCACAACTCATGAGAACTATTCCAGAACTCTCATTTCACCACGACAACACAGAAGAGCGCGCCGCAAAAGTGGAAGCTCTCTTGGCAAGGATCAAAGACAGATACGACGATGATGACGGCGACTATGATCCGGATATCGATCTCGATGACATCTTGGAAGAAGACGACTATGACAGCTTCTTTGACGACGATGAAGACGATTACGACGACTACTTCGAAGATGAGGACGACGAGGACGAAGACGAGTATTAAGCCGCTCTTCAAAAGTCTAAACCTTTAAACCCCCGACAGTATGAAATCGTCGTTTACCGGCGATTTCCTTTATCTATGGTATTTTATGCAAAATCTGAGTTATGAACTGATACAGCTCTTGACAAGGCCTCAGCCTATAGCGGTGCTCTCTCATGAATATCCCGATGGAGACGGCTTTTGCGCCAGTTTGTTCATCGCAGGATGGCTGGCTCACAACGATAGAGAAGCTCATATCATCACCGATGGAGACAATCTGGATCGCTATGCACACCTGATGGAAGACGAGGTCGTCAAAAGCTACACCCCGGACATGGTCTACGACACCCTGGTGGTCTTGGATTGCAACAACAGTGACCGTTTGGGTGCCAGAGCCGCCCTGCTGGACAAAGCGCAGCGGGTGCTTGTGGTGGATCACCACGTGGTGGAAAACAATCCCATTCAGGCAGACTATAGCTATATAGATCAATCCTTTGCCAGTGTGGGAGCTATCCTTTTTGAGGCGATGGAGCCGCAGTTGGCACAGATGCCGTCCGGGCTCCGCAGCAGAATGGCTGCCTGCCTCTATACCACAATCTTGAACGATACAAACAACTTTACAAATGGGAATACCAATTCCAGAGTGCTGAGCCAGGCAGCACGCATGGCCAGCCACGGCATACAGCCGCATCTGCTCTATCAGCAATACTTCCAAAACCAAAGTCCGGCGGAGATTCGCTACATCGGACAGGTGCTTTCCACCATAGAGCTGCACTTTGAGGGTAAGCTGCTGGTGATGGTGGCGCGCCAGGAAGTGGCGGAGGAAAACGGCATCAACGCTGAGGATGTGCTCAATATCACGCGCTGGGTGCAAGGCGCTAAGGGCATTGAGGCCATCATCTTCATCCGTGAAGATGCGCCGGGTGACTACAAGCTCAGCTTCCGCTCCGGCAAGGTGGATGTGAGCAGCTTTGCTGCCCGCTTTGGCGGTGGGGGACATCGCAGCGCCTCCGGCTGCAGCTTGGAAGGCGATTTGCAAGAGATTAAAGCGATGATGATCTCGCAGATGGGCGAGGTTTTGGCCCGGGCTTGAGTGGCTATGCGTGGTTTTTTGCTCATAGACAAGGCTGCGGGGAGCAGCTCCTTTGATGTGATCCGCCAGCTGCGCAAGATCACAGGCATCAAGCGTATCGGACACTGCGGCACCTTAGATCCCTTTGCCACCGGGCTGCTGATCTGTGCGCTGGGCTCTTACACGCGGCTCAATTCACTCTTGGAAGCCCGTGAAAAGAGCTATGAAGCGACGCTGCGCCTGGGACAAAGCACCACCACCGGCGATCCTGAGGGAGAGGTGGAAGAAACAGCGGCACCCAATATCGAACGCTTTGATGCGCGTGCAATTACTGAAGCTGCACTGGCTCTGGATGAGCTGGCTGTGCCCAAGTATTCCGCGGTGAAGATTCAAGGGCAAAGGGCCTACAAGCTGATGCGGCAGGGTGTGGAGGTGGAGATCGCACCCAGAGCTGTAAAGGTGCATTCCTTCCAGTTTATCAATCCCAACGAGCTGAGCGAACAAAACCCCTGCCTCAGCTACGCTTGCACCGTCTCCAAGGGAACCTATATCCGTAGCCTCAGCATCTGGATCGCCGCTCAAATGCAGACTGTGGCACACACCGTGAGTCTGAGACGCATAGCTATCGGCGACATCTCTGTGGATGATGCCGTAAAGCTGGATGAATTGACAGACTGGCAAGCTGCTTTGGTTCCTTGCGAAAAGCTCTTTGGGCATCTCATTTCCCTGCATATGGATGCGGAGCAGATAAGGGTGCTCAAGCATGGGCAAAGCGTACCCGTGGGTATGGCAGATGCAGAGCAGATTCTGGTGCTCAACGAGATGGGCGGGATCGAAACCCTGGGCTATATCAAGGATGGCCACTTGCATCCAAAGGTAAACTTCTGAGCGATGAAAAGCGTAGTGAGCATGGGCAATTTTGATGGCCTGCATCTGGGACATCGCAAGCTAATCCAGACCATGGTGGAGCTGGCCAGGGAGCAGAGTCTGAAAAGCGTGGTCATCACTTTCAAACAGCATCCCGCTTTGGTGCTGAATGGAGCCCACAACTTCCGTTTGCTCATCCCCTGTGAGCATAAGATAAGGATGATCAAGGAGATGGGCGTGGATGAGATAGTGTGCCTGCCCTTCACCAAAGAGCTGTCTCAGCTTTCGGCGCTGGATTTCCTGCAAAGCTACGTGGTGGACGAGCTCGATCCCGGCGTCATCGTGGTGGGTTATGATTCTCACTTCGGACACGGGCGCGAGGGTAACTATCAGTTTTTGCAAGAGCATGCAGCTTCCTTTGGCTATCGCTGCCTTTACATCCCAGCTTTGGAAGATGAAGAGGGCATCATCAGCAGCAGCCGTATCCGTGCTTTGCTCCTGGAAGGCAGGATTGATGAGGCAAACCGCCTTTTGGGAAGTCCTTATTCCATGTATGGAGAAGTGGTGAAAGGAAAAGGCCTGGGCAAGGGCCTGGGTTTCCCTACGGCAAACCTCGCTCTGGATGAGCCTCGGCAGCTCATTCCGCGTGCCGGAGTCTATATTTCGAAGGTGTTTTTGGGTGAAGATGTATTTTTTGGATTGACAAATATCGGCACAGCGCCAAGCGTGAAACAAGATAGAAAAACCACTGTGGAGACTCATATGCCGGAATACAATGCCGACCTTTATGGAGCCAGGATGAAGCTGGAACTGCTGCATTTTATGCGGCCCGAGCTTTGTTTTGCCTCGCGCGCTGAGCTGATAAAAGCCATGCAGGCAGACCTCGCTCAGGCGAAAGCCCTCTTTGAGGAGTATGCATAAATGAAACGCGTGCTCACCCTGCTCATGCTTTTTGCGCTGGTGCCTCTGATGGCCATCGACTGCCTCCCCGGCAGCGGGCGGAGCATTGAGCAAAATACCCGGGATTATCATCTGGCATATCACAACCACATGGACGATTACCACTTTTACGGCAGCAATTCCTGGGCGGTGCGCTTTGATTTTGCAAATTATTACTATCCCAATTTGCAAGACCTCAGCTTCACCATCAACTCGCTGAGGTTGTGGTTTCCTCAGACGGGAGATTCGGTGCGCGTGAGGCTGCTCAGTGATGAAGAAGGCCTGCCCGCTTTGCCGGAGATAGCCTCCTACTCGGTACTTGTGGATACAAACGACCTCACCATCCCCTTGAGTGAGCCCATCACCCTGCAGTGTATGTGGATGATAGTGGATTATAACACCTTCTTCAATGGGCCTTACGTATCTGCCTCCAGCGGTGATGGCAGCCACAGCTACTATCTCAATACCTCGATGGAGACGCCTTTCTTCCAAAACTTGGCGCACGCGGGCTACAATGCAGAGCTGCTCTTTGGCGTGGTAGGCGAGTTTGCCATGGTCTCAGACCTGAGGCTGGTGAGCCTGGACCTCGTGGGCGAATACGGACCGGATAAGACCGTCTATCCCAGCTTTGTGATCCACAACCATTCGGAACAACCCGTGAGCGGGCTCAGCATCAATCTCAACCTGACCTTTCCCCAAGCCGAGGATAACATAAGCCAAACCATCAATATCGGCCAATCCATCCCGCCTCAGGCAGACTTTGTGTGGGATGAGCAGCAGCCCGGTTATTCCGATTATGGTATCACCATTCCCAGAGACCCCATGCAGGCGAGGTTCCGTGGCACCATCATACCACCTGCGGATACAGATAACTATGCGCCCAACAACACGATAGACAAATACTATTACAGCTTTATCGAAGAGATGCCCGTCCACATGGTGGAGAACTTCTTCCGCAGCTCAAATGCCGCTTCAATCCTGCATCAAGAGGCTGCGGCGATAGCGGATGGACACCTGGAGGATGTACACCTGCTAAACTATCTCCCCGTTTTGGCGGATACGCTTTCTTCAACCGCCGCGCTCAATCACTTTAGCTGGTATGGTTTTAACACCCTGCCGCGAGTGGTTTTGGGAGGCGAGGGCTGCATTATTGGCCTGAGGCACGATTTCAGGGATAACTTCGCCGCCAAATGCGATTCTCTGACGCTCAAGCGCAGCTTCATCAGCTCCAGCAGGCTTGATGTGGAAACGGAAGCGGAGACCATGACGCTGGGATTTGGCTTGGTAAACGACAACACCCAGTTTTTCAGCGGTGGTGGAAACTATGATCTGGTGAGGAACAGCGTTTTCTTCGCAGGCCTCTTCAAAGAGGTAAACCTTTCCGGTCAGCAGTTTTGGAACCTGGAAAAGTGGGTTGTCCGCGCTCAACCTTTCGAAGATGGCATAAACATGGGCGACCGTCAGGATATCATCGCGGAAATGTCTACTTTGGGGCTCGATCCCGGGGATAACTTCCGTCTCTACTATTGGATTCAGGAAAGGCGCGGCGGCAGCATCTATTACGCCAATATGACGGATCTGGAGATTCCGATGAGCAACGATGATTATGTCCAGGCTCCCGCAACCCTGTCACTCTCGCCCAATCCCCTCAAGGGCAACAGGGCGCTGAAGGTGGACATCGGCACAGACTCCGGCATCCTGAAGATTTACAACATCCGAGGACAGCTCATCCACTCGCAAACAATCTCTTCACAAAAGGCACAGCTGGATGCGGGCATCTTCCCTCAAAGCGGGGTTTACCTCGTCAGCATCCAATCGTTACAAGACAAAACCAGGAAACACACAGCTAAAATCAGTATAATCAAATAGGACAACACAATGGAACATATATATGTAAACGAAATTCAGGACAGGCAGGGCAAGACAATCGAAGGCTTTTATATGGTGGAAGAAAAGGAAATACGGGAAGGGAAAAACGGCCTGTTTATGAGGCTGAGACTGGCAGACCGCAGCGGCTCCATCACCGGATACGTATGGAAAGACTTCCAGAAGGTAGCCGAGGAATTTGACCAGGGCGACATAATCCACGTCAAGGCCATGGTAAATAACTTCAAAGGCCAGGTGCAGCTCAATATCTCGCAACTGCGCTACGCTGACGTATCTGAGTATGACATGGAAATGTTTCTGGCGCACAGCAAAATCCCGCCAGAGCTGCTCAGCGAGCGCTTCTTTGGCTTTGTAGACAAGGTGCAAAACACCTTTTTGAAGCAGCTGCTCAAGAACATCTTTGAAGACAAGGAGTTTTTCCATGCCTTCCTGCACGCTCCCGCAGCCAAAAGCTGGCATCACAATTACATCCATGGGCTGATCGAGCACACGGTGAGTGTGGCTTCCATCTGCGAATTTGTCAGCACCATCTACCCCGTAAATCAAGACCTGCTCATCACCGGTGCACTTTTGCACGACATGGGCAAGGTGCTGGAATATACCAGCAAAGCGCCTTACGATTTCACGGATATAGGTCGCCTGGTGGGGCATCTCACTTTGGCGGATCAGCTGATCTGTGAAAAAGCGCGCAGCATCACCGGTTTTCCGGAAGAACTGCTCCTGCACCTGCGCCACCTGATTCTCTCGCATCACGGCATCTATGAAAATGCATCCGTGCGGCTGCCTCAGACCCTGGAAGCCGTAGTTTTGCACCACTGTGACAACCTGGATGCTCAGAGCATAGGCGTGGCGCAGATCATCGAAGCTGCTCCCAAGGATGCAGACTGGACGGAATACGACCGGCTCAACAACCGCTACTACAAGCTGACCAAGCTATAATATAGATGTTTCAGACCTCAGTTTTGGCCAGCGGGTCAAAGGGTAATTCTATACTCGTAAGATCCGCTGAAACGGCTATCCTCGTCGATGCAGGCTTGGCCGGCAAAACCATTTTTGCAGCCCTGGAATCGCTCCGCATACCCAAGGAAAGCATCAAGGCCATCTTGGTCAGCCACGAGCACAGCGACCACAGCAAAGGCGCAGGAATCATCGCCCGTGCGCTCAAAATCCCCATTTATATGAACGAAGGCACCTATGAAGGCTGCGCCGAAAAGCTGGGCAAACTGCCCCAGGCACCCATCTTTTTCGAGACGGGCAGCACCTTTGAGATCCGTGATCTCGTAGTGCATTCCTTCACCTCCTCGCATGACGCGATAGACAGCTGCAACTTTACCATCCGCAAGGGCGAAGACGAAGAGCGCAAGCTGGGTGTGGCCACAGACTTGGGCTATGCCACGCGCCTCACCGTAAACAGGTTGAAGGGCTGCACCACCCTGGTTTTGGAGAGCAATCACGACGAGGAGATGCTATTGAACGGCAGCTACGACTGGGCTCTGAAACAGCGGGTAAAAAGCAGCGTGGGCCACCTCTCAAACGCCCAGGCTGTAGACCTGGTCAAGCAGATCATGCACCACAATCTGGACAATCTTATCCTGGCGCATCTTTCTGAAGAGAACAACTGCCCCGAGCTGGCTTACAGAGTGATGAACGACTATCTTTCGACCCTGAAACGAGAGCTGAATCTGATAGTGGCCGGGCAGTATGAGCACACTCCTCTAATCAATATCTAAGGCAATAATCCGCTAATTCCTTTATATACCAGGGCGCTACGCCCTTTTTTCTTGCCCGTAAACATCCCCAATTCCTTTGGCGTGACAGCCGTCTGATTTTGCTCATTTTTGGCTTCTTTTTAACGTATCCATAAATGCTTGCTATTTATACTGATACAAGCCCAAACATTTTGAATTTATCTCTTGACAAAAAGCGGCTATCTCTAAAACTGGCATATAGATAACGACTTTTAAGTTGTCAGTGGTTTAGACTCTGGGTCAAGACCCTGATAAATATAGCTTAAAACATTAGGAGTTAATAAATTATGGTAGAACAAAACTACAATGCTGACAACATTAAGGTGTTGAAAGGCCTTGAAGCTGTTCGCAAGCGTCCTGCAATGTATATTGGAGGCACCAGCGAGCGCGGGCTGCATCACCTTGTGTATGAGGTTGTGGACAACTCCATCGACGAAGCTTTGGCCGGTCATTGTGACTTGATCAAAGTTACCATTACTAACGAGGGCGAAGTTGAGGTGGAGGACAATGGGCGCGGCATTCCCGTTGATATGCATCCAGACCTCAAAATCCCTGCCGTGCAAGTGGTTATGACCGTCCTGCACGCCGGCGGCAAGTTTGACGACAAGAGCTACAAAGTATCTGGAGGTCTGCACGGCGTAGGCGTTTCCGTGGTCGTGGCCTTGAGTGAATACCTTGAGGTTCGCATCCATAAAGACGGCAAGATTCACTATCAACGCTATGAGAAGGGAGTTGCGGTTACCGGGTTGGAAATCCAGGGAGAGACAGACCGCACCGGCACCGTGATCCGTTTCAAGCCGGACAGCACCATCTTTGAAACGGTCAATTTCAGTTTTGACTATCTCACGACGCGCCTCAGAGAGCTGGCTTTCCTCAATCGCGGCGTACGCATCATGCTCAAGGACGAACGTAACGATCGCCTGCACGATTTTAAATACGACGGCGGCATCGTGAGCTTCGTGGAGTATCTCAACCAGAACAAAAAGCCCTTGAACCCCAATCCCGTCTATATGGCTTTGGAAAAGGACGGTGTGGACATCGAGGTTTCCATGCAGTACAACGAGGGCTATCAAGAGAATATATTCAGCTTTGCTAACAATATCAACACCATAGAGGGTGGAACTCACCTCAGCGGTTTTAAGACAGGTCTCACCCGTGCGGTGAACGCCTATATCCGAAATGCGGATTTGCTCAAGAATGAGAAGATTTCGCCCACTGGCGAGGACATTCGCGAAGGTCTCACAGCCGTTTTGAGCGTGAAATTGAGCAACCCCCAATTTGAAGGGCAGACCAAGACCAAGCTGCAAAACAGCGAAGTGGAAGGCCTCGTAAATTCAGTGGTTTATGAAAAGCTGACCACCTATCTTGAAGAGCACCCCGCCGAGGCCAGGCTGGTTACCTCCAAGAGTATTATGGCGGCGCGCTCGCGTGAAGCAGCCCGCAAGGCTCGTGAGCTTACCCGCCGCAAGTCTGTGTTGGAAAGCGGTTCCCTGCCCGGTAAACTGGCGGACTGCTCCATCAATGATCCCGCTCAGACCGAGCTCTTCCTGGTGGAAGGAGACTCCGCCGGCGGCAGCGCCAAGCAAGGCCGTGAACGCTCTTACCAAGCCATTCTCCCGCTTTGGGGCAAGATGCTCAACACCGAGAAGGCCCGCGTGGATAAAGTGCTAAACAACGACAAGATTCAGCCCATCATCCTGGCCATCGGAGCCGGTGTAGGACAGGATTTTGACATCTCCAAGATCCGCTATCACAAAGTGATCATCATGGCAGACGCAGACGTAGACGGCGCTCACATCAGCACCCTGCTCATGACCTTCTTCTACCGCTATATGAAGCCTCTGATCGAGCACGGCCACCTCTACATCGCCATGCCGCCGCTATTTTTGGTGCGCAAGGGCAAGCAGAAGAGATATGTGTTTTCAGAGGAAGAGCGCGATGAAGCGATCGCCGAACTGGGCGAAAAAGGCGTGATGGTGCAGCGCTACAAAGGTCTGGGTGAAATGAATCCTGAACAACTTTGGGAAACCACCATGGACCCCGAAAGACGCACCATGATTTCCGTGAAGATGGACGACGCCATCGAGGCCGATAGAATGTTTACCATTCTCATGGGCGACGAAGTGGAACCCCGCAGAGAATTTATCCAAGCTAACGCACAGTATGTTAAACACTTGGACGTATAGGAGATTACAGTGGACGACAAAAACAGAATTATAAACGTACAAATAGAAGAACAACTCAAACAGGCTTATCTGGATTACTCGATGAGCGTGATCGTGAGCCGTGCGCTTCCTGATATCCGTGACGGTCTCAAACCCTCACAAAGACGCATCATTTACGCCATGCACGAGCTCAATCTCAGCCCCGGCGGCAACTTTAGAAAGTGTGCCAAAATCGCCGGTGACACCAGCGGTAACTATCACCCCCACGGTGAACAGGTGGTCTATCCCACCCTGGTGCGCATGGCGCAACCCTGGATCATGCGCTATCCCCTGGTGGATGGACAGGGAAACTTTGGTTCCATCGACGGAGACCCCCCGGCGGCAATGCGTTACACCGAGGCACGTCTGCAGAGATTTGCCACCGAAATGTTGGGCGAACTGGACAAGGATACGGTGGATTATAAGTCAAACTACGACGAAACCCGCAAGGAACCCGAGGTTTTCCCCACCCGCGTTCCCAACCTGTTGGTCAATGGATCCTCCGGTATCGCCGTGGGAATGGCCACCAATATGGCTCCCCACAACCTTGGCGAAGTGTGCCGGGCTATGATCGCTTTGATAGACAATCCCGAGCTGGAAAATTTGGATTTGCTCCAGTACATCAAAGGGCCAGACTTCCCTACGGGCGGCTTTATCCTTGGTACACAAGGGATTAAGGACTACTTTGAGACGGGTAGAGGCCGCATCCTCATCCGCGGTGAAGCCGAGATAGAAGTGGGGAAAAACGAACAGGAATCCATCATCATCAGCTCCATTCCTTATCAGGTGACCAAGACCACGCTCATTGAGCGCATAGTGTCGCTGGTCAAAGAAAAGAGGATTGAGGGCATCAGCGATATCCGTGACGAATCCGGTCGCGATGGAATGCGCCTCGTGATCCACGTCAAACGCAATCATGATGCCGCTGTGGTGCGCAATCTGCTCTACAAACATACGCAGCTGCAAAGCACCTTTGGCGTGATCAGCCTCTGCCTCATAGACGGCGTTCCGCAAGTGGTGAGCATGAAGGATATGCTCTTGAATTTCATAGAGTTCCGTCATGACGTCGTGCTGCGCCGCACCCTGCACGAGCTCAGGATCGCCGAAGAACGTATGCACATCCTGGAAGGCCTGCGCATCGCACTGGACAACCTGGACGAAGTGATCGCCACCATCCGCGCCTCGCAAACACCCCCCGAGGCAAACGAACAACTTCAGCTTAAGTTCGGCCTCACTGAGATCCAGGCTAAAGCTATCCTGGATATGCGCTTACAGCGTCTTACCGGCCTGGAAAGAGAGAAGATAGAAACCGAATACAGAGAGCTGCAACTCACCATCGCCCGCCTCAAAGAGTTGGTGGAACACCGCGAGCTGCGTATGGCTCTGATCAAAGAGGAAACTCAGGAAATTATAGATAAATACGCAGACGAGCGTCGCAGCGTCATCCTGGAAAACTACACCGGTGGCTTGGATATGGAAGACCTGATCGCCGAAGAAATGGTGGTGGTTACCATCACGCATGCCGGTTATGTAAAGCGTTTGCCTGTTGATGCTTACAGGCTGCAAAGCCGCGGTGGCAAAGGCCTGAACACCAGCAACCTCAAAGAGGACGACTACATCCAGCATGTATTTGTGGCCAATACGCACTCCTATATCCTGCTCTTCACGGATCATGGACGCTGCTATTGGCTCAAGGTCTATCAGATTCCGGAAGCCGGACGCACCGCCCGCGGCAAAGCCGTGGTAAACTTGGTGCAATTTGAACCGGGAGAGAACATTAAGGCCTATGTGACCGTGAGGGATTTTGATCCGGATCAATATGTCCTGATGTGTACCCGCAACGGCTTGGTCAAGAAAACCTCGCTGGAAGCTTACTCACGTCCCAGGACCAACGGCATCTTGGCCATCAACCTGGAAGATGGCGATGGACTCGTCGATGCCCGCATCACAGACGGCGCAGACGACATCATCCTCGCCACCCGCAACGGTTATTGCAACCGCTTCAGCGAAAAAGACGTGCGTACCACGGCCCGCTACACCAAGGGAGTACGTGGAATCCGCCTGAGATCCGGTGATTACGTGATTTCCATGGGCGTGGTCTCACAGGAAGATATGCTGGCAAACGGCAGCGAAACCGCCAGAACCGTTCTGGCTGTGAGCGAAAACGGCTATGGAAAGAGAACTGCGATCAGTGCCTATTCCACCACCAGACGTGGCTCCATGGGCGTAATCACGCTCAAAACCACCACTCGCAATGGCTACCTGGCCGGACTGATGATCGTGGATAAAAACGAAGAACTGCTCATCATCACCCAGGAAGGCATGATCATCCGCCAACCTATCTCGGAAATATCCGTGATCAGCCGCAATACGCAAGGCGTACGCCTGATCAACCTCAAGGAAGGCGACAAGGTGAGAGACATCACCAACGTCCCCAGCGAGGAAGATGATGAAATCATAGAAAAAGGCGTGGCAAAATTGAGCCAGCCAAAGAAAGAAAAACCTCCGGTAAAGGAAGAGGAATTTGACGACCTCGAAGACCTCGATGACGAGGAAATAGAGATTGAACCTGAAGATGAGGAAGATGAAGAATAAACATACGAATCTCACACCCCGGATGCTATTTGGCGCCGGGGTGCTTTTCCTTTTATTGCTGCTAACGGCTTGTTCGGCAAACAAATGGAGTCCCGTGAGCAAGGAAGAGTATGGCATAGACAAAAACTGGGCTGTGCTCTCCAACGATTCACTGGTCATCGCCATCAGCCCCGCCAGATTCAAGGCTACCGATGTGGAGCTGGACAGCCGCTTCTTCAGCATCTATATCAAGGTGCGAAACCTCAGCCAAAGAAACATAAACCTTTGGGACTACGGCTATTCCATCGTCTCGGACGGACGCCAGTACGACCCCATCCCCCTGGAGCACGTGCTGGGAAGCCTCAAAGTAAATCATGTCCTCTTTCAAACTGAGGACCCCTTCGATTCAGATCCCTTCAACTCAGACCCCTTCAATACTGAAAAATACGACGAAGCTTATTTTAGCATCCTCAATTCTTACTTCAATGCATCAAAGCTGCTCCCCGGCGGCTCAAAGGAAGGCTATCTCTTCTATGACAGAGCCATCAACTCCAAAAAACATCTGATGATAGAGCTGGGCGATGTGATGGTGGAGTTTACAAAGTAGGATGAAAGATTATTAACTTAGCTGCCTCAATAAGATAGCCAACTGATGGCTACATATGAGGATTCATAAATACCCTCCGGGCTGACGTCTTGCGTCAGCCTTTTTTCATCCTTGATTATGGTGCAATTTGGAGGCTTAATTTATTTGCAAAATCCGGATAATTGTGAAACATTTGACTTTGGGCCATGGTTGACCTCCCTTCCGGTTTCCTTGGGGCTCGAATGCGTAACTCTTGGGTTTTCTATGGGTTACTTGTGGATCCCAAAGGAGAACCATAGGAGCCCCTAAGGGAGGCCGCATGAAATCGACGTTTTAGGAGGCGGATTTGTTTTCGCAAAAGCGAGGCGAGAGTAAAATATTTCAAAACAACCGTCAGTTTCGAGCCCCCGGGTTTGGGAAGTAATTCCTACTAAAATGGTAGGTGATACGGGGCTGTTTTCGCATCAAGATTTCAGGCGGACATCAGTTGTGGCGAGGCGGGCAAGAATATTTTGACCATCATGCGGGGCAGATTGGTATATTCGGGGGTTGTTATTTCAGGTTTACCGCCATGGCAATCATGGTGTAACAAATAGGAGAGTAAATAGTTAGAGACTGGCAGGTCATATGATATGCTCTTGAGCACTCGCTAAAACCCGAAATAATGGTCAAAAAGATATTGACAATAATCGTGGCTATATATACTGTGGTCTCGATATCAAAATCAAAGGAAGGATGATGAATAAAAGTCTCAAACTGATCCAAGATCATGAGCAGCTCAAGGAGCTGAGCAACCCGCTTAAGTATAGCATCCTTAAGGAGTTGATCAAGGAGCCGGCCACTTGTCAGCAGCTTGCCACCCTGTTCAATCACAGCAAGCAGAAGATCCACTACACCCTCAACCAGATGGTGGATCAGGGTCTTTTGGAGCTGACTGCGGACAACAACGGCAACCACAAAGAGGTTTACTATCAGGCGGCAGCCCGCAACTTCGTCCTGGATTTTGCCATTGGTTTGGAAAATGGCGGGGGAGTTTTGGATAGTCAGGCCATCATCGGTGGGATATTGGAGCATGATCATCGCATTAGTTTGCAGGCAGTTGCGTCCAAGCTGATCGATGAATCCTTCCAGCTCAGCCGTGGTGACAGGCTATTGATCGCCACGGGCAAATTCAATTTTCCTTTGGTGGAAAAGCTCTTGCTGGAAGCGGGTCAGCGCGGTATTCACACCTCGCTGATCTACCAGGATATGGATCTGATCAAAGCCCGCAACGAGGATTATTCTCTGGCGGCTTATCGCGCCGATTATGAAGAGTTTAACCGTCTGCTCAAAAATAGTGGTATGTACCTCAACCTCAATGGTGAGGCGCGTTTTACCGAGCTGAAGGATAAGGACAAGCTGCGTCTTAG
>CZCA01000193.1_pt2 | contig 83947 bp, 55 predicted proteins | sample 591981 | NCBI WGS metagenome assembly CZCA01 (sample SAMEA3556810, study PRJEB10932) | anaerobic digester metagenome | reverse complement strand
AGATCTACACTATCCTCTTCGTCGGCAGCGTCAGATGTGTATAAGAGACAGGCTCCGGCGTGTTGGTGGGCGGCGCGTCGGTGGGCGTCGGCTCCGGCGTGTTGGTGGGCGGCGCGTCGGTGGGCGTCGGCTCCTGCGTATTGGTGAAGGTGCACTGCACTACCTGTCCTGGCTGCAGGCTGATCGTCAAGGGGTTTGGCAGGTTGGAAACGCTGGCATTTTCATTGACGCTCACGCAGGTCACATCGGTCAGCGCCCAACCTGCGCTTGCAAGCTCGCTGATCGAATAGGCGCCCGGAAAGAGGAATCCGCTATCAAAGGGTGTACTGGCATCGGTCAGCGTGAAGGTAATTGTCGCCGCGCCCTTGCTCAGGTTGAAGGTGAAGAGGTCGTCGGCGTTCGCCGGATCGGTGACCTTGTCAACGAGGATGCGCCCGCCGCGCACGTTGCCGAAGGTGACGCTTGTCTCCTGCTCGCTGAGCACGGTGACTGACTGGCAGAGACCAATCGTGGGCAGCCAGCCTTCGACCGAACCCTCACAGACGGTGTACTGACCAGGTGGAAGTTTCTCAAAGGTGATGAAGCCGTCCGCATTCGTGACGCCACTGGCGATCGGTTGTTCGCCTTCCTCGACTGTGCCAGCGTAGACAGACATGGTCCAGTCGCTGATCGACAGCTCGTCAGCGTCTTGCACGCCATTTGCGTTCTTGTCCTCAAACTTGCAAGCGGAGACGCTGCCTTTGCAGAGCAGATTGTTGGCTGTGTGGCCGGCAACGCTCAACACATGCGTGCCACCTTTTTGCTGCCACTGCTCCCCATCGTAGCTGATAAACTTGCGTAGCGTGCCTTCTTGTTGCACGGTGAAGACCTTTGTCTCGCCGGCTTCGAAGCGGCCCAGGTTGACGAACGAATTTGCCCGCCCGTAGATGTCGTAACCGATGTAGGCGGCAATCGACGCTTTGTTCACAACTGTCAGCTTGAAGACCCGTTCCTCCGGGTTGTAGCAACTGCCAAAGGACGGGCCGGTCAAGGTCGGGGTAGGTGATGGCGTGGCGCTGGGCGTCGGCTCCGGCGTAGTGGTCGCAGTCGGCGTTGGCTCGCTCCCACACGACAGCGCGGGCCAGCTGTCATGCTGATTGGCCTGAAGGAAAGTGATCTGAAATGGCGCGCCGTGGAGCGCGACGACGCTGGCATGGGTTGGGTACGACCATGCGATCACACCGGAGGCCACTTCCGCCTGAGTTAGCGGGTGTGTTGCACCATCGCTGATACGAAGTCCTAGACCATTGTAGCCACCTGCAATATTCAAGTCGACATAGGCGTTCACCTGAAATTCGCTGGCGCCGCCCTGAATCGTCATGTTGATGTGATCGCCATTGGTGAGTGGTCGATGATAATCAACGGTGACCAGATCGCACGTCAGCGTCGGTGTTGGCGCTCCCGGCGTCTCCGTCGGTGTTGATGTCTCCGTCGGTGTTGACGTCTCCGTCGGGCACTCAATCAAGATCGGAATGGCGCGGTCAACCACAGCCGAGGTCTGCGATCCATTGTGATAAACCTGTGTATGCACATTCAGATTCGCATAGCCGCCCGGCGCCAGGCTGAAAGACGCCTCCCAACCCTGTGCGCGCCCGGTCTGTGCGTTCGGCTGCACCCAGGCAAAGGTGGCGGAGTTGCCATCCACCAGCTTGGTGCTATTGCCCAGCTTGACAAAGGCGTCGTTCGACGACATCAACACATCGACGCCCGGTTGCGCCAGCACCAGTGCATACCCCGTCGAGGTCGCGCAGTCATAGCGCACGTACAGCGTCGATTCAATCGGTTTCTCCGGCTTCGCCGCGCGGTGCATAGATGCAAAGAAGTCGTCGGTGAGATTCCACTCAGCGTAAGCGCCATCGACCACGGCAGTTCCATAGGTTGGCTGCGGCGGAAGCGCTGCCATGGCCGGCGTGGTTGTCCACGCCGCCAGCACCAGCATCAGCATCATTGCCAATGTTGTGTGCACCGTCGCTTTGTTCATTCCTGTCGTCAAGCGCTTGTGCATAGTCGCTCCTTCGATTCTGTCTCTCGTATTGTGAACGTTTACTTTCATGCCCACAGCGTACATGGAAAATTGCCAGCAATTACTTTCTTTTTACTGTCTTTTCGTCAGCTAATGGTTATTTACTTTTCAATTTTGTTATATGAAAGAATTTTCTTTACGGAAATATCTGGTTTCCCTGTGGATTAGGTAAGCCTGATGTCTGACATTGCTGCGCATTATTACAACCTGCTACGATGCAGGTTAGGTCTATCCTTTTGCTTCTTGGTATCATTAGCTATCTGCCTTTGACTCGATACTCCAGTGTAACGACGACACCGTCCGGCACATGGTGATGCTGGCATCAACCAAAGAAAGGATTCGCTCATGGCTGTACAAGATTTTTTTGACGCCAAAGACACCTTCGACACTGGCAGCGGTAAAGCTGTCATCTATCGCCTTTCCGCACTTGAAAAACATGGCTTCAACATTGCCCGCCTGCCCTTCTCGATCCGCATCTTGCTCGAAGCCGCGCTGCGCCAAGCCGACGGCTTTGAAATCACCAAAGAAGCGGTCGAGACGATCGCCAACTGGGGGCCTGACACAGCCGGCAAGGTCGAGATTCCTTTCAAGCCGGCGCGCGTGATTTTGCAGGACTTCACGGGCGTGCCCAGCGTCGTTGATCTGGCGGCGCTGCGCAACGCCATGGCGCGCATGGGCGGCGACCCCAAGAAGGTCAATCCGCTCGTGCCGGTCGATCTGGTCATCGATCACTCGGTGCAGGTCGATCAATTCGGCAGCGTGCTGGCGTTGCAATACAACGCCGAGCTGGAATTCGAGCGCAACCGCGAGCGCTACGAGTTCCTGAAATGGGGACAGGAAGCCTTCGACAACTTCCGCGTCGTGCCACCCGCCACCGGCATCGTGCATCAGGTCAACCTGGAGTACCTGGCCAAAGTTGTGCAGACGCGCACCAATGGCGAGACTGTCGCCTACCCCGATTCACTGGTCGGCACCGACAGCCACACGACGATGATCAACGGTCTGGGCGTGCTCGGTTGGGGCGTCGGCGGCATCGAAGCCGAGGCGGTGATGTTGGGGCAGCCGATCTACATGCTCATGCCCGAAGTGGTCGGCTTCAAGTTGACCGGCGAATTGCCCGAAGGCGCCACCGCCACCGACCTGGTGCTGCGCGTCACCGAGATGCTGCGCAAGAAGGGCGTCGTCGGCAAGTTTGTCGAGTTCTACGGCCCCGGTATGAGCAAACTGAGCCTGGCCGACCGCGCCACCATCGGCAACATGGCGCCGGAATATGGTGCGACGATGGGCTTCTTCCCCGTTGATGAGGAGACATTGCGCTATCTGGTCGGCACCGGACGCGATGAGGAACTGGTCGAACTGGTGGAGCGCTACTGCAAGGAGCAGGGACTCTTCCACACCGCCGACACGCCCGACCCGGAGTTCTCCGACACGCTCGAACTCGACATGAGCACGGTCAAGCCCGCACTGGCTGGCCCCAAACGCCCGCAGGATCGCATCGATCTCGACAGCGTCAAGCAGATGTGGAACACGGCGTTGACTGCGCCGGTGGGGCCGCGCGGCTACGGGCTGGAGCGGGAAGCGTTGGATGCTGCCGTGGAGGTCAACTTTGCGGGGCGCGAGTTTACGCTCAAGCACGGCCACGTTGTCATCGCTGCCATCACCTCCTGCACCAACACCAGCAACCCCAGCGTCATGGTCGGCGCCGGTCTGCTGGCAAAGAAGGCGGTCGAACGCGGGCTGGATGTCAAGCCGTGGGTCAAGGCGAGCATGGCGCCCGGCTCCAAGGTGGTGACGCGCTATCTCGACGAAGCTGGCTTGACGCCTTACCTGGAAGCGCTCAACTTCCACACCGTCGGCTACGGTTGCACCACCTGCATCGGCAACAGCGGACCTCTGCCGGAGCCGATCAGCAAGGCGATCAAGCAGGGTGATCTGGTGGCGGCGGCCGTGCTTTCGGGCAACCGCAACTTCGAGGGGCGCGTCAGCCCGGATGTGCGCGCCAACTTCCTGGCCTCGCCGCCGCTGGTCGTCGCCTACGCCATCGCCGGCACCGTCAACATCGATCTGGCGACCGAACCGCTCGGCTACGACCCGAACGGCAATCCGGTCTTCCTGCGCGATGTCTGGCCCTCGCAGGAGGAGATTCAGCGCACGATCCGCCGCGCGCTCAAGCCGGAGATGTTCCGCGAACAGTACGCCAACGTCTTCGACGGCAACGAGCAGTTCAACAACATCCGCGTGCCGGGCGGCGAACTCTTCCAGTGGGACCCCAACAGCACCTACATCAAGGAACCGCCCTTCTTCACCATCACGCGGGAAGTGCCACCCGTCAAACCGATCGTCGGCGCGCGCGTGCTTGCCGTCATGCCCGACAGCACGACGACCGACCACATCAGCCCTGCCGGCAACATCGCCCGCAACAGCCCGGCGGCGCGCTATCTGGAGGCGCACGGCGTCCCGCGCGAAGAGTGGAACAGCTACGGCTCGCGTCGCGGCAACCACGAGATCATGATGCGCGGCACCTTCGCCAACATCCGCATCAAGAACCAGATGCTCGACGGCGAGGAAGGCGGCGACACGGTGTACATCCCCACGATGCAGAAGATGGCGATCTGGGATGCCGCCGAGAAGTACATGCAGGACGGCACGCCGCTGATTGTGCTGGCAGGCAAGGAGTATGGCACTGGCTCCAGCCGCGACTGGGCGGCGAAGGGTGTGCTGCTCCAGGGCGTGCGCGCCGTCATCGCCGAGAGCTTCGAACGCATCCACCGCAGCAACCTGGTCGGCATGGGCGTGCTGCCGCTGCAATTCAAGCCGGGCGAGAGCGTCAAGAGCCTGGGCCTGAGCGGTTTCGAGACCTACGACATCCTCGGTCTTGGCGAAGAAATGTATCCGGGGCAGGAAATCACGGTGCGCGCCACTTCACAGAGCGGCGCCGTCACCGAGTTCAAGGTGATCAGCCGCATCGACACACCCGTCGAGGTCAACTACTACAAGAACGGCGGCATCCTGCAGACCGTGTTGCGCAGGATGGCGAATTGAGATTTTAGAGATTGGAGATTGGAGATTGGAGATTGGGAGATTGAGCGATTAGGGAGTGGTTGGCCTCATCGCACCGGCGTCAGCCAATCTCTAATCTCCAATCTCCAATCTCCAATCTCTTAATCTCTTAATCTCCCAATCTCTATTTTGGAACAACCATTCATGACGAAACCATATCAACTTTCTGGCTGGGATTTGTCCGAGTTGCTGCCAGCGCCATCTGAAAGCGAGATTGCGGCGCGGCTGGCGGACATTGAAGAGGAAGTCGGCGCGTTCGAGGGACTGCGCGCCCACCTGGATAGCAGCGCAGTAAGCGGCGACGATGTGTTAGCCGCCGTGCGTCGACAAGAGTCGATCATCCGCAAGGCGTGGACGCTCGGCTATTACGGGATGCTCTGGTTCTCCGCCGACACCCAATCGACCGAAGCCATCACCTTCCAGAATCGGATGCAGCAGGTGATGACCAGCATTCAGAACCGGCTGCTCTTCTTCGACCTCTGGTGGAAGGGGCTGGACGACGATGCGGCGGCGCAGCTACTGCCTGACCCGATCGCTGAGCCTGACTACCGCTTTTATCTCGAAGACCTGCGCCGCACCAAACCGTACACCCTGGACGAGAAGTCCGAACAAATCATCAACCTCAAAGACGCCGACGGCATGGCAGGGCTGATGACAGTCTACACGATGCTCACCAGCCGGCTGGAGTTCAAGCTCACCGTCGATGGCGAGGAGAAGACGCTGACGCGCGATGGGCTGATGGCGTATGTCTACTCGCCTGACCCTGACCTGCGCGCCGCCGCCTACCAGGAACTCTACCGCGTCTACGCAGGCGAGGCGAAGATTTTGGCGCAAATCTATAACAACCGTGTACGCGACTGGTACAACGAGCAGGTGCAACTGCGCGGCTATGCCTCGCCGCTGGCGGTGCGCAATGTCGCCAACGATGTGCCCGACGCCGCCGTCGATGCGTTGTTGGCGGTGGCGCAGCGCAATGCGCCGGTTTTCCATCGCTACTTTCGGCTCAAGGCAAAGTGGCTAGGCGTGGAGAAACTGCGCCGCTACGACATCTACGCGCCGTTGGCTGCTTCCGACCGCAAGATGGAGTACGGCGAAGCCGCAGCGCTGGTGCTCGACACCTTCCGCCGTTTCGACCCGACCGTAGCGGCGCAGGTGCAGCGCGTCTTCGACCAAAACCACATCGACAGCGAGCCGCGCAAAGGCAAGCGCGGCGGCGCCTTCTGCGCCACCGTGCGCCCGGACGTGACGCCCTACGTGCTGCTCAACTACACGGGCAAGGTGCGCGATGTCGCCACGCTGGCGCACGAACTCGGCCACGCGCTGCACAGCATGTTGGCGGAGCATCACTCGATGCTCACGCAACATTCGTCGCTGCCTCTGGCGGAAACTGCATCGGTTTTTGCAGAAATCCTGCTCACCGAGCGCCTGCTCAAGGAGGAGTCGGACGCGCTGGTGCGCCGTGAGTTGCTGGCGTCCTCAGTCGACGACATGTACGCGACGGTGATGCGCCAGGCGTTTTTCGTGCTCTTCGAGCGGGTGGCGCACCAGGCGATCCTCGATAACGCCTCGCCCGACCGCCTGAACGAGCTATACATGGAGAATCTGCGCACGCAGTTCGGCGACAGCGTGGAGATCGCACCGGAGTTTCAATACGAGTGGGTCAGCATCCCGCACATCTACCACACCCCCTTCTATTGCTACGCCTACAGCTTCGGGCAGTTGCTGGTGCTGGCGCTCTATCGCCGCTATCAGCAAGAGGGCGACGCCTTCAAACCGGGCTATCTCAAGCTGCTGGCCTACGGTGGCTCGGCGCACCCGGAGCAGATTCTGCGCGAGGCAGGCGTCGACATCACCGACCCGGCGTTCTGGCAGGGCGGCTTCGACGTGATCAGTGAGATGATCGACGAGTTGGAGGCAATGGAATAATCCTCATCGTTGCGGCGTCTGCAGGAAAAGCTGTCGTTTTCCGGCAGGCGCCGCGCCATGCGTTGCACAGTCCGGCGCGCTTCGAGCGCGCAGCCAGTGACGGGCCATTTGCACGGAAATTTGCCGTTGCATGGATTCGGGTCCCTGCGCTATAATCAAGGTGGCTCCAATCAATACACCCTGAACGCAGCGAAACATCGGATGTGGTGACTTGATCCAAAACAATGAGATCGTGCACGTGCTTTATGTGGCGCGTGGACGGCTGCCATTGTCAGATTACAGAGCGTTGCAGGCTGTACTGGATGAGGTGCAGCACAGCGTCACGCGTCAGGATGTGCCACTGCTGACCTGGACGCTAGTCAGCAATCAGAAGGCGGCGTTCCTGTCGGCGCGCGCCCAGGCGCCCGGAATTGCTGTTGTGGAGTTTGTCGGGCTGGCTGAACGGCTCGGTTTTTGTGCACAGCTTGCCTGTCGCTGGCCCTCGGCGCGCCTGGTCGCCGTCACCAATGCACCGTTGCCAGACACCACGTTGCACTTCGAGAAGGTCATTCCACACCCAGTGTCGGTGCACACCTTGCAGGGCGCTATCGGTGACATGTTGCGCACAGGTGGCAACGCTTATCTGATTCAGGCGGGTGACGTAAGCCTTGACCTGCACAATCGGATCGTGATCACACCCAGGGGCGAGCACCACATGACGCCCAAGCAGTGCGCGTTGCTCCAAATTTTGATGGAGCGGCGGAATGAGGTGGTGTCAAGACGAGAAATCATGCAAGAAATCTGGCAGACTAACTTCTTGGAGGACACGCGCACGTTGGATGTGCATATGCGCTGGCTGCGCGAGCGCATTGAACAGGACCCTTCGAATCCGCGCTACATTGTGACGGTGCGCGGGCGCGGCTATCGCTTTGTTGCCTGAGAGGTGTTTGAGGATTCCCACATTCAACGCATAGGCGCAGAGCGCCTAGACGCGCAACGCAACCCCCTGAGAATGTAAGCGTTCCCCTGCGTCATTGCGTCAAACCTGGTTCCCAGAGGCGCCTCAACTGATCTTCCGAAAGACATCCTTGATATTGGGCAGACGCTCGATCTTGGTCATGATACGAGTCAGTTGCGCAATATCCTGGATTTCGAGGGTGGCGGTGATCACCGCTAGATTATCTTTCTGGCCTGTGACCGCCTCGATGTTGCGCATGTTGACATGCTCATCGGCCACCAACGCGGCCACGTCGCGCACCAATCCCGAACGGTCATAGGCGCTGATGTGAATCTTGACTGGGTAAGTCTTCCCCTGTTTGGTCGCCCATGCCACTTCGATGATGCGCCCGCTGTCACGGGCGAGCAAACGATTGATGTTTGGGCATTTCTGCGTGTGGATGGTGACGCCGCGTCCTTTGGTTACGTAGCCGACGATGGCGTCGCCGGGCACCGGGTTGCAGCATCTGCCCAGATTGGTGAGCAACCCTTCGACGCCCTGCACGCGCAATCCGTCGAAGCCACCGTCGGCGTCAGCGGCGTTCTGGCCGGTGTGAAAGGTGAAGAAATCGTTGGCTGCCAGCCGTTCTTGCTCACGGCGCTCGTACTCGATGACTTTGGTGGCGATGTGCTGCGAGTTGATGTCGCCATAGCCGATGGCGGCCAGGAAGTCATCCAGGTCCTCATAGCGGAAGAGCTTGCTGACCGTCTCGAAGCTCAGGTCGGCCGATAGGCGCCGCAGCTCCTTGTCGAGCGCCTGTCGCCCGCGCAGGATGTTTTCGTCGCGATTCTGACGACGTAGCCAGGCGCGAATCTTGCTGCGGGCGCGCTGCGTGGCGACGAACTCCAGGTCAGGGTTGAGCCAGTCGCGGCTAGGGCCGCCACGCGACGCCGTGATCACCGCCACCTGGTCGCCGTTTTGCAGTTTGTAGTCAAGCGGCACCAGCTTGCCGTTGACGTTGGCGCCGCGACAGCGATGCCCCAGTTCGGTATGAATGGCGTAGGCAAAGTCGATTGGCGTCGAGCCAGCAGGTAGCTCGATGATGTCGGCATTGGGCGTAAAGACCAGCACGCGGTCGCTGAAGACATCGGTTTTCATGCCGTCGACGAACTCGTCGGAGTCGCTCAGCGCCAGAGGTTCTGACATCAGTTTGCGCAGGTAGTTGATCTTCTTCTGCACGTCTTCGCTGTGGCGCGCCTGTTCTTTGTACTGCCAGTGGGCGGCGATGCCCAGCTCGGCGGTTTCGTGCATTTCGGTGGTGCGAATCTGGATTTCGACCGGGCGGCCATCTTTTTTGATGCGTACGGCGGTGTGCAGGCTGCGGTACATGTTGTCTTTGGGGTTGGCGATGTAATCGTCAAACTCGCCAGGGATGGGGTGCCACATTGTGTGGACGACGCCGAGCACGGCGTAACACTGCGCCACCGTCTCGACGATGATGCGAAAGCCATGCACATCGTAGATTTGCTCGAAGCCGACGCCCTTACGCTCCATCTTGCGAAAGATTGAGTAGATGTGTTTGGGGCGTCCATAAATTTGTGCAGGAATGCCCGCCTCCGCCAACGCGCGTTCCAGGTCAGCTTTGATGCGGATCACCAGCTTCTGGCGGTCGCTTTCCTTCTGCTGAATGGTGTTCTTGATCTCTTTGTAGCTGGCCGGGTTGAGATAGCGAAAGCTGAGGTCTTCCAGTTCGGACTTGATGCGCCAGATGCCCAGACGGTTGGCGAGGGGGGCGTAGTAGTCGAGCGTCTCGCGGGCGATGCGGCGGCGCTTGTGCTCCTTCTGGCCGCTAAGAGTGCGCATGTTGTGCAGTCGGTCGGCCAGCTTGATGATGAGCACGCGCAGGTCTTCGATGCTGGCGAGCATCATCTTGCGCAGTGACTCCGCTTTCTGGTTGCTAACAGGTGCGTCGGTCTTGCTCTTTTTCTCCTGGATTTTTTGGAGCTTGGTGACGCCATCCACTAATTTGGCAATCGTGCCGCCAAAGTGTGTGCGGATGTAGTCGATGCCGTACTCGGTGTCTTCCGCAACATCATGGAGCAGACCGGCGGCCAGCGCTTCTGGATCCATGCGCAACTCGGTCAGGATGATCGTCACGGCGATGGGGTGGGTAATGTACGGCTCGCCGCTATCGCGCAGCGTGGCCCGATGGGCGTAACTGGCAAGCACATACGCGCGCGCGATCAATTCGCGATGCTCAGGCTTGAGCGTATCGGGCAGATGCTGCCACAACGCCTCGACGGCATGCCGTTCTTCATCTGATGGCTCGATGCGAATCCAATCCTGCCCGTCGGCGGTGGGCAGCGGCTTCAGGCGAGCAATCGTCGCCCATAGGGTGGACGCGCGGTTGTCATCTGGCGCCAGCGTTGGCGGGGAACTGATGGACGTAGACGACGCCTGCGTTGTGTCGTCCACCACTTCTTGCAGCGAGTCGTACTCGACCAATTCAGGCGTCGTCGCATGTGGATGTGCGCCGTTGGTGGGTGGCATCAAAGCCGCTGGCCTGTCCTCACCATCGATTGGTTCCACCACTTCGGCAGCCGCCCGGTTTACAGAAGCTGTGTGCGCGCGACTTCGTCGCGTCGTCATATTGCCATTGACCGAAGTGCCAGAAAGCATAAGCGCATTCTCCTTTCAACTGCCGGTGTCGCCGCCAGGTCATTGCCACCGGGCGCGACCTCCCTGCAAGCCTACTGTGATTATACCTGGAGAGCGATGCTCTTGGCAATGCACCCGTGCCTACACCGGGTCTACTGCATGTGTGGCGCAAGCGTTTGCATGTAGGTCATCGCCTCCGGTGTAACATGCCGTCTCGTCACACCGGAGGCGATGACCTACGACTTGCGCTCGGTGCATTTCTCGGTGCATCTCTACGCTCTGACGCCAACATTGGCAATATCTAGACCGTCTCTCTGGCGTCGCTTTCCATTACTCCGTTACATACACCGTGGCGTACTCCGCCACGCTGTTATCGAGCAGGTCGGTGACGATGATGCCTAGCGAATACTCGCCAGGGTAACTCGCATACGCAGTCACCGTGAAGGGCTTGCTGCTGAACGTTAACGTGTCGCCAAGATAGTCGTTGGCCACCCACTCGCCTGCATCGTCAAGTTCATAGCGTTGCTCAATGATGGTGAAGGTGTCGCCAGGGCGCGGGTTCATGGCGCGCGGCGCACCTGTGCCATTGGCGCCGGTGAAGGTGAGCAGTCCTTTGTACTCCAAAGCGCTGTTGAATTTCATAGTGGCGTAGCGTTCTTCCTCGCTGTCCGCAAAGGTGTAGACGCCGCGCACATCGTATTCACCATCCTCATCGGTGGCGCCATAGACTGACGGCTCGAACAGGGCAAAGGCTTCGTTCTCGCCATCGTTGAGCGTGTAGATGGTTGGCTCCCACTCGTAGATGAAATCTTCTAGGTCAGTCTCTGTCCATGCCGGGTAATAGATGCCGTCAAACTCCACCGTATCGTCGGCGGCGATGTAATCCATATCTTCGACGATGTAGGTCTCGCTCTCTTCGTCGTAGCGCGAGACCTCCATGTAGATGTAGCCAATCTCCTCGCCGGTAATCTGCGTGCTGAGCAGTACGGTTTCATCGGCGGAGATACTGTCGCTGCTCACTTCAAGTGGCGTCATGCTCAGATCGGTGGCGATGCCCGGTGCAGGCAGGTCAGTCTCCTCGGCCAAGAGCGGCGCAGCGTAGTCGTCGAGATTGGCCTCGGCAGCCGTCCCTGGCTCGAGCAACGCCGGTTCGACAGCGTCAGGGTCGATGTCCTGATTTGTATAGTGAAAGACCAGGAAATCGTCCCACAGGGAGGCGCCGGCAAAGCGGCTGGCGTATGCGGTGTACGACGCCTCGCTCTCCTCTGTGCCGACCGCAACCAGCAATTCAGGCGTCGGGAAGAAGATCGAGAAACCAGTGGCGCCGGGACGCCCGGCGCCATGCTTTTCGGCAAGGATGGCGGCTTTGTATGCCTTGTTAAGCGTGCGCAGGGCAGTGTTGAGCGGCTTTGAGTCAGCGAATTCAGCAACCAGCGCAGCAAAGTTGCCCAGGTCGAGGTAAGGCGAAGGCGCTTCCTCGCCGAAGACGCTCTCGAAGGATTGCGCATAGGTGCGCGCACGGGCTACAGCCGCCGGATCGACCTCCGTCAAGGCGAAGGCGAATTCGTTGAGTGCGTCGACCAACGCTGGTATCTTGGCCAGATCGATGGCGGTAAGGGTGACGCTTTGACTTTCGGCTTCGGCGACCTCTTCTGGCGTGACCTCTTCCTCAATGCCGTAGACCTCTGCCACATAGTCGCGGCGGGCGTCATCATCCTGGATGCGGATGTCTTTGGCGATGTAGCTGCTGACGATGTTCTTTGCCAGCATCTTGCCGTCCTGGGCTGGGCGTTTCACCAGGTCGCTCAGGAAGGCGAAATAGGCCCAGCCGATCGCCGGTTCGGTTTCCTGCGAAGCAACAGCGTAGCGCGCGTAGGGAGCAATCCCGACCAGGGCCTCGACCTGGCTCATCAGACAGGCGTCGAAGCCGACGAACTCGAATTGTTCCACGCCGGTTTCGGCCAGAATAGTCGCCAGCGCCTGGTCGATCTCGTTGATCGTCAGGCTGCTGCCTTCGTCGGGTGCGTCATCGTTCCAGCCGCCAAGCCAGCCGGCGCCGTGGTCGGAAAGGATCAGCGCATATTTTTGCGCTGGATAGTTTGTCATTGCCCAGATCGCAAAGTCGACCAGCGTCTCCGGCGCGCCGCTGTCGATCTCGCCCAGGTCTGCGATCTCTTCTGAGGCCAACGCAGTCAGGTCGTCATCCTGTGTCACCAGGAAACGCTTCGTGGTCGTCCAGTCGCCGTCGCCGTCGAAGCCTGCGTCATAGCGATCCAGCTGCGCCACGATCGTCACATCGTCGGTCGAGCCGACCAGCTCCGCTTCGTTGAGATCGGTGAAGATGTCGCCTTCCAGCACCTCATCGTCAGCGTTTTGATAGAGCATGATGAGCCATTCAGGCTCGTTGTGATTGGTCTGCGTTGGGTTGGCGTACACAGGTAGTACAGATGCCAGGGGCATGAGCGAAGCGAACACAATACTGACGAGCTTATGGATTCTGTGCATGCCGATTCGTCCTTCGTTAATCTCAACCTGAAAATCAATCTTGTCCAGCGCACAAATAGATAGGCGTTGGGGATAGGTGGCTAGACGTGGCCTATCCCCACGTGTTTGCACTGCGAACCTGGATTGTACGGACAGCCCTCCACTACTTCTGTCCAGAGTCCTGCGGCGCCCACAATTGGGTCTCAAGAGGTGCAGCAGCGGCGCTGCGCTCAACCACAGATGCTTGTTTCTCATCGGTGAGGTGTGCTGCTGCCGGTGACGCCAGCTCGACAGGGACATTGACGCTGGCGGCTACGTTCGTGAGGCTTACATCATCGATGAAGAGGTTGCTGTTCAAAGACCCATCCGTCTCTGACCGCAGTTGTAGCCAGACGGTCTGCCCTGCATAGGCGCTGAGATTCACCGTGCGCCGCACCCACCCACTGGTGGAGGTGCTCTGGCAGAGGTCAAATACATTCACCACGTTGGAGTTTATCATGATGCCGCCAAAGTCGTATCCGCAGTAATCCGCCGAGGCAATCCAGGCCCAATAGCTCAGGATAGCCGCATTCGCTGGAATGGTGACGCTCTGGCGAATGTAGGAAATCTCGTTGCTGGCGCCACCCAACCAAGTCAGCCACTGCCCGCCGTGCGGTGAAACGCCGGTGGGGAAGCCGCTGTTCATGAGCAATGTCCACCCATTGGCCGAGTATTCCTGCCAGCCGGCGTTGCGACCCTGCTCGAAACCCGGATTGACCACAACATTAGGGGGCGACGTCGGGGTTGGGGTTGGCGCTTTTCGCACCATAGGGAGATAGGCGCGCGCCGCCGGGGTGGAGGTTGGCGCAGGGGTCGGCAGGTCACCGGTCTGGCTCGTGATCCACGTTGTAAAGCTGGAGATGCGTGTGTAGACGCCATAGTAGTTGGGGCGCGCACAGCCATTGCCAAAGCTGACTACGCCCGCCAGCCGCCAGCCCGCGCCATCGGGCACGACCAGCGGGCCGCCGCTGTCGCCCTGGCACGAATCCTTGCCGCCAGCAGCCAAACCAGCGCATAGCATGTTCGCCGTGATGCCCCCACCATACGCCGTGTTGCACGTCGCGTTGCTCACGATTGGCACGCGCACCTTCTGTAGGATGTTGGCTGTGCTGCCGCCTTCTGAGGTAGCGCCCCAACCTGAGACCAGGGATGACACGCCGGGCGCCACCAGGGCATCGTGTGTTGGACTGGAGACGAGCGGGATAACGCCCACACTTGGTCCGAGCGTGACAGGAGAAGCCAGTTGGAGCAGCGCGATGTCACTGTCGTTGCTGCCAAACGGGTCGTAATCGGGATGGACATAGACGGCGGTGACGTTGCGTTGTTGCTCAGTGCCATCGTTTTGGCTGCGGTTGTACTCGCCGGCGACCACCTCGATGTCGCCTGGGGCCATCACTGCGCCAGTGTCGTCGATGACGCAGTGCGCCGCCGTCACCACCCACTGCGACGCAATCAGCGTGCCGCCACAGAGATATGGGCCTGGGTGCACCGCCACCTGCCAGGGCAGTTCTCCCACCGCCGCTGGTTCACCGCCTACGATTAGCCCCTGACGCGGCGCACCAACCACCGAAGGCGCAGCTGGCGTCATTGTTGCTGTTGGCGTATCGGGTTGCACAACTTCAGGTGTTGGCAATGCCGCACTATTTTGCGCCTGGAGTGTCGGTGGCTGAACCAATGCCCAGGCCAGCGCCACAAGGGCGACGCCGGCGATCGCTTTGAGGAAATTGTCGAGCATACGTTGTCGAGCGCGTGTCTGATAGTTCATAGTTTGAGTCGCTTTCCCAATAAATGGGGTTGGGCAAAAAGTAACGCCGACAGATCCGGCGCTTGGGGAGCTTCTTTCAGTATATCACGGCGCAGGCGTTTGTATAGATGGGAAATGGCGGGTCCAGGAGGGCGTTCAAGGCGAATTGCAGCGTTGGTGCATCAAGGTGTGCACCCGGTAGGGGCAGCATTGGTGGTTTGCTTTCCAACCGGGCGCTGCGGGGTGAAAACACCGTCACGCTGGAGGTGATGAGCTACGCAATGCCCACCCGTTGTCAGGTGGGAGTGATGCTGAAGCAAACAACTCGCAACATTGTAGCCTTTGCGGCGAAAAAGGTGAGGCAACCTGTTGCTTATGGCACCACCACCACTGGCGTCGAGATATCGTCCAGCCAGGTGGCGAGTGGCGCTGGCAACAGTACAGAGCCAACGCTCAATTCGCGCAAGATGTGGGTCATCGCTTCGATGGAGGGTATGGTGTAAAGTTTAGCATCAACTTCGGCATCGGCGAAAGTCCGCGCCAGGGCGTCGGCCTGCACTTCGGTTTGGCCGAGCATCAAGACGTCGACGTGGGCATTGTGTGCTTTGGCGAGTTGGGCAGCAAGCTCAATGGCATGGTCGGAGGAGGGATCGCCTAGATAGATGGCGGTGAAGGGGCCGCTCAGCGCGTTCTGCGCACTTTGTACGATGACGGGGCGCTGCGTGTTGCGTACGACGGCCTGCGCGGTGGAGCCGGTGCGCTTGCCCGGCGTCGTGCCCACGCGCCCCAGGCTGACCATGTGCGCCGCCGAGCCAGCCGCAAGCACCTCCTGGGTCACGCCGCCGCGCACAACCTTGAATGACCAGGAAACGCGTTGTCGCCCGGCCACGTCGGCCATGATTTTACGCAGCAATGATGCCTGAATCCGAAAGTCGCGTTCCATATGCGCCTGTTCGAGCCGGCGCGGGTTGGCAGTAAAGGAGCCGATTTCCAAACCAAAGGGCAGCCCGCACAGATGTAACAGGTTGATATCTTCGACATACAGCCCGCGCAACTCCAGCTTCAGCGCCGCCGCCACTTCCGCCGCCGCCACTAACGCCGCTGTGCTGTGTGGTGACGCGTCCAACGCCACCAGGATATAGTCGGTCTGCACCGTTTCGTTGTTCGGTTCAGCGCTTGTTGCCTCGCGTACTTCCGCGCTCATTGCGATCTGCTCCATGTAGATGATACGTGACGGGTTACACGTCAGGCGTCAGGCCGTCGCACGTCAGGCGTCAAGCACATGCCCAACGTGGGACGGAATCTTATTCCAATTTGGGTTCTTCTGGCTTGTCGGCGGGCGTGGGGGACTTCTGCGCTCGACCCTTCGCTTCGAGCGCCTGCCGCTTTTTTGCCATTTGCGCCAGTCGCGTCATCACGGCATAGTTGACCGTACCCTTTGGATACTTGCCGCGTTTGTCGGCTGCGCCAGCCGGCATACCGGTCAGCACCTCGATCCCCTCGTCGATGTGCGCAATCGGGTAGATGTGGAACTGCCCGGCTTGCACCGCCTCTACGACATCGCGCCGCAACATCAGGTGCTTGACATTGGTTTCGGGAATCAGCACACCCTGGTTGCCGGTCAGCCCACGCGCCTTGCACAGGTCAAAGAAGCCCTCGATCTTCTCGTTGACGCCGCCAATCGCCTGCACGCGCCCGGTCTGATCAACCGAGCCGGTGACCGCCAGCGATTGTTTGATGGGAATCTGTCCGATCGCGGAGAGCAAGGCGTATAGCTCGGTGGAGGAAGCGCTGTCGCCTTCGACCCCGCCGTAGGACTGCTCAAAGACCAGGCTGGCGGAGAGCGCCAACGGTTGCTCGGCCGCATAGCGTGCGTTGAGCAGGCTTGCCAGAATCAGGACGCCCTTAGAATGAATCGGCCCGCTCAGGTTGACCTCGCGCTCGATGTTGACCACATCGCCGCGCCCCATGCGGACGGTGGCGGTGATGCGCGACGGCTGACCGAACGCATAGTTGCCAAGCTGCAAGACCGACAGCCCGTTGATCTGCCCAATGGCTTCACCGTCGGTCTCGATGTGAATCGTCTTGCGCAGCACTTCGTCTTGCATCAGGCGGGCGACGCGGTCAAGACGAAAGACCTGGGCGTCGATGGCCTGGTGGACATGTTCGATGTTGATGAGATCGGCGCCAGCTTCGGCGGCCCAATAGTTCGCTTCCTGCAACAGGTCGACGATAGATTGTAGTTGGGCCGTGAGCCGCTCGCTGTCACTGACCAGCCGCGCCGCATGGTCGATCACGGCGCCCACCGCATAGCGATCCAATGGGCGCAGCTCTTCCTTGCGTGCAATCGACGCCAGCAATTGGGCATAGGCGAGATGGGTTTCTGGCGTGCGCTCCACCTCATCGGCGAAATCAGCGGCCACCTTGAAGAGTTCATTGAAATCGGGGTCATATTGCGACAGCAGATAGTAGAGCATCCGGTCGCCGAGCAGCACCACTTTGACGTTGAGCGGCATTGGCTCCGGTTCCAGGGAGATGGTGCTGGTCAGGCTGAGCATTTGCAGCACCGACTCGATGCGCACCTCGCCAAACTCCAGCGCCCGTTTCAGGCCCTCCCAAGAATAAGCGTTTGAGAGCACTTTGAGCGCGTCCAGAATCAGGTAGCCACCGTTTGCTCGGTGTAACGACCCTGGCTTGATCAGGGTGAAGTCAGTGATGAGCGCGCCCATCTGCGCCATCTGCTCCACGCGCCCGGTCAGGTTGGTGTACGTCGGGTTGCTTTCGTAGATCACCGGCGCCCCCTGAGCATCGCCGGAATCGACAAGCAGATTCACCTGATAGCGGCGCAGTGGCGAAACGTTATCGACAAATGCGGCGGGGCTGTCTCCGTCAGCGGCCTGCTGCTGCTTCTCGCCCGCCACCATGAAATCGCCCAGATGATCCTGGACATCCTGGCGCACGGCGTCGAAGTAGGTCAATACGTCGGGCATACTGGCATAGTTTGCCGCCAGTTCCGCAATCAAGTCGTTGAGAACGATGCTGGCGACCTCGCGATTGAGTTCGCGCATCCGGTTGCGCAGCTCACGCTCCCAGCGCGGCGCCTTGGAGACGACCTTCTGCAATTCCTCTTGCATCACCTCTACATCGGCCTGGATGCGCTTCTGATCCTCGTCAGAGAGCTTCTCGTACTCGTCGGGCGGCAGCACTTCTTCGCCCTTCAGCGGGGCAAAGGCCAGGCCGGAAGGGGTGCGCAGCAGTGTCAAGTTGCGTTGTTTGGCCTGTTCTTGCAGCGCCATCAGGCTGGCTTGTTGCCGTTCCTGAAATTCGCTCTCGATGGCGCGGCGTCGCGCCTGATACTCTTCGCTCTCGAACGCTGCAGACAGCGCACTCTGCATGTCTTCGACAAGGCGTTGCATGTCGCGCTTCAACTGCCGCCCACTGCCCGCAGGCAAGCGCAGAATGCGCGGACGGTAGGGTTGGTCGAAGTTGTTGACATAACACCAATCATAGGGCGCCGGTTCTTGCGCCGCGCGTTCTTCCACGATGCGACGCACCAATGTGTGCTTGCCAAGCCCCGCAGGCCCCAGCGCGTAGATGTTGTAACCCTGGCGCCGCATCTTGACGCCAAAGCGGATCGCGCTGAGCGGGCGCTCCTGACCCAGGAATGAGGTCTGCCCGTCAAGTTCGGCGGTAGTGGTGAATGGAAACTCATCCGGCGTACAGCAGCGCCGCAACATTTCAGGGGGCAAAGGTTTGACTGGCGACAAAGGAAGGCTCCTCTCTATTCAGGCGATCTGCCGGAACGTGTTGTGAATGGTTTTACGTCGCTACAACGGGAAACGATAGTCCCACCAGGCTGGTTCACCCTGGCGCCAGCTTTGACCACCGCCGCTTTGCGCCGACAGCATCGCCGGCGATTCTAACGGGAGGCGCCGCAGCACACAATGCGCCTGCGTGGCGGTGAGCGTCAACTGCACCCAGGCGACTGGATACTCGATCAAGGCGGGCATGACGCCAAAGACACAGGATCGATCCGGCGCGCAGCGGCGTTCCTGCATGTTCAGGCGATGTGCGTGTCCTTGAAAGATAGCACGCACGCCTCCGCGCCGTGCGATCACACCCAGCACCTCTGACGCGTTGGCGATGCCAAAATAATCATACCACGGATGACCGTCCTGCCAGGGTTGCAGGATTTGATGGGTGAAGACCAGCACAGGACGCCCATCTGCGCTTGCCAGCGCCGTATCGAAGCGCTGCAGCTCGGCGGTGTTCACCCAGCCGTACACCGGATCATGTTCCTGTGCTGCTGCAATCTGTTCTGGCGAGTGTCCCATGCTGTTGAGCAGAATCAGGCGTGCTTGTGGTAGATCGATGGTCTTGCCTAGCCCAGGTTCATATTGCCACAGTGTATGAAAGTCGCTCAGATCGCCGTCGCCCGGACGCGCATCGTGATTGCCGGGCAGCGCCATTACGGGGGCGCTCAATGTCTGCAAGCGTGTGTAGATGTGGTGCAGCGTGGCGACGAATTCATCGGGTGGCATCGCGTAGCTGCCTCCGCCACACGTCTGATCGCCCAGATGCATCACCAGGTCGACCTGCGCTGCCGCCAGCTCTGTGATCAGCAGATCCAGTAGCTGCTCAGACCAGGGTTGAATTTGCAGCGTGCCGTCCGCCATGATCACGGGGTGCGGCCGTTGCCACAAATGTGTATCCGATACAATAGCGATCACCGTTGCGGCAGAATCACTCATGGGTTTTGTTCCTCCAAAGTGCGGGCGCCGAACCACCGATCTTCCAACTCGCTTAGTACACCGTGTTCCTGTAGAAGATGCAGCGAGCCGGCTATGCGTTCCTGCAATGTGTCTGCGCGGTGGGGCATCACGATCACATAAGGGACACTTTCCAGCGGATCATCGACGCCGCGCAATGGCAAACCCGCACCCTGCGCCTGCCGTAAGGAAACCTGATCGATGAAAATCGCTTCCACCTGCTGCGTCTCCAACAGCGCCGAAATCACCTGATCCGGCGTCTCAAACGACTTGAGGGTCATGATCATGCCTTCCCTTTGCAGGCGGCGTCCAATCATATCGCCCACACTTCCCCATTCTACGCCTACCTGCCGTCCGGTCAGATCGGTCAAGGTGCGGATTGGTGAATCATCTGGCACCGCAATCCGCAGACCGGCGTCGAAGTAAGGCGTAGAAAAGCGGAAATCCTGGGTCAGGCGTTCGTCGTATGGATAAGCGCTTACGATGCTATCGATTTTCCCAGTTTTGAGCGTATCCGGCAAGCTGTCGAAGCCAACGGCGACGATTTCCGCGCGCATGCCCCACGTTGCCGCCAGCGCCTGCGCCAGATCGACGTCGTAGCCCACAGGCGCGCCATTTTCGTCCAGCATCTCGAAGGGCGGAAAACTTGGGTCAAGCCCGACGCGCCAGACGCCGCGCTCCTGGATTGCCTGCCAGGTGTAGTCGCGCCGCAGAAAGGGCAACAGCGCGGCGCCCTGTTCGGCTGTCAGCAACCAGGCCCCCCAGCTCGTGGCGATGAGCAACGCCAGCCCGGCCACAAGCCAGAACCGGCGTTGTGCTATCAAGGCGTCGATTCGCGCGCGTATCGCTGCACCTCCGTGTAGATCGGCTTCGGCTCAAAGTCAGTGCGTACAAAAGTAAAGTAATCCTGGTACGAGTTCTGATCCCAGGGAAAGCGAAAAACCCACAAACAGAGAGCGTCGAGCCAGGGCCACTCTTGCTGAGCGATCTCATATGCGCGCAGCGTGTAGGTGATACGCTGCGCCGGGCGCACGGCACGCGTCCAGCGGGGGTGATCATTCCACCCCCCTTCGGTGATGACAGCGGGCTTGGCTGCGTCGCCGTTTTTCACCATGATCTCCCGCAGTAACTCCGCGCGGCGAAAATTGACCACCGCCGGATCGGGCGGGCTGTCGGGGTCGAAGTGCCAACCGTAGGCGTGAATCGCTAGCACGTCGAAGTAGGCCGCCGCGCCTGCATCGTACATTGCTTGGAGAAACGCCAGATCGTTGACGCCAAACTCGCTGCCAGGAGGCGCCAGTGTGGGCGCCAATGCTCCGGCCAACACCTGCACCTCTGGCGCCGCCGCCTTGATCAATGGATAGGCTGCGCGCAACAAGGCTGTGTATTTGGCGGCGTCCGGCGCCGCGTAGCCCCATTCGAGCGCCAGGTTTGGCTCATTCCAGAGAATGATATAGTTGACCTTGCCACGATAGCGCTCTGCGAATAATGCTGCAAATTTGGCGAAATCGTCGAAATTTTTTTCGTCCAGATAGAGCGGCGTCGTATCTTTAGGGCGCGCCCATTGTGGCACGAAGCCCAGGCGTGCGATCAGCGTCAACCCTTGCTGGCTGGCGTGAGCGACTACCTGGTCGGCGTGCACCCAGTTGTAGCGTCCCGGTTCATCCTCGATATATGCCCAGGGGAAGTACTCGACCACCCACGGTGCGCCCATTTCGCGCACCATTTCCAGGCTGCGCTTGATCTTTTGCTCTTCCACCTCGTCGGTCAGGCGTGTGTGGATGCCCATTTTGGGATTGCGGGTGTAAACGGTCTGCTGCGGGCCTAGCGGCACTGCGGGGAGCAACGAACGCGCGACCCAGATACTGATCAACACAACTGTCACGCTCAGGAGGAATACAAGCAGCCAACGCCGCTGTTTGCGAAGGATCGTCACACCTTGCATGATAGTGTGGTGGAGCGGTTTTGTCCAACTATGGGGTAATGCGTCATCGAGTCGATGCGCGCACCTCTTTCACTTTGACGCCGCCGCGTTCTCTCGTTATCCTAGCCATTGATCTGCTTTTCCTGGTTCGGTTTGGTTTTGTCACGCCGCCTTGCCAGGAGGATTGCGCTCCCTTCAAGTTCAATCGTAAAAGATACATAACTCAACGAGGAGATTTCTGGAATGACCCACAAATTGACCGACCTCAAACGCCCGGTGCCAAGTGACCTGGAGATTGCCCAGGCCGCCGCCCCCCTCCCCATCCGCCAGATTGCCGAAGAAGCTGGCATCCTACCTGAAGAACTTGAACTGTTCGGCAACTACAAAGCCAAAGTGACGCTGGATGTGCGCGAGCGGCTCAAGGATCGCCCAAACGGCAAGTACATCGTCGTCACCGCGATCACGCCCACGCCGCTGGGCGAAGGTAAGACCACAACCACCGTCGGTCTAAGTCAGGCGCTTGGTGCACATCTGGGACAGAAGGTCTTCACCTGCATTCGCCAGCCCAGTCAGGGGCCGACCTTCGGCATCAAAGGCGGCGCAGCGGGCGGCGGTTATGCGCAGATCATCCCGATGGAAGATTTCAACCTGCATCTGACCGGCGACATTCACGCCATCACTGCGGCCAACAACCTGTTGGCGGCGGCGATCGACGCGCGCATGTTCCACGAAGCAGACATGGACGACGAGACGCTTTTCAAGCGGCTCTGCCCGCCCAAAGGCGGTAAGCGTTTCTTCACCGCCACCATGCTGCGCCGCCTCCGGAAGCTAGGCATCGACAAAAGCAACCCGGCCGAGCTGACGCCAGAAGAGATCAGCCGCTTCGTGCGCCTGGACATCGACCCCGACACCATCACCTGGCGCCGCGTCGTTGACACGAATGACCGCATGTTGCGCGAGATCACCATCGGCGAAGGCCCACAAGAAAAGGGGCGTACACGCAAGACAGGCTACGACATCACCGTCGCCAGCGAGATCATGGCGATCCTGGCGTTGACCACCTCGCTACAGGACATGCGCGAACGTTTTGGGCGCATGGTCATCGGGCTGGATCGACAAGGAAACCCGGTCACTGCGGAAGACATCGGCTGTGCGGGGGCGCTGGCGGTGCTGATGAAGGATGCCATCAAGCCCAACCTGATGCAGACCCTGGAAGGCACGCCCGCGTTGGTGCACGCCGGGCCATTCGCCAACATCGCGCACGGCAACTCTTCGATTGTCGCCGATCAGATTGCCCTCAAGCTCGTCGGGCCGGAAGGCTATGTGCTCACGGAGGCAGGCTTTGGCGCCGACATCGGCATGGAAAAATTCTTCAACATCAAGTGTCGCTACAGCGGGCTGATTCCCAATGCAGTGGTGTTGGTGGCGACGGTGCGGGCGCTCAAGATGCACGGCGGCGGCCCCAAAGTTGTGGCGGGTAAGGTGCTCGACCCGGCGTACACGCAGGAAAACTTGGAGTTGCTCGACGCCGGCTGCAGCAACCTGGCCGTGCATGTGCGCAACGCGCGGCGCTTCGGTGTGCCCGTTGTCGTGGCGATCAACCGCTTCCACACCGACACCGACGCCGAGATCGAGCTGGTGCGCCGCAAGGCGATGGAAGCCGGCGCCTACGACGCCGTGCCTTCCAATCATTGGGCGGATGGCGGCGCCGGGGCAGTGGCGCTAGGCAAGGCGGTCATTGAGGCGTGCAAGCAGCCATCGCACTTCGAGTTTCTTTACCCGCTAGAGATGTCGATCAAGGCCAAGATCGAGACCATTGTCAAAGAGATCTACGGTGGCGCTGGCGTCGACTATTCACCCAAGGCGGAGGAGCAGATCGCAGCGTACACGCGCGCGGGCTTCGACAACTTGCCGATCTGCATGGCAAAGACGCACCTGAGCATCAGCCATGACGCCGAGCTGAAGGGTGCGCCGACCGGCTTCACCGTACCCGTGCGCGAAATCCGCGCCAGCGTTGGCGCCGGCTTCCTCTATCCGCTGCTGGGCGCCATGAGCACGATGCCCGGCTTGTCAGCGCGCCCGGCTTTCTTTGACATCGACATCGACCCGGAGACAGGCAAGATCATCGGACTGTCGTGAAGCAGGCGTTCACTTTGCGTAAATGATGCAACATTTGCCTGTTGTATCGATGCAGGGTTGCAGCTTATGCTGATCTCACCGCTCTGAAGGATGTGAGCCGACGAAGTCACGGCTGCACCAGACCTCTGAGGAGGCAGCCCAGGCAGAGCCTTCTGAGTCCATCTTGAGCAACGGCGGACGGTTTCCAGGGAAGCAGGAGAGCGTCCGCCGTTTCTTGTCAGGCGTCACGAGTCAGGCGTCATTTGCGATCATCTCTACTCACGCATCGGGTGTGCTTGTGATAAACTGTCGCTGCCCCGAACAGCAGAGTGACACGTTGTAATGTGCAGGGAGAAGCGCCGCATGAATGTTCGCGTCTATGCTACGTTGCGCCCGATTGTGGGTGGTAAAGAGGCCAGCTTGACGACTGGCGCCGGCGACACCTTTCGCCAGATGATCGATGAAATGCTCGTGCGCTGGCCAGCGTTGGAGCGTGAACTGTTCGATGCCAAGGGCGAATTGCGCTCGAACATCCACATCTTCCTCAATGGCCGCGACGTGCGTTATCTCGGCGGGCTGGAGATGCCGATCCCAGAGCACGCCGACATTTGCATCTTCCCGCCAGTGGGTGGTGGGCGCCTGTGACCGTGCGCGTCGAGCACGACTACTACGGTGTGCCAATCTGGTTGATGAAGGATTATCTGACGCAACTTGGCGGTCATAAAACTGCTGAGGACACGCTGGAAGGCGACGGTTGGCGCGCCGAGTTGCGCAAAGCTCAACGCCGCCACATCGGTTCGCTGAGCGTCGGCGGCGCTACAGTCGTCTTTACGGGCGAGCAGTCCATCCTGGATGCCCTTTTCGAGAAACTCCACTGGAAAACGCTGCGCGGCGGCGGCTAGAGTCATGCACAATAGAAACCACGATTTTTAGTGCGTCGTCACTGCCGAGACGACAAACTCGAAAACCTTAGTTTCAGTAGTTCACGATTTTGTCTCACACGAAGCCGAGAAGTTGAAGATAGTTTTCTTCGCGTTCTTCGCGGCTTCGCGTGAGAATCGTGAAATACTGAAGTTTCTATCGTACACGACCTTATACTCAAGGAATCCTCTTTCCTCACTACGGATTGTCGACCTCCAACACGATATGCACGTCCTCACCGCGCAGAAGCAGTTGGCTGCCCTTCAGTTCATATTCGGTTGTAGCGCCGATTGCTTCGGAGATTTTACTGTACTGAGCTTCGGCAAGTTCGCCACAACCTTTCGCTGTTCCTGCGCCTGGGATTAAGCGATATCGACGTTCGCTTTCGGCGACAATGGCGTATACATCGGAGTTGCAATTTGTCGTTTGCTTGCTAAGTTCGCCCCGCTTGTCAAACGTAATGAAAACAGGCTGAATAGCATCGAACACCACCGGCTCGCCATGCCGGATGATCTCGACCACCCGAAAACGATTCTCCACCAGGGCGGTATTGGTTCCTGGAATCAGTGGACTCTCCGGCATGACGATGGGCGCTGGACCTGGCATACAGGCGGCTACCAGCAGAGAAATCACCAAAAAGGTTCCTAGCCAGCGCTGCTTGCACTGAGCTAGATGCGTTAAGGTAAGCTGAAGCAAATTCATAATGTACCCCCAAGCGTTTGTCTAGACAACAGGCGCACGTGACATCCGGTTTGTGATGTCACATGCGCCTGAGTCTTGTGGTTCTCGATTTCGCCTGTCTACGGATAACTCAAGACATCGCCACCTTGCGCGCGCGTCGGTGTCCCCGAACAGCATTGCTGCCAGGCTGGTGCTTGCGCCCAGTCAATGTCCGTATTGGTGCTGTTGAGTGGAACATCGCGAACATAGCCAATTCCGCCGCGCCAGATGCCTTCGCGCAGGCGCCCGCCTACTACATACGCCGTGTACGAAGTGATGGTGCCGCTGCCCGGTGCAGTCGTGCGGCATGGCTGGCTGGTTTGCGTTCCTGTCCCATTGCCGTTGTCGTCCAACGGTCGCCGGTATTCGGTGCAGTTCGTCTCGCTCCAGAAGACATTCTGGTAGTAGTGGTTGCCTACGATGTATGCATCTTGGGAGCGGGGTGCTGCGCCCGAGCAGCACTGCGTCCAGCCCGGGGCTGCACCCCAGTTGATGGTGCCGTTGCTGTTCAAGGGCACATTCCGCACATAGCCGATGCCCCCACGCCACATGCCTTCCCGCCAGTAGTTGCCAGAGACCCACCCCGTATAGGTTTCAATCGTGCCACTGCCCGGCGCCGAGGTGCTGCAAGGTTGGGTGGTGGATGGCGCAATCGGGTTGCCATTGTCGTCGTAGGGTGTTCGATACTCGATGCAACTCGTCTCGCTCCAGAAGACATTTTGATGGTACCGCTGTTGGTGATGAGTCGTCAGGACGCTGAACCCCGCACGGTTGATTTCATCTACGGGCGTATAAAAGAAGAAGTCAACGTTGTTTCCGGTGCAGTCAGCGGCCTCACGACCTGACAATACACCTAGTCCCCACATCCCCCCAATCTCATACTCGAAGACGGGTGACCCGCTATCACCTGGACATGCCATATCGATAGTTGAAGATGGGGGTTTGTCGACCCGCACATAGTCATCACTTGTTCCATAGACAGCACCTCCGGGGGCATAGCTTAGGTTTACAACAAATCCGCAGGTCAAACTGGTTACCTTACCATACTTACATACCCAATCATTAAGCGTATTTGCCTTCAACGCGGCAACGGCAACTTTGTCCGTGCTCGTGGCCCCGGTGCGAATTACGTTCGTCAGATCGAGACTCCGCGCCGATACGTCATGCACCTGTAGGTCGATGTCATCACCGTAAACGCCTACATTCCCTTCGGGATCATTCTCGAACACCACCGGCCCAATATAGACATCGTCGGTGCCGTTGTATCGCGCATACTGATTATTCGAGCAGTGCCCAGATGTGGACATGAAGCGCCTGCCGTCGCTGTTGCGCGTCAGCACCAATCCAGTTGTGCAGGTCGAGATTGGGTGCCCACCGGGAAGATACGGATATTTCGACTGCGCCGGCGCCGACATCGATTCCTGATACTTGAATTCGATGTCATCTAGATAGGCATCGATAGCAGTCATCGCCTGAAGTTGGCTGCGCAGTGCATCAGGCTCTGGCGTATACATGTCCACCTTCCCGGTGCGGTAATTGGCGCCTGCTTCAAAGTGAACCTTTGTCTCGCGTGCCGCCTGGGTAACCTGCTCGAAGATGCTGTCCAGTTCGGCCACAGTGTAACGTGCTTGTTGCACCTGAACCAGATCGGCCCATGCGATGCCGTCGAGATACTGCTTGATGATCGCGTCGCCATCCGGCGAAGCAAAAGCAACGGTCAGTCCGAACTCCGGCTCGTGCTGCGTCCAAGAGCCGGCATAGGTCGGCTCGCCTTCTCGAACTTGCGCTTCCACCTTGTCCATCTCTGTCTGAAGTTGCAGCCGGCGCTGTGCCTCCGCATAAGGGAGATCGAACGCTTCGGCATATGACTCAATAACTGGATTGGGTTCCTCCCCGTCGCTTTGCGCAGACGCCGTGAAAGATTGGTCGAGGAGAGGGGAAATCGCCAAGAGGATTGTTGCGAACAAGAAATTTAGGACGTATTCGATAGGTTGAAGCTGTGACTTGGTCATCTGATCTCCTTTGATCATGAAACGTATGCCACCAAATCTCATCTGAGTTTCGGTTTGCCGCGGGAAGAACAACGTTACCCACTGTGTATAGGTGTATTGGCGATATTTGGAAATGTCCACCTCCGGGAGATACGCTCAGTGTGAACGATTCGATTGTGATGACGCTGCAACAGGTGCTGATGAACGAATGCCGCACGCAGGATTGCGAACTGAACCGGGATAATGACTCGAGATGCCTGAAGGTTAGCATCTATACAGCGCATTTGCTGGATGATTTGCCCACGTTTACAAAATGATTTTCGAACTGTTATCAACAAAGATGCAAAGAGCGCACGGGTACTGTCTTTCTTTACGCTCTTTGCGCTGATGGTCTTGGCTTGCTGCGGGAAGTGGTAACCGTCTCATCCCGCCAGCGTCGACGTCATGCGCGTGTGCTGCATCAGGTAGTTGTGGACGCCGCCCGCCTCCAGTGCGCTGCTGCCCACCGACGGCTGCCGCTGCTGATAGCGCCCATCGGGCAGCATCTCCCACGCCTGCCGGTAATCGTTGAGCGAGCTTTGCAGAATCATCCACAGGTACTCTTGCAGACGCGCATCTTCGATGGGTGTAGCCGCCTCCACGCGGGCGCTGAGGTTGCGGCGCATCCAGTCGGCGCTGCCGATGTAGAAGCGCGGCGCACCGTTATTGCCAAAATAGAAAATGCGCGAGTGTTCGAGATAGCGACCAATGATGCTGATCACGCGAATGTTCTCGCTGATGCCGGGTAGTCCAGGGCGCAGTCGGCAATTGCCGCGCACGATCAGATCGATCACCACACCCGCCTGGCTCGCCTCGTAGAGTTTACGCACGATCGTCGAATCTTCCAGACCGTTCATCTTGGCGACGATGCGCCCGCCACGCCCGGCGAGGGCATGCTGAATCTCGCCGTCGATCAGTTCCAGGAAGTGCTGGCGCATGTTGACCGGCGCCACCAACAACTTGCGATAGTCGCTCTGGTAGCTATAGCCGGTGAGGGCATTGAACAAATCCATCAAGTCGCCGGCGATCTCGGCGTTGCAGCTCAGCAATCCCAGGTCAGTATAGGTACTGGCCGTCTTGGCATTATAGTTGCCGGTGCCGATGTGGTAGTAGGCGCGCAGGCCGTCCTCTTCCTGACGGATAGCGAGCGACATCTTACAGTGGGTCTTTAGCCCGACCAGCCCATAGGCGACATGGCAGCCCGCTTCCTCCAATTTACGCGCCCACTCAACGTTCTTGGCTTCGTCGAAGCGCGCCTTGACTTCGACCAGCACAGCGACCTGCTTGCCGCGACTGGCGGCTTCGATCAGCGCTGCAACGATCGACGAATTGTCTGATGTGCGGTAGATCGTCTGTTTGATTGCCAGTACTTGCGGATCTCGCGCCGCCGCCTCGACAAAAAGTTGCGTCGTGGACTGGAAACTGTGGTAGGGATGATGCACCAGCAAGTCACCCTGGCGGATGGCGTTGAAAAGCTCGCTGGTGCGCCCCCGGCTGCTGATGCCAGCCAGGCGCGATGGCACCGCCGGAGTGTACGGTTCATATTTGAGGTGCGGCAGATTGATTTCGGCCAGCGCAAACAGATCGGCGCGCCGCAAGAGACCATGAATCAGGTAGATGTCGTTGTTTTCGAGATGAAGCTGGTTCTGCAGCAGGGTCAAGGCTTCCGTGGGGGCGTCGGCGGCCACTTCCAGCCGCACCACCGGGGCGAAACGCCGCTCGCGCAATTCCTCGCTGATCATATCGAGCAGATCGTCGGCCTCCTCTTCGTTGCGCGCCAGGTCAGCGTTGCGCGTCACGCGGAACGGAAACGCCGCCACGATCTCCATGCCGCGAAAGAGTGTATTGAGATGCGCAGCGATCAATTGCTCCAGCGGCAGGAAGTGCATCTGTCGGTTCAACTGCACCCAACGCGGGCGTGACGGTGGCACCTTGACACGCGCAAACTGGCGTTCACCCGTGTTGGGATCGACCAAAAAGACGCCCAGGCTCAACGTTAGGTTGCTGATGAAGGGGAAGGGGTGCCCTGGATCGACCGCCAGCGGGGTCAGGATCGGATAGACCTCACGCAGAAAATAGTCGCGCAGGCGCTCCTTTTCGGCGGCGTCAAGATCGACGTAGTTCACCAGGCGGATGCCGTGCTCGGCCAGTTGGGGCAGGATATCTTCGTGCAGACACGCGCTCTCGATCGCGACCATGTCGGAGACGGCGCGGGCAATCAGCGACAATTGTACATCGGGCGCCCAGCCATCGAGGGTGAGATTGGCCATACCCGCCGCCTTCTGGCGTTTGAGTCCCCCCACGCGCTTGCTGAAATACTCATCAAGATTGCTTGCCGTGATCGCAATAAACTTGAGCCGTTCGAGCAGCGGTGTGCGCGGGTCAATCGCTTCGTGTAGAACGCGCCAGTTGAAATCGAGCCAGCTCAACTCGCGATTATAGACATCGTCGAGCGTGCTGAGGGCATCCAGCGTCAGCGCCGTCAGATCAAAGCCTGGCGTAAAGACCGGATGTTGCGGCAGTGTGCGGTTCCGCTCCCATTCACGCAGAAAGTCGCGATAGAGACCCGCAAGCGGGCCAGGCGGCGGCACTTGCGGTGAGATACAAGCGCGCCCGGCCATTGGTGCAGTCGCTGGGGCATCGTCTTCAGCCGCAGCACGTGCAGGGATCGCTGACTTGCGCGGCTTGTTGGTCGCCGGCGTCGTGCGTTGCCGAGCGTTGGCGTTGCGCTGCACGGGCGCTTTGGGAGGCGTCGCCGCTGTGATTACGCCGTTGGACTGGACGTGCACATCGGACTGGACGCGCACGTCCTCGCCAGCTTGCGTCGATGGGGCGTCGTTCGCCTGCATACACAACTCTCCTTACATCCGTGGCAAAGCTACAAAGATAGAGGAGTAGCAACGATAGAAGAGTAGTGTACCCTACTCTCTCCAGGATGTCCAACGCAGTTTTGTTGACGAGACTACTTCACGATTGGGGCAAAGTGCGCCTGGTAGCCGCCAGCTGCGTCACTGAATTATCCCAAAGATTATCCACAAAGATTATCCGCAAAGATGGTCAGCCAAACTGCCAAACTGGAGGTCGGCAACAGGTTTGGGGTTATCGTCCTATCGGCGGTAGACTACCTGTCAATACTCGGTCAAGCGTAATTCAGAAAGGCGCGTCAGGTGATGGAAATTCTTGGTGTTGTCCTGCAGTTCCTGCCGGTGATCGTCATTCTCTTTGTCGCCAACTTGGCGCAAAAGCTGCGGGCGCAGGATCAGCCGTATATGCCGTTGGCGGTGCTTGCCTATCTGCTGTTGGCGCTGCTCTTTGCCTTTCTGGCGCTGCTGGGCGCAGCCTTTTTGTTCGCGATGGTCGCCATGCAGATGCAGCCAGACTTGCAGAACCAGCTCAACACCATCGTCTCGGTGCAGTCGTGGGCGTGGCTGGGTTGGGGCATGACGATTCCAGCGCTGGCTGGGCTGGCGCTGCTGCTCAAACCGGTGCGCCGCTGGATTGCGGGCTTCTCGACACTTGACGCCGCCAATCCACTGCATGCTGTTAGCCTGGCCATGACGATGTTCGTGCCGATCTACCTGGCGCTGACGCTGGGTATCGGGCTGGATACATTATCTGAGCAGCTTGCTAAGCAGGCTGAGGAGACAGGTCAGCCGCCCGTGACGCTCGCCTTTTTATGGACACAGACGGCGCTCTTCGTCTTGATTGCCCTCATCGGCGTCGGCTGGTTGACGCGCCGTTCATTTGGTGAGGCGTTGACGCGCCTGCACATCGTCAAGCCGACGGTGCAACAGGTATTCATCGGGATCGGCGGCGCGTTGGCAATGGTGCCGATCGTCTCGTTGCTGAGCGCCGCTGCTCAGGCGACCGGCATTGGCGTCGACGCCAATGTCGACGCGCTCACCGAACAGTTGATCGGGCCAATCACACAAAGCCCACTTGGCATCCTGTCGATCGGGCTGGCGGCAGCCATCGGCGAGGAAGGGGTCTTTCGCGGCGCCATGCAGCCGCGCTTTGGGTTGATCCCCACGGCCCTGCTCTTTGCGTTGGTGCATAGCAACTATGGTCTCAGCATGGCGACGCTCGTCGTCTTTGCTCTTGGCCTTCTGTTGGGTTGGCTGCGCATACGCTATAACACGACGACTGCCATGGTGGCGCACGCCGTCTACAACTCGACGCTTGTGCTCTTTGCCATGTTGGCCGCGCAATTTCTCGGCAACTCATGACGCCGCCCATCAACTGGCGGCGCAACCTGGCCGTCCTCTCCCTGGTGCAGGTGATCTCCACGCTTGGGTTTGGGCTGATCTTCCCCTTTCTTCCGCTCTACGTGCGCGACCTGGGCGTCAGCACTACCGGCAGCCTGGAATTTTGGGCCGGACTGGCCTTTTCGGCGCAAGCTTTCACCATGATGATTGCGTCGCCAATCTGGGGCACGGTGGCGGATCGCAGCGGTCGCAAGCTGATGCTGGAGCGTGCTACGCTGGGCGGCGCCATCATCGTCGGCGCCATGGGCTTCGTCCAGAATGCTGAGCAACTGGTGCTCTTGCGTGCGCTGCAAGGCGCCACGACCGGTGTGATCGCAGCCAACAATGCGCTTGTGGCGGCGCAGACCCCAAAGGAGCACAGCGGCTTTGCATTGGGCGTCATCAACATGGCGCGCTGGGTTGGCGTGGCTGGCGGGCCGCTGGTGGGCGGCGTGATCGGCGAGTTGTTCGGCTTCCGCGAGAGTTTCTGGCTCACCGGTGCGCTGCTGGGTGTAGCCGGTCTTGCTGTCGTCCTGTGGGTGCAGGAAGATTTTCATCCAGTTGCCGGCCCGCAGAGACTGGGTTTCTGGGCCAGTTACCGCGCTATCTTCACCGCACAGGGAATGCGCGGCCTTTATAGCCTGGCCTTCCTGCGCAGTCTCGGCGCTACCGTGACGGTGCCGATCTTGGCCCTCTTCGTGCTTGCCCTGAACGAGGGCGTAGAACGCGGCGCGGTGGCGATGACCGGCTTGATCATCGGCGTGGCTGCCTTCACGAGTGCCGTGAGCGCTGTCTACCTGGGGCGCCTCGGCGACCGCATCGGGCACGAACGGATTTTGTTTGGCTCGGCGATGCTTTCGGCGGTGCTTTTCATCCCTCAGGTCTTTGTTACATCGGGTTGGCAGCTGGCCTTCTGGCAGGCCGTCAGTGGTGTTGCCATTGGTGGGCTGGTGCCATCTGTGTCAGCGCTCATGAACATCTATGCGCCGGCGGGCAATCAGGGCGCCACCTATGGTCTTGACAACAGCGTGCAGGCCGCAGCGCGCGTGGTGGCGCCAATGCTGGCGGCAGCGCTGGCGACATGGGTGGGCTATCGCGGGGTCTTTGTCGGCGCGGCGGCGGTCTACGGGGTGGCCGCCATCGTCGCACGCCTAGTGACCCGGCGCACCTAAATACATGAAATAGTCCGCAAGTGTTTCGGGTGATATTTGACACCCGGGCGCACACCATGTATACTGCGTTTGTTGCGAATGAGCAGTACGCACATTGACAGTCTAAAATGGCTGACAGCCGGAAGGGTCAGGCCCACTTGGAGGGATGGCCGAGCGGTCTAAGGCGGTTGTCTTGAAAACAACTGTGGCAGCAATGTCACCGGGGGTTCGAATCCCTCTCCCTCCGCCAAAGCCGCAAAAATGGTTCATGGGGAGGTCGCATAGCCCGGTCGAGTGCGCCCGCCTGCTAAGTGGGTAGGGGCGGTTTCGTCCCTCGAGGGTTCAAATCCCTCCCTCCCCGCCATTTAATTTGATGGTTGTCAAGTCCGATGCACTGGTTGTTGCTAGTGTATGGCTGTTCTGGTGTCACTGTTGCGCCGCAATAAAAAAATTAGTTTGTCCCCGTAGCTCAGTGGATTAGAGCGCTTGGTTGCGGTCCAAGAGGCCAGAGGTTCGAGTCCTCTCGGGGATGCCACTCAAGACAGAAGATGTAGTGTTGTCAATAAAGCCCAATGGCTATCCCGTTGGGCTTTATGTTTTTGGGCTACTCATTGCCCTTGCTTACGGCGTTCGCGTAGCGTCTGTGCGGTTGCGCGCCAGTTGATCTCTGGATACTGCGCTTCCAATTCGGCTGCGACTGTCGCCGCCACAGCGTCCGGCTCGCCGTCGCGTTCCTGCGCCTCGCTCCAATGAAACTGCTCTGTGTAGGCGTCGGAGGCGCTCAACCCCGCTGCCATCGCCGCGGCATCCACTGCGTCGGCAAAGCGGCTGGCGAGCGGCACAGTGCGTCGATTCCGTCCAACGCTGGCCCTGACCTGAACAGGAATATCGAACCAGTAGAGAATTTGATAACTTGCCATGTGTGCACCCTCTCTGTTGTCCGTTTTCACAGTTGCGCCATCGTAACAGGGACTGGTCGCTCCGCCAATTTTGCTGATATTTGAGTGCCAAAATGCCATTACCTGGGTTGGGTAGAAGACGTATGAAGTCCTCTCCCTACGACCTTCGTGATCAATGCTTGACAACGCAATGCACAGCGGCGTAACAAGCCAATGGCAGCCGGTGCACCAGGTTGGTTGGTGCAGACAGCTGTGCTATGATGGGGATGTTCGTCTTGCTCAATGGAACCTGGATGGCGCCCTGGTGGGCAGGCATCCTTGCGATGCGAATCGTTGTCCATCGCGCGAAACTACAAAGCAGCCTATGCCGCATTTCGTCATCTCGACGCTCAAACCTGAGCATTTCGTCCAACTGGAGGAACTACAGCGCATCGTCTACCCGACACTGGGCGCCCAGGAGTTGATGCGCGCCGAGCACTTCGCCAGTCAGTACGCCATCTTTGCCGAAGGGCAGATCGTTGTACTCGACGGCGACCGCGTGATTGGACAGGGATCGGGCTTCTTCACCGATTTCGACTTCAACCAGCCCGCCCACACCTTCGCCGAGTTCTGCGACAACTTCTACTTCCGCACACATAACCCCGCAGGTGCGTACTATTACGGCGCCGACATCAGCGTGCATCCCGACTATCGCGGTCGCGGGCTGGGCAAGTTGATCTATCAAGCGCGCAAGGAGGTCGTGCGTCGCCACAACAAGCGCGGAATTGTGGGCGGCGGGCTATTGCCTGGTTATGCCCAGTACAAGCACACAATGAGCGTGCACGAATATGTAGACAGAGTGATTGCCGGCGAATTGCGCGACCCAACACTGACTTTTCAGCTGAAGCAGGGCTTTGTCGTGCGCAACTTGATCCAGAACTATCTTGAGGATTCCGCCTCCGACAACTGGGCGACGCTGATCTTATGGGAAAACCCGGATTTTGTGGCGGCATCGGCGTGAGTGCTGGCGTCATTGTTGCCGACTAAGCGCCGCCACTCCGCTACAACAGCGACTCGGAGGCTATCCCCGTTTCAAGGCTTGCAGCGCCTGTGCTACGATTACGCAGATATGCGTGTACCTGCTGATAACCGCGCGCACACCGTAGCGACCTGGCTGCGTCTGGCGCTGATGGCGCTCTTGTTGGGTGCTTTTGCCCTGCGCCTCCATGCACTCACCCGCCAGGACATCTGGTGGGACGAAGCCCGCAACATCGATGTGGCGTTGCGCCCCTTCATCGCTATTGCCACCGCCCCCGAACTGGATATCCAACCGCCAATTTATTACTGGTTACTGCACGGCTGGAGCGCATGGTTGGGCGTCGCCAACGGACAGCCGCCAATGCAGCTTGCCTTCTTCACTCGATTGCTGAGCGTCGCCGCAGGCGTGGTGGGTGTGGCGCTGCTGATGGCGTTGGGGCGGCGCACAGGCGGCGTGACCAGTGGGCTATTGGCAACCGTCATCGGCGCGCTGTCGCCGTTCTGGCTGGCGGAAAGCCAGGAAGCGCGCATGTACACGACCGGCTTTGCGCTGTTGACCACTGCCGCCGTGCTTTTCCTGGATCAACTTGCATATCGCCGCACTGGGGCTAACAGGTTGTTCAACCGCCCCTCACTCTTGTTTGTGATCTTTGCAGCAGCGGCGCTGTTGACCCATTATAACGTCGTTTTTGTGCTGGTCGCCTGGTACGGTTGGTGGGCGGTGTGGGCGCTGTTGCAGGCAGACCGCTGGCGACAGCTGGGCGTTGTCATGGCGCATGGGTTGTTGATGACGCTGCTTGTGGCGCCGATTGCGCCTATCGCTCTGCGTCAGATTCCCGGCTACGAAAACCCCAATATTGCCATCGTCACCATCGGCGAATATCTCCGCCAGAACGCCCAGGCCTATCTCGGCGGCTACGCTTACGACCCCGCCCTGCTCAGGGGCTTTGCAGATGTGTGGCTGTGGGGCGTGCTGATCGCGGCGGGCATAGGATTGTTGATAGGAGAAAATTGGAGATTGGGGATGGCGCGACCGCGTCATCGAGAGATTGCGCGATCGGGAGACTGGGCCGAGCCACAAGCAAGCCATGCCCAACCAATCTCCCAATCTCCCAATCTCCCAATCTCCAATCTCCAATCTCCAATCTCCCAATCTCCAATCTCCCAATCTCCCAATCTCTCCATCTCTTTTATCCTCGCCTGGCTCCTCGGCGGGCTGGCGCTCTACTACATCGCCGTGCTTGACCGTAACGCCTTCAATGTGCGCTACGCCAGCTTTGTCACCCCAGCGCTGTACACATTGATGGCGATCGGACTGGCCGGGTTTGGGCGGTGGCGCCGACCATTGCCCTACCTGTTGTTGCTGGCGGTGGTGGTTGGTGCAGCGCAGGCGGCCTACGCTGATCTCTACGACAGTCGCTTTGACCGCGAGCACATCGCCGAGGTGACGGCCTGGCTGCGGGAGCACACGGCGCCAGGCGATGTAATCCTGGTCGATCAAAAGTATCCGTTTGGCTTGTATTACCAGCCGTACCAGATCACTGGCCAGATCACCGGCCAGATCACCGGCGCTGCGCTGCCTGCCGGCGAGCAGCCGCCCGCCTACTACCTTTTTGTGGACATCAACACGCTCGACGCTCGCCTGACCGAACTGGCTGGCGCAGCGCAACGCGTCTTTTGGCTGCAATGGTTTGAAAGCGACACCGACCCGCGGCGCGCCGTGCATTTTCTGCTTGACAAATATGGTCGCCACGGTGGCGAACAGTGGTTTCAAGGCTATTCGCTCGACTGGTGGGACCTGACGCCGCCTACGAGCTTTGTGTTGGCGCCCGATCTGCAGCCGATGACGCTGCAATTCGACCAGGCAGTGCAGACCGTCGAGGCGTCGCTGCCACAGACGCTGCACGCCGGTGAGTTGCTGCCGGTGGTGCTGCGTTGGCAGCGCGTGCCTGGCGGCAACGTGGAGCGTGCACTCAAGGCGCGCGTTGCGCTCTACAACACAGCGGGGGACCGGCTGGCACAGGCGGACGAGCGGCTGCTTAACGACCGCCACCGCGCGCCGGATCAATGGTTGCCGGACGACCGCCCACTCAACGTCTATCGTCTGCGTGCACCGGATGACCTGGCGCCAGGACGTTACATCGTGCGTGTGCTGGTCTACGACGCCGAAAGCCTGGAGCCGGTGACCTGGATCGACGCTGCTGGGAATCCGGCGGGTGTTGAACCAGAGTTGGGTGAGGTGGAGATTGGTGAACAAGCCTCACAGTGAGCGTGTTTGCCACAGATGGCAAGCATAGCAACGCGATCTTTATGGTTTTTATAGTTTTTCTGACAAGTAGGGCAAGCTGCTATGATCCAGCAACTCTCTCTCTTTCCCTATCTAGAAACACAAGAATCCGCGCGCCCGACTGACTTTATCCCGGTCTATACACCGGTGCTGGACGGTCGCGAAGAGAAATATGTCCTTGACGCCGTGCGCAGCGGCTGGATCAGCAGCCTGGGCAGCTATGTAACGCGCTTTGAGGAGGCGTTCGCGCGCTTTTGCGGCGTGCGCCATGCTGTCAGCGTGAGCAATGGCACCGTGGCAATTCATCTGGCATTGCACGCGCTTGGCATCGGGCCTGGCGACGAGGTGATCGTCCCCAGCCTGACCTTTGTAGCGACCGCCAACGCCGTGCACTACACCGGCGCCACACCTGTCTTCGCCGACGTCGATCCGGTCACGTGGTGTCTTGATCCCGATGATGCGCGCCGCCACATCACGCCGCGTACGCGCGCCATCATCCCTGTGCATCTTTACGGTCATCCGGCGCCAATGCCTGCCTTGCAGACGCTGGCGGCGGAACATGGGTTGATCTTGGTGGAAGACGCCGCTGAAGCGCACGGCGCTAAGGTGGCAGAACGCCGCGTCGGCGGGCTGGGGCGCATCGCCACCTTCAGCTTCTATGCCAACAAGATCATCACCACCGGTGAAGGCGGAATGTTGACGACCGACGACGACGCATTGGCGGCGCGCTGTCGGATGCTGCGCGACCATGCCATGCCGCCCCATCGCCGCTACTGGCATGACGAAGTTGGCTTCAACTATCGGATGACGAACTTGCAGGCGGCGGTGGGCGTGGCGCAGATGGAGCGCATCGACAGCTTCATTCGGCGTAAGCGTGAGATTGCGGCGCGCTACCGGGAGGAATTGGCGGACATCCCTGGCATCACCTTCGCCGCTGAGCGCTCCGGCTACACCAATGTGTACTGGATGGTTTCGGTGTTGGTCGAGCCGCCCTACGCCCTCAGTCGTGACGAACTGATCCCGGCGTTGCGCGCACGCGGCATCGACAGCCGCCCCTTCTTTTATCCGCTCGACACATTACCGCCCTATTTCAGCACGACGCCGCGCCCGGTGGCGTGGCAGCTCAGCCGGTGCGGGTTAAATCTGCCCAGCTCCCCGGCGCTGACCGACGCGCAGGTGGCGTATGTGTGCCGGGTCATGCGCGAACTGGCTCACTCTCGTAGCTGACAGGCCATCCCCACGCCTCGCCGTCGAAGCGCTGACCTTGGTGATGCAGTGCGTCTGCCAGCGACCTGATATCTGCCATCGTCGGCGCTGAAAGTGGGATGGCAGGCCGATCTTCTGTCGCCAAATCCATTGCAGGAATCCTGACTGTAAGATTTAGCATTCTTCTTGCTTAGCCCCTGTTTCCACAGCTTGAGCAGGCGCTCCCGATTCTGTCGCAGCAGTTGCTCGATACGCGACAACTCATGGCCCTCAAAACCACGATTACGGAATAACTCGACATCGGCCACCAACCAATATTGGGCTTCAAGTCGCTCACGTCGCACGTGAACATGTGCGCGTTCCATCAGGTCAGCCTCAAAAAATTGGATCCGATACGGACCTACTGATTGCCAGGTTAACCGTTTATCTTCCCGGAAGCTTTAGAGCTTCCGGTTGCGAGCAATATCACGTGACAACCTAGAAATCAGTAATCTGGATCGTTGGCACAATCAGTGTCCTTATTTGATTTGCAATCACTACGACTTCGTCGCAATTGTACATGAAATGCATGTTTTCCATCACGGCGCCAACAAGCGTTTTTCCGGCTTTGAGGATTTCTTCAGTACAATATCGTTTTGTGACTATGCAAACACTGAACGCGCAGCCGGCGCCGACTACAATCGATGTCTCCGTCGTGCTGCCCACCTACAACGAACGTGACAACATCTGTGACCTGATCGACGCCATCCATCGTGAACTGGCGCCGACCGGCTACACCTACGAAGTGTTGGTCGTGGACGACAGCAGCCCGGACGGCACCGCCGAAGTGGTGCGCCGGCGTTACAACCTTGACGCCCATGGCGTCGGGCGCCTGCCTGATGACGCGTACGCCGCCGTGCGGCTGATGGTGCGCACGCAAGAGAAGGGGCTGGCAAATTCGATCCGCGATGGGTTGATCCTGGCGCAGGGGCGCACGCTGGTGGTGATGGACACCGACTTCAACCATGACCCGGCGATGATCCCGCAGATGGTCGATCTGCTGCGCTATTACGACCTGGTGATCGGCAGCCGCTTCGTGATGCGCGGCGGCATGGAAGATCGGCTGCGCTACCATTTCAGCCAGTTGTATAACGTCTTTATCCGCGCCCTCTTCCAGACGCAGATTCAAGACAATCTCAGCGGCTACTTCGCCATCCGCCGTGAACGGCTCTACGCGCTGGCGCCGCTCTTCCCGGCCATCTTTTACGGCTATGGCGACTACTTCATCCGCTTGCTGTTGGCGGCGTGGCGTCAGGATTGGAAGATTCTGGAAGTGCCAGTCTTCTATATCCTGCGACGGCATGGCGACAGCAAAACCGGCTTCTGGTCGATCTTCCAGCAGTATACGGAAGCAGTGTTGCGGCTGCGGCTCTTTGGGTTGCGCGTCTGAGCAACTGTTGGGAGAGGTCATCTCGACGCAGAGGCGCGCAAAGGGAAAGCAAGCAGGGTTGGCGGGCTACACTCTGCAGCACGGCTACTTTGCGTCGAAACAGGTGAGATTGCAAAGACCTGAATGAAGTGAGGCGAGGGGCAGGGTAGCGCGTATTTGAATCAACCGCACCCAATGAGTTGAGAATACTACATGCAACGGATTCGCATTTTTGGCCTGCTGGTGTTGATGGCGCTGCTGATCACGGTCTATACGCTGACCAGTTCGGGGCGTTTTCATATTGTCGATGAAGTGAGCCTTTATGCTGTCACCGAGGCGCAGGCGCTGCGGGGCGCCATCGACACCAACGTCATCGCCTGGACGCAGTGGGTGAACAGCACCGGCGAGGTGCTCGGCGCATTTGGTCCCGAGGGCGATGTCTATAGCAAGAAAGGGCCGGCGCCCGCTTTTCTGGCCGTGCCCTGGTATTTGCTTCTGCATATCATCACCGAGCTGAACGTCGGCATCGGTCAGCTTCAGGCGACGCTGCTATGGAATGGCCTCGTCACGGCGGTGACGGCGGCGCTGCTCTGGTTGACGGCGCGGCGGCTGGGCTATGGCGACCGCACTGGCATGGCGCTGGGGTTGCTCTTTGGCCTGGCGACGATTGCCTGGCCCTACGCCAATCAGTTTTTCGGCGAACCCCTCAGCGCCCTTGCCCTGCTGACGATCTTCTACGGCATGGCGACCTGGCAACGGCGCGGCGGCTGGTGGTGGATGGCGCTGGCAGGCATTGGCGCGGCCGTAGCTCTCACAACCGTCACTGCGCACACACTATTGATCGCTGTGTTTGGCGGCTGGTGGCTCGTCGACTGGCTGGTGCGGCGGCGCACGGAGGCAAAGGCGGTCAAAAGCTGGCTGGTGGGCGCGGCGGCGTTCGCGGCGCCGATGCTCGCAGGCGCCGCGCTGCTGGCGCTCTACAACTATGTCCGCTTTGGCGATATTTTCGAGACCGGCTATCACTTCGACAGCGGTGAAGGATTCAGCACACCCTTTCTGGCTGGCTTTTGGGGATTGATCTTCAGCCCCTATCGCGGCGTCTTCTGGCATACGCCGCTCTTTATTGCCAGCATCGCCGCGTTTGCACCCTTTCTGCGCCGCCATCGCAGCGAAGCGATCCTGATCGCATTGCTCAGCGCTGTGCTCGTCGGCATGTATAGCCTGTGGTGGATGTGGTGGGGCGGTTTTGCGTGGGGGCCGCGCTTCCTCGTGCCGATGACGCCGCTGTGGGTATTGGTGCTGGCGCCGGTGGTTGAGCCACTCGTCAGGCAGAAATCAGCTCAACGTGGAAACTGGAGATTGGAGATTAGAGATTGGCAATCACACCCCCAATCTCCCAATCTCCAATCTCCAATCTCCCAATCTCCAATCTCCCAATCTCCAATCCCCCAATCTCCAATCCCCCAATCTCCTCTTCTCACCTACCTGGCCTGGTTCACCATCCTCATGGCGGCGCTCTCCTTCATCGTGCAAGTCGGCGCAGTGAGTGTGAATTACGTCAATTTCGAGATCTTGCTACGCAGCATCTACCCAACCAACTGGGAGGATCCGCTGGAATTCGGGCCGCCGGCGCAGGCTTTCACCGATATGCTCAACAGCCCTGTCATCGGTCAGTTCAAACTCATTGCCCAGGGATTGCAGGCGAACAGCGACCTGGCGTGGCTCTGGGCGGATGGCACGATCCTGTGGCTGGTGGTGCTGATCGGCGGCGCGGCAGTGATCACGCTGGTCGGCGCACTGCTGCTGTGGTGGCGCATCGCCGATCAGCCCGAAGCCATCGCCACGCAGGCGCGTCTCACCGGTGTAGTGGGGGCGCCGAGTATTGTGCTTGTCCTGCTGGCGCCGATGCTCGTGATCGCCACCTGGACCGGCGAAGTCGGTCGCGAACCGACCTATGGAGCGCCGGACAGCGGCTACCGCGCCATCATTCATGATCTCTGCCGCCTGGTCACGCCCACCGATGTGTTTGTCAACGTTGCACAGACCAGCTACCACATTCCCATGAACTGGATGCCCGGCGAGTGCAAAATCGACATCCCTACGCTGGGTTACGCACCGGACAGCCTGAACCACCCCGAAACTGAGGCTGTGCTGACGCGTGCACTCGCGGAGCACGACCGCATCTGGTTTGTCACCGCCGGCGTCCAACCCAACGACCCCAACAACACGCTCGAACGCTGGCTGGCGGATCATGCTTATAAGGCGACCGATGATTGGTATGCAGATTTCCGCCTGCTGCAATATGCCACCGGGCTGCGTTTGGGCGGCGTGGAGGAGCGCCCCATCGGCAAGGCGCTCCTGGGTCGCCGCGCCGAACAGGTGACCATCTTATCCGTGCGCGCACCCTCGGTCGCCGTAGCTGGCAAGCCCATCCCCATCGACTTGCAATATCGCCTGGAGGCGCCCACCGACCAGAACTTGCGCTGGTTTGTCCAGTTGCTCAGCGGACAGAACATCCCGCTGGCGCAGCTCGACACAGCCCCGAATGACAATTACGTAGCATTTAGCTCGCTGCCTGCCCGTGAAGTGCTCACCGAACGCGCCGGGCTTTTCGTGCCGGAAAACATGCCCGAAGGCGATTATCTGCTGATTGCCGGGTTGTACAATCCTGCTGATGAAAATGCCCGCCTGATCACCATCGACGGGCCGGACTTTGTCTCGCTTGGCGCCGTGCGTGTGGTGAAAGCGCGCTAGGCGCGGTTGGGAGCCTGCCATGTCGCCTCTGCGCCCGCCCAAGCCGGTGAATCCGTCTTCCGCTACGGCGCCATCCGCGTTGCGACGCATGGCGGGGCTGGCGCTGCTCTTCCTGTTGGGGCTGGCCGCCTTTTTCTACGCGCCGATCCTGCTGGGTGTGCGCACCTTTCCCGATGGCGACTTCACTCATCATTTTCTGCCATTTAGCTTGTTCCAGCAACAGGAACTGCTGGCTGGCAGACTGCCGATCTGGAATCCTTACACCTATAGCGGCCATCCCTTTCTGGCGGATGTGCAGGCAGCGGTCTTCTACCCGATCGGCAATCTGTTGCTGGCGTTGACCCTGCCATTCGGCGATCCGGCGGCGCGGCTTTACTTTTTGCAGGTCGAAGCGATCGTGCAGGTGGCGTTGGGCGGCTGGTTCACTTATCTACTCGTCCGCCGGTTGACGCAGCATCACAATGCCGGGCTGGTGGCGGGCATCTGCTTTGCCTTCTCTGGCTATCTCACCGGCTATCCGCCTGTGCAACTGGCCGTTTTGCGCACGGCGATCTGGTTGCCGCTGATTCTGTGGGCGTTGCTGCACGCCGTGGCGACGCCGCAACAATGGCGCTGGTGGATGGCGGTCGGGGCGGCGGCGGCAGTGAGTTTTCTGGCCGGTCATGCGCAGACCTTTCTGTATATCAGTTACGCCAGCCTGGCGTGGTTGCTTGTGCTGATCGGCGTGCAGTGGCGGTGGCTGCGCCATACAGGAAAGAGCCTGGCGCTGGTGGGCGGCGTTGCGCTGGCGGGCGCGCTCTTCTTGGGGCTGAGCGCGCCGCAGCTGCTGCCCGGCCTTGAATTCGCGCAGTTGAGCGTGCGCGCCAATGTGGATTATGCCTATGTCAGCGGCGGTTTTCCGTTACAGGACACCTGGCAAATGCTCATGCCCGGGGTGTTGACGGTTTATTCCCCGCTCTACATCGGCGTGATCGGGCTGGGGCTGGCATTTGTAGCCGTGGCGGCGGCCATGCTGCGCGCCGAGTGGCGACCGGTCGTGAGCGATGGAGCGCAGGGTGAAAGTCGAGAGGCGTCCGACGCCGCTCAGCGCAACGTCGGCAAGGTCGCGCTGCTGTCGCACCGCACCGGCGTGCTCTTTTTCCTGGCGCTGGCGCTGGTGGCGCTGCTGTTGGCTTATGGCGGCAACGGCCTGCTCTATCCCCTCGCCTATCGGTGGGCGCCGGGTTTCGATCTCTTTCGTGGGCAGGAGCGCGCCGCGTTTCTGGTGACCTCTGGCTTGAGCGTGCTGGCCGGTTATGGGTTGTTGGCGGCGCAACTGCTGCCGGTGCGCGTGCGCGGCTGGCTGGCGACGCTCTACGCCGGGCTGGTGATCGGCGGCGTCTATCTCTTCGGGTTGTTGTGGCAACTGCCGGGGCGCACCGCCATCGGTCAGGAGCGTTTCCTGCTGTGGGCGACGCTGACAATTGGACTGGCGACGGGACTGGCGCTGTTGTTGCGGTTGCCCGGCTGGAGCCGCGAACGGACCTTTCTGATCGCGTTGCTGGCCTTCGCCAATCTATTCTGGGCCAACTTCACCACCAATCTGAGCGAGTTCAGCCCTGCGCGCAAGGCGATCCTGGCGCCGGAAGTGGCGGCAGTGAAGGACGCGCTTTCCTCGCTGCAGCGTGGCGAAACCGCAGGAGATCGCAGCGGGGAGGAAGATCAACTTGCGCCCGGACGCGTCTACAACGAGTTTCGCGCCTACGAGGATTATGGGATGCGCATCGGCGTTGAAGATGTGTGGGGCTCCAGCCCGTTGCGCCTGGCGCGCTATGCCCGGTTATTCGAGACGTTCCCGCTGGATCGCATGTGGCGTCTGCTCGGCGTGACGCACGTATTGACATGGCGCCGCGAATTGTTCGGGCCGTCTACGCTGCTCGGCGAATTTCCGCAGACTACCGACACGACCTATCTCCATCGGCTGGCGGAGGCGAACCCGCGCGCGTGGGTGGTTGCGGAGGCGATAGTGGCCAGCGACGATGACGCCGTGACGTTGCTGGCCGATCACAATTTTAACCTGGAACGCACTGCAATTCTGGCGTCGGCAGCGGATATGGCGGCCTTCTCGGAGGCTTCGAAGCATCTGCAAAGGTCTACAGCGGATGCGCCCGCCACCGTGCGCTTGCTCCAACATGCACCAGGCAAGTTCACCATCACGGCGGAAAGTGCGGCGCCGGGGCTGTTGCTGATCAGCGAGAACTGGATGCCGGGCTGGCGCATCGTCGCCAGGGAGTGGCCGGCGGGCGCGCCCGCGGCGCTGACTGCACCGCTCCGCGCCAACCTGACGCTACTCGGGGTGCCGATCCCGGCGGGCCGCGTGGTGTTTGACCTGGTCTACCAACCCGACAGCGTGCGCACAGGGCTGTGGATCGGCGGCGTGACGCTCGCCTTGCTGGCGTGCGGTGGATTCTTTGCTGCGTGGCGGACAACTCGCACGCGAGGCGCCCGATGAACGCTGTAAATGTGCGACGCCCTGTGCTTCATCTCTCCATCTTCCCATCTCCTAATCTCGTCCCGCGCCTCCTTGCACTGATCATCATTCTGCTTGCCTTTGCACTGCGGCTCCACCGGCTGGATTTCCAGGAACTGCGCGGGGATGAGGCCTTCGGCTATTTTTTTGCGCAGCGCGATTACGTCGAGATCATCGACGCCACCATTGCCTTGCAGGAGCCGCATCCGGTCGCCAGCTATTTTGTGCTGCGCGCCTGGCTGGGGGTGGCGGGAGATCGCGAACTGGCGCTGCGGTTTCCATCGGTTTGGTTTGGGGTGCTGGCGGTGGCGTTGCTATTGCGGCTGGCGCAGCGAATCGCCTTCCCGCGCGGCCCGGCGTTGCTGGCAATGGCGCTGCTGGCGATCAGCCCTTACGCCATCTGGCACGCGCAGGACGCGCGCATGTATAGCATGAGCCTGGCGCTGACGACGGCGACGGTCTGGTTAGGGGTGGAGACATTGCAGCGGCAGCGTGCGGCCTGGGGGCTGGCCTACGTGGGCGCGGCGTGGCTGGCGCTGCACACACATTACTACGCCGCCTTCGTGTTGGCAGGGCTGAATCTCTTTGTGCTCACGCGCGCGATCTTCCTGCCGCGCATGCGCGCCAACCTGCCGATGTGGATGATGTGGCAGCTACTGGCGGCGGCCGCCTACCTGCCCTGGCTGGCGAGTGCGGCCACGATTGTGGGCAATTACGGCGGCAACGGCGATTCGCCCACCTTTGCGGCAATGGCGTCGCGCGCGCTGGCAGCGTTGGCGGTGGGGGAGAGCATCCCACCGGCACAGCGCGTCCCGCTGGCGTTCGTGGCGGCGACGCTGCTGGCAATCGGCGCCGTGCGTTTGTTGACAGGCAGCGCTGCGGATCGGCGCAACCTCTGGCTGCTGAGCTGCTATCTTGCTGTGCCGGTGCTGGCGACGTGGTGGAGCGCGCAGCATCGCCCGATCTTCAACGAGCGCTATCTGGTGGCGAGCGCGCCGCCTTTCTATTTGCTGGTTGGCGCAGCCTTGGCCGGGAAACGCCGGGATGGCTGGCGTGCATTCACCGGGCGCTGGCTGGCATTGGCGGCGCTGGCCGTCCTGGTGGCAGGAATGATGCTATCGCTGGCGCACCACTATGCCGACCCGGCGTTCAGTAAGACGCGCGGCTGGCGTGCACTGGCTGCAGCGCTGGAGCGCCTGAGCGCGGATCTGCCGCCCGCCCAGGTGCGCATTGCTCAGAACTATCCTGACCCGACGCTCTGGTACTATTATCGCGGTTCGGTGGAACACATCATGTTGCCGCCCGCCGCACATGATGCAGCTGGCGCGCAGCAACAGATGATGGCGCTGGTCGAGGCTGACGTTCGCCGCATTCTTCTGCCGGTGCAACCCTCGCCGAACTGGGATGACCACGACCTGGCCAGAGCAGCCCTGACGAACAGCCCTTACGATCTGGTATATGAACAGCCGGTCGGCGTCTGGCCGCTCCAGGTCTACGCCGGACAGCCTTTTCTGAACGAAGAACGGGCGCTCAACGTTGTCTTCGAGAACGGCTTTTTTCTTGGCGGCGTCTCCAATCTGCACCCATCACGCGCAACGCCGGGCGGTCTGCTCACGCCCACACTCTTTGGCGCCCGGCCGCCGTCAGACGAATTGGGCGCACTGAAGCTCACGGTGCAATTGCTGGATGGCGCCGGTCGCCTGGTGACGCAGCAAGATTTGCCGCTCACGGCCTGGCATCTGGGCAACGCACGCAACATGATCCGCACCTACGGCCTGTCACTGCCGGCGGAACTGGCGCCTGGCGCATATCGTTTGATCGCCGCATTGTATGACGCTGGCGCCGATGGTGCGCCGCGCGTGCGGACTGTGACGGGCGAAGACACAGTCGAGTTGGCGGTGGTGCACGTGGAGTAGGGCATGAAAGGTTGTGGCGCCTTGTTGCCGGCGTTGCTGTTAGCGGCGACGGCGGCGACAGGGATCATTGGAGTGGGCATGTGGCGCAACGCGCAACCGGACGCGCGCCCAGCCGTCACCGTGAGTACGATGCAGGCGGCGCCCACGCAGGTGCACGCACCGACAGCAACGGCGACCCCGACTGCACCGCCCACGCCTACAGCCACCGCCACGCCGACGCCCACTCCACCCTACACACCGGCGCAACCGGTCGCGCTGCTCACCGGCATTCGTCACGAATGGCAGACGTGGAATAACTGTGGCCCGGCGACGCTGGCGATGAATCTGAGCTTTTACGGCAGCGCACTCACGCAGGCCGACATCGGTGCAGTGCTGCGACCTTACCCCGACGACAAAAATGTCAGTCCCTACGAACTGGTGAACTTTGCGCAGCGTCAAGGCCTGCGCGCCGTGGAACTGGTCAACGGTAATGATGACCTGCTGCGCACGCTGGTGAGCAACGGCGTCCCCGTGTTGTTGGAGACATGGCACGAACCGGAGCCGAACGAAGGTCTGGGCCACTATCGCCTGCTCGTTGGCTACGATGACCGCCTGCAACAATGGACGCTCTACGACAGCTATGACGCCGCCGGGCTGATCTCCGCCGAAACTTACGCCGGTATCCGCATGGAGTATGCGCAACTGGCGGCCTGGTGGAAAGTCTTCAACCGTGCCTTTGTCCTCATCTACCCGGCGGAGCAGGAGTCGACAGTCGCGGCGATTTTGGCTGACTTTGGTGTGACGCCAGAACGGATGTGGACGGACGCCGAAGTGCGAGCGCGCGCTGAGCTGGCGATCGACGCCAACGACGCCTTCGCCTGGTTCAACCTGGGCGGCAGCCTGATCGCGCAGGGACGCAGCGCTGAAGCGGCGGCGGCGTTTGATCAGGCGCGGGCGCTCGGCCTGCCCTGGAGGATGCTCTGGTATCAGTTCGGGCCATTTGCGGCGTATCTGGCGGAGGGGCGCATTGACGATGTACTGACGCTCACCGATGAGGTGATAGGCATGACAGACAGCATCGAAGAAATCTACACCTGGCGGGCGCAGGCGCTGCTGGCCGCCGGTGATGTAGCGGGGGCGCAGGAGGCTGTGCAGCGCGCACTGACGCTGGCGCCCACCTTTCCGCCTGCGCTTGAGCTGAGCAACCAGTTGGGGGGCGCTCCCTCCGGTTAAGCCTCACGTTCAAGTGTTGTTCACCGTGACGCCAAGACGCCGAGAAAACGCAAAGAACATCCACCCACCCTTGCCCCTTTCTCCGCGCATCTTTGCGCCCTTGCATCTCTGCGTCAAAGGCGCCGTATCCAGAAGGAGTTCTCAAAGAGACTCTGTGCAGCGGCGATTGCGCGCCGAAATGCCGATGTGCGACGTATTGTTATCTTGGAAACGCCGCTCCTGTCCATTTGGCCGGACGAAGGCTTGACCGGCGGGTAGTGTGTTGCGGCGCAGAATGCGGTATGCTGTAAGCGTGACCGTTTCAGTCAAAAGGAGATTCCGATGCGCGAAAAGAAACAGTGGAAGGATTTGAGCACCCCGCAGAAAGTGGGCGGCGTCCTGATGGGGATAGTCCAGGTGAGCTTGCTGGTCGCGGCGCTGGTTGATCTGCGCCGGCGTCCGGCGGAGCAGATTCGCGGGCGCAAGGCATGGTGGGCGCTGGCTGCCTTCGTGAATTATATCGGGCCGATCAGCTATTTCCTCTTCGGGCGCAAACAGCCCACGGCGTTGATCGCCGCAGAGTAGTGGTGTGCACCGGCCTTGACGCCGCCCGATCAAGGCCGGTTTTCTTTCTAAATTTCTCCACCAACTACAGCCGCACAATTACCACTCAATCCTGCCGGTGCGGTTTGAGATCACACCTACTCCTGCAATCCAAAGTGCGTCACAAACCAGGCGACCAGGTTCAGCAAGGGATAGAGGTCGATGGCGCGGATAAATTCACAGTGGCGCTGCGTCGCCGCCGGTTGCGCTGCAATCGCCGCCGACCACGCAGCGTTGGAGTAAGCGCACTCGTCGTAAGCGCCCATCGAGTGGCCGGTGACGCCACACCGGGTTGCGGCGACGCGCGGGTCGCGGGCAAGGTGAGTAAGCAGCGCGCACACATCATCCAGACAGCAGGCGATCACGACGCACAGCACTGGGATATCCCTAACCCAGTCGCTTTTAACGAGGATTTTCATCCGTTTGCCTCAAATCTTGGATTCCACAAACCTAAGCAAAAGTGTTGGCAAAGTGCTCAAGAATCATTGTATCAGAGATCTCTGAGCTGGTAATTTACGCAACCCAAACCTGCAAAAAGCCGCAATAAACTACTGGTTTTTCTAACGTGGCGAGAAACTCCTATTGATGAAAAGATAGTTTTAGTTTATTCAATCGTTTGTTATTCACAAAGTAAAAAGAGTTTATGATGACGCACCGCGTACTAAGTCTATTGTTGGGTCTCGTGTTATCCGCGCTCTGTCTCTCTACTGTATATGCACAAGATGAAAATCAAGAGACACCTTCATCACAGAGGATTTTTCTGCCGTATGTGCAGAATCCTTCATCTCCAAGTGAGCAAACCGGAGAGTGGAAGCACTATCGAATTAACGCTGAGACACCAGAGATAGAACCAGATTATACTGTGATAGAGCCTGCTGGTGTTTGTATGCCACCCGCGCTTTGGGAGAGAGGCGAGGTGAAGTGGATCATGTTTGGTGCGACAAAGACCTACGGTTTTTCAGTCAAACCAGAAACTAGCAACGCCTTGATCTGAGGTCAACTACCGAGCCAAATTATTGATGGAATTTACCGGTATTCATGGGGTAACAATCGGGACTTAAAGGTAAACAATGGCTGCCGTGTTGAGATGAAGTCGCACAGCAGCTATTCAACATGTTGCTATCCTGGCGTTTCTGTCTACTAGGTTAATACGACGACCAGTGCTGAAGCAAGCTGGCCTGACGTTCTACTTAAGCCATAAGCAAAACGAGGTAATGTAAATAGAGTTCACACATCTCACGACCAGCGCAAATAGCTATTTGCGCTGGTCGTGAGATGTGTGAACTGAGGGGATATTCCTTTCATACTTGGCATATCCGGCGCAGAAATTCTGTTTTAAGAATAAACATTGGCAAAGGAGATCGAAATGAAGTGTAGACCACTTTTCATACTCTTCTTGTGTATTGTGATGTTGCTGGAACTTCTGAGTGCGCTGCTTGCGTTTCAGACCCTGGGAGAAGTCTTTCGCATGCTATATTTTGCAGCAATCACCTTGAATGCTATTTTCATTGCACTTGCATTTCGTTACCCAAGCACTGCCCTGATAGGAATTTTGACATTGGCGCTGCTGATCATTCCTTACCAATTCTGGCTAGCAGGTCGATTGTGGCGCTTACAAAATGAAGCAGCAGCAATTGTCACCTACGCTTATGAGGAGAGGCTGCGGAGTGGCGAGTTTCCAGCCTCTTTAGACAATTATCACTTTGAAAACGAATCAGTTGCACGTCATTTTCATTATCAGACGGACTTGTCAGATTGTGAATTTTTCGTAAGTTATTATGTTGGTACACCAACTACCAGTCATTCATATTGCGCTCCCAAAGGATGGAGCTACTATCCGGATTGACGGCGCACAGGAACCTGATAGCGCCCTGGTGATTGCTTGAAGATCGTCTGACTTATGCTTGTCTTTGACCTGCGCTGGCTATTATTGGGCGTGTTTCTCCTGATCATCACAACAACTGTTATGTCTGCCACAATCGCCTGGAAAGTGTCAGTTCGCTCTCGATGGCGTCATACGTTTGAAAAACTGAAACCTCTTCTGGAAAGTAGCCCGCTAGGTGTCGTCCTTTACACCGATGCCAACCGATTGATCTATATCAATCCTGCGGCAAGCCGGTTATTGGCAATTCCACGATCTGCAACGACCCTTTCCGCACCGGTATGGACGATCCTTCAAGTACAAGCAGAAGGTGCTGTCAGCGCCGATTGGGATCGGGAAAGGGTGTTATCGCTGTGGCAGAAGTTACGAATTCCTGGGCCCGGCGGGAATGATCACTCTACGTTCGAGTGGTGGTTCGCTTCAATGCAAGGCATCAGAATCGCAGTGGTGCTCGATGTCACGGCACAATTGATGAATGCACAAGACACGCGCCTGCTGCTGAGCAGCCTTTCTCATGAACTGCGCACGCCTCTGGCTACGATCTCCACCCACGTTGAAGTCCTTCGCATCCCCACTTTGCCTGTTGAGGTCAAAGCGCAATCGTTACAGTTTATCAGCGATGAAACACAGCGTCTGGTGCGCCTGGTCGCAAACACAATGGAACTTGGGCGACTGGAAAGCGGGATTGAGCAGGATATTCAGGCTGTTAATCTCCTTGAAGTTGTAGACGATGCGGTGGCGCAAATGGCGCCTGGCGCCCAGCAGGTTGGCGCCAGCATTGTCACTTCGGTGCATACGTCTCACCCGATCGTGCTTGGGCAGCCAGATCGGTTGAAGCAGGTTTTCTTGAATCTCCTGGACAATGCAATCAAATACGGCATCCGGAAAGACGAGAGCAACAAACAGACGATCCTGGTGACGTTGACAGCCGTTGCAGGCGGCATCCTCTGTTCGGTGCAAGATCAGGGTCCCGGTATCCCACCTGAGCATCTACCCTTGCTCACACAGCGCTTCTATCGCGCTGCGCCTGCGAGCATACCCGGCAGCGGACTGGGGCTTGCGATTGTCAGCGCCATTCTGCGCCAGCACGGCAGCCACCTGCAGATTCACAGCAACCATGCGAGAGATAATGCAGACGGAGAAAGTGAGCAGTCAGGCACATTGGTGAGTTTCACATTGCCAATCGCTGGAAGAAGTCACCATCCATGAATGAAAAGAGTGCATCCAGGCTGAAATATATCTGGCCGTTGCTCTTGATTGCGCTGGTCGTCTTCGGATATTGGGTTCCGTCGATTTCTGGGCAGGTCATCGTGACGACGGGACAGCCAATCCATGCTCCACTGTGGCCGCAGATGGACGTCACGCCAGCGAGCCCACAACCAGGAGAGCTTGTAACGGTAGTTGTTACAGACCGCCAGCCGTGGAGCCACGTTCGACTTACCGTCAACAGTGAGTCGGCAGTGTTGCAGAGGTGGGAGGAACAGCCGTTACTCGGCATCTGGATCTGGTCGTGGAGCTTTCTGATGCCAACAGACCCTTCTCCAGAAGTCGTCTTTTATGTGGAGTGTCACACTGGATGCCAAACACGTGGACGCCTCGCCCTTGTCACATCTGCACAAGAACTGGCAGGCACTAGCGACAATTTGCGGACGACAAAACTCTGCACGGTGATGGCAGATCCGGCGCGAGATTGGCGACAGCGCAGTGGATGGGTAGTTGACATCACTTACATGAAGCTGGCAGATGACTTGCAGGATCCCTATTGGAGCGTAGATGCGTTGGCGGCGCGCATTGCCGCCGCCTCACACAAAGGGCTGCGCGTGCTGGTGCGCATCGAGTTTGCGCGTCAGCAGACGCTACCTCCGGCACAAGACCACATCGCCCTTAGCGACTATCTGGCTTTTGTCAGACGGCTGGCAGCAGACGATCGGCTGCGTACAGTCGATGCTTTTATCATCGGCAGCGGTCCAAACGCACACAGCAGCAATGAACTTGCGCCGGATCGTCTGATTTCTCCAGAATGGTATGCCCGCGTGTTTAACGGCTATGGCGAACCAGTGGATCACCAGGATAATGTCGTGCAAACTATGCGCGCAGTCTGGCCCGGCGCCAAAATTCTTGTTGGCGCTGTACGCCCCTGGATCGATGACCAGAATGGCGCACGCATTGCGTCAGTTGATGCGCCATGGCTCAACTATATGAACACCCTGGTGTGGGCAATTGACCAGGCTACCATCCTGAAGAGTGTTGCAGGCTATGGCAATGTTGGACCCGATGGATTTGCGCTTCACACGCCTGGACGACCAGATGCGCCACAACTCGATGCGGCTCAGGCCGCCGATGAACCCTGGATTGAGTTACATCACGCAGACTGGAAAGGCGCCCAGTCCGGATTTCGTATCTTTCAAGATTGGCTTGCCATCATCAATGCTCACGCGTCCACACGCGGTCTTCCTGGGTATATTACTGCCGCCAATACATTTGCGGATAGTGCAGGGGCGCCGCCAGCGCAGAATTATCCCCCAGGCTGGCTGACGAATGCGCTGGCAGTAGTTAATCAAGAACCTCAACTGCGTACATTGTGTTGGTTTCTCGATCTTGTGCCAGGGGATAGGCAGTGGGATGCATTCAGTCTGGCGCGGCATCCGGGACGGTTGCTTTACGCTGCCGAGGAATTTGACGCCCTACTCCAACAGAAATGAGGCATGGAATGAACAAAGGCAGTTTTGGGCAGACAGAGTGTATTGAAACACAACGTTCCATTTCCGTATTGCTCGCTGATGATCACCCGCCTTTTCGGATTGGGATGCGCACGTTGCTGGAGCAAAATACCGACATCCGAATTGTTGGAGAAGCAGACACCGGCGCTCAAACCCTTCAGCAATTGGAACAACTTCAACCCGATGTTCTTGTCCTTGATTGCCAGCTTCCTGATCTCGATGGGCCAACCGTCGTACATGAAATACGCCGCCGACAGTGGCGGACGCCAATCCTGGCATTGAGTGCGTTCGATGACATCTCCTACATCCGAGGTATGTTAGTCGCAGGCGTGCTAGGCTACGTGCTCAAGAATGAGGCGCCAGGTGTTATCGTGGCGGCGGTGGAAGCGACAGCACGGGGAAAGTCCTATTTCAGCGCTTCCGTCTCGCAACACCTGGCGCAACTGGCGCACGCTCCCGATGGAACAAAAGGGGCGCCAACCGAAAGAGAACAGCAGGTGCTGAAATTGCTAGCAGAAGGGTTGACGAATGCCGCCATCGCCCAGCAGTTGAACATTGCTGAGCGAACAGTCGCTTATCATGTCGAAAACCTGATGATGAAGTTAGCTTCTGGCAACCGCACCGAAACAGTGGTCGCTGCAATTCGTGCAGGATGGTTAAGAGTCTAGAAGCTGGGTTCGTTCAGACATAACCTGTCAATTTTCCAACCATCACCAGAAAGATAAGTAGCCCATGGCGTGAGCAGACCATATTCCCACAGTATCAGCGTCACCGGCGTCTCTTGACCGTCCACCGTGCGAACCAACATCTCGATCTCGGCTTGAATGATAGGATCATCATCCAGCATACTCGATAGCAAAGAAGTTGTGGACGACAATTGGGCAGCCGTGAAGGTTTCCCCAGTAATTTTGCGCGTAGAGACGTTTGCCGAGGATAAATTGACAACCTGGAATAACTCTACGTTGAAACAGTTCGATTGCTGGATAGCTGGCGCCGGTAAATAGACTAACTTGTGCAAAAGATTCTCGGCTACCTGAACAGCGGAGTCTTTCTGCGCAAGTTCCCAAAGGTCATGAGAGGTTGAATAATAGGTTTTCTGTGGGGTAAAGCTTGCGGCACCCACTAATGCGACCAGGGTTAGCAAACTGCTAATGAGATAAGCGTTTCGTTTTGAGGCGATCGATTTCACAGCGATCCTCTTCATTCATATCCAGATAAATCAATCCCAAAAGATAACCTTAGCAGTTTTAAAGAGGTATCTTCTGGGATTGCCTGCATGTACTGAAAGCACCCTGTCTATCGCGCAAAAGACGAAATCGACTTGCAGTCTCTCTCATTGAAGACGCTCTTGTTCGATGCTTAGATTCCAGTGAGGTGAGGGAACATCCACTTGAATCTGTTCTGCCGATGTTACACTGTATTGCTTTGCCAGTTCGATGGTAAGCAAGTAGGGCATGACATCCACGACATAGACTTTTGGATCCTCTAGTAAATCATCAAGATTGAATGCCTCAGCTGTTCCCCGTACAACCATAACGCCTATTATCTTCAAATCGTAGCCCTCAGGATCAGACGGGAATTTCGCTAAGTCAAAAACATCAGGATCATCGATGAGAACGGCTCCGGTATGCAGCCCATTTTCGGTGTCCCGTAACTCAAGAGTTAGATGCTCAACCAGCAAACCAACTTTGTTGGACAGTATACGCAACTCTTCTATAGAAAGTGGCTGACTAAAAGTAACTTGGATCGGAATACGGTCAGCGATAGATTCAGCCAATTTTAATGCGTACTGGTGCTGTTGATTGACGTATTGTTCTCGTACTTCTCTATCCTCAATATCTACCTGAACACGAACTCGTAAGTTACCGTTTTGTCGTTGTTCGACAGTGTAAGGAATGTGTGGTTCTGACGAAAAGAACTCGAGTTCGCTGAATTTCCCAGCATAAGCTCTGCTAATGGTAATTGCCAACAACATTATGACTATCACAACTGCTACAGGTAGGATCTTTTTCGACATAAAATGGTCTCCTTTCGAGTAAGTGCCTGCACCTTGCTCTTCACACATCAGTTACTATATAGCACTTTATCTAGATGATCATGAGTTGGTGAATTATCTCGCTGATATGAAAGATTGATTGCGCCATTGACGCTATACTGATATTTCTTGTAATGCACTTGATAGTAATATGGAGACTCCGCTTGAATGCTTGCTTTATTGATCTTGAGATCTACTTCCTCTTTGACAGAAAGGTTTCCGCAGTCGTTCCATACTTGCACACCTGAATTGGGGATATTGGTGTAGAACACGCTGTACCCCAGTCGATCTCCTCCAGGGTTGTCAACTGTGCAATCAGCTGTCATGTCAAGTTGAGGGTTAGCATCTGATTGTAATGCAAGGCGCCCACTCGAATTCCATTTTATATACTGAGCAAAGCCTACTTGTGCATCTGATGTTGTCGACAAAGAGAAGCTTCCAGTATAAGGGGCTGATGAAAAGTTTGGAGCCCATGCAGCAAAAGCTACGCTTGCCAAAATCAGGAGCGCGCCAACTGCAAGGAACGGCGCCAGCAACTTGACATTTGTCATGATGAAATTTCTATGAGCCATAGTTTCCCCGAGAACTCCTTTCAAGATATGTTGCCTTCATCCAAATATCTGATATGGCAGGCATGTAGAACACAACAGTTATGAACTTTTGCCCATGTTTGCCAGACAACTGCTATTCTCCTTCATCACAAACCTTATTTCAACGGGAGAATTGACAGTTCCTATCAGCGTCATATACCAGGTTTACCCTGGCAGAATTGCCAGGGTAATTTGATTCACTGGCCAGTACGCCATTCCATGGACTAAAAAGGCGTTGGAAGACGAACAGAAGCCTGTTCCACTCCTGCCAGTTTTTGCACCTCATGCGCAGTCGTATCTACCAAGAGTACACGCTCATCAGACATTAGCTTTCCCAGCCCCAGTTCGGAGATCGTGATAGAGCCATCCACCACCATGAATCCAGCCATTTGTGCTCCGTAATCAGGCGCATCTGGACTTGTAGGTAGCACCGACTGTATAGCTTCCTTCAGGTCAAAGTCTACCTTTGTTGCATCGACGATTTCGTCGATGCCATGCGCTCTCCTGTCTCGGTCCAACCAACCAGTGTGTAGCTTGCTGGCTCCATATCACTTCAATTTCTGCTGCAGCACCATCACGATGATTGATCGCATACTGGACATTACTCGACTTGGCTCCCATTCTCAATTCCGCTCTTTGCTTCTTTATGACGATTCCCTCTTGATTTGGTTCTAAAGAAACCTACGCTCCGATTATTGCTGATGTATTCTTCTAGTTCAACGGGATAAGATGCAACTTCCATTGCAGCTTTTGCCAGGTGTGAGACAGATAGAGTCGCCAGGATTACAAAAGAAAAAGGTCACGGTTTATTGTCTCAAACCGTGACCGTATAGAAAGTCGGTATTTGACGTAAACTTCTCAAACGCTTGGATACGCCACCACCACCCCGCGCACAAACACATCCACCTCCTGCCCGACGCGCAGGTCGGGGCGGGGCAGGCTGCGCACGTCGAGTTCGCCGCCGCCATGCAGACGCAGGTGCAGCGACTGATCGTGCCCGAAGTAGCGGATGCGCTCGATCTGCGCCCGCCCTTCGCGCACCGCACGCAGTTCGATTGCCTCCGGGCGCACCATGATGTCGACCGGCCCATGCTGCGGCGTGGCGAGGATGACGCGCCCCAGCGCGCTCTCGGCGACGGCGCCGGTGGCGACGCCGGGGAGCAGATTGGCCTCACCGACGAAGGTGGCGATGGCGCGCGTGGCGGGGCGCGTGTAAATCTCCTGCGGCGCGCCGACCTGCACCGCCCTGCCGTCGAACATCACGACCACGACGTCGGCGATGCTCAGCGCCTCCTCCTGGTCGTGCGTGACAAAAATGGTCGTGGCGCCGGTGCGTTTGACGATCGCACGCACATCCTCGCGCAGGGAGACGCGCAGCGCCGCATCGAGCCGCGAGAAAGGTTCGTCGAGCAACACGACCGACGGCTCCGGCGCCAGCGCGCGCGCCAACGCCACGCGCTGCTGTTGCCCGCCCGACAGTTGGTGCGGGTAGCGCTCGCCATAGCCGCGCATCCCGACCAGGTCAAGCAGCTCTTCGACGCGCCCGCGCCCGTTGCGTTTGTTGAGCGGGAAGGCAATGTTTTGCGCCACAGTGAGATGCGGAAAGAGTGCGCCATCCTGAAAGACCATGCCCACGCGCCGCGCTTCTGGTGGCACCCAGGCGCCGTCGCCCGCCACCTTGCGCCCTTCCAACCAGATCGCGCCGCTGTTGGGCGTCTCCAGCCCGGCGATCAGGCGCAGCGTCGTCGTCTTGCCGCAGCCGCTGGGACCGAGCAGCGCCACAATCGTCCCGCGCGGAACGTCGAACGAGACGCCCGCCACCGCCGCGCCCACGTCGCCATACCGTTTCACCACATTCTGAACCGAAATCAACGCCTCAGTCATCGCCGACAACTACGATCCTTCTACAAAGTGAGATGAGGAATAGACCGCGGATCACACGGATTAAGCGGATTCATGCGGATTTGATCAGCTTCGATCCGCCGAATCCGCGTCATCCGCGGTCTATCCCCACTTCCATGATCAAAGATTCTCCTGCATGGCGCGGTCGATCCCCAACTGGCTGTGCATCAGCGGCAGGAGGAGCAGCGTCGTCAGCAGGATGAGCAGAAAGGCTGGCGGCGCGGCTTGCGTGTGCACGCTCTCGCTTGCCGCCGCCCAGATGCGCACCGGCAACGTGTCGAAGCCGGGCGGACGCAGCAGGATCGCGGTCGGCAACTCTTTCATCGCCGTGATGAAGACCAGCACCCAGCTTGCCAGGATGCCCGGCGCCGCCACCGGCAAGGTCACGCGCCAGAAGACTCGCGCCGGCGCAACGCCCATCGTGCGCGCCGCCTCCTCCAGCGAGGGCGCCACCGAGCGCAGCGCCGATTCGCCGGTCGACAGCGATTGCGGCAACAATCGGAAAACAAACGCAAAAATCAACGCAAAGATCGTGCCGTAGACAAAGGGCGCCCAGCGGTTGATCAGCAGCACGAACGCCAGACCAATGATGATGCCGGGCAGCGCAAACGGACTGCGGCTCAGGGTCAACACGATGCGCGACAGCCGGCTGGGAAAACGCACCGCCAGATAGAGCGGCCCCAACGCCAGCGTCGTAGCAAAGGTCGCGGCCAGCGTCGCCACCAGCAGGCTGTTGAAGCCGAAGGCCAGGATGCCCTCATTGTTGATGCCCCAGATGCGGTCGGCTTCCGTTGGGAAGAGCCAGCCCTGGATGCTCAGCCCGCCCAACACCAACAGCGGCAGTCCCAGCGCCAGCAGCACGACCAGCGCCGTCAACGTCAACGCCAGCCAGCGCCAGCGCCCCAACTTGACCAACTGCCGCGGTCGCCACACCGTGTCGGAGGTCAGGCGGCGTTTGCGGCGGCTGAACCAGCTTTCGCCAAAGAGCAGCGGCAGCGCCAGCAGAATCAGCATCACGCTGAGAATCGCCGCGCCGGAGCGGTCGATCTGCCCCGTGAACTGGTTGTAGATCGCCGTGGTGAAGGTGCGGTAGCGCAGCATCGCCACCGTGCCGAAGTCGGAAAGCACATACAGCCCGACCAGCAGCGCACCGCCCGCCACCGCTGGCAGCACCAACGGCAGGGTGATCTGGCGAAACGCATTCCAGCCGCTGCGCCCCAACATGCGCGCCGCCTCTTCGAGCGAACGATCGACCGAACGCAGCGCCGCCGCCGTCGGCAGGTAGATGTAGGGATAGGTCACCAGCCCGATGATCAGGATGGCGCCGCCCACGTTGTAGAGCGACGGCAGCGGAACCTCGCCGCGCGCAACGCCGGCGTAGTCGATCAGCAACCGCTCGACCACGCCGCCGCGTCGCAACAGGATGATGTAGGTGATGGCTGCCACGTAGCCCGGCAGCGCCAGCGGCAGCGCCAGCAGCACGCGCCAGAGTGAGCGTCCTGGCAGGTCGCTACGTTCGACTAGCCACGCCATGCCGACGCCGACGACCAGCGCAAAGGCAATCGTCCCGACCAGCAGCACGGCGGTCTGCCAGAGCAAGTCCGGCATCTGCCCGCTCCACAGTCGCGCCCACGTCGCCGGGTCGGCGCTCACGGCGCGGAAGATGATGTAGATCAGCGGGGTGACAGCGAGCAGGCTCACCAGCAACGCAATCAGCGCCAGGGGCCAGGGAGGTCTTCTCAAGGTGTTCATCATGGCAGAAACTGGACGCTGTCCGTCAGATCGTGGATGCAGGCGTCAATCGAGACACGCAACCGGTGGGCGTAGATCACACCAGCGAAGGGTTCGCCAGCCCGTTGTCGTTCGCTTGCCAGCACAAGCAGCTCAGCATCGCGCGTGAACGGCACATGATTCAACGGTATTGCACGCCTGAGGAGATCAGCATCATCGAATGGTTGCGCCCTATCTTCATAGGCAGTGATGATATCGACGCCTCGCAAGCGTAGACCTTGGGCAATTTGTCGCGGCGCGTTGTGACCCATATTGATGTAGAGATAGGCAGTCGCAATCATGGCTTCATTATCTGGTGTACCCACAACTATTACCGCTTCGAGAAAACGATTGTATCACAGTTGAGAGCGCCCCCAAGATGAACGTTGAGGAAAGAACAAGGAAACTCGTCCTTTCCTCAACGCAGTTGTGTCACTCAGAATCGTTTGGGACGATCTATGCTTTATGGCAGTCCTGCCGCCTGCGCTGCCTGTTGCGTCGGCGCCAGTTCCTCCCACATGGTTTTGAGCGATACATCAGCCAGCTTGAAGTCGCTCAGCGGCGGCACGCCCTCGGCGGTCGCCACACCCGGCGTGATCGGATACTCGAAGTTCTGTTCGGCATAGACCTTCTGTCCCTCCGGCGAGAGCATAAAATCGACAAAGAGTTGCGCCAGTTCAGGATGCTTCGCCCCCTGCACGATGCCGGCGTTGGTGGAGTTGACGATCAGCCCCATCTCGCCCTCGCCTTGATCGGGGTAGACAATGCCGACCGGTGCACCTTCGGCTTTGGAGAGATGATAATAGTAGTGGTTGACCAGCCCCAACTTCAGTTCGCCCGCGCCGACCGCCTTGCGCACGTCGGTGTGTCCGCCAAACCACTGCGTATCGTTGGCGACCAGCCCGCGCACAAACGCGCTCATCGTCTCCTCGCCGAGCAGATGACGCATGGCGACAAGCTGCGCCACCATCGCGCCGTTGCGGCTGTCGGCTGCGCCGACTTGCCCACTCCACTTTGGATCGATCAGCCCCATCATTGTCGTGGGCACTTCTTCCGGCGCCACCAGGTCGGTATTGTACATGATCACGCGCGGGCGCAGCGTCAATGCTACCCAACTGCCATCTTCGGCGCGGTAGCTTTCCGGCACGGACATAACTGCGGGTGAGTTGTTGGGCACAAAGAGTCCCTCTGCTGCCAGGCTCTCCATCGTCAGCGTGTCGCTGTTGACCAAGAGATCGGCCTGCGGGTTGGCGCGCTCCTCCAGGAGCTTGGCCGCCAACTCGCCATTGCTGCCGGTGAGCATCGTCACCTTTACCTCAGGATACGCCTGGTTGAAGGCCTCGACGACCGGCTTGAAGAGCGACTCGGCGCGCGAGGTGTACACGACCAACTCGCCACTGGCCGCATCACCCGGTGGTGTGGCGGCGGTGGCGGTTGCGGGCGCAGCGGCGGGCGTTACCGGCGCCGTACATGCCGTCGCCAGCAGTGTGACGAGCAAAAAAATCCCAGCGAAACGAATAGTCAATTTGTACTTCATGCCAACTCCTTTCAATTTGTAGCATGTGTTCAACGGATATGCAGCATAAAGCTAGGGTTTCGGCGGGGCAAGTTGTGAAAGGAATCTTACAATTCAAAATGCGGCAAGGGTTGCGGCGGCGCTTCACCGAGGTTAATTAACGCCGTTGAGCATGGTGAAAGTCACCGCCTGTCGCAACAACATCGCTCTCACAGGATCAACACCGGAGGATCAACACCGCAGTGGGGCGGCAACGCCCATTGCTGGAATACACGCGGCCGTCAGTTCATCGGCGGCCACGCGTGACGGCTCGAACGCCAGGTGCAGGATGATCAACGCGGCATCAATGCCGCGCGCATATACTGCACGTACACGCCCGCCCTGTGAAGCAGATCACCGGTTGGCGGTGTGGAACGTCAAATAAATCCTGCTCACATTTTGATATGCTACTGATTGTCGGGCAGAGTTTTTATGTTTCAGTGCTGCGTGCTACGTGCTGCGTGTCGGAATCTCTCACGATCTCTCACGCAACACCCACTACGCAACACTACGTCAACCTAGAAATCAGCAAGTGGCAGAGGCTACAGTGTGACGCCATCCAACACTATGTCAACTCTTCCCCTGACAAGGGCAAAAACTGTAAGGCAATCGTTGCGCTGACGCCATTGCAATCGTGTACAAACAGGCGTAGCATGGTCTCTGCCCCAGGTAGCCTGTCGTTCGCCCCCCATGTGATTGGCGTCGTCAGTCAACGGCGTCTATGTTCTAGTGCGAAGGAGGAACGGTGATGGCTTCACTCCATATCTCTCTGTTTGGGCGGCTGCAATGTGAGGTCGAAGGTCGCGCAGTAACCGGGTTGGAGGCGCGCAAGGTACAGGAGTTGCTCGTCCACCTGTTGCTTCATCGCGCGCATCCGTATACGCGTGAGGCGCTGGCAACCCTCTTGTGGCCTGAACGCAACGACGCACAGGCGCGCAAGTATCTGCGGCAAGCGCTTTGGCAGTTGCAGCGCGCCCTTGACGCTGCTTGCCATCCGACGACGCCGTTCCTGCGCACCGACGCCGATTGGATCGAGTTCGACCCTGCCTGCATCATCTGGCTGGACATTGAGCAACTTGAGCACGCCTATGCAGCGACACGGCAGAGCGATGGCGCCACGTTGACCGAAGCGCAGGTCGAGTTGCTCTGCCAGGCGGTGCAGTTGTATCAGGGCGACCTGCTCGAAGGGTGGTACCAGGATTGGTGCATCACCGCACGTGAACGCTATCAGCAGATGTATCTGGCGATGCTGGATAAGCTGATCGCATGGGCGGAGCAGAACGGCGATAGCATGGTTGGCATCCACTACTGCGAGCTATCGCTGCGTTGCGACCCGGCGCGTGAGCGCACCCATCGTCGCTTGATGCGCCTGCAGTGCATGGCTGGCAATCGCACCGCCGCACTGCGCCAATATGAAAGTTGCGTCGAGATGCTGCGGCGCGAGCTGGGTGTTGAACCCGCGCGCAGCACGCAACTGCTCTATGCACAGATTCGCAGCGATCACTTTGACGCAAAGGAAGACTTCCCTGCGGCAGCCACTACGCCCGGCGCCGAAATGAGCGAATTGGCTGATGTGTTGGCGCATCTGGGACAACTGCAGAACGCCCTGCAACAGACGCTGCAACAGGTGCAACTTGATATGGCGCGTGTCGAAGCTGCGCTGCGCAGACAGATGCTGCCACCGGACGCAACAATGCATGAAAATGGTGCGCCTCCGTTGCCGCCGATCCTGGCTTCGCCTCACACCTTCCGTCCCTTGTCCGGATAGTTCTTGCCAACCGCATTGCGCGGGAAGACGCTCCAACAGACATCCACCAGACGCCGCGCAAGACGCCACCTTGCTATACTCTCCGACATGGCTGGCGACGACTTGCATTCGTTCATCGTGAGAATCTGGCTGGAGGAGAGCACGGCTGAGGCGCCCCAGCCTTCATGGCGGGGCAGTGTTACCCATGTGCTCAGTGGACGCCGCCAATTTTTTGTGGATTTGGATATGTTGCCGAGATTGATCCGCCCCTATTTGGAAGCACTGGTGGCTGAGTCGCACTTACCTGAAGGAGAATGATCTATGCCTGTCACCCTGTCCTATCCTGGCGTCTACATCGAGGAGGCGCCCAGCGGCGTGCGCACCATCGTCGGCGTCGCCACGTCGATCACGGCGTTTGTCGGACGCGCGCTGCGCGGTCCCGTCAACCAGCCGGTGCGCGTGCAAAGTTTTGCCGAGTTCGAACGCATCTTTGGCGGGCTGTGGAGCGGCAGCGGTCTCAGCTACGCCGTGCAGCACTTCTTTTTGAACGGCGGCGGCGATGCGCTGATCGTGCGCGTGGTGCATACGGGCGATAATACGGCAGCCAACAACGCCGTTGCCGCCACCGGCGCTACCGGCGGGCTGGATGTGGTCGCCGCCAATGCGGGCGCGTGGGGCAACCGCATCCGCATCGTGGTCGATCACGCGACGCGCGACCCTGCCGATACGAACCTTTTTAACCTGACCGTGCAAGAGATGGACGGCGTCGGCTCCAATGCCAACGTCATCGCCAGCGAGAGCTTCCGCAACGTCTCGGTCACGCCGACGGCCACGCGTTTTGTCCAGACTGTGCTTGCGGCTGAATCCACCTATTTGCGGGCGACGACAGTGCCCAACACCCGCCCCGGCGCAGCGACGGTTTTCCTCACCGGCGGGCAGGATGGCATTGCTCCCACCGCCGGTGAAGTGCAGGGCGTTCCGACGAACAAGACCGGCATCTATGCGTTGGAGGACGCCGATCTCTTTAACCTGCTTTGCATTCCACCCGTTACGCCCGACGGCGACACCGACCCGGCGGTGTACACGGCGGCGCTTGCCTACTGCAAGACGCGTCGCGCCATGCTTCTTGTCGACCCGCGCACCAGTTGGGCGAACCCAACAGCCGTGGAGAGCGACGCCAATAACTCGGCCGGCTTCATTGCCCCCCTGCGCGACGAGAACGCCATCCTCTACTTCCCGCGCGTGCGCATGGCTGATCCGTTGCAGGAAAATCGGCTGGCTTCCTTTGTCCCCTGCGGCGTGATGGCCGGCGTCATCGCCCGCACCGATGCCCAGCGCGGGGTCTGGAAGGCGCCTGCCGGACAAGATGCGACGCTGGTCGGCGTGCGCGAGCTAACCTACAAGATGACCGACGGCGAAAACGGACGCATCAACCCGCTCGGCGTCAACGCATTACGCGCCTTTCCGGTGACGGGCAATGTGGGGTGGGGTGCGCGCACGCTCGAAGGCGCCGACCGCCTGGCTTCGGAATGGAAATACATTCCTGTGCGGCGGCTGGCGCTCTTTATCGAAGAGAGCCTCTTTCGCGGCACACAATGGGTAGTCTTTGAGCCGAACGACGAGCCGCTGTGGGCGCAGATTCGCCTCAACGTCGGCGCGTTCATGCAGGACTTGTTCCGGCAGGGCGCGTTCCAGGGCAGCAGCCCGCGCGAGGCCTTCTTTGTGCGCTGCGACCGCACCACGACGACGCAGAGCGACATCGACCGCGGCGTCGTCAACATCCACGTCGGCTTTGCCCCGCTCAAGCCTGCCGAGTTCGTCGTCATTCGCATCCAGCAGATCGCCGGCCAGAGCGCCGGCGCGTGATGAGGAGGAAACGTTATGGCCAAGTTTTCCGTCAACGCCAACCGCTTCGACCCATATAAGAACTTCAAATTTCGCGTGAAGTGGGATGGTCGCTACGTGGCAGGCGTGAGCAAAGTCAGCGCACTCAAACGCACCACCGACCCCGTCGAGCATCGCGAGGGCGGCGATCCGAGTACGGTGCGCAAATCGCCGGGCCAGACCAAGTACGACCCGGTCACATTGGAACGCGGCGTCACGCACGACACCGAGTTTGAGAAATGGGCGAATAAGATATGGAACTTCGGCTCCGGGCTAGGCGCTGAGGTCTCGCTCAAAGATTTCCGCAAGGACATCATCATCGAGGTCTATAACGAGGCCGGTCAGCTCGCCATCGCCTACAAGGTCTATCGCTGCTGGGTCTCCGAATTCACTGCCCTGCCCGAACTCGACGCCAGCGCCAACGCAGTGGCGATTCAGTCGATCGTGCTGCAACACGAAGGGTGGGAGCGCGATTACGACGTCACCGAGCCAAGCGAGCCGTCGTTTGTGGAGCCGGCGTAGGGGAGAGAGATTAGGAGAATGGAGATTACGTGTTGGACGGGCTTGTGACATGTTCACAGCCTTTAATCTCTAATCTCCAGTCTCCAATCTTTAGCTTCGGCCTGAACAACTGCCAATCACGATGATGCGACCATTGTCTGCGCCGGAACTGCTCACAGTCTGGGAGGAAAACTGGCAGCGCCCACCGCTCTGGCAAGGGGTGGCGCTGCTGGCCGCAGCTTGCCCGGATGCGTCCCTGACGGCGCTGATGGCGACTCCTCTCGGTGACTTCCATGCTCGCTTGCTGACGCTGCACCAATGGCATTTTGGACCGTCGCTCACCGCAGTGACTACCTGCCCGGCCTGCACCGGCGTAGTCGAGGCAACGATCGACGTCGACAGTCTGCGCCAGGGCAACGACCCACCTGCAACGTCGCTGGAGGTCAATCACGACGGCGCCGTGCTCACCTTTCGGCTGCCGACTACAGGCGACCTGATCGCCGTCGGCAACGCCGCCACGGTGGAGGAAGCCAGCCTGTTGTTGGCGCAACGCTGTCTGGTGGCGACGCCGGCTACATTGACGCCTGCTGCGCTTGCGACCGCGAGCGCAGCTATGGAAGCTGCCGATCCTCTGGCGCTCATCGAGCTGAGCGGCGCCTGCCCACACTGCGGTCACGTCTGGTCAGCCATCCTCGACGTGACAACCTTTGTCTGGCGCGAGGTGACGCACTGGGCGCAGCGCACCTTGCAGGAGGTTCACCTGCTGGCGCGCGCCTACGGCTGGCGCGAGGACGAAATCCTGAGACTGTCGCCCAGGCGAAGGCAAACCTATTTGCAGATGGCTTATGGATAATCAATGGGATTCGCTATGTCCGATTTCCTGACGCGACTTGTAGCTACAGCTTATGGCGCCGCTCCAGTGATGCAGCCGCGACCTGTAGCCCAATTTGAGCCACTGACGCCGCCGTTGGCAGTCGGGTTGCAAGGGATCGATGCGACGCCGCTCACACCACCGGAGATAACAGATCAGGCGGCGTCAGCCACTCAGCCGGCCGGCGCGCTGGCGGCGACGATGGCGCCGACAACCACAGCGGCGGCAATGACACCGCGTCCAACGGCACTGGTCAATCCCACAGTGCGACCAGCGCAGAGCGCTTCCCCTGACCATGCCGCGCCGCCCAGCGCTGCGACGATGTCACAACCAGGTCTGTCACTACAGGACCGCCGCGCCGCGCAGACGCTGGACGCCGCGCGTGGCGGGGTGCGCCTGGCCGATGCAGCCAACGCCAGCATGGACCCGCCTCGTGAGCAAGGATCGGCTGCCGCTCCACTTCAGGCCTCCCCACAACATGCTGTGACCTGGCAGCCAGCAGCCAGTCCAGTGACGACGCCGACGTCGCCACTGCCTTATGTGCAGGCTCCCCAGCGCACACCAGAGGCATTGCAGGCGCGTACTGCGCCCTCCTTAGCGCCACCGCATGCGGAACGGGGCATGACCGATCTGCCCGCGCTGCCTGCATCCTCTGCTAGACAAACAGCGCCTGCCGCACCGGTAGCGCCGCGCGCCGCGTTCGCAGCTAGAGTCGCCGCCGAGCACCCGGCGCAACGGGCGCGCGGGGGGCCGCCCGCTCCACTGCAACCGCCGTCGGTCATCTCATCGGACAGTGAGACAGCCCCGGCGCCGATCATACGCGTAACGATCGGGCGCATCGTCATCAAGGCTGAACCAGCCAGAACGACGCTCTCGACGGCAGCGCCAGCGCACCAGCCAGTCGCGCCGAAGCTGTCGCTTGACCAATACTTGCAGGGGCGCGATGGGGGCGGCAAATGAGCAACCATCTTGCCATTGCCACCGTCACCGCCAGCCTGGTGCGCTATCTACAAGGCGCAGTCGGCGCGGATGTGGGCAACGCCGTTGTCACCGCCGTGCGCCCCGACGGCCCCAACAGCGGCGTGCCGGAGGTGGGTCTCAATATCTTTCTGTATCAGGTGACACCCAACGCAGCGTGGCGCAACCAAGACCTACCCACGCGCCGGCCTGACGGCAGTCTGCATCAGCGCCCGCAGATTGCGCTTGACCTGCACTATCTGCTGACGTTCTATGGCGACGAAACACAACTTGAACCGCAGCGCATTTTGGGCAGCGCGGTGCGGGCGCTGCACACCCGTCCAATCCTCTCACGTCAGGAGATTCGCAGCGCCATCGCCGCCAACGCGTTCCTTGCCGGCGCAGACCTGGCCGACGAGATCGAGACGGTCAAGCTGACGCCGCAGTCGCTGACGTTGGAGGAACTCTCGAAGCTTTGGTCGGTGCTCTTTCAGACGCCCTACACGCTGTCGATGGCATATGACGCATCGGTGGTGTTGATTGCTGCTGACAGCCAGCCCTCGATGGTGCAGCCCGTGGTGACGCCGGCGATCCATGTCTTCCCCAGCGTGACGCCGCCTGCGCCCGCCGTCCCCGACACGCTGACCGGGCTACAGCTCTGGCTGCGCGGGGACGCCGATATTACCTACGATGCGGCGGGCGCAATCAGTCAGTGGCGCGACCAGAGCGACAATAATCGTCACGCTGTGCAACCGGCGGCGGCGCGGCAGCCACGGCTGGTGCGCGGCGCCGTGGCCAGCAAGCCGGCGGTGCGCTTCGATGGCGCGGATGACTATCTCGCCATTGAGCAGCTCAACTATGCGAGCGCTGGCGCCATCGATGGCCTGACGCTCTTTGCGTTGCTGCGCACGACCTTACCGCAGGCGCAGAGCCTCATCAGCTTCGACCGCAACGCCTATTGGTCGTTGGACCTGACCGGCGGCGGGAACGCTGGACGCGCCCGTTGGAGCACCCAGCCGCAGGCTGGCGCAACCCACGATCTGGACTCGCCAGGCTCCTTTGCCGATGGGCGCTGGCGACTCCTTTGCGCACGCTTTACGGCCGGCGCAACCGTCACCAAACAACTCTTCGTCGACGGCATTCTGGTCGCCGCAGCCAATGCGCATCCCGGTCAGAATGTGGGCAGTGGCGCAACGCGCTTCGGGTTCGTAGGCGCACCGTCGCAGGCGACGACTTTCAACGGCGCCATCGGCGCCGACCTTTTTCGCGGCGAACTTGCCGAGATCGTGCTCTACGATCGCGCGTTGAACGACGGCGAACGCGACCGGGTGGAGCAATATTTTGTCGAAAAATATGGATGAGCAATGTCCGGAATGTCAGGCGTAATCGACCGCATTGCCACGGTTGAGCCGTGGTATGCCGCCAACCAACAATACCTGATGGACGCCCTGGCGCATGTTCTGGCGCACGTGCGACGCTGCGCCGGCGAGACAGTGCACACACCCGCTGAGATGTGGACGCATGCGCGAGAGGGTGAATTTGCGCTCAACCGCATCGTCGACACCTTCAACCTTTCGTCCTTTGAGGTCGGCATCCTGCTGTTGTGTGCAGGGATGGAGCTGGACGGCGCAGTGGCCGAGCTGTGCGCCCGCGCCCAAAACGACTCCGCGCGTCCCTATCCAACCTTTGCACTGGCGTTGGCCGCGCTGCCCAACGCTCACTGGAGCGCGCTGTCGCCCGGTGCAGCGTTGCGCTATTGGCGGCTGATCGAAGTCGGCAGTGGGGCGTCGCTGGTCGCCAGCCCGCTGCGCATCGATGAACGTATCCTGCACTTTCTGGCCGGCGTGCAGCATCTCGACGAACACCTGGCCGGATATGTCGCACAAGAGCCACCGGCCGACGATCTGCTGCCGTCGCAGATGGCGCTGGCCTCTGCGATCACCGATGTATTGGCGCAGGCGGCGCAGCGGCAGAGCGAGTTGCCCGTTGTGCAGCTGGTCGGCGGCGACAGCCACACCAGACGTTCAATCGTCGCCTCTGTGTGCGATCGATTGGGCGTGGCGCCGTATCGGATGCCGACGGCGGCGTTGCCTTCCACGCCCCACGATCTCGACGCGTTGATGCGACTCTGGCAGCGCGAGGCGGTGTTGAGCGGGGCCGCGCTGGTGTTGGATGACGACGCGCTCGAACCACAGGACGCTGTCCATTGGTCGGCGGTGGCGCGCTTTGCCGAACGCGTAGGCGGAGCGCTCTTTCTGTGCACCCAAGAGCGGCGACAACTGGCGCGGCGCGTCGTCGTCAGCTTCGATGTCGAGAAGCCGGCGGCGCATGAACAACATGCTCTTTGGGAGCAGATGCTGGGACAGGCTGCACCGCTGCTCAACGGCCATCTCGACCGCGTCGTCGCCCAGTTTAACCTGAACGCGCCGGCGATTCGGGCAATCTGCGCCAGCGTCGCTCCGGCGGCGCATGATGCACGCTATGCGCCACAACAGGCGCGCACACTGGAGCGGACGCTCTGGGACGCCTGTCGCACCCAGGCGCGCCCACGCCTCGACGACCTGGCGCAGCGCATTCACGCTATCGCCACGTGGGACGATCTGGTGCTGCCCGCTGTGCAAATCGCCACGCTGCGCGAGATTGCGCTGCAGGTGCGCCAGCGCGCCACCGTCTACGGGCGCTGGGGCTTTGGCGCACGCTCGAATCGCGGGCTGGGGATCAGTGTGCTCTTTGCAGGCGCCAGCGGCACCGGCAAGACCATGGCCGCCGAAGTGCTGGCGAATGAGCTTGCCCTCGATCTCTACAAGATCGACCTCAGCCAGGTTGTCAGCAAATACATCGGCGAGACAGAAAAGAACCTGCGCCGCGTCTTCGACGCTGCTGAGGAAGGTGGGGCGATCCTGCTTTTCGACGAAGCGGACGCCATCTTTGGCAAGCGCAGCGAGGTCAAGGACAGCCACGATCGCTACGCCAATATCGAAGTGAGCTATCTGCTCCAACGCATGGAGGCGTACAGCGGGCTGGCGATCCTGACGACGAACATGAAGAGCGCGCTGGACACCGCCTTTCTGCGCCGCATCCGGTTTGTCGTGCATTTCCCCTTCCCCGATGCAACGCAGCGCGCTGCGATCTGGCGGCGGATTTTCCCATCGCAGACGCCGACGCAGCACCTGGAGCCGGAGAAACTGGCGCAGCTCAATGTGACGGGTGGGAACATTCGCAACATTGCGCTGGCCGCCGCCTTCCTGGCCGCAGAGGAGGAGTCGCCGGTGATAATGCGCCATATCCTGCGCGCAGCGCATGGGGAATACGCCAAGATCGAGAAGACGCTGACCAACGAGGAGGTGCGCGGATGGGCATGAAGCCGGCGCAGATCGAACTTGCCATCGACGAATTGATCCTCGATGCACGTGCGGTCGGCGCCCTGTCCGCGCGCGCGCAGCAAGCCTTGCGCGCTGAGATCGAGCGTCAGTTGACTCACTTGCTGAGCACCAGCGACGCACCTGCCCAACTCCAGCGCAGCGGGGAGATCGAGGCGATGGATGCCGGGTGCCTGGCGCACAGCCACATCTCCCCCACCGGAGGCATGGAGCAGCTTGGCGCGCAGATTGCGCAGGCGGTGTACAGGAGTTTGAACCGATGAGCGAAGCTGCATCCCTTCAGGCTGTCCAAAGACCGGTTGCAGCGCGTCCTGCCGCCGGTCGCGTGCTGCAGCGCAAATGTGCGTGTGGTCGTGACGCCGACTCTTCAGGTGAATGCGCGGAGTGTCGGCGCAAACGGCTGCAACGCAAAGGCGCCGAAACAAGCGCTGGGGCCAATGCTGTGCTCGGCGTGTCGCCGGCCGTGCAGCACGTCCTACAAGCACCGGGGCGGCCGCTTGATCGCGCACTGCGCGGCGAAATGGAACGCTCCTTCCGCCACGATTTCAGCCGTGTACGCGTGCACACAGGGGCGGAGGCGTCGGCATCGGCGCGTGCGGTCAACGCCCTTGCCTACACCGTCGGCGAACATATCGTCATTGCTGACGGCCACACTGCGGCGGGCACGCGCGCCGGACGCCGTCTGCTGGCGCACGAGCTGGCGCACGTGGTGCAGCAACACGACGCCCGCTGCTCGTCCGAAGAGCTGACATTGGCGGGAGATCGCTATGAGCGCGAAGCCGACGCTGCGGCGCAGGCTGCCGTAAATGGCAGACAGGCGACGATTCGACAACGAAGCCCCCAGACCATGATCGCCCGCTTCACCGAGTCGCGTACGACAACCGAGGCGGATGGCTCGACAGTAGAAGTCGAGCGCGTTTTGACGCCAGGGCGTTGTCGTCAGGTTCCCGAAACGCGCACCCAGACCAGCGGGGATATCACGGGACAACAGGCGTTTCTGGAGATCAACGCCTGTCGCGGGCGGGTGAGCGGCGGCGCTCGCGGGGAGATCAACTATGGCGACGCTATCAACGACGCCGCCGCGGCTGCGGCACGCCTCTTGACCAATCTTGGCTCGGGGCAGCGTCCGGACCAAGCGGTGCGCAGTTTCGAGAACGACTTGCGCCAGTTGACGCCCAACGCCAGACTCCGCTTCAACCTGGGCGCACCCGGCTTCCGCGCCAATCTGGAAGGCACGGGTCAAGCTAGCGTAGCGGGCGGGGCTAGCGGGCAAGGGCAGTTGCGCCTGGAGTTTGACGTCGGGCCTGTGACGATCGGGGCACAGGGTACGGTGCAGGGCGGCACGCAGGAACAGCCAAGCGGGACGGTCGCCGTCACCATCGAGCCGCGGCGGCGTGAGAGCACATCACAGTGTTTCGTCTGCGCGTGCAGCCCGCCGCGCATCGAGTTCCGTTGCACACGGCGCACGCCGCGCACACCCACGCCGCCGCCGGCGCGCCCGCAACCGGTGATCGTGCCGCTCTTCTTCAAGTATGCCGACATCGCACCGCGCCCTGGTTGGGAGCGGCGGTACGAAGAGATGCTCCAGCTGGCAGTGACCAGAATTCGTTCCGGCTACACGATTGCCCGCATCGAAGGCTTCACTTCGCCGGAGGGGCCGACGCGGCAGCAACGGCCGGGCGGTTTTGAGGGCAACATTGAACTGGCTAAGCGCAGGGCGACAGAAGCGCAGAGTGACCTGCAACAGGCGCTGCGCGCCGACTTGGGCAATCTGATCATCATGCGCGGCGGCGAACATATACGCGCCGCCTTGAGTGCGACCTATCCGGTCGTCGGCCGCGGTGAGTTGTTTGGCGCCACCGCAGCCGGGACAGAAGTGGCGAATCGTCAACTCTTCTCGCACTTGCAAAGCACGCTCGCCGCGCCGCAGCCCGGTCAGCCCGACCCGCTCGCCGAGGCAAACGTCACCGGCGAACGGATTCCGGAGAGCGTGCGCGCCGAAACCGAAGCACAGGTCGCCGAGTTTCGCACAGGCCAGCGCGGTCAACAGCGGCTCACACAGGCACAGCAACTGGAGGCGATCTATCAGCCGCTGCGACGGGCGCTGATCCATCTCGACCCACCGCCGCCACCGCCGCCAGACCTGCAGCCCTCGCCGGAGATGCTGCGCGCCATCGTCGGCGAGCCGATCACCTGCACCAGCGCGCATCGTGCGCTGTTTGCGAATGTGCCACTGCCGGCAAATCAAATATTCGAGGGTGAGTGCAGCCAACCTGGACAGCGGCCGGATCAGAGGCAGCGATGAATAATCTTAAGAGGTAGGTGGGCGAACTGCCTAACTGTCAGTCTATGCTGATTCAGGAGAATGAGCCTTTATGAGCGAATTTCCCGGCGCCCCGCGTAAAGCCAAAGGCGCCTTGATCGGCCTCGACCCGCTCAACCCGCTGGCGAGCGTGATTGTCTTTCAATACAACCCCGCTTCGCTGCGCCGGGAGCTGCAGGCGCGCATGGGCCGCGCCGAGGGCGACGCCGCCGAAATCACGCGGCTGGAAGGCGCACCGCAGGAAACGATCTCCTTGCAGGCGGAGTTCGACGCCACCGACGGACTGGAGACCGCCGACGGCATCGCCACCAGCATGGGCGTCTACCCGCAATTGTCGGCGCTGGAGATGTTGATCTATCCCAAAAGCGTCTACGTGATCGCGCAGACGGTGCTCTCGGCGCTTGGCACGCTAGAGATCGCCGCACCGCAGGCGCCGTTGACGCTCTTTGTGTGGGGCGTCAAGCGCGTGCTGCCGGTGCAACTGAGCGGCTTCAGTATCGAAGAGGAAGCCTACGACGTGAACCTGAACCCGATCCGTGCATCCGTGACGCTCAACCTGCGCGTGTTGAGCTATTCGGACCTGCGCATGACCAACCCGGCTTACTATCTCTTCTTAGCGCACCAGGTCGTCAAGGAGACGATGGCGGTGATCGGCAGCGTCAACAACGTAGCCAGCGTCGTTGGTGGGAATGTACGGTTGTGAGAAGAGGAGGAACGAGACCATGTTCGATTACACCAGTCGCTACGCCAATCTCGACACGGCCACGCTGACGACCGCCGATGGCCGCATCGTGACCTACGTGCGCCGCCGCTTCTTGCCGTCGCTCGACACGCAGCAGATCGTCGCCGAGGTGACGGTCAGCGATCCCGACCGCCTCGACTTGATCACCGCGCGCACCATCGGCGCGGCGGAGCAGTTCTGGCGCATCGGCGACGCCAACGTGGCCCTGAATCCATTCGACCTGACAGCGACGCCGGGAAATCGCGTGCGGATTCCGGCGCCCAGTATCTGAGAAAATTCGAGCTTGGAGATTGTGAGATTGAGAGATTGGGGGAGCTGGCGTGAGATGTAGCAGTCCAGCGACGAATCTCCAATCTCCAATCTCTAAATCTCCTATTCGCATAAACCAATGATCAACTTTCTTGGCGTCCAACTCACATTACTGATCGGCCCGACGGTGGCTGTCCCTGCGCCGCCGCTGCTCACCGAGGCGCTGCACAGCGTCGAGGTCACGCATAGCGACGAAGGGCGGTCGGGCTTTCAGCTCGTCTTTCAGGCCGGCCGCGATGCCCTGACCGGCTTGATCGACTACCCATTGCTCAGCCTGCCGCTGCTGCGACCCTTTAACCGCGTCGTGCTCATCGTCACCTTCCAGGGCATCCCGTCGGTGTTGATGGACGGCGTCATCACACACCAGCAGCTAAATCCAGGCAGCGAGCCGGGAACAGGGCAACTGACCGTGACGGGCGAGGACGTCAGCGTGATGATGGATTTGGAGGAGAAATCGGTGGAGCATCCGGCGCAGGACGAGACGATCATCGCCCTGAAGATCATCGCCTCCTATGCACAATACGGGCTGATCCCGCTGGTGATTCCGCCCGTCGTGATCGACCCGCCGATCCCGATTGAACGCACGCCGGTGCAACAGAGCACCGACCTGGAATATCTCCAACAGATGGCGGCGCGGCACGGCTATGTCTTCTATGTTTCGCCGGGGCCAGCGCCGCTGACCAACGTCGCCTACTGGGGTCCGCCCAAACGCTTCGACCTGCCGCAGTCGGCGCTGTCGACCAACCTGGGTCCAGCGACCAACGTGGAGTCGATCAACTTTCAATACAGCGCGTTGGAGCCGACGCTGGTCAGCGGGCAGGTGCAGGATCGGCTGACCGGCCAGACACTACCCGTCCAGACCTTCGCCAGCACGCGGCTGCCCTTGTCGATGCAGCCGGCGTGGCTGGTGCAGCAACCCAACGTGCGCAAACGCGCGTTCCGCGACAGCGGCGTCAACGTCATGCAGGCCTTTGGTCGCGCGCAGGCCGTGACCGACGCTTCGGTGGATCGCGTGCTCACCGCTACGGGCGAACTGAATGCGTTGCGCTACGGCAGCGTCCTCCGCGCACGCGGCATTGTCGGCGTGCGCGGAGCCGGCTTCAGCTACAGCGGCTTCTACTACGTCAAGCGCGTCACGCACAAACTGAGTCGCGGCGAGTACAAACAGCAATTCACGCTGGTGAGGGATGGACAGGGAGCGTTGACGCCGGTGGTTGTGCCATAGAGAGTGAGAGAGTGAGAGAGTGAGAGAGTGAGAGAGTGAGAGATTGAGAGAGTGAGAGATTAGGAGATTGGAGATTGGAGATTAGAGATTGGCTTCATGCAATCTCCAATCTCCAATCTCCCAATCTCCTAATCTCCCAATCTCCTAATCTCCTAATCTCCCAATCTCCCAATCTCCTCCTGAAAGGATTCACAATGCGACAGTTTTTCGGCAAGTATCGGGGCAAGGTGGAAAACAACATCGACCCGTTGCAACTGGGGCGCGTGCAGGTCAGTGTGCCCGCTGTTCTCGGCGAAGGCACGCTGAGTTGGGCGATGCCCTGTGCACCTTTTGCCGGGAGCGGCGTTGGTTTCTTTGCTGTACCGCCGAACGGCGCCAACGTCTGGGTCGAGTTTGAGGCGGGCGACCCGGACTACCCGATTTATTCGGGCGGCTTCTGGGGCGTAGGCGAGACGCCGGTGTTGCCGGCGCTGCCCTTCACCAAAGCTATTGTCACCGACGCGCTCACGCTCAAGCTCGACGACACGCCGGGCATCGGCGGCTTCACACTGGAGGTGAATCCGCCCGCCGTCGCTGTGCCGGTCAAGCTGGTCTGCAACAGCAGCGGCGTCGAGATTACTTGCGGCGCCGCCAGCGTCAAACTGACGCCAGTGAGCGTGTCGATCAACAACGGCGCGCTGGAGGTGATCTGATGCCGGGCTTTGTGTTGCACGTCGGCGCCACGATCCTTTGTGTACACGGCGGTCAGGCGCAGCCGACCGCACCCAACCCGCGCGTGCTCGTCGGCGGTCAGCCGGTGGTGACGCTGAGCGCACCGCATATGGTGGCAGGCTGTCCTTTCACGACGCCGGGCGGACCGATGCCCTGCGTCACTGCGCAGTGGATCGTGGGCGCAATGCGCGTCTTCGCCGGCGGCGCACCAGTGCTCTTGCAAGACAGCCAGGCGACGTGCATTCCCAACGGCACGCCGGTCAGCATTATCGCGACCCAGGTGCGGGTCAGGGGGACGTGATGAACATTGCCTATCCCTACGCTATCGACGGCAGCGGACGCACGGCGCAGTCCGATGACGACGCACACATCCGCCAGATGATCGAGCAGTTGCTCTTCACTGCACCTGGTGAGCGCGTCAATCGCCCGACCTTTGGCACCGGACTGCGCCAGTTGCTTTTTGCGCCCAACAGCCCGGAGCTGGCGACGGCAACTGAGTTCATGGTGCAGGGCGCGCTGCAGGAGTTTCTGGGCGAGCTGATCCGCGTCGAGGCGGTCGATGTTGTGTCCGAAGAGGCGACGCTGCGCGTGACGGTGCAGTACATCGTCCAGCGCACGCAGCAGCGTCAGGTAGTGGAGATTGTGAGCTAAGGCATGAGTATCCAATTTCGCTGCGCCAATCCACGCCGCGCCCAGGTGTTGAGCACGGCGCCGGTCGCCATCAACGGCGTCGACTTCCTGGAGGTGCTCGACCACGACGCGCCCACCGGCGCGCCGCCGCAGCGCACTCTGCTCGTGCACATGATCAAGGACGCACCCTTCGGTCTAGCTGCCGCCAACGTGCGCATCGAGGGCGGTGTGCGCATTACCGGTGTGCAGACTGTGTGGGCGGTGCGCGCCGCCGATGCCGGCCCCGCCGATGTCGCTGCCGGAAGGATGACCGCAGCCGAGCGCGCCTTCTACAACGCGCTGCCGGCGGCGGATCGCATCCTCGTCGTGCGCACCAACCAGGACGGCGACTTCTCCACCTATACGCTGCGCCTGGTGCGCTCCACCACCGACGCGCAGCCGCCGGTCGGCTTCGACGCCATTCTCAGCAATATCGAATTTTCGTTCAAAGTTGAATGTCCCAGCGAGTTCGACTGCGCGCCCGACGATCGCTGCCCGCCCGACCTGACGCCCATGCCGGTGATCGACTATCTGGCGCGCGATTACGCCAGCCTGCGCCGTCTGCTGCTGGATCGGCTGGCCGTTGTGGCGCCGGCGTGGCGCGAGCGCAACCCCGCCGACTTGGGCGTCGCCATCGTCGAGGGGCTGGCCTACATCGGCGATTATCTGAGCTACTATCAGGACGCCGTCGCCACCGAAGCCTATCTCGACACGGCGCGGCGCCGCGTCTCGGTGCGCCGCCACGCCCGCCTGCTCGACTATCCCATGCACGATGGGCGCAACGCACGCGCGTGGGTGCAGGTGCGCGTGGACGTCGCTTCACTCACGCTGGATGCCCACACGCCGCTGCTGACGCGCGTCAACGGGCTGCCGCCTGTGCTACGTCCTAACTCGACGGAGCTGATGCAGGCGCGCAGAGCGCGTCCCGTTGTCTTCGAGACGATGCACGCTGCGCAACTCTTCCAGGCGCACAACGAACTGCATTTCTACACCTGGGGCGACGAGGGCTGCTGTCTGCCTGTCGGCGCCACCGCCGCTACGCTGACCGGCGATCTCACTGCCACGCTCCGACCGGGCGATGTGCTGGTTTTCGTCGAGCAGCGCAGCCCAATCACCGGTTATCGCGCCGACGCCGATCTGACGCGGCGCCACGCAGTGCGCCTGACGCGTGTCACCGCCAACAGCGACCCCCTCGGCGGGCAATTTGCAACGCCGCCCACAACCAATCCGGTCGCCGTCACCGAGATTGGCTGGATGGAGGAAGATGCGCTGCCCTTCGTGCTCGACCTCAGCACGGTGCAGGTTCCCGCCGACGACCTCGACGCCAGCGGCGAGACGCGCCAGCCAGCCAGCATTGCCCTCGGCAACATCATTCTGGCTGACCACGGCGAGACGCTGCCGCCGGAGACACTGCCGCCGGTGACGGATTCGCAGCGCTATCGACCGGCGTTGGCGCAGGACGGCGTCACCTTTGCTGCGTCCTTCGACCCCGCTGCACCCGCCAGCGCCAGCCTGGAGACGCTATCGCTGGCGACGCTGCCTGCCGTCACGCTTGCCAGCGCATCGGGAACATGGATGCCGGTGCGCGACCTGCTCAACAGCGACCGTTTCCAGACCGAGTTCGTGGCTGAAAGCGACGGCGACGGCAAAACCTACCTGCGCTTTGGCGATGGTCGCACTGGACGGTTGCCGCTGCCGGGCGAGCAGTTCGTGGCAACCTACCGCATCGGCAGCGGGACGGCGGGCAACATCGGCGCCGACGCCCTGGCGCACGTCGTCACTACGGAGGATGGCATCCTCGGCGTGCGCAACCCGTTGCCCGCAAGCGGCGGCGTTGCGCCAGAATCATTGCAGGAGGTGCGCGAGTATGCGCCTCAGGCATTCCGTCGCCAGGAGCGCGCCGTCACCGAAGCCGATTACGCCGAAGTGGCGCAGCGCCATCCCGCCGTACAGCGTGCGGTCGCCACGCGGCGCTGGACAGGGAGCTGGTGGACGATCTTCCTCACCGTGGATCGCAAAGGCGGGCTGCCGGTCGACGCTGCCTTCGAGGCAGCGTTGCGAGCGTTTCTGGAACGCTACCGCATGGCCGGCTATGATCTTGAAATTGACGGGCCGCGCTACGTATCGCTCGATCTCGCTTTTGCGGTCTGCGTTGAGCCGGGGTACTTCGCCAGCAATGTCAAAGCTGCACTGCTGGCGCGCTTCAGCAGCCGCGTGCTGCCCGACCGCACGCGCGGCTTCTTTCACGCCGATAATTTTACCTTTGGCCAGCCGGTCTATCTCAGCCAGATCGTGGCGACGGCGATGGCGGTTCCCGGCGTGCGCTGGATCGATGCAAGCGCGGGCAAGGGCAGGCCGACTCGCTTCCAGCGTTGGGGCGAACCCGCGCACGACGAGCTGACGAAGGGACAGATCGACATGGGGCGGCTGGAGATCGCCCGCTGCGACAATGACCCCAGCCGGCCGGAGCATGGCCGGCTGGAATTCATCATGGAAGGTGGCCTGTGAGCGAGACCCAAACGCAATCACCCTGTGGCTGTGACGAACGCACGCCGCCGGAACCGTCACATATCAACCCGCCGGGGCAGAGCGCCCTCCGTTACCGACTGGGCGACCACGGCGCGTTGCTGCGCCGTATGATCGCGCGGCTTTCACAGCAGGAGACGCCCACCGGGGATCGTCCGCTTGCCGCACTGACCACGCGCACAGCCGACGACTCCTCCCTTGCCCTGCTCGACGCCGCCGCCACCCTGGGCGATGTACTCACCTTTTACCAGGAGCGCATCGCCAACGAGGGCTTTCTGCGCACGGCGACGGAGCGACTCTCGGTGCTGCAACTGGCGCGCGCCATTGGTTATGAACTCAAACCCGGCGTGGCGGCCTCCACCTATCTCGCCTTTACGCTTGACGACAGCGCGACTGCCCAGCCTGCGGTGACGATCCCGGCGGGAACGCAGGTGCAGAGCATCCCGGTGAAAAAGGGGGAGTTGCCGCAAACCTTCGAGACCTCGACCGACTTTGTCGCCCGTCGCGCCTGGAACGCCATCAAACCGCGCCTTTCTCGCCCGCAGGATTTGAGCAAAGGCGCCCAAACCCTCTACCTGACTGGCATCGACACGCGGCTGCAGCAGGGCGACTTCCTGCTCTTCGTTGGCGAGGAGCGGCGCAAGCAGCGCGGCAACGAACAGTGGGACGTGCGCCGCGTGCTCACCGTGGAGGCGGTCGCCGACAAAGACAACCCACAGGGCGGCTACACCATCGTCACCTGGGAGCCGGGGTTGGGATCGGATGCACCGCCGGTCAAGCCACCAAAGAACCCAGAAATCTACGTCTTTCGCCAGCGCGCGCGACGCTTTGGTTTCAACGCACCAGACTGGCGCACAATCCCGCTTGACGTCAAGAAAGAGTACGCCGGCAACGTCACACCGATGCCTCCAGAGTGGCCCGGCTTCGAGATCAAGGAGAGCAAGCAAGCGCTGCTCGAACTCGACGCCGCGTATCCTAAGATCGTGCCGGAAAGCTGGATTGCACTGCTCACACCCGGCTACGTCGAACTCTATCAGGTGTTGAAGAACGAAACCACCGGCGTCGCCAACTTCGGCCTCACCGGGCAGGTCACGCGCCTGGAACTTGACACGCCCGAGCACCTGAGCTGGTTCGAGCGCCGCCAAACGCTGGTGCTAACCCAGGCGGAGCAACTCACGCCCGCTGAAGAGCCGATCTTCGATGTGGTGACCGGCAAGCAGATCGAGGCTGCAGGTGTGTTTACCGATCTGGCGCCGGGCCAGCCGCTCATCGTCAGCGGCAAACTCAGCGAGAGTGATCCATTGCCGACCGCCGCCGTCGTCTTTGTCGAGCAGGTCATCCCCGGCGCCGGCTTTACGACGATTGTGCTGCAGGAGCAGGGGCTGGGCGCAGCGCAGTTTATCCGTCGCGAGACGACCATCTACGCCAACGTCGTCGCCGCCACCCACGGCGAAACGACGACCGAGGCGCTGGGCAGCGGCGATGGCAGCCGGCCCCATCAGCGTTTCAAGCTCAAGAAGGCGCCGCTGACCTACGTGTCGGCCAAGACGCCCAGCGGCGCCGCGACGACGCTGACAGTGCGCGTCAATGGTGTGGCATGGGCGGAGCGCCCTTCACTCTACGCCGCAGAGCCGAACGATGCCAACTATATAGTGCGTCTCGCCGACGATGGCACAGCGACCGTGCGCTTTGGCGACGGCAAGCAGGGCGCGCGGCTGCCTACCGGTCAGGAGAATGTCACAGCGACCTACCGCGTCGGCATCGGGCAGGTGGGCGAAGTCGGTGCAGGCGCGCTTTCGTTGCTCAAGACGCGACCGCTGGGCGTGCGCAGCGTCACCAACCCGGTGGCGGCGGGCGGCGCCGAAGACCCGGAGACGCTCGAGCGCGCCCGCACCAACGCGCCGCAGACCGTGATGACGCTGGAGCGCATCGTCTCGCTGCAAGATTTTACCGATTTCGCCAACGCCTTTGCTGGCGTTGGCAAGGCGCAAGCTGTGGCGATCCGGCAAGGCGAGCGGCTGTTGATCCACCTCACTATCGCCGACGCCAGCGGCGATCCGGTGACGAGCAGCGACGCCCTCTTTCTCAACTTGCGCGACGCCATCGACGCCGCACGCGACCCGGCGGCGATGGTCGAGCTGGCCAGCTTCACACCGCTGACCTTCCGGCTGAAGGCGACGGTGCAGTACGACAGCCGGTATCTCGAAGTGGACGTGCGCGCTGCACTGGAAGCCGCGCTGCGCACCGCCTTCGCCTTCCCCGCACGCGACTTTGGTCAGCCGGTCACCGCCGCTGAGATCATGGAGGTGATGCACAGCGTGGCGGGCGTGATCGCCGTCGATCTCGACGAGCTGGCCTATGTGGTTGCGCCGTCATCCACCACACCCCGGAAGATACTGGGGTTGAGCAAAGCGATCCGGACGCGCAACGTCACCGCTGATGCGCTGCTGCCAGCGCACACAGCGCGCCTGGTGGACAAGAGAATTCAGCCCGCCGAGCTGCTGCTCGATCAGAACGGCATCGACCTGTCGCTGGTTGGTGTCCCGTAGCTGCGGCTGCGAGCCGCAGGTCTCAGTCGGCGAGATGTCTCGGCTGGCGAGAAGCCTCGGTTGAAAGAGAAGCCAACGCCGCTGCGAGCGGCGTCTACGGTGAAGGACGGTGTGGTGCGGCTCGCAGCCGCAGGTCTCGGTCAGCGAGAAGCCTCGGTTGAAAGAGAAGCCTCGGTTGAAAGAGAAGCCTCGGTTGAAAGAGAAGCCAACGCCGCTGCGAGCGGCGTCTACGGTGAAGGACGGTGTGGTGCGGCTCGCAGCCGCAGGTCTCGCTCGGCGAGATGTCTCGGCTGGCGAGAAGCCTCGATTGGAGAGAAGGCAACGCCGCTGCGAACGGCGTCTACAGGAAGGACGACTATGACTACGGCGACCAGGGAACGACTCTACGAATTGCTGCCGGCGATCTACCGCATCCGCGACGCCGAGGGCGGGGAACCGCTGCACGCGCTGCTCACGATCATGGGCGACGAGCTGGCGCGTATCGAGGATGACATCGCCGGTCTCTACGATGACTGGTTCATCGAGACGTGCGCCGAGTGGGTCGTGCCCTACATCGGCGACCTGCTGGGCGTGCGCGGATTGCATCAGTTGACCGCGGTGGACGGCTTTAGCCAGCGCGCCTATGTCGCCAACACGCTGCGCTATCGCCGACGCAAGGGCACTGCGCCCGTGCTGGAGCAACTCGCCCGTGATGTGACCGGCTGGCCCGCGCGCGCTGTAGAGTTCTTCGAGCGGCTGGCGACGACGCAGCATCTCAATCACGTGCGGCTGCACAGCCCGGCGACAGCCAACCTGCGTCAAGCCGCCAACCTGGAACTGACCGGCGGCGCGCTGGAGACGGTGAACCACACGGCGGAGGTGCGCAACATCGTTTCCGGGCGCGGGCGTTATAACATTCCCAACGTCGGGTTGTTCCTGTGGCGGTTACAACCTTACTTCATCCAGGGCGTCACGCCGCAGCCGGTCGCCGACCCGCCCGCTGGCCGCTACCGTTTCAGCCCCCTGGGCAACGACATCCCCCTCTTCAACCGTCCGCGCACGGAGACAGAGATCGTGCACCTGGCTGAGGAGCCAGACCTGCCGGGCATGCTGCGCCGTCGTGCGCTTTACGACGATCTCGAAGCGCTGCGGCTGGGAGAGGCAACGCAGAAGCCGGTCGCCAGCGCTTATCTGGACGCCAGCCCGGCGCTGCAGGTGCTCGTTCCCGATGCGCAAGGCAAGCTGACGCCGATTCCCCCCGCCGAGATGCTCATCTGTCACCTGGAAGACATCCCCGGCGAAACCGACTGGCGGCGTCCGCCCACGACGAAGACATACGCAGGCCAGGCGCTGCCGATCCGGGTCGCCGTCGATCCGCACAACGGTCGCATCGCCTTTCCGCCCGGCGTCGTTCCGACCGACCTGGCGGTGAGCTACACCTATGGCTTCCCGGCCGACCTCGGCGGCGGGCCGTACACGCGACTGGAGACGCTGGCGTTCGACACGGGCGCCGGCGTCTTTGCCACGACGGTGGCGCAGCGCGGGGGCGGCGATCACGAGAAGTTGGCCGACGCCATTGCCGCATGGGCTGGCGCCGCCGAGCCTGCCGGCGTGATCACCGTGCTTGACAGCGCCACCTACGCCGAGAGCTTGCTAATCGCCATGAGCGCCGGGCGTTCGCTCGTGATTCAGGCGGCGGATGGACAGCGCCCGCTGCTGAGGTTGCAGGATGCTGGCGGCGCGGCGCAAGCCTTGATCGTCACCGGCGCAGACGGCGATCGCACATCGCTCACCCTCAACGGATTGTGGATCGAGGGCGGCGTCAGCGTGCAGACAGCCAGCCTGGAGTTGCTGCGCGTGCTGCACTGCACGCTGATTCCCGGCTGGCGCATCGATGCCAAAGGCGTGGCGCTGTTGCCCGCCCAGCCGAGCATTCTGGCCATTGGCCCGAATCCTGACTTCCGGCTGGAGCTGGTGCGCAGCATCTGCGGCGCGCTGCATCTGGCAGCGGACAGCGACGGTATGAGCGCCAGCGATTCGATCATCGACGCCTTCGGTCCGGCAAACGTCGCCTATGCTGCGCACAATGGCACGCGCTCCGGTCCACCCGCCAGTTTCGAGCGCTGCACAGTGCATGGCGAAGTGCGCGCCCGCCAGTTCGATCTGATTTCAGAGAGCATCATCCTGGGACGGGCGCTGGCGGATCAGCGGCAAGTCGGCTGTAGTCGTTTCAGCTTCCTGGGCGCTGGCTCGCGCGCGCCGCGCCGCCATCGCTGCCAGCCTGATCTGTCGCTGGCCGCCTACGCCGAGGCGCGTGGCAAGGAAGTCGATGACCTGACCGCCGCCGAGCAGCAGATGGTGACGCTCACTGTCACGCCGACCTTCACCACGCTGCGGTATGGCGAGCCGGCTTATATGCAATTGAGTGCAAGCTGCCCGCCAGCGATCACCACAGGCGCTGAGGATGGCGGCGAGATGGGCGTATTTCACCTGGTGCAGCAGGCGCAGCGCCTCGCCAACCTGCGCAACGCGCTGGATGAGTATCTGCGTGTAGGGTTGGAGGC
>CZCA01000037.1_pt1 | contig 85699 bp, 74 predicted proteins | sample 591981 | NCBI WGS metagenome assembly CZCA01 (sample SAMEA3556810, study PRJEB10932) | anaerobic digester metagenome | reverse complement strand
CTCCATAAGTGATGAACAGGTTGAACGACAAAAGGCAATAACCGACCAGGCGTCCATGGAATGGACACTTTCTGTCAACCAATTCTGGTTGATGGTAGCTTGATCAATTTGTCAGACGCAGGGAGACAATCAACTATCGCACGTCGTCAGCGTGTGGTCACCGCCCACTGGATGAATGCCTCGGCGTATTGAAAGCGCGCCGTCGTAGCGCCGCGAAAACGATTCAGCCCCAGGATGCCGTCATCGTAGGGCACCATCACCAACTGGCTGGCGTATTGACGGATCGCAGTCAGCTTGGTCTCGACGTATGGCGTGATGTCGAGATAGAGATTGGGACGCTGAATCGGCGTCCACATCTCGTAGTAACGCACCTCCTCGACCGCCCACGCCCGCTCTGCCAGCGTGGGGAAGGCGCCCCAGCCCGCGCGTGGCACCGCATCACTGACCAGTTGATGCGCCACGCGGTGGTCAGAATGGCTCTCGTCGGCGTGCGGCGCATAGACGATCGACGGACGGTAGCGGTTGATGAGCCGCACAAATTCGCGCAGCAGGTCGGGCGTCCAGCCCATGAAGCCGTCGTCCAGGTCGAGATAGACCTGTCGCACAGTGCCCAGCACCTGCCCCGCCTTCTCCGCCTCCGCTTTGAGCGTGCGTTCCGACGTCTTGGGGTCCATCTCGTGACCGGGCACCGTGCTGCCGCTGTCACCCCGGCTCATGAAAACCACCACCACACGGTCACCTTTGGCGGTGTGGCGGGCAATGGCGCCGCCACAGCCGATAGCTTCGTCATCGAAGTGTGGCGCAAAGACCAGGATCGAGCGGCGTGCGCCGTTTGGCCCGTTGCCTTCCGTCTGTTCCGCCGTATCGAACATCCGGTTGACGATTTGTGGCTGCTCGATTGCTGATTGAACGCTCACGGCGCCGCCATGCACGCGCTTGATGCGCCCCTGTTCGCTCAGCGCCTGCAGATCGCGCCGCGCTGTTGCCAGGCTAATCGAAAAGTAACGACACAGGTCAGTAATCGTGACGCGCCGATTCAAATCGATCCAATCTGCGATTTGTTCCTGCCGCTGCAACACGGCTATCGACAGCTCAGTCATAATGAAGTTCTATAGAAAGTGAGCAGGCAACATCAAGAGTATGCCAACAATCAATCACTGTCAATTGTTTGAGCGAAACTAGCACCCAAAATAAGCGAAAATACGTCAATTAAAGCCGCCAGTCGAGCAATTCGCTCACAAAAACGTCGTAAACGCGCAACCGGCATAGTCGCAGAGAAACACAGTGAACAAAACTCGAGACATAGAGGTTTTCTCTGTGTTTCTCTGCGACTATGCGTCGGGATCGGCAATACGCCAACAGCTTCTCACCAATCTGCTGCAACAGGTGGGGTGCCGCCCGCCGAGCAGCCATCTGGCGGCGTCGCTCGCCGATCTGACAGGCGCCCAACATGGCAGTCTGCCCGACTCAACATCACGCATCAGAACAATTTGAGTGGTTGTCAAGGAATTCGCGGCGACTCATCGAGGGAAACAGCCGGCGAAGCGTTGTCGAGCAAACGCTCCAACAAAGCAACAAAGGACGCAGTATTCTCGATCTGTTCGGCAACAAACAAGGCATCAAAGGTGATTATGCGTGCGAACACATCGGTCAAGCCTGCGGTGAAGCAAAGATGTAAATGTCAGAACGGGTCAATATCACTTTTGTTGAGCAAGACTCTACATGCTTTGAGGTTGCTCACGAATTAAGGTGCTTAATTTCTTGACAACTTCGTTGTATTTTTCAGGTGGCAATTTACAAACAAATTCCGCTTTTCTTGCTTTCCAATCAAGGCTTTTCACTTGGTCGGATAAAATTGCGCCTTTGACTTCTAAACCTTCAGGCATCAACACTTCAAACGGATACCCTTTGACGTGACTTGTAATCGGGCAAAGCAAGGCTAAACCAACTTTCCCGTTATACGCCTTTGGGGACAAAACCAATGCTGGTCTATGCTCTGCTTGCTCATGTCCTGCTTGCGGATTGAACATAATCCAAACAATGTCACCACTATCAGGAACGTATGTCATAAGGTTCACCAAATCTCGTTTCCTACGGCAGAACCCGTATCAACTTCGGTGTGAAGATTATCTTTGGTGATACCTGCAAGCAATTCGTCCAGCGTCCAACTCGGCGCTGAAACCGGCGTGACAATAATTCTGCCTTTGTCGATGCTAATTTCGACTAAAGAATCATTTTCTAATTGAGCGTCAACGGCAAAGGCTTTGGGAATGCGCAGGGCAAGGCTATTGCCCCATTTCTGAACTTTTGTGAGCATCAGGTTCTCTCCTGTTTGTTTCTACAACAAAGATACACCGTTTTGCTCATTTTTTCAACGGCTGATTTTGGAGATTGGCGTGACAACGGCCTGCGCATCACCCGCAGGCGAGCCGAGCGCAGCGAGGCGAAGCCGTCAGGTAGATGCGCGTGTTAGCCCGCCACGAAATTTGAAATCACGCAAACTCGGCAATTGCCACTTGCCGCTTGCTTGCAAAACTTTGCCGATGCAGTTTGATACGCTCAATCTCGTGTAAGGTATCCGCCGTGAAGTAACTCTCGCCACAATGCGGACAGCTCACCAAAGGAATGTTCTCAATGATGAGCAAATTCTCTCCCTGGCCATAACTGCGGGTGACATATCGGATACGTGCACCTTCTTTGCCACAAATATCGCAAACCATAATCTTCACCTTATAGACGATAAACCGTTATGATGACCAACTTGCCTGTCGGACTGATTTTCGCAACAGTGACCATCTCATCGCCCGCAACCGTGTTGCCTTTGACCAGATATTTCCATTCATCCGTAACAGCATCTTTTTGGCGTTCAATAATCTCCCCTGTCAGCAAACTGCGTTCCACGTCAAAGATACTCAAGTCATCATCACTCATTTCTTCTTCCGCGTGCAAGGTCATGACATATTGCCGCCGACGAATCTTCTCGCGGATTTGCTTCAAGATGCGTTCAAACACCGTCTGCTCCCAAAGTCAAGAACATTCAGATGGAATTATAGCAGACCGTGCAAGATTTGGCGGGCTAACGGCACCGAGCTCAGCCGCACGCGGAGCGCAGCAAGGGAGCAGTCGGCTGGAGCGAGAGGTTGGGCGCGCCCGTTGTTTTGAGCGGGCGTGCCAGGGCAGAGACCCCCACCCCGACACGCCCGCGCTATTGTTAGGTTTACGGCCCCGCCGGCGTGATGTAGATGTCGTCAAAGTAGCGCACGCCGGTAGCATTGGCCAAGCCGTTCCATACTCCAAGACGAGGCACCAGATTAGCGATCGTCTTCAAAGTAGCGGCGTCGTTGGGAATGTGACAACCAAGTCCTCCGTTGTTCAGGTAGAAACACACTTGTGCCGTGTTGGGATCCATCTCAATGCGGATGGTGTACCAGGTGTCAAAACTGAGACCACCCTGGGATACGACAAATTCTTGCGAGGAGGGCTGGTTGTTTCCCCACGTGGCGATGTCACATTCCAGCCAGGGATTTCCGCCCCCGTAAGCCTTCAGAGCACAGTTTGCCCGCCAGCCATGACCGTTGACGTTTTCCTCAGTTGGCGAAACTTGAAGTGCTATTTCCGTGTTGTTGCTTCCGCCGCTCAGTTTCGTTAGTGCTTGAAAACGCTGAAGCTGGCGCAGCGTCCGCTCCATCGGTATAGCCAGCGGCAAGTGCAGGCCGATCCCGGCTGGCATGTTGGGCGTATTGGTGATAACCAGGGCACCTCCTATCTGCCGTACGCTCAGGTAGTTCTGATCCCCCCAGAACTGCCACTTGAGTGGGTTGTAGAAGCCGTCGTAGGCCGGGTTGTTGAAGTCGTCGTAGAGGGCCAGCAGCGGGTTGTAGTTCCGCTGCACCAATGGCAGGAAGAGCTGGTGGGCGATCTGGATGTAAGACGGGCGGGCCATTGTGTCCGTGTCCACTCCGTCCGTCACCGTGAGGGCGACGGTATAGGTCCCCGGCGCCGTGTAGGTGTGTTGGACGGTGGCGGCGTTGGTGGTCACCGGCGGCGAGCCATCGCCGAAGTCCCAGGTGGCTGAAGTGAAGTCACCGGAGAGGTTGGTGAAGGTGACCGTGGTCCCCGGCGCGCCGACCGTGGGGCTGGCGCTGAAATCGGCGGTGACCGTCTTCTTCCACACCTCGGGGCTGTTGGCACCATTCTGTGTGCCGATGTACAGGCGGTTGTTGAAGACGGTGACGTTATTGTAGTACGGGGAACTATTGTTGCTGTCTCCAAAACCACCATCGCTGACTTTTATCCACTCACCAAGGTTTCCGGTCTGCGTACGCCAGACCTCCATACCGGTTATGCCGTTGCCGATGACGAGATACAGTTCTCCACTGAAAACTTGCAACGTGCTGACACCCCAGTTATTGGGATTATCAAAACCGTTATCAACCACCTTCTCCCAATCTGAGCCATCGCAGTTTTGACACCGCCATACTTGAACCCCGCTTCGACTCCACCGTGAGGTGCTGGCGTAGAGATAGCCGTTGAAAGACGCCAGGCCGGAGATAGCATAGTTGTTGATGTCGCCCAAACCATCAGACGTGATCTTTGTCCAGCTCCCACTGTCACCAGTGCTACTGCGAATGACTATTCCCCCCGTAGTCGTCATGTAGTTTGAGGTGTCTACATTTTGGGTGCCAAAATATAGATAGCCGTTATGTACCTCGGAGCTGCGCATGATATAGTTGTTCGGGTTGTCAAAACCAGATGCCACGACGCGCTCCCATGTGCCAGCATCACCGCTGGAACTGCGCCAAATCTCACCCCCACGCCCAGCAGTCCAACTGGAAGTGCCTGCGTACAACTGGTTGTTAAATACAGCAAAGCGATATACTCCTGTCTTTTGCACACTGTCAAAGCCGCCTGTCACCACAGAAGTCCAGTGATCGCCATCGCTGCTTCGATATATGCTGGCGCCATCCGTATCATTCCGGACGCCAAGATATAGTTGGCCGTTGAACGTGATCAGGTGATTGAAACCGATGTTGCGGGTGATGCCCAAGCCGTTCGTGATCAATGGAACCCAGGAACCGTTGGCTTCCAACCGCCACAGCTGCGCTCCATTGCCAGCATCGTTGTATGTACCTGCGTAAAGCCTTCCAGCAAAGGGAGCCAGGGTGTGGATATTGCCATTGGTACGGTCTCCGAACCCGTTGATATTCACCTGCTTCCACCCCGGCACGCCCGGCGCGAACTTCTGGATGCGATGGTTACCGCGGTCAGTGACATAGACGTTGCCCTGGGCGTCCACCGCCACTCCCGAGGGACCACGCATCCCTCCATTCGTGCCGTTCCAGGCACCACCTATGGTTGTCAGGTACGCGCCGGTGGAGTCAAAGACTTGAATACGGTCGTTCCACTCGTCGGCCACGTAGACCCGACCGACGCCGTCCACGTAAACGCTCAGAGGGTGCAGATGCCCAAAGTCGTCACCGGATACCCCGGTCTCTCCGACAAATGTAGAGCAGGTATAGGCAGTGCCGCTTGCGGTACATTTCTGGACGCGGTGATTATCCGTATCGGCCACGTAGACACTGCCGCTGCTATCTACCGCCACCCCCCAGGGCCAGTTGAAATGTTGGTTATCCGTGCCGGTCTCGTCCAGTACTCCTATGGTGGCTTTGTAAAGGAAATCCTGGGTGAAGACCTGGACACGCTGATTGCAATGATCTATCACGAAGATGTTCCCATTGACTGGACTGATGGCGACCCCTGCCGGACAGTCAAACTCATATTGTCCAGTGCCATATGATCCAAGCGTACCGAAGAGAGAGCCATCAGAGTTGAAAATTTGAACCCGGTGATTACTTGTATCAGGGACGTAGATGCGCCCTGCTCTGTCTATCGCCGGGTTCCCCTCTGGCCCGGCCCACCAGTTCCCAAAGTGAGCATTGTCGCTTCCATAGACGCCGGTCTGGCCAACGGTCCACTGCTGGGCCCCGGCCGCGTTCATCTTGACCAGCCGGAAGCCCTGGTTCTCCGTCACATAGATGCTGCCGTCAGGGGCCACGGCGATACCCCAGGGCGTGTTCAGGTGGGTGGCATCGGTTACATAGGGCACGCCGGTCACACCGATGGTGCCGATAAGGGTGCCAGCACTGTTGAACTTCTGTACGCGATGGTTGTCCCAGTCGCTAACGTAGACGTTCCCGGCGGAGTCCACAGCCACGTCATCCGGCCACCAGAAATGGCTGTTATCCCAACCTCTCTCCCCCGTTGTTCCGGCAAAATGGTTGCACGAGCCGGAGAGGTCGCATTTCAGCACCCGGTAGTTATCGCCGTCGGCGATGAAGACATCGCTTCCCCGAACGGTGATCCCGCGGGCCCACGCCAGATGGGACAAATCATTGCCAGGATTATCTGTCACCCCGAAGAAGGTACTGCAGGTCCAGGCCTCCGGCGGCACAAGGTTGCGGGTGCAGCGCTGGACGCGGTAGTTGGCCGTGTCCATAACATAGAGCCTTCCGCTGCTGTCAAAAGCGATGCGCGTGGGCTGGTCAAAGCCAGCATTGTCCGAGCGAGGCTGTCCGGTGATGCCGATGGTTAGAACATAAACGGGGGTCTCTCCGGAGACATCGTAAACCTGGATACGGTGATTTCCGGTGTCGGCGACAAAGAGCCGTCCTGACGAATCAAAGGCGATGCCCCAGGGGTCATTGAAGTGGTAGTTATCATCGCCACTTTCCCAGGGATTGGTCGCGGGGATCGTGAGTACAGGGTTGTCCGAGGGGTCAAACTTCTTGATCGTCGGGCTGAAGAGCACCCAGATGTTGCCGCTCGCATCTACGGCCACATCTTTGGGCCACGAAAGGTAATCATCGTGGTGCCAGGGCAGGCCGGCGTGTCCGAGAATGAGAGAGTTCGCTATAGAAGCATTGAACCGGAGCACGCGGTGTCCATTCCCTTCCACCGCATACAGCTGGTTGCTGGCATCAATAAAGAGGCCAGCCGGCCCGTTCAGGTGTTGCCCGTCAGCGAGATATGGCTCTTCCGTCACCCCAAAGGTCTGCACGTAGCGGAAGGAGAACCCCGGCTGGCCGAGGGGGATGGCCGCGGCCTCTACCCCCGCCACCCCTGCCGCCGGCCAGGCAAAAGGAGCCCGCAGGCCGAAGGGCTTGCCGATTTCCGGCTCCCCGGGCGGGAGCATCTCCGGGGCGGTCAGCCGCTCGGTCGGGGGAACCGCTTCCGGCGGCTGCGGCCCCTGAGCAGACGTGGTCCCGGCCGCGAGAGCGGCCAGGACGAGAACCAGAACCAATGCGATGTAGATTTTGGTTTTCATCTTGACCTCCTTACAGTTTTGAGATAGAGATTGAACGGGCGCCGGCGCGCCAACGGCACCACTCACCGGGCGCAGCGCGCCTGAAGAGGCACGGCTACGCCATCGAGAAGTGTTTCACTCGCTGGACCCGGCGCTATATTCTCTTTCATCAGAAGCGCCATCCCGCCGAAATGGGCAAGACGGAAAGCACATGTAATCGCGGGAGCGTGCTCAGCCTCGGCATTGCGCGTGCGGGACTCAACCTGTCACCGGGAACTGTGACGCCCGTCCTGACGCCGCGCGCCTTGCCGATTCGGAAGTTTGGCTACACAGCAGTATACACGCGCCGCGCTCACCCGCCAAAACCGCCAACCACACGACCAAGCCCCCTTCTCCCATCGCAACTCGCCCCTCACCCCGCCTCAATACGGCACCGTGTCCCGATCCAGCGCGCGATACGCCAACGCCGAGGCGATGAAAGTGACGATAAAGATGCCGACGACGATGGCAGCGGCGCACCCCCAGTTACGTTCACGGAAGGCGACAAAGCTATCGGGCGCTGGCCAGCCGTTCTGCTCAAAGAGATCGGTGTTGTAGAAAATACCGTAGGCGAACTGCGTCTGCGGGAAGGTCCAGGTGTGATCGTTGAGACAACCGACGGCTGGTGTTCTTCCACCCTGGCGTGGGTGCACCGCTGGCCGCCGGTCTACTGGAGGAAGCGATCGCGTGCGGCTGCCGGAAATTTGGCGGCGGCGGCGCAGGTGTGTTGGAGAGGGAGCTGACCGTCACCTGCGCCCCGGTGCAGCTACGCCGGTGAAATTATCTCAACACCTGCAGCGCCTCTTGTGGGAGGATCACCGCCCAATGGCGCTCTTCGGCGATATGGAGCCGCTCGTAGATATAGACAGGCACGACGATCTCCAGATCGAACATGGCGTCAGGGCGGAGACGTTGGCCGGCATCGGCGCGTAGGAAGAGCGTACAGGTGAAGCCATCACTCAGCTCGTCCACGATGACGCCGTGCACAGTGTTGCGCCGCGCGGGTGTTTGGGCATCCTTGCGCACCAACATGATACGCTCAGGACGAATCGCCAGTGTAAACGTAGCGCCGGGCGACACATGGGGCGCTGGCGGCGCCGCCAACAGAAGCTCGCCAGCGCGCACCATGAGCGCATCCTCTTCACGCGCCACCACTTCGGCAGGCAGGAAATTGCGGCTGCCGGTCAGGCGCGCCACCTCCTGGCTCAACGGATGAGCGACGACCTCCGCCGGTGCGCCGCGCTGCAAAAGACGACCCTCGACCAGCACCGCCAGTTGATCGGCCAACAGGTAGGCTTCGCCAAAGTCGTGCGTGATGAAGATGACGGGAAGTTGGAGACTGCGCTGCAGGTCAAGCAGATCGCGACGAAGCAGGGCGCGCGTGGGCGCGTCCAGGGCAGAAAATGGCTCATCGAGCAGCAACGCGCGCGGTTGGGTGACGAGCGCTCGCGCCAGTGCCACGCGCTGCTGCTGCCCGCCGCTCAGTTCCTCGGGCCTGCGGTGAGCATATCCTGCCAACCCGACGCGCTCCAGCATGGCGGTCACAGTCCTCTGCCGTTCGAGCCGGCTCAAGCGCGACAGGCCAAACGCAACATTTTCACCTACGGTCAGATGAGGGAAGAGCAGATAGTCTTGCATCACATAGCCAATGCGGCGACGCTGGGGCGGCAGATCAATCCGGGCGGCGCTGTCGAAGAAAGTGAGGCCATCCAGGGCAATGCGACCGGCGTCGGGTTTGGCCAGACCGGCGATGCAGGTCAGCGTCATACTCTTGCCTGCCCCAGACGGACCAAAGAGCGCTGTCACACCCGGCGGAGCGCTAAGATCGAGCGACAGGTCAAAGCTAGATAGCCTTTTGTGCAGTTGAATGGATAGCATCTCGAATGGGTGCATGATTGAAGTGCGGACATCGTGAGCGCAGAGCCTTCACACGACCCGCCGATTGAGCCGGCGGGCGACGACCAGCAGCGTCACGGCCAGCACGGTGATTAGCAATACCATCTGGTTGGCTTCCCCCTGGCGGTTGGCTTGCACCAGATCATAGATGTAGAGCGACATCGTCTGTGTGCGCCCAGGGATATTGCCTGCCACCATGAGCGTGGCGCCAAAGTCGCCCAGGGCGCGGGCAAAGGTGAGCGCCGTGCCCGCCACGATACTGCGCCACGCCAGCGGCAACGTCACGCGCCAGAAGATCGCCCACTCCGAGCGGCCTAGTGTACGCGCTATCCCTTCCAGGCGGGGATCGACGCTCTCAAAGCCGGTGCGCACGCTCTCCACCATCAGCGGAAACGCAGCGATGGCGGCAGCGATCACAGCGCCGCGCCAGGTAAAGACGAGCGGAAAGCCGATCGCCGCCAGCCAACGCCCCAGTGGACTTTGCGCGCCCAGTGTGACCAGCAGGTAATAACCGAGGACAGTTGGCGGCAGCACCAAGGGCAACATGACGATGGCGCCCAAAGCATCACGCCCTGGGAAGCGCTTACGCGCCAGCAACCAGGCCAGCGGCACCCCTACGAACAGCACAAGCAAAGTGGCAGTCAGCGTCACTTGCAACGAAAGGCGCAAGGGCGCCCAGTTTGCGTCAAACATTACCGATGGCCTATTGATCGATTTCTCCTGGCAGCACAAAACCGTAGCGCTGCATGATTGGACGCCCCTCCGGCCCGTTGATGAAAGCGGCGAACGCGCGGGCAGCATCCGGCTGCGACGAGGCTTTCACAACGGCCAGCGCCTGACGCAACGGTGTATGCAGGTGAGCGTCGAGCAGCGTCCATGTGATCTCAGGGACATTAGCCACAGAAAGTGCGACAATGCCAGCCTGGGCGTCGCCGGTCTGAATAAATTGTAGCGTCTGGCGCACGTTTTCGCCGTAGACAAGCCTGGGTTCAACGACATCCCAAACACCTGAATGGATCAGCGCCTCTTTGGCGGCCACGCCATAGGGAGCATGTTCCGGGTTGGCGATGGCTATGCGTTGGATCGCCGGGTCGCGCAGGTCATCCAGCGTGGCGGCGACGACGCCTGCTTCCCGATTAACCGCCAACACGATGCGTCCCTCGGCGTACAGAGCGATGCTGTCGTCGAAAATCAGCCCCTTGTCGCGCAATCCCTCGACGAAGGCGATGTTGGCTGCCGCAAAAAGATCGAACGGTGCGCCGCTCTCGATCTGCTGGGCAAGCTGGCCTGTGGAGCCGAAGACCAGCGTAACAGGCTGACCGGTGCGCGCTTCGAACAACGCTGCAATCTCCGTAAAGGCAAATTGCAGATCCGCCGCCGCCGCCACAGTGAGCGGCGCAGGGGCGGCAGCCACAGGCGATGTAGGGGTCGCCGTCGGTTGGGCAGCGCAGGCCGCTATCAGCCACAGCAACAACAAGAGGATGCTCGGAAGCCCCCAGTATTCCACCTGAGGCTTGTAATCACCAACGCGCTGCATCTGGCGTCGTGCCACCGCAAGGAGTTGCGCTGCTGGCGTGACAACCGGCGTGATCAACAGCGAGATGCGTGAGGTTTTGAACTTGCAGGAGCAGCGAAAAAGCAGTGAGTGATGCCAGGTAAAGAATGCCATGCCGGATATTGTCCATACCCGGCATGGATATGGCAAACCAGCGCAGGATGCTCAACCAATCCCGTACTGATCTCGCACAAAGGGCAGCAGCCCGGCCTTCTCCAGCCGGTCAACTGGCGCGCGGAAGGTTACCTGCACGACGCCGGGGTTGCGCCCGATCTCGATGGCGCCGGTGATCGTGGCGCGGTTTTTGACTTTGGGCACCGTCATACACTATTCACGCGCTGGCAGTGTTCAGCCGCTCCATCTCCTCCGCCGACAGCCGCAGGTCGAGCGCCGCCAGGTTTTCGCTCATCTGCTCGTCGCTGCTGGCGGCCATCACCGGGATGATTGGCGGCGCCTGTTGCGTCAGCCACGCCAGGATGACCTGGTTGGGTGTGGCGTTGTGCGCAGCGGCGATCTCACGCAGCGCAGACAGGCGCGCATCGGCGTCGGGGTCGCGATATTGCTCCGGCAGTGGGCGATCCGGGCGCGTGTAGGCGCCGCTGAGCAGCGACGAGTACGCCAGGATCGTCACCTGGTTGGCGCGGCAATAATCGATGATCTCTTCGGTCAGGCTCAACTGCGGGTCGAAGCTGGCGCCGGGCTTGGGGCGCAGATAGGTGTAGCGCTGCTGCAAGCAAACGTAGTCGGGCCAGCCGTTCTGCTTGCTGAGCGTGTGGGCGCGTTCCAGCCGATAGGCCATGAAGTTGCTGGCGCCGATATAGCGCACCTTGCCGGCGCGCACCAGCCGGTCGAACGCCTCCATCGTCTCATGCATCGGCGTATTGCGGTCATCGACGTGGGCGTAGTAGAGGTCGATGGTGTCGATGCCCATGCGCCGCAGACTCTTGTCACACTCCGCCTCGATCTGCGCCGCCGACAGCCCGCGCGTCACATCATCGTACTGGAAGCCGACCTTGCTGGCGATGAAGAGGCGGTCGCGGTTGCCGCGTTCGCGCAGCCATTCGCCCAGCAGCGTCTCGCTCTCGCCGCCACGGCAGCCTTCCACCCACCAGGCATAGATATTCGCCGTGTCGATAAAGCTGCCGCCGGCATCGACATAGCGATCCAGCATCCGATACGAAGTGGTGCGGTCATTGCGCGAACCAAAGTACATCGCGCCAAGACAGTACATGCTCACATCGACGCCGGAGCGTCCAAGCAGTGTTGTTTGCATAAAGAAGTGCTCCTGTTTCTGACTTCTAGGTTAGCTGTTCATCGTACAAGCTCCCCGCGCAACGCCCACAGCTGTCGCGTCAGCTCGGCGTGGCCGATGTGGCGACTCATATGCTCGAAGGCGTGCTGGATGTCATAGCGCACGGTCAGCAGGCGCTCTGGCTGCTGTGGATGCGGACGGCTGGACTCCAGATCGTCCGGCGACAGGCTTCCGAGCAGCAGGCGCACGTAGTCCAACATGCGCCGGGCGCGGGCGCGCAGATACGTCGGGTCGTGATTGGCTGCGCCAAACTCCTCACTGCCCTCATCGCCATCGACGGCGCTCCACTCGATCCGCCCCATTGTCCACTCGGCGCGACGCAACAGATAGTAGGTCGAAGAGATCGCATGTGCGATCAGCCAGCCGAGGCTGCCAGACGGTCCCCGCCACGGGCTGTGCTCAAAGGGCTTCCAAAGCAGTGCAGCAGCAGGCAGGTCATCTAACAACGACTCGATGTCGCCGGTCATGTTCTCAAACATTTGGCGGTAGGTGGCAAGCTCAGATGGTGCGGGCATCGGTCATCTCCAGTCTCCGGTGAATTTGCTCGAATAGGTCAAGAACCCATTGTGGGCGGCTCGATGGTATTTGTCAATTACAGCACAGAACCACTCCGAGGCTGGCATGTCAACAGGGTCAGAAGCCACCCTATGCGGGTATGGTAAGCTTCGAAAACAACCCGCGTGATTTGATTCATTGACAGTCAAGGTCGTTGCCGCATCGAAAAGATGGTATACTCGCGGTCATTCTATTGATCTCGGTCAGCGCAACACCTCTGGTGTTGCAAATCGATGAGAGCAGCGACTGAAGCATGACCAGTTTACCTTTTTCCTTCGATGGCGTCGCCGATGCCAGCGGCGTCGTGCGGGTTACGCGGCGCGTGCCCGTCGGGCCGATGCGCATCCAGATCACCCATTTCTCATTGCGCACCCACAATGGCTGTAACAGCCGCATCCACAACCTGCGCGTGCTGGTGAACAGCGATGAAATCTACCGCGGCGAGATGCATGACTGCGCTGACCTGACGATCAGCTCGTCGCGCGCTTGGCGCGGTGTGTTGCGCTTGCAATTCATGGCGGACGGCTTCGATGTGGGCGAGCACGTCAACGGCGCTGGCGAAGTCCAATTCCGCGCAGCATTGCTGTGAGCACCTTGCCATGAACGACACAGAACGCTCCACCACCGCTTCGTCCCGTCCGCTGCCGGAAGCTGAACCGCGCAAAGGGCTGCAGATTCTAGCCGGGTTGGCGCGCACCCGCAATCCACTAACGGCGCTGGCATTGATGCGCGAGTACGTCGGTCAGGCGTTCGAGATTCCAGCGCCGCGCTTTCGGCCTGCGGTCTTCATCGGGCCGGACGCCAACCGCCAGATTCTGATCACCGACCGTGATCGGCTGAGCTGGCGCAACGAGAGCGACCCGGTGGTCAAGCTGCTGCGCCGCGGCGTGTTGATCGTTGACGGCGAAGAGCATGACCGCTATCGCCAGATCATGGATCCAACCTTGCAACGGCGCCACGTCAACCCGCACATTCCCGACTTCTGGCGCTACACCGACCAGGTCGCCGACGCCTGGGCGGACGGTTCGACCCAGGACATGCTGATCGAGATGCGCAAGCTGGCGCTGCTGATCCTGATGGGCGCCAGCTTTCATGTCGATTTCACACCGCACATGCAGCGGCTCTGGCAACCGATCCTCGACCTGATCGAGTACATATCGCCCGGCTTGTGGATCGTCTGGCCCGACGCACCGACGCGCGCCAAACATCGCAAAGCCATCGCCGCCATGGACGACTATCTCTATACGATCATCCGGCAGCGGCGGGCGGAGTTGGACGCAAGCGGCGCCGCACCTGCGCCTTCTGATTTACTCGGCGCGCTGATCGTGGCGCCCGACATGACCGACGACCTGATCCGCGACCAGCTGCTGACGATGTTGATCGCGGGCCACGATACGAGCACGGCGCTGTTGGCATGGGTCTTCTATCTACTCGGCATGCACCCGGCCACGTTGACCGAAGTGCAACAGGAGATCGACGCCGTCATCGGGACAGCGGACGCGCCGCCCACCGCCGATCAACTGAACGAGCTGCACCTGCTCGACCAGGTGATCAAAGAGACGTTGCGCCTCTATCCACCGATCCACATCGGCAACCGCCGCACCACCGAGGACATGGCGATCTGCGGCTATGCCGTGCCCAAAGACAAACGGGTGATGTATTCGATCTACCTCTCGCACCGCGACAAGGAATACTGGCGCGACCCGGATCAATTCTGCCCGGCGCGTTTCGAGCGCGGCAAAGAGGAAAAAGTGCCGGCCTTCACCTACGTGCCCTTCGGCGGAGGCCCACGCACCTGCATCGGCGCCACCTTTGCGCAGATCGAGGCGCGTGCGGTGCTCGCTCGCCTATTGCAGCGCTTCGACTTCACGCTACTCAACGGCGATAAAATTCATCCGCACATGGGCGCCACGCTGGAGCCGCGCCCCGGCGTACAGATGCGCGTGTGCAAACGCAGGGCTTGACCTCAGGCTGGCCGCCACTGCTGCGCGAAGTCCAGGAATTCCCCGCAGCAGTGGCCAATTCCAATTTCTACATGGTCACGTTCTGTCCGCGATGATCTTCCCGTCAGCTCACGGAACTTCCACGAAGACACCCGGCGCCCCGCCGGTCAATCCCTACTCCTCGACAGTCGGGTAGACCTTCGGGAAGTATTTCCCTTTCAGAATCTCGCCATCCGCCACCTCGACGTAGGGCTTCATCACGTGGTTGCCGCTGGCGACGTAACGCGTCTCGCCGGTCATGTAGTGCAGGGCGATGGCGCGACGCGGGCGTCCGCTCTTGTTGGCGTGGCTGCCGTGCCAGGTCAGTGCATGATGATAGTGCACCTCGCCCTTCTTGACCGGACAGCGGATGACCTTAATCTCATGACCATCAAATTCGGCGGGCATATCCTCGTAGTTCTTGAGCGTGTGCAGGAAGTCGATGTTGTTGCCCCACAGGTGCGAGCCGGGCACCATGCTCATGCAGCCGTTGTCCTCGTCGGCGTCGTCGAGCGCCACCCATGCCGTTACCTCGGTCATCGGCTGGATGATGGGCCAGTAGGGCGCGTCCTGATGCCACATGTTGACGCCGCCGATCTGCGCCGGCTTGTACTGAATCTGGTCGTGCCAGATGCGCAGTTCGCTGGCATCGGTGAGCTGCGCCAGCCCTGTCGTGATCTTGGGGTGGCTGATCAGCTTGCGAAAAGGCGGGCTGGACATCCAGATGTCGACAATCTGCCACACGGGCGAAGATTCGTCCCTGGACAGGTTGCGCACCAGCACGGGCTGCGCAATGTCGGTGCGGTCGCGCTCCTCGATGGTGCGCATGATCTCGGCGCGCAGGACTTCGACCTCCTCGTCGCTGAGCACCTGCCCGCCGTTGACGTAGCCATTTGCCTTGAAATAGTCGATCTGTTGTTGGGTGAGCATTTTGGGTTCCTCCTTGTTGCGTGTTGCGTGGTGCGTGGTGCGTGCGATCGCGCCCTGTGACGCGACATGCAATACGCACCACGCAACACTCTATCTCGATCTTGATTGCAGCCGCGCCGCCTGCGCCGGGTCGCCGATGTGCAGCGTGTCGTAGGCTTGCTGCGAGCTGGTGAAGTAGTCGATGCCTTCCGCGCCGTGCCAGCCGGGCTGGTGGTAGATCGGGTTCGGTAGACCGGTCTCCGCCTCACGCTGCGCGATCCAGGCGTGCATGCGCCGCGTCAATTCGGCCACGATCTCCGGCTGTGACTCCGCCAGGTTGATCGTTTCCGCCGGGTCCTCGAAGAGGTTGTACAGCTCGACCGGCGGCTTGAAGTGGAAGTCCGGCTCCAGCGCCACGATCAGCTTCCAGTTGGGCGTGCGCCAGCCGTGTTTGCGCATCCACGTGCATTCGGTGATGTAGAACTCGCTCTCGTGCGAGGCGACTTCCCCGCGCACCATCGGCAGCAGCGAACGCCCGTCGAAGTGCAGGTCGTCGCGGCGAATCTCCGCCAGTTCGAGCAAGGTGGGAACCAGGTCTTTGTGCTGGTTGTAGCCCTTGACGCGCACGCCGGCGGGAACCTTGCCCGGATAGCGGATGATCAGCGGCACAACCAGCGTCGGCTCGTAGAGACCGTGATGGTCGAAGTAGCAATCGTGGTCGTAGAGCGTCTCGCCGTGGTCGCCGTTGACGACGACGATGGTGTTCTCCGCCAGCCCGCGCGCTTCCAGCGCCGTGAAGATGCTGCGGATCGCCGCGTCCATGTACGCCACCGCGCCGTCATACTGCGCAATGATATACTCCTTGTCGGTGACGCCCGGCGGCATCCAGCTGGCGAAAAAGTCGCGGAAGGGCTTGAACGCCATCACCGGCTCCATCGACTTGTTGCGCTTGTCGAACTCATTGCCATGATAGAACATGCGCTCGAAGGGCGCGGGCGGCAGATAGGGCGAGTGCGGGTCCATGTGACGCAGGAACAGGAAGAAGGGGTCGCGCTGGCGCGCCAGCCGCTCCAACTCCGGCAGCGCCACGTCGTTGAGATTTTGCGCCTTGGGGCTGCGCCCTTCGTTCCAGCTCCCCCACGCCGGATAGTCGATGTACTTGTCGAAGCCGCGCGCGCTGGGGTTGCCGGTGAAGCCGACGCAGGTCGTGGCGTAGCCTTCTTCGCGCAGGATTTCCGCCAGCGTCTTGACCTCGGCGCGCAGCGGCCCCTTGTGACGCAGGGCGACAACCTGCGTCGTGAAGACATCCTGCCCGGTGAGCATCGAGGCGTAGGCGCTGGTGGTTGGAATGTAAGCGCTGAAGGTTTGCTCGAAGAGAACGCCTTCGGTGGCGAACTGGTCGATGTGCGGCGTCGTCAGGCGGTGATAGCCGTAACCGCTCATGTGGTCGCGGCGCAGCGAGTCGATGCCAAGCAGAACGATATTCGGTTTTCGGTTACGGCGTGCAGGCATAACGTGTTCCTTCCAGGTCAATCGTGTAAGTAAAGGTGCAAATGGAACGCGGATGGCGCGGATGGGACGGATTCACGCGGATTGAATCCGCGCCAATCCGCTTGATCTGCGTCATTCACGTTCTAGCCAGGGATTTCATAGTCAAATTCGCGCATCCCTTCTTCCAGAAAGTCGAAATAGCTGGCGCCCTCGGCGCGGTCGTAGCGCCCCACGACCTCACGGCGCACGACGATGCGCCCCAGCGGGATGCCCAAATACGCCTCCAGCCGCGCCAACGTCGCCTCCTGCTGGTTGACAAAATCCTCGAAACGCACGGCGATCCAGTTTGCCGGCTTGGGCGTGGCGGCGACGATAGCGTGCTGGTAATGCCAGGAAATGGCGCGACGCACACGCCAGACCAGTTCCTCGAATTGCTCGGGCGTGCTGGCAGCCTCGACCAGACCCGGATAGCGGTCGCGCAACAACTGCTCGGCGTCTGGCTGCGGCACGCCGAAGTCGCCCAGGTCGTCGGTAAGATGGCGCGACAGGATATTGTCGCGCGGGTTGCGCACCCAGTGGATGTACTTAATGTCGGGGAACATGCGCACGATCCACGGAAAGACGAGCGTCGTTTCGGGAATCTTCCAGCCCTTGTGCTCGTCCTTCGCCGCCAGCACCTTTTTCAGATATTCGTGGATCAGGTCGGTAAATTCCTGTGGGATCGGCATGGTGTGCAGCGCGCTGAAATCCCACTCCAGCCCGCCCTTCCACGCGACGTAGCGCGCCAGCACGCGACAGGCGTCGTACATCGGCTGCGGCGGGAGCAGATCGCCGGATCGGTTGAGCGGCTCGCCCATGAAGACATTGCTGGCGATCAAGGTGTGGGAAATCGCGCGCGTCCCGCCATGCCCGCGCCCGATAATTGTGATCAGTGACATTGCACCTGCCTTCTGTTGATAGACCGCGGATTGGGCGGATGCCCGCAGATTAAACCAGCGAAAATCCGCTCGATCTGCGTCATCCGCGTGCCATTGCTTATCTTGTTCATTCGACTAACGGGAAGTGAATCCGCCGTCCCTCACGCGCCGAACGATAGGCGCCAAGCACCATCTCGACCGATACGCGCCCATCATGCGCCGTGGTGGGCGGCGGTTGATCCTGAAGAATGCAGTCAACAAAGGCGCGCGGCACGGCCGCGATACGTTCGGCGTGGCTGGCGGGAATGGCGATGCCCTGATCCTGCCATTGGCGGTCGCCGCGCGCATAAAACTTCAGCGCAATTGGGTGCGGCGGCAGCGGGCCATTGGTCGAGACCAGGTCGTCATGGTTCTGGATGATCACGCCCTGGTCGCCGTAGACCTCGGTCGTGTTCTCGCCCGCCAGCGTCACCGAGGAGTTGACCAGCACCGCCATCGCACCGTTGGCGTAACGATAGATGGCGACGCCGGTGTCGTCGGGCGCTACGTCGGTGATGGTGTTGTCGATCTCCGCCATCACGCTGGTCGGGCGTCCCAACAGCCAGTGCAGGAAGTCGGTGGCGTGGCTGGCGTCGTCCATGAACATGCCCATGTTCTTGTGCGGGTCAAGGTGCCAGCGCGTTGGCCCGTTGACAAAGCCCTCGTTGAAAAGCACCGGAATGCAATGACGACGCCGCACCAGGCTGATCCGCCCGACCGCGCCGCTGTCGATCAGCGCCTTGATGCGCTGGTTCGACGGATCATGGCGCATCTGATACGCCATCATGAACTTGACGCCCGCCGCTTCCACCGCCTGGATCATGCGATCGCACTCCGCCAGCGTCAACGCCATCGGCTTCTGGCAGAGGATGTGCTTGCCTGCCGCTGCCGCCGCCAGCACCATCTCGGCGTGCCGGTTTGTCTCACAGGTGACGATCACCGCGTGCACCGCCGGGTCGTCGAGCAGGTCTTCCAGATGTGGCGTGTAGCGCATCGCATACTTTACCGCCGCTGCCTTGCCGCGCGCCTCATCGTCATCCCAGCAGGCGACAAGGTCGACATCCGCAAAGGTCGCCAGCCGGTCGCAGTAGAGATTGGCGTGTCCATGCGCAAAGCTGATCACGCCAATGCCAAGTTTCGCTGTCATCCGTGCCCACACTTTCGTTCGATCCAAAACGACGTGATCGCGTCCGCCCAATCACGCCCATCCAGCCCAATCCATTCGTCAATCGAGACCGTGCGGCTGCGAGCCGCACCTACCGCACCCCCGTAGACGCCGCTCGCAGCGGCGTGGTCTCGTCCACCCAATCACACCCATCCAGCCCAATCCATTCGTCAACCGAGACCGTGCGGCTGCGAGCCGCACCTACCGCCCCCCCGTAGACGCCGCTCGCAGCGGCGTGAGCGTGCCCACCCAATCACACCCATCCAGCCCAATCCATTCGTCAACCGAGACCGTGCGGCTGCGAGCCGCACCTACAATGACCGATCGCCCCTCGCAACTCCTCACCCCACCGGCACTTCTTCGGCGCGCCCGGTCTGGAACGAACGGATCGCGGCCTCGATGATCTCCTGCACGGCCAGCCCTTCGTGACCCGACGCCTCCAATTGATCACGCGGGACGCCAGCGCTGACCTGTTCCAGGAAACGGTGGATGCGGTTGGTGAAGGTGGCGTCGAAGCCACTCAGCCCGCCCATGATGCTGTTGCGAATGACGGTCAATTCCTCGGAGTGACGCGGATAGAGGGTCAGCTCCTCGTAGAGGTTGTCGAGCACAAAACGACCCTTCGTCCCCAACACCTCGCAGCGCTCCAGGTTGTGGCGCGGGTTGGTGTCGTAGCTGCCGGTGAGATGCCCCACGACGCCGTTGGCAAACTGTAGATTCACCTGCACGTTCGAGTAGCAGATGCGCCCCGGCGCGCGGTTGAAGAACGCGTGCACGCGCTCCACATCGCCGCAGAAGTAGCGCATGATGTCCAGCGAATGGGGGTGCAGCGCGCGGATGTGAAACCACGGCGAGGTCTCGTTGGGATTACCGATCCACATCGTCATGTTGATCAACAGCAGGTCACCCAGCCGTCCCTCCTCGACCCACTGTTTCGCCTTCGCCGCCGGCGGCACAAAGCGATGGTTAAGGTTGATGCCGTAATAGACGCCCTTGGCGTCCGCTTTGGCGACCATCTGCCGCGCCTTCTCAATGTCATTGGAGATCGGCTTCTCGCCCAACACGTGCAGCCCGGCTTCCAGGCACTGCATCGTCGGCTCGAAGTGGTCGCCGCCGTTCTCCACGCCCGCCGAGCAAATGCTGACGGCGTCGAGCTGCTCGTGCTTGAGCATCTGTTCGACGCTGTAGTAGGCGCGCACACCGTAGCGCGCGGCAGCTTTGTCGGCGCGCTCCTTGATAATGTCGCAGACGGCCACCAGCTCCGCCAACGGGTCGGCTTGATAGACCGGCGCATGGATATTGCCGATGTTGCCCATGCCGACGACGGCTACTTTTAGCATGTTTCCTCTCCTCTGTGCACCCTGGCGTGATTCAAAAAGTTTGCTCCAATTGATGAGTTTGCTGGATGGTGCGCACCGCTGCGCAGACGATCTGCTACCGACGCCGCCACAATTCGTACATACCGCTTGTCAGCTCGCGGCGATAGTGAGCGTGAATATAGTCATCCAGCACGGTGACGCCACTACTGAAGCGGCTGGCGTTGGGTTCGTTCGGGTTGCCCCAGGTAATGAAGACCAGCCACGGCGGTTGCGCTGCCGCCAGTTCAGCGACCATCTCCTCCTGCACCGCCTGCGTAGTCGTGACGCCGGGGTGGAGCTCGTGATAACGCGTGGCGACGGGTCGCCCCGCCAGAAAGTAGATGCTCACATCATTGGCGAAGACGTTGTCGTGCCGCAGCAACCCAGCAAAGAGTGGTGCAGAACTAGGCGCCTGCCGATCCAGTATTTGCACGATCTCATCCTGACCAGGCAGTGTTGGCACGCAGCCTGCGCGTGGCAGCGTCGAGAAGCAACCCTGTGGCGGATAAGTACGCACAATGTCGTTCACCTCGCTATAGGGCGAGTAAAAGTAAAGCAGTACGGGCGCCAGCAGCAGCACAACCAGAGGCGCAGCAATCCAGGGCTGTTGCCAGCGCGCCGCCGAGATCTGCCGCACCAGCCAGGTGATCAAGATGACCGTCACCAGCGATGCAGGCAGCACGTGGATCTCGTCGTAGCGGCTCAGCGCCTGCACGAACAATCCGCTGCCCATCACCACCAGCGCCGCCGTCATGACGTCAGTCTGGTGAACGCGCGCCCCACCAGACAGTGCACGCACACCACGCCAGAGCAGCACCCCGCCGCAGAGCGCATAGACCAGCAGTGGAATATAGAAGCGAAGATAGTCGCCCAACATACGATCTACCCGCGTGTCGATGCCACCGTCGCCAGCCAGGATCGACCAATCCGGCAGGAGCGCAGGGTAGGGTAGATGACGCACAGCACGAAATGTCGTCGCCGGGAAGACGAGCAGATTCTCCACCAGCAGCGAAACGCTGGCGACGCTTCCCAAATAACTATAGAAGAGCACCGCCAACAGCGCAGCCGGGACGGCAGTCGCCAGCAGCGCAAACAGGAACTGGCGCGTGCGTGCACCCCACCCGCCATCGGTCAGGAGTAGCCAATGCAAAATCAGCAACACGCCCAACGCTGCCGCCGTGTAAAAGGCCAGATCAAGACGAAAGAAGCTCGTCACGCCGGCAAGCAGACCCGCCCCCACCAGCCAACGCTGTGCGCCGGTGGCGAGGAAGCGAAAACTCGACAACAGCGCGGCAAAGCCGAAGAGCAGTGCGGGGAAGACGGCATAGCCGTAAAAGGTGGCTGCCGCCAGCAGCGTTGCAGCGACAAAATAGGGCGCCAGCGCCCAGCGCCACGACGCAAGCGCCTGCGTCGCAATGCCATACAGCACCAGCGCCAGCAAGATGCGCACCATCGTGTCGTAGACGCGCTCCACCAACACCGTTTCGCCGATAACGCCGAAGAGCGCCGCCAGCACATAGGATTGCCCCGGCGGGTAGATCGCCCAATAGTCGCGGAAGGGCGCATCCCCGCGCAGGACGCGCATGCCGTTGACCAACGCCAACCCTTCGTCATATGGATTGATGGGAAACTTGATCGGCAGGGTAATGAGGAGCGCGCCTGCCAGCAGGGTCGCCACGACGACTCCGCGCACCATCAGCCAGCGCGCTGGCGCAGCGGTAGCTACTTGCCCGCGCGCCGACATCGCTCGTCCCCAACCATACACGAGCAGTGCGACAACCAGGATCAACACGCTGATCAGATTCACGGCGCCGGCGACGACCTCCAGCGCCAAGCGTGCAACCTGAGTAACAGCGATGATCAGTGCAAGCAGACCGAGCATGCGGGCAAAACGTGGCCAGAGCTGACGCCGTGGCACCCCCGCGCGGTAGTATGCTTCGGTAACAACCAGCAAGATCAGCAGCAACACCACGAGCACTACGACGCTAACCTGGTTCACCAGATGAACGACGTAGCGATCCCAGGTCGTGAAGAGCATCGCCATTTGCGACAGATCGCGTACGGCAAACGCAACCAACAACCCAACCAGGAATGTGAAGAACCACAATCCGTAGGCAAGGATATAGGCGCTGACCGGTGGCTGAGCGAACTCCTGCCCTGGATTACGCCGCGAGAGACTTGACACGTGGGACAACGCCTCCCAGGCTGAGTTCTTCGGCAAAATGGCAGCTCACAAAGTGTCCGGTCTCCAATTCGCGCAGTTGTGGCTCTTCTTCAGCGCAGCGGTCGTGCGCATATTTGCAGCGCGTGCGGAAGACGCATCCTGACGGCAGACGCGCCAGATCGGGCGGTTCGCCAGCGCTGACGGTGCGATGGCCGCGACGACGATCCACTGCGCGCGGCACGGCCGCCAGCAACAGTTCGGTATACGGGTGCTTGGGACGCGCCAGCAGCTCGTCTTTGGGGCCGAGTTCAACCAGTTTGCCGGCGTACATCACCGCGATGCGATCGCTGATATAGCGAATCACCGACATGTTGTGCGAGACAAAGATATAGGTCAGATTTTGCTGCTCCTGTAAATCTTTGAGCAGGTTGAGAATCTGCGCCTGAATTGACACATCGAGCGCCGACACCGGCTCGTCGGCGATGATCAGCTTTGGCTCGACCACCAATGCGCGCGCGATGCCGATGCGCTGGCGTTGGCCGCCGCTGAAGCTGTGCGGGTAGCGCCGCAGATGCTCAACGCGCAGACCGACCTGCTGGATCACCTTCGCCACGCGCTCTTCCAACTCGCGACCGTGAGCAATGTTGTTCACCTTCAGCGGCTCGCCGACAGTCTCCAGCACGTTCATGCGCGGGTTGAGCGAGGCATACGGGTCCTGAAAGATCATCTGTACAGAACGTCTGAAGGTGCGCATCTGGTCGCCGCTCAACTCAGTGACAGGCAGCACCTGATCGCCAGTGTTCAGAACGATGTTGCCGCCGGTTGGCTCATAGACGCGCACCAGGCAGCGTCCCAGCGTGGTCTTGCCACAGCCACTTTCACCGACGACGCCCAGCACCTCCCCACGCCGCACGCGCAGACTCACATCGTCCACAGCCTTGATGTAGGCGACTGTTTTTTTGAGGAAGCCCTTCTGGATGGGGAAATATTTGCGCAGCCCCTCAACTTCCAGCAGCACGTCGTTATTTGCAGTCATACAGTGTGCTTTCCCTATTTTGACTCCGTGTAGAGGAAGCAGCGCACCCAATGCTTGGGGCGCGCCTCGATCATCGGTGGCCGCGATTGGTCGCAGACGCCCTGAATGCGCTTTTCGCAGCGCGAGTAGAACGGACAGCCCTTGTGCACGGCAAAGGGGCTAGGCAGCACACCACGAATCGGCGTAAGGCGATCCATCTCACCGTCGATGGTCGGGATCGAGCGCCACAGCGCCTCGGTGTAGGGATGCAGTGGATTGTCGAAGAGTTCATCCGTAGCCGCCTGCTCCATCACCAAGCCAAGATACATCACCATCACCTCGTCCGCCACACCGCCGACGACGGTCAGGTCGTGGCTGATGTACATGATCGACATGCCAAACTCGGCTTGCAGATCCTTGAGTAGCTCCAGGATTTGCGCTTCGATGGTTACGTCGAGCGCCGTGGTCGGCTCGTCCGCAATCACCAGGCGCGGATGGCAGACCAACGCCATCGCAATCATGGCGCGCTGGCGCATACCTCCAGAGAACTGGAAAGGGTAGGCGTCCACGCGCTCCTCGGGGCGCGGGATGCCCACACGCCGCATCATCTCGATCGTGCGGTCACGCGCCTCCTGTTTGCTGACATCAGGATAGTGAATGCGCACCGCCTCCATGATCTGGTTGCCGATCGTGTGCACCGGGCTGAAGGAAGTCATCGGCTCCTGGAAGATCATGGAGATTTCTTTGCCGCGAATGCTGCGAATCTCCGAGCCGCTCGGTGGCAATTCCGTAACATTGACGACGCGCACGCTGGCATCGTTTTCGGGCAGGTTGAGCAGCACGCGTCCGCCCGTCACCTTGCCCGGCGGCGATGGAATGATGCCCATGATCGCCTGCGCCGTCACCGACTTGCCCGAGCCGCTCTCACCGATCACGCCCAGTGTTTTGCCTTGCTGAATCTGGAAGCTGACGCCTTCGAGCGCGTGCACCGTCCCCTCATGCAGGTTGAACTGCACCTTCAAATCTTGCACATCGACCAGCACATTGTTCGTGTTTTGCATAATCTTTCGCTCTCGTGGGTTTCAACCGATGCAAGCAGCGGTCACGCCGAGTACGGGTCAGCGGCATCGCGCAGACCGTCGCCGACAAAGTTGAAGAGCAGCACCGTGCCGATCACAAATCCTGCCGGGATCAAGCGCCAGGGCTGCTGCGCTACAACCATGAGATCTTGCGCATCCTGCAGCAGCACACCCCAACTGACGGCAGGAGGCTGGATGCCCAGCCCCAGGAAGCTCAGCGCAGTTTCGCCCAGGATCGCAACTGGAATCGCCAGTGTAATCGAAACGATCAAGTGACTGGTGAAGCCCGGCATCAGATGGCGGAAGATAATGCGCGCTTTGCTGGCGCCGGCCACCTGCGCCGCCAGCGCATAATCTTCTTCGCGCAGCGCCAGCAATTTGCCGCGCACCACGCGCGCCAATCCTGTCCAGGTGACCGCCGCCAAGATCAGCGTGATCGCCATGAAAGTCTGCGTCGACGACCAGGTGCGGGGCAACGCCGCCGACAGCGCCATCCAGAAAGGAATCAGCGGAATTGAGATAATCACATCAATCAAGCGCTGAATCACCTCGTCGGTCGTGCCGCCAAAGTAACCGGAGACGCCGCCAATTGCCACGCCGATCAAAAAGCTGATCAGAACGCCAAAGAGACCAATCGAGAGGGAAATGCGCGAACCGAAGATCGTACGCGAAAAGATGTCGCGTCCCAATTGGTCGGAGCCAAAGAGCATGACCGGCGGGGCGTCCGGGCCAGTGCCAAAGAGATGAATATTCATCTCCCATATTCCCCACATCTTGTACGGTTCACCTTCGGTGAAGAAATAGATGGGATATGGGGTGCTGGTGTCTTCCGTAAAGACGTATTTGAACGTTGCCTGGTCGAGTGTCTTTTCCAGACCGTAGATGAACGGGCGATGTAGAGCGCCGTCGTGGAAGATATGAATTGCACTGGGCGGCATCATCTGCAGCCCGCTCATACGCGTAGTAGGTGCATAGGGGCTGACAAATTCTGCAAAGATCGCAGATAGATAGAGCAAGACCAGCACAATCAGCGAAAACATCGCCAATCGATGGCGCCGGAAGCGCCACATGATCAACTTCCAGGGATTGGCGTAGTAGAAACGCTCGTCCGCTGCTTCCAGGCGTTCTTCGACAGCTCCCAGACTGCGATCGTCGGCATCGTCGAGAAATGGCGCGCTGCCGGTGACGCCGCCTTCGGCGCGTTCAGAAATCCGGGTGCTCATTTACTGAGACCTCCGTAGCGAATGCGCGGATCAGCCCAGGCCAGATAGATGTCGGAAATCAGGCTGCCGACGATGGTCAATGCGCTCAGGATGAGGACGATACTGCCAGTGAGGTACATGTCTTGCGCCAGGGTCGACCGCAAGAGCAGCGGCCCAATCGACGGTACGCTCAGCACGATTGAGATCAACACTTCCCCGGCAAAGATCGCCGGAAGCAGCCAACCGATCGTGCTGAAAACGGGGTTGAGCGCCAGACGCACCGGATATTTGAAGAGCAACTGCATCTCGGACAAACCTTTGGCGCGGGCGGTGACAACATATTGTTTCTTTAACTCGTCGAGCAAATTGCCGCGCAGCACGCGGATGGTTGAGCCGGCGCTTGCCATGCCAATGATAACAAGCGGCAAGATCATGTGCTTGAGCATGTCGATGGCTTTGGCAAGACTCCAGGGTTTATCCAGAAACTCTTTTGAGTAGAGACCCAGGGCTGAGAAACCCAAATATTGATTTGCCGCCCACGCCAAAATCATCGCCAACAAGAACCCCGGTGTTGCCAACCCAATGAAACCGATAAAGGTGGCTAGATAGTCCACCAATGAGTATTGATGTGTAGCAGAATAGATGCCGATGGGAATGGCAATCAGCCAGGAGAAGACGAGCGCCATCAACGAGATCGCCAACGTAATCGGCAGGCGTTCGGCGATGACTTCACTCACCGGCTTGCCCCACTGAAACGACCAGCCGAAATCGCCTCGCGTCACAATGCCTGTAATCCACTTGAAATACCGCACGTAGGTCGGTTGATCAAAACCGTACAATGTCGTCAAGCGTTGTGCTTCTTGGTCGGACAACTCAATGCCAGACGTGCGTAGCTGTGTAATATAGGTTGACACCCAGTCGCCAGGCGGGAGTTCAATCACGAAAAATGCAATGAACGAAACCAGCAGCAAAATGGGAATCAACATCAACAAGCGCCGGAGAATATAGACAAGCACGAAAGGCTACCTCCTCAAGAATGGTGATTCACCAGAATAGCGGCAGAACATGGCGAACGCACGTCATGGGGGATTGATATCCAGTTACGACCGCCATGTCCTGTCGCATCGTCTATCTTCGAGCTGACCGGAGATGGGTTGGCGAGACCGTGTACAGACGCGTCTCGCCAACCCTGACCAGCTCGCTACTGCTCAAACCAGAGCTGTTCCCCAGCAAAGTTGGACGCGATGGCATAGCCAGCATTCGCCACATTGCGCAGGTTCTTGGCCGCAATCATCGGATACTTCACCTGTTCGACAATCGTGATCATGGGCAGATTGGCACGCGACCAGGCGAAAGTCTCTTCCTTGAGCTTGTTGAACTCATCGGAGCCAGAGACGGAACTCCACCGCGCAGCGTCCAATGCATACATGTCCTTGACCCACTGGGGCGGTTCTTCACCTTCAGCGCCGCCCGTGTTGTACCAGAGTTGCCAGGCGCGACCGACGCGATCCATGGCGTTGCCGCTGTAGTCGCTATCCCAGCCCTGGTCATGTCCCCAGAAGACTGTCGCCATCAATTCATTGGCATCGCGGCGCTGCGCCCACAGGTTCGGGTCGATCTGCTTCACCTGCAGATCAATTCCGACATCCTTGAATTGCTCGGCAAGCAACTCTGCGACTGGCGAGAGGTCTGGTGCATGAGCGCCATGTTCGAGCAGGATCGAGAAGGGCTTGCCATCGACCATACGCATACCGTTGGCGTCGCGCTCGGTCAGCCCCATCTCATCGAGAAGCGCGTTAGCTTTCTCGACGTTGTATTCCGAGAATTCTTCGCCGACGCTCACCAGGGGCTTGCTGGCAAAGCCGTAGTAGACACTCTCGATGATCTCATCGCGATTGATGGCAAGACTCAAGGCTTGGCGGAAGCGCAGGTCCTGCGCCACCTTGCGCCATGTCTCGTCATTGAAGGTCTGATTCAGATAGAGGATGCTGGAATCCACGTGCATGTCGGTCAACACGGTGTTGAAACCGCCGCGCTCCTCGTTCTCCTTGTAAAGCGGCACTTTCACCAACCCTGTGCTCTCGCGCAGGAAGTCAACATCGCCATTCAGCACGCGCTGATTGACCATCTCGACGTCTTCCACCTGCACCGAAACGATGCGGTCGATGTACGGCAACTGCTTGCCTTCGGTGTCAACTTTCCAATAGTAAGGGTTGCGGTCGAAGACCTTGACGCCGGTGGTTTCGGACGGGACAGAAATCCAGGGGTTCAGCGTGGGGTACCCGATGCAACGATCCGCAGTGACGTGCCAGTTCTCACATCGTTTCTGACTCGTGAACAACGTCCACCATTCATCGGTCAAGTTGTTCTTTGCAAGTTCATCCTTCATCTCCTCAATGGGCGTGAAATCTGGATGCCATTTCTTGAGGACATGACTGGGATTGATCAGCACCGTGTACCCGTTCCAACCTTCGATGGTGATGTTGCGCAAGAAGCCACCGTAAGGTTTGGTTGCAGTGAGCTTGAAGTTGTAGTCGTCCAGAATCTCAAGCGTCATCGGATCGCCGCCTGGGTCATAGCCCGTGCGGAAACGTGCAGGCACGCCGTTCGGGAAGAGTTTCTCGTTCCCGTAGATGTTCTCCCACGTGAAACGCACATCCTCCGTTGTCACGGGCACGCCATCCGACCACTTCAACCCCTCACGCATCTTGAAGGTGAAGACCGTGTTGTCGTCGCTCACCTCAAAGCTCTCCAGCACATTGCCGCGAATGCCCTGCACGCTCAGATCAGGCGCCGACAGCAGTGGCTCGTTGAGCATGACGAAGACGTCCGGCGCCCAGTCGGCGACGCTGTGGGCAGTGTTCAGCGTGCCGCCATACTGCCCTGGCGCCCAGTTCGGCACGTTCGCTTCGCTGAGCAACACCCCAGGTCCCACGACAAAAGGCACTTTCGGCAGGCGCTCCTCTAGCGGAGGCAACGTACCAGCCGCAACAGCTTCAGCCAGCATCGGCGCTTCCTTGGCGACTGCCTCAGCAGGAGCGGCTGCGGCAGGAGCTTCAGCAGCAGGAGCTTCAGCGGCAGGGGCTTCAGCAGCTGGCGCACCGCCGCCACATGCTGCCAACAGCATCATCAGAATGACTAGCAAACTCGCAAACTTCACCTTTCTCATGAGACTCCTCTCCTTGTTGACAAACTCACGAAATGGATATGGTGGACAGGGAAATTTTCTGCGCCTCCACTCCTGATGATTGAGCACGCAGAAAAATTTTCCTGGTGGGCAACACACACCGCGCTTGGCTACGTACGAAGTTAGCGTCCAATCAACAACGTGTGGTCGCAGCGTGGACACTCTTTACCGTTGCTAGAAGCGGAAAGCCAAGCGAATCATTGTCTTTTGGTTGCGAACAAACAACTATTGCTTTCGATCTGGGAAATTGCGAGTACTGTAACACACTTTGAGTTCGGCGTCAATCCGCTTGCAAGAGGCAAATAAGTTCCGATATTTGCTTTGCGTCGCTGCAGCTTTGCGCTAAGGCTGTAGATTTTGCCAACCGTTTCTCATGCCTGCACCAGCACGGCTGTTCCGGCCGGCCCCGAGTCGCACTGACCGGGAAAGACGTAGAACGTCGGGCTTTGCACGTCCAGATAGGGCGCCAGCGTGTTCAAGACCAGCACCTCGATCTGATTCTCGCCAGCCATCAGCGCTGCAGTGACATCGAAACGATAGGGCGAGAGCACACGCACGCCCACACTACGCCCGTTGACCCACGCTTCCGCCGTGCCGCGCACGCGTCCCAGGTCGAGCCAGACCTTGCCCTCTGGCAGCACATCCAGCGCAACGTGCGTGCGATAGCGCACGCCGCCCGCGTAGCTCTCCAGTCCCTGCTCCGCCCACAAGCCGAACCGCATACGCCCTTCGCCAGTTCGATAGCTGACCGGACCGCGCAACAGACGCCCACCACTGTCGCCGCGCGCAGTCTCGACGCGCAGAACGGCGACGCGCGTCGCCGTCGGTTCTTCGCCAAGACGTACGACGCCCTGCGCGTCGATCGGCTGTTCAACACCGTCGATCCAGAGACGTGCGCGTCCAGCGACGGGGATACTCATTTCCTGCACGCCGGGCGGTATACGCCAGCGCAGCCACTCGACGCGCGTCACCCCGCCAAAGGGGTCCGTCTCCACCGCAACGACGGTGTCATCAGCCGGTTCATCTTCCAGCCACGCGGCTTGCGGCAACGGATGCGGTCGCCGCCACAGATGCGAGAACGCCGGGTCCATATCGACGAAAATGGCGTTGACAAAATCGTACATCATGTCCGCCCACTGGCGGCGGCGCAGCTGCACTGGTGTGGCTGGCGCATGATCCCGGCTCACCTGCCAGCCTGGCCCACTGCTCCAGGTGAAGCGGTGACCATCGACGCTGACCGCGATGCCATCCGCCAGCATCGCCGCCTTGCGCCCGCCATCCTGCATCTCCAGCTCAATCCGGTTGCGCCCCTGCCGGAAGTTGGACACCGGATAGGGCTGTACACGCGCCGGGCTGTGATAGGGATCAAAGCCGCCCTGCCGTCCAATTTCGACGCCGTTGACCAGCACGCGGCAAGGTGCATCGGCGCCAACCTGCAACGTGGCATATGCAGGTGTGAAGGGGATGTCAATGTCGCACGAAAAACTCAATTGTGAATGCAGCACCGGTTCGTCCGCGGTGGTCATCCATTCAGGGCGAGCATAGCGCGCTGGCGCCCGCACCAGCGCCCACGCCGCGCGCAGATTCAAGTTCTGCTCTGCGGTGAGACGAAATTCGATGCTGTTGAAACCCGCTCGAAGCCGCACAGGCGCCAGCCACAAATAGCCGGACGTCGCGCCGGTCACTGCGGCGCCGTTGATCCAAAGCTGCTTTGCCGCTGGCGCGCCAAGCGCAAAGGTCAGATCAGCCGCTTCTTCCATCCAAACACCAGTGCGGACTTGCACAGCCTGCCCCGCCAGCACGCGCCCAAATACCAGAAACTCTTCGGGGACATGCCCCTTTGGCCCTAGCGTCGGGAGATGAATCGGGTCGCGCATGACGCCGCGCGACGCCGAGTAGACGACTGGCTGCCAGCCCTCGGCAGGCAGCGCAACGCTCCCGTCACTAGATGGAGGCAACGGCGCAGGGGCAGTTTCGGCGGCCAGCGGACCTATCCACCACCCTTGCGGCCCAAACGTAGCTGTGACCACTTGTGCGTCTGACCATACACCAGAATGCCAGCCCGCCGCTACCCCGTCCTGACCGGTCGCTTCCATGCGGTGTTGGAAGCGCCAGGTCTGCACCGGCAGTGCGCCCGGATGCGCCGGTCGCGCCAGGTCGCCGTAGCGGTTGTCGATGGTCGGTTCGAGAGTGACCGTCCACTCGCCGTCCAACTCGAGCACAAGCGTCGCCGCCCTGGATATCTCCGGCTGGGCAGCGACATCGCCGGTTCGTGCAGGCCACACAAGGAGCGCAGCAGGCCCCGTGTCAAACGGAATCTCAACGACGACGCCATCGGCGCTCTCCTCGACCGGCGGCAGCGTGCGTCGCGTGCCGGTGAAAGCGTCCCAGAGTTCCGGCGCGCCGTGCACCCCGCGCATCGTCACGCGCATCCCGCGCTGATAGTCGCCTGGATCAAAGGTGTACGCCACATCCAGCCACGATCGATTCGGCGCCTGCCGCGTGGCGTAGGGCGCCGCCGCCGGTGCAAAGACAACATCCCGCCCATCGATGCGCCGGTGCAGCGTCGGCACAGGTGCATCCACAATGCGCGGCAGGTCCGCCAGCGCATCAGGCAGCGCCTCGACATCGTCCAGGTGGCGGGCGCGCCCATCGGCGAACATCTGCTGCAAGCGGCTGATGGCATCGCCATTTGCGCCGACGGCCAGTCGCGGCAGCGCGCCAACGGCGATCAGCCGGCCGCCGCCTTCCACAAACTCAGCCAGCTTGGCAGCGGTTGCAGCCTCCAGCACACTGCCGCCGAGCACGACCAGGGCGCGGTAGCGTTCGGCGCCGATGACCAGCGCGCCGTCCTCGATCGCGCCACGTTGAAGCGACGCATCGTCGAGCACATCGTAGTCGCGGCGGTCGCGGTCGAGCACGCCCGGGCGCATATTCTGCCAGAACATGCTGCCGACCAGCTTTTCGTAAGCGTCATGCGCCGCCTGTGCGTCGGCCAGTACAATGCCTTTGGGATCAGCGAGCAGCCCTGCCTGCACCGTCGTGGTGGGGAAGAGCACGCCAATGTCGCAGACGTGATGGCCCTGGCTCAACACATAGCAAAGCCGGCTGACAGCGTTGGCGAAGTGCGCGTAGTGGCGCCAGTACGGTTGCCGCCAACAGGTTGAGGGCGGCGCCCATTCCCACCAGCCGCCGCGCGTGCTGTAGTAGACAGCGTGCGGATCATAGAGCGTGGCGCCAGCGCGCAGCCACGGCAGCAGCCAGTCGAAGGTCTCCTCCAGCGTGCCGCCCCACCCGCTGCTGTGGAAGGACTCGATCCAGACGCGCGGGCGTTCGTAGAGATGGGCGAGCGAGCTGTGAATCTTCGCCTCGCCATGATGGTCGCTGCCGGGCGCAGTAAACCAGCGGTGGGTGCGCAAATAGTCGGCATAGTAACCCACCGTAGCAATCGGATGCCCTGCGCGCGCCGGCCCTTGCTGATCGAACCCGCACAACAGATGATGGCGTTCATGCCAGTTGAAGAGCGGTTTAAAGAACGCCTCCTCCGCCAGTGTGGCGCGCACCTGGTGAAAGTCGCAGCGCAGCCGATCTGCTTCATCGCCGCGACCATCCCACAGCTCCACCAGGCGCGGGATCAGGTCATACCCCTTCTGTGCACGAAACGCGTCGGCAAAGCCTTCGCCCCATGAAGCCAACGACGGCAGTTCATCCTGAAACGAGCCGACGATCACGTCGCCAAAGAGATGAGCTGCACGCCGCTCGAATTCCCCGTGCACCATGTCGAGCAGACGCGCGCAGCCCTCAACGCTGAAATAGTCGAAGCCGCGGCGCACGGCATAGACAAGCCGCACGCGCTGGCGCTGACCGCCTGCCACCGTCACCCGCCCATTGTCAATCGCCAACGGCTGCAGCGCGCCGACCGGCTCACCATCGTCGTCCAGCCGCGTGACCGCAGCAGCAAGCGGCGTCCCTTCCGCCGGGCAGATCAGTTCAGCCGGTTCGTTGCCTTCATAGACAACGCTGTCAAGCCACTGCCCGGCAAAGCGGCTGTTTTCACGCACCACCTGACCCTGAAAGTTGGCGCCCGAAAAGCCGATCTGGTCATAGAACCAGATCGAGACGCCCAGCTCGCGCGCATCCTCACACATGCCCAGGAACAACTCCCACCATGCCTCGGACAAAAAGGGCGGATCGTCCGGGTCGGAGCCATAGAGTGGGCTGGTCGGCGCCAGGTTGAGCACGATCAAATTGTAGACGCCGCCTTCGGCAAAGCGTTCGAGCTGCCAGCGCAGTCGTGAGCGCTCAATCCTCTCGCCGCTCCACCACCAGATCGGGACCGGCGAAAATGCCTTCGGCGGGGACGCAAAGTTGTCAAACAGGGTATCAGCGGGCATGTCAAGCATCTTTCAGTGGATAAGAGTAGATAAGTAGTCACCGCCTCCGGCGTGACTGCGTGTCCCGCCAAAGGCGTCCGGCTGGAAGCCGAACCTACGGTTACCGAAGTCTATTTGTGACAACTTCAATGTCACGCCGGAGGCGATGACCTACGCAGCAAACCTCGCCCCGGCTTTGGATCAGTCCAGATGAAAGACTTCCTCCAACTCCACCAGCATCTGATCCGGGCGTGCGTTGTCGGGCGACTCGAAGTAGGGCGCCATGAACTCTTGCCAGCGCGTGTTGACCTCAGTCTCCGCCATCTTTGCTGCCGCAGTCGCCAGATCGTGCGGCGTCTCGAAGTAGCCGAAGAGCAAGCCGTCCTCGCGCATAAAAAGGGAATAGTTATGCCAGCCCGTCGCCCGCAGCGCCTCGAGCATTTCGGGCCAGACGTGGCGATGATGTTCTTTGTATTCCTCGATCTTGTCTTGTTTCACTTTGAGCACAAAGCCAACCCGTTTCATGGGGATTCCTTTCTGTCGAAGACTTACCCGACCACGGCCAGTTCCAACCCGAGCAGCCGCGCCAGCTTGCGAATCTTGCCAATCTGATGCCCCACGCCCAATGCCACGTGGTGCGTTGGCCCATGTTCGCACCAGCGATCCATGAAAGTCGCCGGATCGAGACCGAAGCGCAGCCGCGAGTTGGTGTTCCCGATCTCCAGCCGGCTGCCGGGGATCGACTCACCCTCCGCCGCCAGCAGCTTCAGCCGGCCGTCGGCGGTCTGCGTCATGCCCAGGATCGTGATCGGCCCCATCTGCACGTTGAACTCGACCGACAGGCCATAGCCGCGCTTGCCATGGAACAGCCCCAACCCACGCAACACCGGTCGCCCCGCGCTGATCTTGACATGGCCCGGTCCGTCGTGCCCCATCAAAATGAAATCCTCGTCAAAGTCCATCGCATAGAACTCGGTGTAGGAGCCGCCCGCGCCCAGCCGGTCCATGATCAGCATCGCCATGCACGTCTTGAGGTCGCCCTCACCCGACGCCGGGACGCCGCGCGCAGTCAGCAGCGAGTTGCCGACGATCAGCGACGCGCCCAACTCCTCGTTCTCGTTGCCGTTGAGACCGCGATAATAGTAGGTCAGCCCGTTCAGGTTGAAGTCACGCACCAATTTATCCAGCCCGACCGCTACCGTCGCCGACCAACGCATCGCCTCGTCGGTCACCGGCTGCGAAATCTTATCCTTGCCCGGCGCAGCGATGTCGAAGACGCTGTGAATCTCGGCGATCTTGGCGGCGATCTCCTCCTCGGTAGCCGCGCGCACGCGCACGTGCAAGTCGTCCATCTCCAGCACCTCGATGTGCGCGCCTAGCTGGGCGTGGTGCATGGTAAAGTCGGAATACATGTCGAGCATCCCCGGATAGGTGTGCCCCAGGAAGCCGACGCGGGCGTAGTTCAGCTCACGCATCACACCCGCCGCCTTGACCCACTCCTCAATCTCGCGCCAGCCGCGCACATAATACTGGGCAGCGTTGCCTTCCGCCGGGAAGAGCAGCCCGGACACCACGTTGAACTGGATGCGGGCGCGTGCAAATGCATTGGAAATCTCCGGCACACAGCAAGCGCAACAGTTCGCCAGCCACGCCGCCGTGTCGGTATTGGGATAATCCATCGACGCAACCGGCTGCAAGTTGAGCACCAGCACCGGCGCGCGCCGCCGCTGCACCGCTGGCAGCACCTGCGACGAGGTCGAGTAGGTGCCCACGTAACAGACGATCAGATCGACATTCTGCGCGGCAAAGAGATCGCCGGCCGCCTGCGCCGCCGGCGCCGTGTCCACCAGCCCCGCCGACGCCACCTCCGCTCCCATCGCGCGGATGCGTCGCTCCACTTCCTGCTGATAGCCCACCAGCAGATCGCGCAATCCTTCGAACTGGGGCCAATACGCCGCCAGCCCGATGCCAAAGACGCCCACACGCGCCCGCGCCTTCGTAGCTTCCGCTTGACTCATAGCATCTCTCCAATCACTGTAGCATAGACGCTGCAGCGTGTCATTGGCACGGAACACGCCGCCTTGCCGCATTTTTTCGTTTTCTATTGATTTTTTTTGGAAATTTTTGATATACTAACAGAGGTTTTTACTGCTGTCAATCCCTATCGCAATACGAAATATTTCATGATTCCATTTGAGCGCAGGCAACAGATTTTGCGTATCCTCCAACAGCAACCGGGTGTGCGCGTTTCCGAACTGGCGCGCCGGTTGGATGTCACCGAGGCGACGGTGCGCAGCGATTTACGCGCACTTGAGCAGGAGCAGCGCGTCAAGCGCGTGCATGGCGGCGCCGTGGTGATCAACGGCGCCACCATGCTGACAGATGCCCAGGAAGTCGCCGCCGATTGGATTGTCCGCGAGGCGGCGCGCATGATTGAGGAGGGCGATTCCATCCTGCTCGATGCCGGCGCACTGACGCTGCGGCTGGCGCGCCGGCTGCACAATCGGCGCCTGACCGTAGCGACCTACAGCCTGGACGTGGCGCAGGTGCTGGCGGCACAGGGCGGGCATACCGTGCTGCTGCTGGGCGGCGTGCTGCGCGCAGATGGTCGCGCCACACTGGCTGGCACACAGCCACCTGCCGATTTTCACGTGCGGCATGCCTTTGTCACCGGCGCCGGATGGACAGCGGAAGATGGTTTAATGGATGAGAGTGACGAAGCTCGGTGGAAGGAAATCTTGCTGCCGCTTGTCGAACAGGTGGTGGTGCTGCTCGAATCGACGCAGGTGGGTCAACATTCCGCCGCCGTCAGCGTTCCGCCCGCACGCATTCATCGCATCCTCACCGATGCCAACGTTGCGCCGGAGCAACTGGGGCAGTTGCAGCGGTCGCCGACGCAGGTAAGCATCTGCAGCGCCAGCGGCGTGACCGATCTGGCGACTGCCTCGGCTACAAGCCGCTATACGATTGGGTTTGCTAATCTGAGCGAAGACATTCCCTTTGCCGTCGACGTGCGCCGCAGCCTGGAGCAAGCCGTTGCGCGCCACCCTGAGCTGGCGTTGATCGTGGCAGACAACCAACTGAGCCAGACACAGGCGCTGGAAAATGCCGAACACTTTATAGCCGCCGGCGTCGACCTGTTCATCGAATACCAGATCGATGCGCTGATCGGCACGGCGATTATGAATCGCTGCCAGCGCGCTGGCGTTCCTGTCATCGCGGTGGACATTCCGATGGTCGGCGCCACCTATTTCGGCGTGGACAATTTCTACTCAGGACATCTGGCAGGGAGTGCGCTTGGACAATGGATTCAGCGACATTGGGGTGGCGCGCTCGATCGATTGTTGATTTTGGAAGAGCCACGCGCTGGCGCGTTGCCGCAAGCGCGTATCGAGGGTCAACTCCGCGGGCTGGAAGAAGTGATCGGCGCAGTGCCGCCTGCACGCCAGGTGCGCCTGAACAGCGGCAACACTTACGCGGCCAGCGCGGCCGCCACAGCCGAGGCGCTGGACAGCCTGCCCGCCGATCGCCGTATCGCCGTAATCTGCTTCAACGATGATGCGGCGTTAGGCGCGCTTCATGCCGCGCAGCAACTCGACCGTGAACAGCATGTCGCCATCGTCGGGCAGGGCGCCGACCGGTTGATCCGCGAGGAACTGCGCCACCCAGGCACGCGCATCGTCGGTTCGACCGCGTTCATGCCCGAACGCTACGGCGAGAAACTGGTCGATCTGGCGCTGCGCATCTTGCGCGGCGAACCGGCGCCGCCCGCCGTCTATATCGACCATGTATTCATCGATCCGAACAACGTTGACGCCTATGTAGCTGCGCGTCAAGAGTAGAGCAACCCTTCACCCCTATCGTTCATGTCTTCTTCATGTCTTCACGGTCATGGCCAAGGTTGCTATGGCAAGTTGATTGATCTCGACGTCACTGAGCGCGCGCGCGTAGACCGCCAAGCCGCCGAGCAAACCGCGATACCAGTTGCCCATCTCACCACTGCGATGCACGGCGCCCACAGTGAAATCCGCTTTCGCGGCAAAGAGCTGACCAGGATAGGGGAAGGGATTGAAGCCGGGATTTTCGTCACAACGACCATTGAAGTAAGAACGCGCAAAGGCGCCATCAAAACTGAAGCCCACCATGCACCACTCCAGAAAGGGCACGGGTGTACGCCCGGCGCTGACATCCTCGCAATAGCGTCTGCCGGCTGTGGGTCCTCCCGTGTGTGAAACATGACCGCTAACATTGTCGGGCGCGCCACCGGTGATGGTGATGTTCAGGAAGAGACAATACTGGCGCTGATTTTCGGTCTCATTCCAGATGCCAGCAATTGCCTCTGGTGACAACGGGCCATCAGACGCGTCATTTTTCTGCCGATAGCGATTGATCCAGGCCAGCACAGTCACGGCGGAGTCATCGCCTGTGCGGTGTAAAGCAGGGCACGCACGATGCGGAATTTCCAGCCAGGTGCGTCGCGACAACCAGATCGATTGCGGCCCGAAGACGCCATCGCCGCTACGAAAGATTGGGCCGTTGCGTTCGCGCAGCCGATAGCGCACAGCACCTTTCGCTACCAGGTCTTCACCGGGCGCGCCCTGGAAATCCCAAAACGCAATCAAGTCGGGCAGGTCGAGCGGGGAAAGGGTTGACATGAGCGGCCTCCTGCAACGCTAGACAAGCATAGAAGTTACACCGTAGATGCATTGATCTTGTGCAACGCTTCATGTCATCGCCGTCAACACTTTCTCCAATCCTTCGAGTATCAACTCAAGTTCTTGATTGCTCAGTAAAGGATTGACATCCAGATGGATCGCGCGCGCCAAGAGATCAAGTGTGCGCGGGCAGGCGGCTGGTGAGTAGTCTACATCGGAATGCGCGTTGCGCCACGGTGACGCGGCAGGATGCCAGGTGCGCCGGTGAGTGATCGGCGTCCAGTGGACGTAGACGTGGTAATCGGTGACATCAGGCTCATAGAGTCGCGCAGCGTCGATGTTCTCTGCCTGCAGCGCCGCCGCCACACGCCCGGCAACCTCCGCCGATTCCACATAGAAGATGAGCGCGATGGCCGTGTCGCCCGCTGCATCGTGCAAAGTGCGGAAGGTCAAGCCACGGCGCGCTGCAATCTCAGCCATCCCTCCCCGGAGCATCTGCTTCTGCTGACGCATGCGGGCGAGCAGCAGGTCGCGTTTGCGCAGTTGCACCTGCGCGACCGCCGCCAGCAATTCAGGCATGCGAAAATTGACGCCCCAAAGCATCTCCTCGGGCGCAAAGTGATTGCGCCGCCCGCCGATCACGTCATGGTACATGACAGCGCGCTTCCAGATGGTTTCGTCATGCGTGATGACCATGCCACCTTCGCCCGAAGTGATAATCTTGTTGTATTGCAGGCTAAAACAGCCGACGTCGCCCCAGGCGCCCAGGGCGCGCCCGTGGTAGGCGCCGCCGTTCGCCTGCGCCGCGTCCTCGATCACCCTGAGGCGATAGCGTTGCGCCAGCGCCAGGAGCGTTTCCATGTCGGCCGGTGCGCCGCGCATGTGCACCGGCATGATCGCCTTCGTACGCGGAGAAATGCGCTTCTCCACATCAGCCGGATCGAGGGTGAGCGATGCATCCACTTCGGCGACCACCGGGACAGCGCCGACCGCCAGCACTGCCGACGCCGATGCGATCCAGGTGTAAGCCGGCACGATCACTTCGTCACCCGGCCCAACGCCGATCCCTTGCAGACCACAGATTAATGCTGCTGTGCCAGAAGTGACGCCCAGTGCATAGGGAACGCCGGCGCGGGCGGCAAAGTCGCGTTCCAGTTGCGATACTTTGGATTCGCCGGGATTGGGTCCGTAATAGCGGAAAAGTCGCTTCGCCCGCAACGTTTCGAGCACGGCGGCTTCCTCTTCCGCATCGATGCTGTTGCCGCCTGGGTACATGGGTGGCGGCGGTTGGGGACAGGCGGGGCGGCCGCCGTGGATGGCAAGCGTTGCACTCATGCAGTTTGCTCCTCTATGTATCAGGTCCATTGAAAGGCGATGGTCAAATAGCGTTCGCGTCGGTAACGCAAATCATCGTAACTTGCCGCTGCATCAGCAGGTGGGCGCACTTCCGAGATCAGCGGACGCACTGCCAAGCGTCCACGCGCCATGAGATCAAAGACGGCGGCAACATCGCGCGGTTGGCGGTCGCGCGGCAGCAGAAAAGTCATCTCCCGGTCGAAGGCTGCCAGGTAAGGGAAGACGTAGTCGTAGTCTGTACTGCCCTGAATGACGAAGCGAGCCCCGCGCGGTTGTGGCGTATTGTCCCATGCCAACATCCTGCCTACGGGGATCAGTGCGCCGGCCAGGTTGGTTAGACCGGTGGCGTCCACCAGGACATCGGCGCCATCCGGCAGAAACCTGGCAAACGCATCTGCCAGCGAGTCTTCCGCAACGAAGCCGCGTAATCCTACCCGCGCCGCCAGCTCCACGCGCGCCGGCAGCCGGTCAGCGACAATGACCTCGGCGCCGGTTGCAGCATGACAGAGCGCCGAAAGCAAGCCGATTGGCCCCAACCCTACGACTGCAACCTTCTCATGCGGTTGCGTTTGCGCCAGACGAACGCCGTGATAAGCAATCGCCGCCAACCGACCAATCGCTGCGTCGAGCATGGGGACGGCATCAGGAATGGGCGTCAGATCGTGTTCAGAAACGAGGGCATGGCTCACGTGTCCACCCCAGGTCAGGTTGACGCTGGCGCGGCTAGTTCCCGTGCACCAGACGCGCGCGCCGACTTCTGTGTGACAACCCTCGCCGACCGCTGCCACGCGTCCGGCCAGCGAATAGCCAGGAATGTAGGGATACGGGCTGGCTTCGGCAACCGTGCCCGCAAGACAGCGCAGCTCGGTGCCTGGACTGATGCAGGTATACTCGGCTTGCACCAACACCTCGCCGATACCAGGTGTGGGCAGCGTCACCGTATCGACCACAACCTGCGAATTGGCGATAAACAAAATTGCCTTAGCTTGGATCATATCTCACCTTTGAGTGGCGATGTCGTTCTCCTGGATGATTACAGCGCCGGGCGGCACATCGCTGCGCACGGCAAGCTCAAACTCGCGGTTGCTCCAAAGCTGGTTATGGCGTATCACAATCTCCTGGCTGTCGGGATTTTCGATCCACACGCCGCCGCCCAGGCCGCGCCGACCATTGTCGAAGAAACAATTGCGGGCAACCACGACGCCACGAATCGGCTGATGCTCGACATCGCCGTACCAGCCAACCACAAATCCAGAATAACCATTACTGAAAACGATATTGTCATGGATGTGAACATCTTCCAGCAGTCCGCCCGCCTCAGAGGCTACTGTGATGCCGTCCCCTGCGTTATGGTGGACAAGATTCTGATCGATCTCGATGGCACGGGTAAGCGTGTTCCAGGCGTCGACGTAGATGCCTGGCCGGTTGATGTATGCGACGTGATTGTGATGGACGCGCCCGCGCGACGAACCGTGCTTGATGTCGATCCCTTCGCCACCCTGGCGGCCTGGCCCGCTGTGGTGCACGTGGTTGTAACCAACCTCAAAATCATCGACGCCGGCGAGGGTAATGCACTCCTGACTACCGTCATTGCAGGCCAGATCCACTTCGTTGTCGACAAGCGTGATGCGATGCGAACGCCACACACCGATGCCAGATGACATCGTGTTACGGGTGACGTTGCCCACCACAGCGATGTCGTTGCAATCTTTGACGAGGATGCCAGCATTGTCGCAATGTGGGCCTGCGTTGATCACCTCCAGCCCCTGCACTTCGATGTGAGCAACGCCTTCCAGGTGAAACAGTCCGCCTAATGAGCGTGGGTGCCCGATATGCGCGCCGGGCCAATCATGGCCAGGCAGCGGTGAGCGTGGCGTGACTGGCGTGTACGCCGGCAACTCGATCCCGGCGCCATCGATGCTCACCCGCTCGCCGGGGAAGGCGATATAACGGATCGGCTGCCCTGCACTGCCACTGTGACGCGGCATGACGCGTTCCCGATAGACGCCTCCCCGAATCAGCACCGTCTGCCCTGCACGCAATGTATCCGCCGCGCGTTGAATCGTCCGCCAGGGGTCATCCCAAGAACCATGACCGGCGTCATTGCCTTCGGGTGCAACAAAGAACACCTGATGTGGTGTATGATGCATCTGCGCGGTTGCCATTGCCACCCCTCATTCATCCTCTTCTCGCCCACAACTTGTACGTTTGCGCCCCTCGCTGCGCTCAACTCGCCTTTCCTTACCCTTTTACTGCGCCCAACTTAATGCCGGTCACGAAGTAGCGTTGCAGGAAAGGATAGATCAGCATAATCGGCACAGTGGCGACAAAGATCATGGCGGCGCGCAGCGCTCGCTGCGAGAGTGCATCCACTTTAGTTACGTCCATTTGAATGGTCGTACTGTTGAGGTCGATCACTACCGTGCGCAGATAGGTCTGAAGTGGATAGTTGGCATTGTCTGTCATGAAAATCATACCGTCGAACCAGGCGTTCCAATGCCAGACAGCGGCGAAGAGCGCCAGCGTGGCAATCGCTGGCACCGAGAGCGGCACGTAAATGCGCCAAAGCGTCTGCCAGTGCGACGCGCCGTCGAGCAGCGCCGCCTCTTCCAGTTCGCGCGGCACTTCCCGGAAGAAGTTCATCAGCAAAATCACACTCCACGCCGAGACGCCAGGCACGATCAGCGCCCAGATGGTGTTTAGCAACCCCAGACTACGGATCACCATAAAGTAGGGGATCAGTCCGCCCTCGAACAGCAGCGTAAAGACAAGCAGCCACATGAAGATATTGCGTCCCTTGAACTCGCGGGCGCTTTTTGAGAGCGGATAGGCGGTGATGATGGTGAGAAACAGGCTGATCGCTGTTCCCAATACGGTGCGTTCCACCGAGATCAGAAATGCGCGATAGATTGCGGGCGACTTGACGATGGAGAGATAGTTCTCGAAGGTGAAATTCACGGGCCAGAAGGTCACATATCCCCCCATGGCGGCTGCGCTGTTGCTCAGCGAGATCGCCAACAAGTTGATCAGCGGCGCCAGAGCCAGCAATCCCAACCCCAAGATGAAAACATGATTGAACACGTCAAACAACGTGTTGCGCCAGTCCTTTTCACGCACCATCAGCAGCCTCCTTGATAGCGCCCAGCTCTTGCAGCAAAGGGCAAGTTACACAGGGTGCTACGCCGCAGCCAGTGCGCCATAGCGCCGCGCGCCCACCCGTCGGAAAACGCAAGCTCAGAAGATTCGATACCCTGCATAGCGATCCGCCAGACGATACGAGATGACAATCAACACGAAGCCGATCGCCGACTTGAACAGGCCGGCCGCTGCCGCTACGCCGAACTGCGCCTGCACCAGCCCCATACGGTAAACGTAGGTGTCGATAATGTCACCAGTTTCATAGACCGTTGGGTTATAGAGGTTGAAGACCTGTTCGAAGCCCGCCTGCAAGACATCGCCCAGATTCAGACATGCCAGCAAAATGATCGTCGTCATGATGCCGGGGATTGCCACGTAGCGGATGCGCTGGAAACGGTCGGCGCCGTCAATTGCGGCGGCTTCGTAGAGATCGGGGTCAATCGCAAGAAGCGCGGCCAGATAAATGATCATGCTCCAGCCAGCCTCCTTCCACAGGTTGGTGACCACCAAGACCGGGCGGAACCAAAAGTTGCTGCCAAGAAAGATGATCGGCTCCATGCCCAGCGCTTGCTGCACTTTACCCGCCAGCCCCATCGGCGACAGAATATCCATCAGAATGCCTGCCAACACGACCCAGGACAGAAAGTGTGGCATATAGAGCAAATTCTGCATCGTGCGCTTGAAGGGCACATGACGAATCTCGTTGAAGAGCAGCGCCAGTGCAATGGCGACGATTTGCCCGGTGACCAGCTTGCTGACCGCGATAATGAGCGTGTTGCCGATCACGCGCGGAAACGCTGGCGAGGCAAAGAGGCGTTCGAAGTTCGCCAATCCTACCCAGGGCGAGCGCACAAAGCCCAACCCTGGGTTGTAATTCTGAAATGCCATCACCACGCCATACATTGGATAATAGGCAAAGATTGCCAGCAGGATCAGCGTTGGCGCCAGCATGGCATAGAGAGACCAGTTGCGCAAGATGTAGGCGCGCGTCTTCGGATCGGCAAGGGCGGGGACGCGCAACCACGCGCCCCACCTTTGCTCACCGTCCTTGCGTCCTATTTGACTTTCTGCCACCACTCATTGACCTCCGCCGTGATCTGCTCACCGCCATTTGCCTTCCAGTTGGCGACGTAGGCATCAAACGCCTCCATCGACTTCTGCCCGGTGATGATCGACAGGCAGACCTCGCTCTCCTGGTCAATCAAATCTGACCACACAGACAGCATCGTCGGCGTCGGTAGACCCGTAAACTTGTCGCTGACGCCTTGTGTCGAGTTTTTCTGCAATATGAAAGCCTTGGCGCGATTGCGCAACTCCAACACCGGGTCGCCAAACATAGCCGCCTGAAACGCGTCACGCTCTGCGGGCGCCAGCCTGCCCCATGCTTCTAGATTGTGATTCAGCTCCTCAGCCTCAAAGTGTGGGTCGATCACGCCGCCGGTGCGCGTCCCGATCGGCCCCACTGTCCAGAAGCTGTAGTAGGGATCGAGATCCTCATACTCGCCTTGTTCGTTGATGGCGTAGTCAATGCCCTCCCAACCGTGCATGCGTGTGCCGACTGCTTCTTCAAGTTCGATGCGCCAGTTGGTCATCTCGATCCACTCTTTGGCGTACTGGAAGTTCTTGGGGCAGCAGAAACGTCCATTGTTCCATGGGTCATCAGTATGCTTGAAACGTCCTTTCGGTCCCGCCGGCACATCCAGGAAGAGCCACTCGGCGCCGGTGTTTTGGATCGAATCGCGGTTGGCGCCCCACACAGGGTTGAATTGTAGACCACAGCGCCCCGAAGCCAGGTCAGGCGTCAACTCATCCGGTCCAATCGCGTAGAAGTCCTTACGAAAGACGCCGTCGGCGTACCACTGGCGTAGAATGGCAAGAACTTCTTTCACCTCCGGGCGCACACCATCGTAGCGTAGGTTGCCATTCGCGTCTTCACTCCAGCCAAAGGATGTCCAGTTCGGCACGATGCCGTAGCCTGTCCACAGCGGATCCAAGCTACCGTACCAGGATTTGCGGAAGTCTTTGTTGGCAAGCAAGCCGTAGGTGTCTGGTCCGCCGAGCTTTGCCTGGGCAAACGCCACCGCAACATCATGTACATCCTGCCAGGTCTCCGGCGGGTTGAGGCCAAGCCGGTCGAGCCAATCCTTGCGCACCCAGAGGATAGCGTCATCGTGCCCGGCGGACTGCGCATGTGGGATAGCGTAACGCTTGCCGTTGATTGTACAGCCGCGCCAGGCTGAGGCGCCGCCGCGCGCCACAGCATCTTTCCATTTCGGGCTGGCGTATTGATCCCAGATGGGGCCAAGTTCCAGCAGCATATCGGCCTCGACCATCTGCGCAAAGATGTTGGCAGGCACATCCTGCATGATATCCGCCAGATCATTCGAAGCCATCGCCAGGTTGTACTTTTGCGCCTGCTCGTCCCCTTCCACCCATGTCATCTTGTTGACAAACTGAATGCCAAAGAGCGTAGCAATCATGCGCGTCCAAACGTTGTTATCCAGGTCATCACCGGGCGGAAAGACTACCTCTGAGTCGGTGGGGCGCGCTGTGGTGATCGTGATGCGCTGCGCCAACGGATAGCCTTCCGGCACATCAGGCAGCAACGTCCTCCAGCCCTTTGGGTGATTGGGGCTGCCCGGCAGCGGCACACCAGCCGCTTTGAGCAACTCCTCGGCGTTGCGCGTGGCAGGCAGCGCCACAGCCGGCGCGCTGCTTCCGGCCGGTTCAGCAGGACCAGCTGGCGGCAGACACGCCGCCAACAATGCAGCGCCGCCCGCTACACCGGTTAGCCGCAGAAAATCGCGTCGACGAAGTTTGTGGGTTAGCATGATTCTTCCTCCTGCTTATGTGAAAGTCTGATGTTGCGCCCCATCTCTACTGACTCATCCGCCAGCGTCCAGATCAATGGCTGTGTCCCCATTCAGGGCAGCCCCCACACTTCAACGTTGTCAATATAGCCAAAGTCGTTGGCGTCACTGTTCTGCAAATTGAACGCCAGCTTGAAATTCGCCTGGTTTGCGGCAGTAGCAGGCAAAGCAAAATCTAACAGGTGAAGTTGACCGTCCTCTTCGGGCGCGCCGTTGGAGATCGCCTTCAACGCCACCCACTTGCTGCCATTCCACCAAAAGAGCTTGAAAGCCTCGCTGGCCTCAAAAGCTTCTGCGCCCATCGCTACACGCACCACGATATTGGCATGCCCCACGGTAGAGATCGTGCGCTGCATCCAGGCGCCGTTGCCCGCCATGCGCACGCTATAAGCGCCGAACTTGGGCGCGCCGTTGTACCATGTCACTGCGCCGGAAGGCGACCAGCCGCTGAACGCACTCTCAAAGTCATCCAAGAAGAAACGTTGCCAGGCGGCGCTTGGGGTGTTGGTTGCCGTCGCCGTCGGTGGCGCTGGGGTGTTGGTTGGCGTCGGCGGGACTGGGGTGTTGGTTGGCGTCGGCGGGACTGGGGTGTTGGTTGGCGTCATCGGGAGCGCAGTAGGGGTAGGTGTAGGCGGAAAGGGGGACGGTGTGGCCGTTGGCAAAGACGTAGCGGTAGGCGCCGGTAATGTCGCCGTCGGGGTGGCAGTCGGCGCACCGCCGCTCTGAAACTCATACGCCCCAAGATCCCAGAAGCCGTTGACCGGTCGCGGGTTGCCGTCGAAGTCGTCGCCGGGCGCATTGTCCATGACGCCCGTATCGATGGCGGGAGAAGCTGCGGTCAGATGATAGTCGCCGCTGCCCACAAACTGTGGGTTGCCCGTCGTTACGTTGACGCCCCGCATCTCGGTCGTTGTGCCCCAGTCGCAATCGGGGTAACCAGCCGGCCCCTGTAGCAGGTTGTTGGTGATGGTAAAGAAGCCGGCTACCTCAGAATTTCCATTGTGCGAGATCGTGCAGCCAGCATAGTTGCCCGCCCCATAGGGAGAGCCAGGCTTGTGACCGTTATCGTAGATAATGTTGTTGGCGATGTAGATATTGCCAAAGTTTGGGTGCACCGGCACGCCCGCATCGCGCATGTAGATGATCCCAACCTGGCCGTTGCCGACAATTGTATTGTTGATAATCTTGATGCCATTGATGTTGCCAGGCGTCGGCGCCGGGCTGCCGCACTGGCTGAATACATCCCCCCAGATGCCGATGACAAAGCCATGACGCGTGTTGCCGTAGATCAGATTGTTGGTAAAGATCACATTTTCCAACAAGCCACCACATTCAGAGCCGATCGCCACGCCGCCTTTGCCAACGGTGTAGATGCGATTGCGTTCGACCAGGATGTTGTAAGTGTGCTTGTCCCAGGCGTCAATATAAATGCCAAATTTCGAGTTGTTGTAGACCGTGTTGCCGCGCACAAGGATGTCATGTGCGCCCTGTTTAATGTCGATCGCCTCGCCGCCATTGGCGTCATTGCCGTTGTCGTGCACAACATTGTTGGTCACCTGCACGAAACTGCTCTCCCGCAGAATCGAGATATTCTCCTGTTCACCGCCGTTATTCGCCCGCTCCACGTCGTTGCCGTCCACGATGACCGACTCGCTATAGCCAACGACGATGCCAGAGCGATAGGTGTTGTAGGTCTTGTTGTTGCGAATCTCAACGTTGGCGCAGTAATAACAGGAAATCCCAAATCCTGCGTTGCTCCCGCTATTCTGCACGCGCAAGCCGATGACCTTGATATATTGCGTACGGTTCGCGGTGCTTACGCCGCGGATGGCAAACAGACCGTTCCAATAGTCGCTGCTGCTCTTGCCGGCGCCGTCGATGATGGGCGTTTCGCCGGGATAATTCTGAAAGGTGATGTAATTGTCGGCAGTCCCAGAGCGCGTCAAGAGCACGACTTCATTGTAGCTACCCCCGCGCACAAAGACCGTATCGCCAGGATTGACGCTGTTCGCCGCCTTTTGGATCGTGCGCCAGGGTTGCGCTTCGGTGCCAGGATTGGCGTCATTGCCGGTTGGGGCAACGTAATAGATGGCGCCTGCCGCCAGACCAGGCCGCGTTAACACAAAGGATGCAATCAACACAAATAACAAGAGCAGACACATGCCTGCCCCGGTGCGCACCAACCGCGATGACATGAACACAGCTCCTTTCGGATAAAATTGCAAGACTTGTTGATGACGTGAATGGTTAATAGCGTGAATGTAGGTCGCCGGTCATGCGACGCGATGACCAACATGCGCGCAGTGTAGGCTGAAACGACGCGCGACGCTATCAACATTGTGCTCAGAGTTAGCAATTTTGTGATGAGGTGTAGCGGGGATGCCTGACTGGCATAGGTCCTGCTGAAGACCGGCGCACTCCGATCAGGGGCGGGGAGGGTGTTTCTGATACATGCGCGGAGAGACGCCCACCTCCTGCCGAAATACCTGGCAGAAGTAACTTACATTTTGGAAGCCCACCGAGTAGGCCACTTCGGTCACACTGCTACGTCCTTCGCTAAGGAGTATGCGCGCCTGATAGATGCGATAACGGTTAAGATATTCCTGAAACGAAACTCCCGCCTCTTTGCGAAAACTGCGTGAGAAGTAACCAGGGCTGACGCCCACATAGCGCGCCACCTCTTCACGCGTCAACGGCGCATCGAAGTGTTCCTGAATATAGGCGATAGCGCGACGCATGAGCGCGTGCATGTCGCCTGGCAATGCGTCAGCGCGCGACGCCAGCGCCTTGCGCAATTGCGCCATCACCTCGTCGGTGCGCAGCAGCCCCTTACTGAGCACTGCTTCCACTCGCCCGCGCAGGCGCGCCATATCCGCCTCGCCTAACGTCTGGCCTGTGAGGATGATCACCGGAATGGCGCGCGTCGCCTCCGATGCCTGCATCTGCTCCAGGACGCCAAAACCATCCAGACCCGGCATACGCAGATCCAGCATAACCAGATCGGGAGGCTGTTGACGCATCCTCTCCAGCGCCTGGACGCCGCTCTCCGCCGTAGTCACCAGGGCGCCGGGAATCTGTTGACGGATGGCGTCGGCATGCATCGCCAGCAAGCGTGGTTCGTCATCCACCAGCAAAATTGAGGCGGGAGGAGAGAGTGCACCTACAGTAGCCAGGGACGGTGGCGTTGGCGACACTTCGGCGCCCAGAATCGGCATGGTAAAGAAGAAACTGGCGCCATGCTGCCCGTCGGAGTGCACGCCGATTTCACCGCCATGCATTTCCACCAGACGCTTGCTGATCGCCAAACCCAATCCCAGGCTGGTGGCATGGGAGGACTGCGTGCGGCTGGATTGATAAAACTCGCTGAAGATCAACTTCTGTTCCTCTGGCGGCACGCCTATTCCGGTGTCGTGAACCTCCACCTTCACAACCTGGTCATGCACGCTGAGCGTCACCCTGACGCTGCCAGCCGGCGTGTATTTGACGGCATTGGTGATCAGGTTCAGCGCGATCTGACGCAGGCGCGCCGAATCCGCCCAGACTGTCGGCAGCGCAGGCGGAATGTCCACACGCCAGGCCAACCCTTTTTCGTGCGCCAACTGAGCGCCGATCGCAAAGACGCTGCTCAGCGTTGCCGCCAGGTCAAGCGCCTCGCGTGTCACTTTGAGTTGACCGACCTCATCACGGCTCAAATCAAGGATATCGCGAACTAGGGCGTCCAGATGACGGGCGCTACCTGCGATACGTTGCAGCGCAGCCTGTTCAGGGAGCACCTGCAGCAGGCGTTCGCTGTCCCCTACGATGACGCGCAGTGGCGTCTGCAGTTCGTGGCTGACCATCGACAGAAAACGGCTCTTCAACCGCCCCGCTTCCTCCGCTGCCTGCAAGCCGTCCAGCGCAGTCTGATAAAGTCGCACCATGCGGAGCGCTACCTTGATCTGCTGCGTAATCGCACCTGCTGACTCGAGTTGAGCAGCGTCAAAAACGGTGTAGCCGGTGATTTCGCTCTCGTCGCCCAAGGGCAACAGCGCCAGGGCAAAAGGGTCAGCATCGGCGTAGACGCCGCGGGGCGGGAATTCTTCCGGCGCCTGGCGTCCGTAAAACTGCTGTTTGCCAACCACGATCTGGAATTGCGCGCGTTCAGGCACACCCTCGATGTTGCGCTCAAAGAAGGCTATCGCCAGATGACGGATGCCCAACTCTGGCGCCTGTCTAGCAAGAACGGCGTAGATTTGCTCCTCGCTGAGCGCCGTCAACAACTGCGCACTAAGCAGACCCATTTGGTTGGCGCGCAATCGCTGCGTTTCCAGATACGTGCGATGCTGGCGCTGGATCGCTTCGGCAATCATTTCACGCGCAGTTGCGATCCACTCATCGCAGTGGGCGCGTTGGGGCGCCGCCAGGGGATGACGGCGCATCACCGCGTCCATGTGCGCCAATGCCCACCGCCAGGCGTAGGCGTCATCACGAATCGTCGTCACCAAGCGTAGCAAATCCTCGATCTCGGCGTAAAAAAGCGTCGGGACTCCGCTGTCCAGCGCCCGCAACAGTGCAGTCGCCAGTCGATCACACAGCGCCAGCACCTCATCTTGTTGCAGGTGCAGGGTGAAGGGCAGAACAGCCTGCGACATGGCGTCAACTAGCGTCTGTGAGTCGGGGAATGTCGCCTCCACCCGAGTGGCCGGCAAGGATGGCTTCACCTGGTTGGCAATGCATCCGCACGACTGACGCAGCACCAGGCGCGGTGTGAAGCGCACGCTGGCCAGTGGTTGAGACGGTGCGCGCAGCCGCTGCAACAGGAGTTCCATCGCCTGCCGACCCAACTCGAAAGGAGCGGTTCGCACTGTCGTCAATGGCGGCTGACTGAGCGCAGCCTGCAACGTGTCGTCGAAACCGATGACTGCAATATCTCCAGGTATATCCAGTCCCGCCTCCCGGATGGCGCGCATGGCGCCAATCGCAGAACCATCATCGCTCGCCATCACCGCTGAAAACTCAACACCATCTCGCAGCAAACTTTGCACAGCACGGTAGCCGCCATCAACGGCATAATCGCCACAGACAATCAGACGCGGGTCAACGGGTAACCCCCAGCTCGCCATACAGCGCTGATAGGTGCGCAATCGCTGCACACCGTCCCCCTCTTTGTCACCCAAGAAACCGCTGATAAAGGCGATACGCGTATGACCGTGCGCACGTAAGTGTAGCAGCGCCTGCTCCACGCCAAAGGCATTGTCGATCTGTACGGCAGCGGCGGTTTGCAGCCCTCCGATCGTGACAAATGGAAATTGGGTTGCCTGCAAGTGATTCAGCAGAGCCGCTTCCATTTCGCCGACCAGGGGATAAGAAATGATCAAGCCATCAGTGTTGTGGGCGCCCACCGGCACGAAATCGACGCCGGGGATGTGCAATGGCAAGGCCGGACGCAGGGTAACAGGAAAAGAGGACGGGCTCATGCCGCACGCCAGCAGGAGGTTGCATTGATGTTCCTGCGCCGCCTGCATGATGCCCTGAATCAGCTCACCGTAATACTCGATGAGCATGGTGCGTTCATAGACCTGCCAGCCAAAGAGAGCGCCAATGGTGAGGCGCGTCTCCGGCGTGCGACGGGCAGTTGCGCCATGTCTGGTAGTCGATTGTAGATTGCGCATGGCGCGATTGTACACGGTGCAGGAAACGATCCAGAAACCGGTGCGCCTAGGAGTTCAATACCTCCACCTCATACATCGAACATGCCGTCGGTTCCTGCCGCGTATGCTTCGATAATCTTCTCGGCCAGGGCAGCGGGCGTCATTGCGTTCTTGGGCAGGCGCGCCGGCATCTTGCTCCACAGCGGCGTATCGACCGCGCCAGGGCGCACGACGGTGACGCGCAACTTACGCTGCTCTTTGGCAAAGGCGACGGCGAAGGCTTCTAGCCCGGATTTGGCGGCGGCGTAGGCGGTGAGACCCGGCAGCCGTAGTTTTTCGCTGTACGCGCCGATGTACATCAGATGCGCCCGCTCCGCCAGCAGCGGCAGGCTGTAGTGCGTGGCGAGATAGGCGCCGCTCAGGTTGGCAGTCAGGATGCGTTGCCAGGCGTCGGGCGTCATCTCCGCCACCGGGCTAGAGAGGATGTCGCCCACCGCGTAAATCCACAGATCGACCGGCGGTAGTTCCTGCGCAGCGGCATAGACGGCTTGCTGCACAGCAAACGCATCGGCCACGTCGGCTTCGTAACGGAACGCGGTCAAATTCGCCAGGTCATGCGGATGGCGGCTGACCACACCGACCGTCCAGCCGTCGCCCGTCAGTCTTTGCACGAGCGCCCGGCCGATTCCACCGCTGGCGCCGAAGATGAGTGAAGTTGGCATGAGTGCTCCTTTGGAGATTGGAGATTAGAGATTGGAGATTGGGCGATTCTGGGGCTGATGCACAGGGAGTCCCAACGAATCTCCAATCTCCAATCTCCAATCTCTTTATCTCTTTATCTCTTACCTGTGAATCAATGTCGCAAACACACTCGGATCGACCTCTGGCGTGAAGCCGCCGCGCACGCCTTTGACGAGTACGCTGATGGCGTCGTGGCTGTGCAGCGACTCCTGGTGCGAGGCGATGACCTTGAAGTCCTTGATGCGCGGCTCCGGGTCGAGCTGTTCGTGCAGCAGGCGCACGGCGTCCTCAACGAACTTGAGATAGGCGGCGTTGAGTTCGGCGAACGCCTGCTCATCCTCGCGCTTGACCATCACCTGCGTCTCGGTGTGCAGCGCCGCCAGGCAGAGATCGTGCAGCTCCTCGAGCCACAGGAAGCCGTTGAGTTCGACGCTGACGCGCGCCACCGAGCGCTGGCTGTGCGGCACGGCGGCGACGTTGCGTTCCAGGATGGCGTGCTGCGATAGCTCATAGCTGCACGGGCAGGTCGAGGAGTAGACAAAGTCGAAGTGGATGAACTTGCGCACCGCGCCGAAGCGATCCATGCGCGCCTCCAACGCCACCTGATAATACTGGTAGCCAAAGAGACCCGAACGCAGCGATTCGTTGACCATCGGATAGTTGAAGCGCAGGATCAGGTGCGCGTCCAGGCTGCCCAGCGAAGTGCGGTAGTCTTGCAGAATCTCCTCCAGCAGGTCAAGGTCAAAGGTGTCATCCTTGTGCTCGTAGAAGGTGCGCATCACCCGCGACATGTTGATGCCCTTCTTGTGCGCCTCCAGCGAGACCGTACCCGTAACCGAGGTCTCCAAGAGCAGCGGCTCACCCGTGCGGCTGGCGTAACGCAACGGCAGGCGGAAGTTGTGGATGCCCACCTGCTGGATTGCCACCGGGCTGCCCTGGATCAGCGAGGCTGGCCCGTTCTGCAGGTCGGGCAGCGACTCGCGGTATTCATCCGTGACCACGAAGTTGGGGTCGTAGTAGCGCTGCGGCGACTGGCGCGCAGGCGTCAAGATCGGCGGCGTCATGGTCAACGTCGCCACGCCGTTGTGACCGTTGCTGCCGTTGTGACCGTTGCTGCCGTTGACATGATTGCCATTTGTATGATTCCCGTTGGCATAGGCGACGCCGTTGCCGTTGATCAGATGCATGTTCGTATTCATTGTGCGATCTCCATTTCTTGGTGTGAATAATGTCGAGCGATTTCAGCCAGCGTCTGCCCGGTCTGCGGATGCACCCAATCCCCGGCGACGTCGGCGAGCGGCACAGCGACATGGGCAAAGCGCAAAACATCGGGATCGGGGATCACCTTGCCTGCCACTTCAACCACACGGTCGCCATAAAAAGCAATGTCCAGATCGATGGGGCGGGGCGCAAACTTATCCGCTGTACGCACGCGTCCCATCACCGCTTCCAGGGCACGCAACCTGCTGCGCAACGTAAAGGGGTCCAACTCGGTTTCAACGCAGATAGCGGCGTTGGAAAATGCCGGTTGGTCCGTCACTTTGCCGTCGGCGCCAACCGCCTGCGTCACATAGACCGGGCTGACGGTGAGGACTTTCAGGTCAGGCTCCTGCTCCAGACGCCGCAGCGCCTCGACGACGTTCTGTTCACGGTTGATGTTGCTCCCCAACGTAATCAGCACTTGCATAGGCATCACTCCTTTCCGCGTTCACCCATCACCTCGGCGCGCGTGCGATAGATCGTTAGTCCGACCGAGCGCGAGAAACGCACGGCGCCCGGTTTTTCCACCGAAAGCTCCACCGCCTCGATGCGTGGGTCAGACTCAAAGCAAAGGTAGACCAAGTCGGCGGCGAGTTTTTCGACCAGATTGGGCTTTGCCGTCTCAATGTGGGCAATCATCGCTTTTGCTGCCGAACGGTAGTTCACCGTATCTTCGATGGCGTCGCTGGCGCCCGGTGCGCGCGTGTCTGCCCAGAAGGTGGCGTTGACTAGAATGTCTTGTCGGTTGGCGCGTTCGTCGGGCTTGATGCCGACGATGCCGCGCACCATCAGGTCCTTGATAAAGATGCGATCTAAATGATTCATTGTCCTGTCCATGTTTCGTTTGTGAGCCGCATTTCGTCGCGCGTCAGTCGAAACGACGCTGCTGTGTCGCTGCAAATAGGTTGCTATCCAATGTAGTTGTTTATGGGAATCAGTTATCCAGGGATGCCAGAAACTGATTGATCGCCTCAAGTGTCGGCGCCGGACATTCTTCATGGGCGATATGCCCGCACGCCGGAATTACCGTTAACCGCGCGTTTGGTAATTCCTGCGCCAATCGCACACTTTGCGTCGTGGGCACGATGCGGTCGTCGTCGCCGGTGATCACCAGGATGGGCAGCGTCAATTCGCCGAGCCGCTCGTCGAGCCGATTGGCGCGGCTGGCGGCAGTTAGCTCCCACAGCGCTCGATCCCAGTTCTCAATCTGTAGCGGCGCCATGTAGCCTTGCCAGACCTCATCCGTGATCAACGTCGGGTTGTGCCAGGCCGAGCGGGCGAAATCAATGCCCCAATCCTGGATGCGTCGGGCAATCAGCGGCCCAATGTGCTGCATCTGCGGCGTTTGCAGCAGCCAGCGCGTCACCGCGTTCGGACCACCACCGTAGACCGCCGGGCTGATCAGGATCAATGCCTTGACCCGCTCCGGATAGTTGAGCGCCGTGATGATCGAAACCGCACCGCCGGCGGAATTGCCAACCAACACAGCCTGCTCGACGCCAAGCTCATCCATCAGCGCAATCGTGAGGTCTGCTTGCGCCTCAGCGCCGTAAGGAATGCCGCGACTCCACTCCGCCGCCGTGCCCCACGCGCCGCGCAGCGGACGCTCAGTCAACCCAAACGCCGGGCGGTCGAAGGCAATCTCACGGTGTTGCTCTGCGAGCGGCGCCATCACTTCTCGCCAGGAAAAGACGCTGGCGCCAAAGCCGTGCAACAGCAGCAGCGCCGGTTCGCCTGTGCCTGCCTCTTTGTAATGCACCTCGATGCTGTCGCTGCCAAGCGGAAGCTCGACAAAGCGGCTGTCGGCATCCGCCAGTGCGTGTGCATTGTCGCTACCCACTACGGAGACGGGCACGAAGAACGGCGCAATCAAGACGATCGACATAAGCGCAATGAAGATGCTGACGAGCCAGCGCTGCCATGATTTCATGCAGGTTAGTATGCGGCGGGTGTGTCTAAAGTGCAGTACGGGCGCTTACAAACCTGGATTTAAGTTGGGCAAAGATTGTGCAAGATATATGCTGCGGTGTATCGCTTTGGTTCGACAGCAAGGTGCAGGTCGTGATACGATCACTTCCCGTTTGCAATTCAGTCCCGATCTTGTGAAGGTGTGTATGCGTAGACTAACCGGTAGCCGTAAGTGGAGCGGCATCGTGCTTGGCATCTTGACCGTACTCTTGATTCTGGTTCTATTGCTGTCAGTCGTGGCGTTGATGGGGCTACCGTTCCTCTTCGATGCGCCGGGCAGCACCGAGATTCCGGCGTTATGGACGATCTTCTGGGGCGGTCTTGGCCTGCCGGTCGTGATCGTCATCACGCTTGTGTTGAGCTGGGTGCTCTTCCTGTTCAAACAACACGCGGCGGCGTTGCTCTCCACGACGCTGCCGCTGCTGTACCTGCTGGCGCTCTTCGTCATCTATCAACTCCAGGGCGGCGTGCCAGCCTGATGGAGTGCACAGCCTTCGAGGCATCGCAATGCACCATATCATCGCACCATATCATCGCACCATCGGCGAGTTGAGGCGTTGATTCGCCAGCGACTTGAGACGCGGTCGTAGCGCACGCGGCGGCTAATGATTGTGCCAGGGCAGACAATGCCTGCTACAATCAGAGACCGCACATGCCTGAGGCTGCCCCACTCCCGTTGGAGATAGGACAACCTCGGCAAGCGCCAGAAACGATAATTGCCCGTGTATAGATAGATGATGGTATAGATGGATGATGCGAATGATGTCGATCAACAAAGTGCCCGTGCTGCGCCATCGCGGCGCGCTGATTGGCGTAGCCTTGTTTGCGATGTGGCAACTGGCAGGCTGCGGATTGTTTGGCGGCGCCAGCACAGCGCCAACGCCGCTGCCAACGCGCACACCCTTCCCGACATTTACGCCAACGCCGTTGGCAGCCAGTGCTACGCCAGACACAGCCACCGCGCCAGCCGCAGCGACCGCGCCGGCTGCACTCGTCGCACCGACTCCCACAGACGCGCCGCCAACGGAGCCAACCTTGACGCCGACGCCGGTCACAAAACCGCAACTCACGATCAACGCCGACGCAGTCAATGTGCGCCGCTCCCCCTCTACGGATGCAGAACTGGTGGGGATGGTCACCGCTGGCCAGCAATTCGAGGTGACAGGGCGCACGCCGATAGGCGACTGGTGGCAAATTTGCTGCGTCGCCGACCAATCGGGCTGGGTCTTTGGCGAGCTGGCGACGGTGGCAAACGGTGACGCTGCACCGATCGTCGCGGCGCCAGAGGTGGCAGCGGCGCCGCCCACAGCAACTGAGCCGGCGGAGCAGCCTGCGGCGACCGCTGCGCCGACAGAAGCCGTGGCCGAAGCGCCAGCCGCACCGCCCGACCCAGCTGCCTCCAGCGCTGGCTGGTTCGACCCCAACGCGCAGTATCAGATCGTCCATTTCAAGGTGTTGGGGCTGGAAGAGAACAACGGCGGCATTCGCGACAGCAGCGCACAGCATCTCATCTTCTTGACCGTGCTTGATCAGAACGGCAATGGCGTCGATGGCGCCGTGGTCCGCAACCTGGTGGGCGACAAGAGTGAGGTTGTCACCGGCAGCAAGGGGCCGGGCAAAGCCGAGATCACAATGTACTATGAGCCGTTCAAACTGGCGGTGGTCTCCGATCCTTCGGGGCCGGTCACGAGTCAGGTCTCCAACCAGATGGGGCTGGTCTTTCCGCACCTGCCCGACTTAGTAGGCAAGCTCGGCGACGTGAACTATGAATATGGCGCCTGCCCGACCATCGACATCAAGTGTTCGTGGCCGATCTCAGCGATCCATTTCTCCTATGAGATCACCTTCCAAAAGGTGAAATGACGTTTGACGCCTCACCCCTTCTGCTTCAATCGGCGGAGCAGCTCTTCGTTGGTGGGAGCTTTTTCGAGTAGTTTGAGCAGGCCGGTGAGCGCGCTCTTACTGTCGCGGTCGGCAAGGGCGCGGCGCAGGAGGACAAGCTTCTCCATTTCCGCTGGCGTGTAGAGCAATTCCTCCTTGCGCGTGCCACTAGCTTTGATGTTGATCGCCGGAAAGACGCGCGCCTCGGCCAGGCTACGATCCAACTTCAACTCGCTGTTGCCAGTGGCCTTGAACTCCTCAAAGATCAGGTCGTCCATGCGCGAGCCAGTCTCGACCAGCGCCGTAGCAATGATCGTGACGGAGCCGCCATGCTCGATGTTGCGCGCCAGGCCAAAGAGCCGTCGCGGGATCTCAAAGGCCCTGGCGTCGATGCCGCCAGACAACGTGCGATTGGCGCCACGCCCTGCCAGATTGAAGGCGCGCGTCATGCGCGTGAGGCTGTCGATCAGCACGACGACATCGCGCCCACATTCCAGCTCGCAGCGCACGTGAGCCATCGTGATCTCGGCCAGGCGCGTGTGGTCGCTCAGGCTCTGGTCATTGGAACTGGCAAAGACTTCGGCGGGTACGGTGCGGCGAAAGTGCGTCACCTCCTCCGGGCGCTCGTCGATCAGCAGCAGGATAATGCGCGCCTCTGGTGCGCAGGTGTGCAGCGCGTGCGTCATCTCTTCTAGCAATTGTGTCTTGCCCGCTTTGGGCGGCGCCACAATCAACGCGCGCGTCCCTTTGCCAAAGGGCGCGATCAATTCGACAACACGCATCGACAGTACGCCGCTGTCACCCAGGCGAAAGCGTTGACGCGGGTCAATGGCGGTCAGTTGCTCGAAGGGCTTGCGCTGGGCAAAGCGTTCGGGCGCCAACCCGCAGATTGCCTCGACGCTGACAAGTTGCGATCCCTGCGCAGTGACGCCCGCGACACCCTTGACCTCGGCGCCTTCCACCAGCGCATAAGTGCGCATCAACGCGGTGGGGACCAGTGTATCGGTCGGCGAGGCAGCGAAGGCGCGCAGCGGGTCGCGCAGGTAGCCGACGCCCTGCGGCGACACCTGCAGCACGCCGGAAACCGGGGTGAAGGGCGCGTCGGGCGTTTCATGCGGAATCGGTTTTGTGGCCGCTCTAGTCGGACGGGGACGAGCATTTGCTGGGCGGCGTGGTCTCCTGGTTTGCCCCATACCCCCAAGATAACATAGGATTATGGAAAACAGCTAAACCACCACACGCAGGATATCGCTTATGCAATACGGGGCACACTGCTATTTGTTCACAGATCGTTGGAGCGACGCCGCCCTGCCGATTCTCGACACGATGAAAGCGCTGGGGCTTGACCTGGCCGAATTATCGGTAGGCGACGACGTGATCTTCACACCTCACCTGACGCGGCGCCGCGCCGAAACGCTGGGGTTGACGCTGGTGCTTGGCCCGGGCGGCGCCTGGCCGTTGAGCGCCGATCTCTCCGCAGACACGGCGGAGGAGCGCCGCATCGGACTGACCTGGCACTGTCGCCAGGTCGATCTGGCGGCGGAGGTAGGCGCGGTCGCTTATGCTGGCGCGCTCTACGGACATCCAGGCGTGGTCAAGCGTCGCCGCCCGCCGGTCGATGAGTATGCGTGGACGGCAGAGGGCCTGCACACATTGGCCGAGTACGCCGCCGCACGCGGGGTCAAGATCGTGTTGGAACCGATGAGCCACTTCCGCACCCACGTCGCCAACACCGCCGCGCAGATGATGCGGCTCATCGACCTGGCCGACCACGCCAACCTGTACGCGCTCTTTGACACCTATCACGCCATCACCGAGGAACGCAACTACGCTGCCGCCATCCGCACGCTGGCGTCGCGGCTGTGGTGTGTCCACACCTGCGAGAATGATCGTGGCGTCCCTGGCGGTGGCTTAGTGCCCTGGGATGTCGTCTTTGATTCACTATGCGAAGTCGGCTATGCTGGCCCGCTGACGATGGAAGCCTATAACTCCTCCATCGACGACTTCGCCTTTCAGCGCGGCATGTTCCACAATGTCTGTCCTGATGGCGCCGACTTTGTGCGCACCGGACTGGCCTTCTTGCAGGCGCAGGTGGCGCGCCGGAGCTTTCCATGAACGACGCGCGGCGCACCGCCTGGCAACATGGCTCGCAGTTCGTTCTGATCCCCTTCTTCATTGTCCATTACGGCATCTTCTGGTTTGTGCACGGCATCTTTGTCTTCGTGCTCTTTAGTGAGCAGGGGATGCGCGGCTTTGAGTTGGGACAACTGGCGCAAGTTCCCCCCACGCTGTGGGGTGCGTTGGGGCTGCTATGGCTGAGCCACGGCACATCGTTCATCAACAACTACCTGATGCGCTAGGAATACCAGCACATCAACCCTGGCCAGCTCATGCAGCAGCCCTACAGCCGCGTGCTGATCCTGCACGTCGTCGTGCTGGCAGGCGGCTACGTGGTGAGGCTGTTGGGACAGCCCATGCTGGCGCTGGTGCTGCTGATCGTGCTCAAGACGGGCTTCGACCTGCGCGCCCACTTGCGCCAACACGGGCGGCTGGAGGCGGCGAGGGCAAGTGCACGCGATCAAGACGGCTTGAACATCGCCAACTTTGACGCCAGGTCGCAGAGACGCGAAGATTCACAAAGGTAAATCTACACCTTCACCTTCAACTGTGTCCACGGCTGCCAGTCTTCGGCGCGCCAGGGGCCGCCTTTGGCGGCAGGCACAGGGCGATTGGCGTTGTCGCCGTAGCGGAATGCCCATCCCTTGTCGCACGCCTGGCAGGCCATGCAGCCAGCACTGTCGGGCGGACAGCTCAGCCCGGTCTTGTCTTGTGCAGCCAGGCGCAGCTCGTAGTGGAAGTAGTTCTCGCTGACGCCGCTCTGCACCACATCCCAAGGCAGCGCCGCGCCGACTTCCCAGGCGCCAGTGTAGTGCTCCTTCACCAGCCCGTGAGCAGCCATTGCCTCGAAAAAGCTTTTCACCGTCAGCCCGCCGGAGGGGATCGCCAGCAGTACGTCAGCCAGGGCGCGGTCGCCGCGACTCAGCACCGCCTGCACCTCGGCCCAGTCGGGGGAATCGGCGCGCACTTCGACGCCGTGACGCGCTAAAGCCTGATAGATCGTCTTCTGGCGGCGGCGCAACGTATCGACTGGCGTCATCGCCTCCCATTGAAAGGGCGTGTGCGCCTTGGGCACGAAGGGTGTGGCGTTGATGGCGATGCGTCGCTTGAAGTGCTTGCGCGCCGTCAGCGTGAAATCGATCAGCGCCTGGATGTCGTCGTCGGTCTCGGTGGGGTGACCGACCATGAAGTAGAGTTTGAGCTGTGGAAAGTTGAAGCTCTGCGCAAGGCTAATGGCGCGCATCATCTGATCTTCGGTTTGCGTCTTGTTGATGACATTGCGCAGTCGCTGGGAACCGGCTTCGGGCGCTACGGTCAGGTTCTTCGCTCCAGTCTCAGCCAGCGCCTTAATCAATGGGACAGAGATCGGATCCATGCGCATGGAAGATGCGCTGAGGCTGGCGCCCATGCGCTGTAATTCGGTCGCCAGTTCGTCGATCTGCGTGTGGTCGCTCACCGCTGCGCTAACCAGACCGATGCGGGTGTATCCTTGTTGAATCGCCCGCGCCGCTGAAGCCAACACCGTGTCGAGTGGTTGTTCGCGCGCCGGGCGATAGACGTAGCCCGCCAGACAGAAGCGACAGCCGCGCCCACAGCCGCGCGCAATTTCCATCAGGTGCATGTTGGCGAATTCGGTGTCAGGCGTGTAGAGTGCGCTGCTGGTATTGTAGTCGGGCAAATTGCGCACCCACAGTCGCTCCACTTTGCGAAAGTGCGGATGGTGACGATTGGAGGGGCGCAGACTGGGCACATACCAGCCCGGCGTGCGGTCGAGCGCAGCCAGCAGTGCAGCCGGTTCGTCCAGCCCGCTGCGGCACAAGTCAATGAAGTGCGGCACAGCCTCCTCGCCCTCTCCGATCAGGATGGCGTCGAAGAAGGGCGCCACCGGCTCCGGGTTCATCGTCACACCCGGCCCGCCGACGATGAGCAGGGGCCACGGCGCGCCATCCCACTGACGCGAGGTCGCGCGCTCGGCTGCCAGCAGCGGCATACCCGCCTGACGTAGCAACTCGACAACGTTGAAGTAATCCATCTCCCACGAAATGGTGAAGGCCCACACGTCGAAATCTGTCGCCAGCGCGGCGCTTTCCAGTGAGAGTAGCGGCTTGCCCGCCTGCGCCGCGCCCTTCTCCCAGAAGATGCGTTCGCAGACGACGTCCTCTTCCCCGTTAAAACGCCGATAGAGAAGCTGCAGCGCCAGGCTACTCATACCGACAAAGTAGGTATTCGGCATTGTCAAGGCAACACGCAGCCGCCCGCCCCAGTCTTTATAGATTGCACCCGCTTCATTGGGTGCTGCACCGGTGCGCCACTTGCCCGTCGATGCCTTGCGCGTCACCCTATGATTTGCCTGCCGGATCGATTGATTCTGATTTCGAGACAATGTTTCTAGACCTTGTATTGTGCGAACCACGACACCGTTATAGCCATGCTCTATAGCCATGCTCTATAGCCATGCTCTATAGCCATGCTCTATAGCCATGCTCTATAGCCATGCTCTATAGCCATGCTCTATAGCCATGCTCTATAGGCGCGAGGCAGTATACCATACACGGCAAGTCGTGATGCCTCTTGATAGAGAACGAAGAAAGATGGTTACAGGGCTTGACAAATTTTTAGCCTATGCTAAAATACTGTTTAGTTGTGTATAGATAGCATCTTTGGAAACGAAAGAGATTTTTTGTTTATGACGAAAACCACGCTCGATCAACTCCCCTCCGATGCAAAGGCGCGCGTGGCTGCGGTGCAACTAGCAGGCGCAGAGCGACGACGCATGATGGACTTGGGCATCCTGCCGGGCGCCGCCATCGAAGTGGCGCTGGAGAATCCACTAGGCGACCCGACTGCCTACCGCGTGCGGGGAGCAGTGATCGCCTTGCGTCGTGAACAGGCGCAGCAAATTCAGATAGAAATCGAACGCGCATAACGCGCACATTCAACCGAGTTCAACCGAGGGGCGCAGCGCCCGGCTGTGTTGCTTGCCGACGTGGGGCGCCCCTCCCCAATTGATCAGGAGCATTGACATGACTGTAGACAACACAGTGACCCCTCCCTCCGCACCCATCGCCGCAGCGTGCGCCACCTGCCCGATGTACAACGGTGCGCAGCTGACACGGCTCGGCATCAACATGACCGACTGGGATTATGTCGTGGCGCTGGCCGGTAATCCGAACACCGGCAAGAGCACCGTTTTCAACGCGCTGACAGGGCTGCGCCAGCATACCGGCAACTGGCCGGGCAAGACCGTCGTGCGCGCTGAGGGCGGCTTTCTATATGGCGACAAGCGCTACAAGCTGGTTGATCTGCCGGGGACTTACTCGCTGCTCTCGACCAGCGCCGACGAGGAAGTAGCGCGCGACTTCATCCTCTTCGGTCAACCGTCAGTGACGGTCGTCATTGTCGACGCCACACGCCTGGAACGCAACCTCAACCTGGTGTTGCAAGTGTTGGAGATCACCGATCGCGTGGTGGTGGGGTTGAACCTGATGGACGAGGCAAAACGCCATGGACTGCAGGTCGACGAGCGTCGGCTGGCGCGCGATCTTGGCGTGCCGGTGGTGCCAATGGCTGCGCGCCAGGGAGAGGGTATTCAGGCACTGCTCAAGGCCATCGACGAGGTTGCGCGCGGCATGTACGCAACTCGTCCTCGGCGCATCCATCATCGCGATCCACAATTGGAAAGTGCGGTCGCTCAACTTGTGCGGCAGATCGAATTTGCCTTTCCGGGATTGCCCAATGCGCGTTGGGTGGCGCTGCGCCTGCTCGACGGCGATGAGAGCATCGAACGCGCCGTGCGTGATGGCACGCTCGGCCAACTCACGCAGACATTGACGCCGCAGCCCGCCCCGACCATTCGCCTGGAGTTGGAGGCTGTGAACTAATATGGCAATCAACACCGATCAATTGCTCGACAGCGCCCGTCGCCTGCGCGCCGAGATAGGCGGCGATGTACATGACCGGCTGACCGCCTCCATCTATGCCGAAGCAGAGCAGATCGCCGATCGCGCCGTGACGCAATCTGGACAGCGCAGCCGTTTCGACTTCGACCGCACACTCGACCGCATTCTCACCAGCAGGAGATGGGGCTTTCCTGCCATGTTTGTACTGTTGCTGGGCGTCTTCTGGCTAACCATCGCTGGCGCCAACATCCCGTCACAGATTCTCAGCACGTTGTTGCTCGACTGGGGCTACACCTGGCTGCATCAGGGCGCTACATTGCTGAACGCGCCGACCTGGCTTTCCGGCCTACTGATTGACGGCGTTTACATGGCAACGGCGTGGGTCGTCGCCGTGATGTTGCCGCCGATGGCGATCTTTTTCCCGCTTTTCACGCTACTGGAAGACTTCGGCTATCTGCCGCGCGTAGCCTTCAATCTGGATCGACTTTTCCACCGCGCCGGCGCTCACGGCAAGCAGGCGCTGTCGATGGTGATGGGTTACGGCTGCAACGCTGCGGGCGTGGTGGCGACGCGCATCATCGAAAGCCCACGCGAGCGCCTGATTGCAATCATCACCAACAATTTCAGCATCTGCAATGGGCGCTGGCCGACCCTGATCTTGATGGGTACGATTTTCATCGGTGCGACTGCCCCGCCCTTCCTCGCCAGTTTTGTGGCGGCGGGGAGCGTAGTCGCCGTGGCGATCCTTGGCATCGTGGTGACGTTGCTCGTTTCGGCGTTCCTGTCGCGCACATGGCTCAAAGGCGAGACATCAACCTTCAGCCTGGAACTGCCGCCCTATCGCCCGCCGCGCGTCTGGCAGACGATCTATACGTCGATCATCGACCGCACACTGATCGTGCTCTGGCGCGCAGTGACGATGGCCGCACCTGCCGGCGCCGTGATCTGGCTAAGCAGCAATATCTACATCGGCGACATGAGCATCGCAGGGCACATGGTCTCGTTGCTCAATCCCCTCGGTCTGCTCATCGGGTTGAACGGCGTGATTCTCTTCGCCTACATTGTGGCCATTCCGGCCAATGAGATCGTCGTGCCGACAATCCTGATGTTGACGATGACGCTCGGCGCCAATCTGGCGGGGGCGCAGCCGGGCGTCATGCTCGAACTCGATGACGCCCAGGTTTACACTGTGTTGACGCAGCTAGGCGGCTGGACAATGCTGACGGCAGTGAACCTGATGCTCTTCAGCCTGCTCCACAACCCGTGCAGCACGACGATTCTCACCATTTGGAACGAAACCCAGAATCGCAAGTGGACGATGGTTGCCACTCTGCTGCCATTGGGATTGGCGTTTCTGGTGACCTTCACCACGGCGTCGGTGGCGCGGCTGTTGGGATGGGCGTAAATTTTCGGGGTTTCAGCGTGATTGTGAATTTCTCCCGCACGCGTGCTACGATTTCGACCTGCATAGTCGAATATCCGCCAATCACGCTGGAACCCAAACGATGCGACACTTTTTGATCTTCCTTGTTGTAGCAACGATCCTATCTGCGTGTGGCGTTGGCTCAGCTCCCACGCCAACGCCTGCGCCCGTCACCTTGCGTTATGTCACATTTTCGAGCCTGGAAGCCGCCGAGCGGACGCTGATCGAACGCTTCCGCACCACGCACCCACACGTCAAGTTTGCCGTCGAACAGTACAACCGTGCACCAGAGGAATACCTGGCGACTACGCCGACGCCCGATCTGATGCTGATCACGCCCGGACAGTTTCTCGACAGCGCCATGCGCAGTGGTGCGCTCACCGATCTCACCGAGTTGTGGGTGCAGTCCGGCGCAGATCAAGCGGCGCCGCCTGCCCTGCAAGCGCTGAGTGCGCGCGATGGGCGTCAATACTATCTCCCCACCGGTTACAACTGGAACGGCATCTACTACAACCGCGCCGTGTTTGAGCAATTTGGCTTGCAACCGCCACAGACATGGGATGAATTTTTGGCGCTCTGTGAAACGCTCTGGCTCAACGGCGTCACGCCGCTTGCCATCAGCGGCGCCGATCCATTCATGGGGCTGCTCTGGTTCGATTACCTGAATCTGCGCCTCAACGGGCCGACCGTGCACAAGCAATTCCTGGCCGGCGACATCCCCTTCGATGATCCACGCCTTCGCCTGGCCTTCGAGTTGTGGGCGTCGCTGGTGGAGAAAGGCTACTTCCTGCAGACGTCGGCGACGCAGGGCATCGACGAGGCGCTGGCGATGGTGGCGCCTGTGGGCGGTGCGGCCAATCCACAGGCCGCGATGGTGCTCACCGGGCCGGCGTTTCTCGGCGCGCTTTCGCCGCAGCAGCGTGATGCGCTCGCCTTCTTTCCCTTCCCCACACTCGATTTTGCGCAGCCGCCCGCCGAGGTCGTGATGGCAATCGGCTATATGATCCCGACGCAGGCGCCCAATCGCGACATGGCGCTGGCTTTTGCCGAACTGTTGGCATCAGAAGAAGGGCGCACGCTCCTTGCCACCGACGTCGCCGCCAGTGGGCTTTACGCCCCATTGACGGCTCGCCGCGATGATCAATCTTTACCCGTCGGCGTGCAGCAGGGCGTTGCGTTGGTGAGCGAGGCTGAGGCGATCACGGCGCCGACCTACATGAATGTTTCGCCAGTTTTGTGGCCAGCGCTGATAACTATGCAGCGCCGGCTACTGACCGAGCCTGGCAGCGGCAGGGAGTTTGATCTGGACGGGCTTCTGGCGTCGCTGGAGGCAGCGCGGTGAGCAGTCGATTACTTCGCGCGTCTATCGGTGTGGCGCACCAGGATCACTTTGCACCTATCGTCAACCGCTTTTGACAATCGAACATGTGGTGCAATACTTCTTCCTGACGCCCCAAGCGTGCCTGACACCACCACAACACACTCAGGAGGATTCTTCATGAGCGATTCTGTGCGATTGGGAATCGTTGGCGCAGGCAGCATTGCGCTGCGCGGCCACTTTCCTCATCTAACAATGGATGACGTGCGCGACCGCGTGCGTATCACCGCCGTCTGTGACCCGGTGCTGGAACGCGCCCAGGCCGCAGCCGCAAAATTCGGCGTCCCCGCTGCGTATGCCACGATGGAAGAGTTGCTCGCCGCCGGCAACGTGGACGCCGTCTCAATTTGTTCGCCCATCGGCGTGCACTACGCGCAGGGCATGCTGGCCGTTGAGCATGGTGTGCACGTCCACTTCAACAAGAGCATGACCACCACCGTCGCCGAAGCGGATCGGCTGATTGCAGCCGCCAGGGCGAAAGGCGTGAAGCTCGTTGCATCTCCTGGCGAAATGCTCCGCCCGCGACATCAGAAGATCAAACAACTGATTCAGGAAGGCGCGATAGGTCGTCTGACGTGGGCGGTGACGGGGTCTGCGTTTGGCACTTACCATGAAGATGAAGCGTCGGTGCGCAGTGGCGACGACCCGCTTACCAACATCAACCCGGCATGGTATTTCCGCAAGCCAGGCGGCGGCCCGCTCTACGACATGACCGTCTACGGCCTCCACGCCATGACCGGCATCCTCGGCCCGGCCAAGCGCGTGACGGCCTTTTCCGGTGTGCGCGTGCACGAACGCGAGTTTCGCGGCCAAATGCTGCCGACCGACATGGACGATAACACGTTGATGGTGCTTGACTTCGGCGACGCCTTCTTCGCCTTCGTCTACGGCGTGGCTGCGGGTGGGCTGCCCAACATGGGGCGCCCATTGATCTTTGGCACGCAGGGCGTCATCAATGGCGCGACTCTCAACGGCCAACCGATTGAATATCCAGGCATGGAGTTAGACGCTGAGTTTGGGATGAACGGCGCACTGCCACACGTCGTCGGTCAGCATCGCAGGATGGAAGAGGCGCATGTCTATGAAGATGTAATGCAGCTGGTCGACTGGATTCTGGACGATAAGCCCACCGTCGCCACCGCTGAACACGCGCGCCATGTGATCGAGATTTTCGACGCAGCCTATCGTTCTGCAGCAACGGGTCAGGCGCAGACGCTCAACACTGTTTTTTGATCCTGCTCCCACGTCAGACGATGGTCGAAGTAGCGTTGCAACACCGCCGCCACCTCATCCGCGCTGTTGGTCTCGACGAGGGCGCGGCGGAGCGTACTGGCGCCCGGAACAGCTCGCGCATACCAGCCAAGCTGCTTGCGCATTGATAGAAAACGGTATGGATTGCCCCGGCTGATCCAGTGTTCGTGCAAGCGGGCGTGTTCCAGGGCAATGTGCAAATAGCGATAGCGATCCACCGGCGCGGCGCTCTCCGGCTGAAAGACGAAGGGGTTGCCATTGCTGCCGCGCCCGATCAGCACGCCATCCAGCCCATAGGCGGCAATCCGCTGCTGCGCCTCCTGATAGGAACGGATGTCGCCATTGCCCAGAATGAGCGTCTGGCTGCCGCGTGCCAACTCTGCGGCTGCGCCGATCTCTTCCCAATTTGCCTCGCCGCGATAGCCTTGATGCAACGTGCGCCCATGAATGGCAAGCGCCGCCGGCTCGCTTTCCAGCAGGCGCGGCGCCCACTCCCGCACCTGCGGCGCGGCGTAGCCGATGCGCGTCTTGACGCTAACCGGGATCGGACGGCGCGCCCGGTAAGCAGGGGGCAAGGCTTGATGGCGCGCCTCGACGGCGGCAATCAGCTGCGGCGGCGCGCCGGGATCGTCACGCAGAGTTGCACCGTTCAGCCAATCGGCCACGCCCGCCTTCGTCGCCGCCACAATCGCCTGCGCCAGCATTGGCGTCAGGATCAGCCCGGCGCCGGAGCCACGATGCACGATGCTGGAAGCCGGACAGCCCATGTTGATGTCGATGCCGTCGAAGCCTAGCTCACAGAGCATCACCGCCATGCGCCGGAAACGCGCAGGGATGTGCCCGTAGATTTGTGCGATGACCGGACGCTGGCTCTCGTCGTACAAGAAGTCGTTGAGCATGGCGGGATCGCCGATGTCGAGACGTTCCACCGCCACAAACTCGGTGTAGATCACGGCGGGCTGGCCGTATTTTTTCTGGATGTGGCGCGTTGGATGGTTGGTGATGCCATCCATCGGCGCCAGTCCTAGAATCGGACGCGACAACGCATCCCAGAAGGTCGCACACATAGAGCGTTATCGTAAAACAAGATGTCGGGTAGCACCAAGAACGGATTGGTTGTATCATACCGGCATGTCCCTGGTGATTCGCCAGGCGACGCCAGCCGACGCCGCGGCTGTCGCTCGCCTAAATGAAGATTTCAACGAAGTGCGCACCGATGTCGCCACGATGGCGGCGCGATTGGAACGGTGCACCGCGACCGAACGCATCCTGCTGGCCGAGATCGACGGGCTGGCGGTCGGCTTTTTGTCCCTGTGGCTCTTTCCGGTCATCTGCGCTCCCGATCCATATGCAGAGGTGGCGGAATTGTTCGTGGAGGAAGCCTATCGACGGCGCGGAGTTGGACGCGCGCTGCTTGAAGCAGCCATCGCCCTGGCGACGCGCGAGGGGGCTGCAGAACTGAAGGTGGTCACCGGCTTTCGCAACACGGCGGCGCAACAGCTCTATTACGCGGTGGGATTTCACAACCTGGCGCTGCAACTCTGCCGTCCCATTGCCAGCGAGGAGCCGCCGGTGTGAGCGCCAGGCACTGCGCCGAGCTGGAGGCGCGCCTGCTGCGCTATGTGCAGATCGACACCACCAGCGATGTCACTGCATCCACAACGCCAAGCACCGCCGCACAACTTGAGTTTCAAAAGCTATTGGCTGCTGAGTTGACCACTCTTGGCGCGACCGAAGTTCATTTGGACGCACATGGCTTTCTTTATGCCAGCCTCCCGCCCACGATTAGCCACACCGCGCCACGTCTGGCGCTGCTGGCGCACGTCGATACGGTGGCCGGCGTGGGTGATGGCCCGATCAAGCCACGGGTGCATCGCAACTACGATGGTGCACCGATCCTCTTCCCCGACGATCCCTTGCTGCTGCTGCTGCCGGAAATCCACCCGGCGCTGCGCACTAGGCTCGGTCACGACATCATCACGGCCAGCGGTGGCACGCTGCTTGGCGCAGATGGCAAGGCTGGCGTCGCCATCTTGATGACACTGGCGCACCATCTTCTGACGCACCCCGACCTACCTCATGGCGAATTGCGCCTCTGTTTCACGCCCGACGAAGAGATTGGCACAGGCATCCACCATATCGACCTGGCGCGTCTCGCCGCTGACGTAGCCTACACGCTGGATGGCGGCGAAGTTGGTGAAATCGCCTATGAGACCTTCTCCGGCGATAGGGCGACGGTAACCATTGCCGGTGTGACTGAGCGCGCAGGCCGCGGCAAGGAGCGGTTGGTGAACGCGCTGACACTGGCGGAACGGATCGTTGCACTGCTGCCAAACGTCCTACAACAACCCGAGGGCGGCGCCGTATGTGAGGGATACATCCATTTGGACAGAGTTGAAGGCGCCGCTGGCGTCTGTACGCTCCACTTCAGCCTGCGCGACTTCGAAGACGATCGACTGGCGCAATACGGGCGGACGCTGGCAGCGATCTGCGCAGCCGTGCAACAGAGCGAACCGCGCGCTCGCATTACCTGCACGATCACCCCAGAGGTGCGCAATATGCGTCACCGACTCCAGCAGGACATGCGCCCCGTTGCGTACGCTATCGACGCCATCCGGTCGCTAGGCATTGCGCCACTCTCGCCCCCAGTGTGCGGCATCACCGACGGTGCGCAGCTGACAGCGCTAGGTGTGCCAACGCCCAATCTCTTCACCGGGATGCAAGCCATCCACAGCCCGCTGGAGTGGATCAGCGTGCAGGACATGGCACTGGCAGTAGCAGTGCTGATCGAACTGGTGCAACGCTGGGCGGCAGCCGCGCCGCTTGCATCGCCTTGCCAGCCATGTTAGCATGAAGCGACTTTCTGCTGACCAACCAACCCAAGCGCGTGAATCGCTGGCATGATTTGCCCGCAACGCCAGCCGCGCTCAAACCCAGAAGGAGCCAATATGCTCTATCGCATCTACAACAGTGAAAGCGGTGAGCTACTGGGAGAGATCACCGAAGGGGAGCTAAGCTCGCTGACCAGTTTTCTTGAAGAGGAGTCCGCCGAGGATCGGGATTACTATATCACGACCGACACCATCGACTATCTGGAAACAAATGGCGCCGACGCTGCACTAATCGCCCTCCTGCGCAAGGCGATTGGCGCCGAAGAAGGCGTCGAAATTCGCTGGGGACGCGCATAACCTCTGACTCACTGCCAAGTGAGCGCCATCACATTCTCAACAAGGAGTCAAGCCATGTCCGACCTGAAAGCCCAATTTGAGCAAGCAGCACGCGAGTCTACCGAACTGCCGCAGCGCCCCGACAATCAAACCTTGCTGCAGTTGTACGCTCTGTACAAACAAGCCACCGTTGGAGACGTGAACACCAAACGCCCAGGTATGACCGATTTCGTCGGTCGCGCCAAGTGGGATGCCTGGGAGAAACTCAAGGGGCAGAGCATCGAGCAAGCAATGCAGGCATACATCGATCTCGTGAATCAATTGAAAGGGTAGTCCAGACAACGCTGGAGCATTCGATGGCGCAAGTGTTGCGTGTTCCGTGTTGCCGTGTCCCGTCTGGCTTTATAGGAGATACAACTTATGCAACGTGTCTGGCTTATTGGGCTGTCAGTCCTGCTGGCAGCACTGTTAATGTTTGGTTGTGCGCCCGTAGTCGACCTGAGCAATCAGTCAGTGACGCTGGCAAACGGCGTAGTTGGCACGCTTAACCGCCCTGCTGGCGCTGACAGTGCTCCGGTCGTCTTGATGCTGCACGGCTTTGGCAGCTCGAAAGATGAAGTTGGCGGCATGTATGCCCGGTTGGCCGATGCGCTTGCCCAACGCGGCATAGGCTCGCTGCGCATCGACTTCCGCGGCTTTGGCAAGAGTGACGGCGATACAGGCGCCACAACGGTGGGCGCCCAGGTCGAAGACGCCGTCGCAGCCTATGAGTACCTGGCCAACCTGGATTGGGTCGATCCACAACGCATCGGCGTGATCGGCTTCAGCCTCGGTGGAGGCGTGGCAACAATTGCGGCGGCAGAGCACCCTGACTTCTTCAAGTCGATGGTCACCTGGTCGTCGGTGGGCGACATGACGCCAGATTTCATCGACTCGTTGGGGCAGGAGGCATTCGACACTGCGGCGGAAAAAGGCGTGGTGGGGCTTGACCTGGGTTGGCGCACCATTGTCCTGAAGCAAGATTTCTTCGAGAGCCTGGCGCAGTATGATCTGGCGCAACTGATCACTGCCTACCCCGGCGCCTATCTTGCCATTGCAGGCGATCAGGACTTCTCGGCGGCATATGCTCCCAGCTTTGTTGAAAGCGCCCAGGCTGATCCCAAAGCCGTCTGGATTGTGCCCGGCGGCGACCACATCTTCGGAGTGCTGACCGATGACCAGACGATGGCCGACAGCGTCATCGAACGCACTGCACAGTGGTTTGCAGAGACGCTGTAAGCCTTCAGTGGCAGATGGGGCATTCAGTGCCCGCTGTGGTTCAAGTTGAAGAAATGGTGCGAGTCATCGTCTCCGGCGTGACGTCCCCTTGTCACAAGCTCCCGTGTCATTCGGAGACGATGACTTGCACTGCCAACGCTTACCCCCAAACGCGAGGTAGATTCGTTCCATCATCTGACGGTTGCCAGAGACAAGCAAGCACAGTATTCTAGACATTGTGGCTCACCCGTACAGCCACATTAAGGACTTTCCCGACACCTGAAAATCTTAGCAATGACACAGTCCATCTATCATGGACTATGCAATGGCACACCGACGCGGAGTACAGTATCAATGATCAAGAGCACCCCCACAAGACACAGCCAGCAACTCCTAACCGGAGCAGCTTCTGCCCTGACGCCAGACGGACAAGTGGCGCAACGCATTGTGGAGCAGTTGATTGATGAAGGCCTGATCGACGCAACCCAGGCAGAAAGCGTACTGGTAGGGTTGGCAGGTGGAGCAGCGCGCAGCGCTGATTGGCGCTTTGTCGCTGAAACAGCAATGACGATGGAGGTATCAAATGCCGCCGTTGCGGGTTGAGCGCCTGACGCTGAAGTACTTTCGCGGCAGTTGTAAACCGGTGACCTTTGAATTCGCCAGAGACAAGAACATCGTCCTACTCTTTGGCGAGAACGGTTCCGGCAAATCCACGATAGCTGATGCGCTGGACTTTGTCTGCAACGGTGAATTTGGCTCTCTGCGCGACCACAACGGTGCAACCCCCCGCACCCACGTCGTATCGGTGGACGCCTCGCCTGCAAAGATGGAAGTTGAACTCGTTTGTAGTGGTCAAACCTGGCGCGCCAACCTGCAGGACGGCAAACCCAACATATCACCAGACAACGCACCACCTGCATTCGTTCTGCGCCGCGCTAATATCGCGCGCGTCATGGACGCGACGCCTAGCGAGCGGTACAAGGCGCTGCAGGCGTTTATCACCGTGCCCAAGGTGGAGCGCTCCGAGGGTGAACTGCGCCGCGCTGTGAAGGAAGTGAATGATGAAGTTGACCAATCACTCACTGCGCGTCGACTCGCTGAAGAGGCGTTGACGCGCTTCTGGCAGGCAGAAGGCTGCCCCAATAACTCACCCATCGACTGGGCAATCCAACAGACACGTGAAGACACCGCCAGCTTGAGCCAACGGCTGACGACGATACGCAACTTGCTCGATCAGCTGGCCCGGCTGGCGGACGCGTGCACCCAGGTGACTGATGCTCATCAGCAACTGCTAGAGGCCCAGACGCAAGCTGTTGCGGCACAAGCTGAACTCCAGCAGGTGCAAGAGCAGGTGACAGGCGCAAATGAAGCATTGGTGGCTGTGCTCGAAGAAGCTGAGCGCTATATTGCCGGCAGACAAGGGGGGCTACAGCATTGCCCGGTGTGCGGAAAGCCTGAACAGAGTGCAGTTCTGGCAGCACGCATCGCAGATGAATTGCAGCGCCTGAGCACACTAAAAAAGCGTCGCGATGCCAGCATACGCGCCATGCAAGCCGTCGAACAAGCCAGGAGCATCTTTGAGACAGCGCGCCGCCACTTGCGCCAGCACGCCGATGCATTCGTACTGGCGTATCAGAATGCGCCAAAGGCGTTGACTGCGCCACTGGCTGATCTTGCCACCATTCTCACCAGCCCTGGCGGGACAACGGTCAGGCAGGTCACCGGCGTCATCCGCGCGTCGATGGCACACTGTGCAACATTGCAGGCAGCGCTAGATGCCGACCAAAAGACGCTCAACCAGTTGAACGCCATCAAGAGCCATCTCCGACTGTTAGTAGCCAACGACACGGAGCTTCGCGAGCGGCAACGCCTCGCAATCCATTTGAAACGCATGTTGGAGGTAGTCGAACGTGAGCGCAAACGGTATGTCAGTGAACTAATAGACAGCATCGCGGCGAGCGTGGCTGCACTCTACGCCCGCATCCACCCAAACGAACCGCTGGGACATCCTTCTTTTCACGTGAAGGCCCATACGACAGGCTCGCTGGAGTTGAAAGCCAACTTCGGCGACAAGTCTGACGTGCCGCCGGGCGCTTACTACAGCGAAGCGCACTTGGACACACTGGGACTCTGTGTTTACCTGGCGCTTGCCAAGCATTCCAGCGCTGGCAACGCCCTCGTCGTTATGGATGACGTGCTCACTTCAGTAGACGACGCGCACCTTGATCGGATCATTGATCTGCTGGCCGATGAAGCGCCGAATTTCGGACACATGATCATTACCACGCACTCACGCGCGTGGTGCGACCGTATGCGCGCCGCCAAAGGAACCCAGGTCGACTTAATTGAACTGTACGGATGGAGTCTGGAGGAAGGCATCCGGCATGGCCGCAGCCCATTCCTGATGAAAGAACTACGGACGGCAGCGCCAAACAACTAAAAACCTCCTCAACTCGCCGCTTACAGCTTGTTGACAGAGGTTTCCATGTCGAGGGTATTGCTCCCCCCAATTGTATCTTATAGGTGACTCACCTAGGACTTGAACCTAGAACCCGCTGATTAAGAGTCAGCTGCTCTGCCAATTGAGCTAGTGAGCCGTAACACAAGTTACATCCTCAATATACCAGAACTGCCAGCATAGCGCAAAATCTGCTGACGATCTTTTGCACATCTTCAGAGTCAACCCCATCCCCCTGAGCCTCTATGAGCCACAAGGCTTGACTGCGTTTGCCAGAGCCCTCATCGACTTGATGAGAGAATGAAACAAAGTGACGCCTATCGCCGTCACCGGTGCAAGCGATGAGCGAGTGACGGTCTTGCTGTGCGCTGGTGCACAGGCTGGCTGTCGTCGCCGATGCAGCAAAGGATTGTTGGGCACAGTATGCTTCACGTACAACGAAGGACAGCGTAGGCAGACGGTCTGAATCGCTTGTCGAACGCGTCAAACACGCAGAGATCAAACACAGTACACTCAGGGTGCGGTGCAGAAGTACTGCCCGACACGGGAAGGAGCCAAATCATGATTCGCAAACTGTTCTTCATCGCCACCACCACCATCCTGATCTTGTCCCTCTTTGCGGGCATCGTCAGCGCGCTGGATACACAGGCGGGCGTCGCAGTCAAGACCGATGCAGTCAAGGCGAATCTTGAGAATGTGCGCGCCTACGCCGCCGCTGCCCAAAGCGCGGGCTTGAACTACGCTGTCGATGGCGGCGCACTCTATAGCGGTCGCCCTGGTGAGTGGCGCAAGGTTGCCACACCGGATGGCGTGATCGTCGGCGCCGTCGCAGTGGATAGCAGCCGCCCTGGCCGACTCTACATTGGGGCAGCCAACGAACTGGCAATTTACCGCACGGACGGCAACCAGAAATGGCTGCGCGTACCGCTGAGCAACGATTACGTGGGCGGCGTGACCAGCCTGGCGCTAGACAAAGCCAGCCGCCTACTCTACGTCGGCACCGACACAGCAGGCGTCTTTCGGCTGCGCGATGTCGGCGCCAGTATGCTTGCTGGCGGCCATGTCGCACTGAGTGAGCCGGTCCTGCAGGTCGCCACCGATAGCTCCGGCGCCGGGCTGGTCTTTGCTCGCACACCCAGCACGCTCTATCACGGCGAAAACATGGGACTGAACTGGAATGCCGTTGAGAACCTGGGCAGCACGCCAACCGCGCTGGCAGTGGTCAATCGCTATCCGGCGACGGTCTACGTTGGCACTGCTGATCGCGGTCTGCTGACTAGCCAGGATGGCGCCGCCTGGAGCATGGCGAATGACGGCCTGGCTTTCGTGCCTGGCTCTCGCCTCAGCATCGACGCCATTGCCGCCGACCCGGCGCAGCTCGATGTGCTCTACGTGGCCACAAGCTATCTCTATGGGACGACGACAGTGCATCAGTCTCCCGCCGGCATCCAGCAGACAACTAACGGCGGCGCCACCTGGCAGACGCTACAACGTCAGGTTGACGCTCCCGTGGCGGAACTGCTGCCTGTTGCCGGACAGACAGGCGCCGTCTACGCACTGACGTTGGCGAGCCGCCAGCCGCTGCCCATCGGCGCTGCGCCTGCCCTGGTCGAGCCTGCGCAGGTTGTCACCGCCATCGCCAGCAACGAGAGCATCCCCACAACGACGGTGGCTGCCTGGTTGATTGCAGTGTTGGCCGCGCTGGCGCTGGGTTACGCACTAATGAGCGACCTGCGCAGCAAGACAGCGAAGCCGGCGCCCGCCACGGTCGCCCTACGCGCCGGTCAACGCTAGTGCGATGGCGTATGTTTCATGGCGAAAACGCACCACGAAACACACCCCCCCTTCAACAGCTTGGCAGTACAAGCCTCTTCCACCCGGAAGGGGCTTGCATTATTATTGGCAAAGTGCACTTTGTTAACATTGCCTTGACACAGCGATAATAGAAGCTCGCTATGATTCGGGTGTGGGCGTGTCTCGCCTACCTGCATTGCCGCGTCTAGGACAAGACGCAAACCAGGAAAAGGAAACCGATGAAACCGCGTGAACATTTCGACCGTGAATTGCAGCAATTGAGCGACTCGATCATGCTGATGGCGAGCCGGGTCGAAGAGGAGCTGTCCATCGTACTGGCAGCCTACGAAAGACTAGACCCAACGTTGGCTTCCGTCGTCAGCGACCTCGACCGTCAAGTCAACAAGATGCGCTTCGAGATCGAGGAACACTGTATCCTGCTGATTGCCAAACAGCAGCCAACCGCCCGCGACCTGCGTCTAATTATCGCCTCGCTGAACATGATCGTCGATCTAGAGCGGATGGGCGACCAGGCGAAAGGCGTTGCCAAGGCGCTACGCCACCTGCACGGACGTCCACGCGGTTCGCTGCCACCGGAAATTGCAGAGATGGGACGCACCGTCTTGGAAATGTTGCGCACTATTAAAGTCGCTTACGCCAACCGCGATATTCAGCTTGCCCAGCGGATTGCCAGGCAAGACGATGAAGTCGACAAGCTCTACGCGCGGGCGTTCACAACGGTCATGTATCAGCTGGCCAGTTCCGGTTCACCTGAAGAAGCCGAGAACGAATATGAGGTGCTCCGCATCGCTCGCGAGTTTGAACGCTTTGGCGACCTGATCACCAATGTGGCGGAACGTTTGATCTTCATCGTCACCGGCAGCATGGAAGAAGTGAATATCGAACCAGACGTAGCGCAAAACTGAGCGCCAAAACAGACCAAAACAGAGAGGAGGGGAGACAGGAAGTGCGCGCAAGCCACGAATGCCCCTGCATAGCTTACCCTTGAGCATTGGCCCTGTCTCTCACAACTCTCGCCAACTTGCCTCCCGTCGCTTTATGCCGCACGCCCTGCCTGGACTATAATGCTGCTCAATAAGTCCAAGCAGCTTGTGTCTCGCCTGTGTGACAGGCCACACGACCAGACAGGGTCAGTCAGCGCATGTCTACTTCGCAACCTGCAACTTCTACGCACTACGATCCCGTCGCCACGCGCGTGCGCGGTTTTGGCGCCACTGTCTTTGCCGAGTTCACAGCGCTGGCGAACGCCACCGGCGCAGTCAATTTGGGACAAGGCTTTCCCAACTTTGCCGCGCCTGATTTTGTTAAGGCAGCGGCGCAGCAGGCCATCGCCGCTGATCTAAACCAATATGCGCGCAGCGCCGGCCATCCGCGCCTGGTGCGCGCACTGGCCCAGGTGTATAGTCCGCTCTTTGGCCGCACCCTTGACCCGATGACAGAGATCGTTGTCACCGTCGGCGCAACGGAAGGCATCTTTGCCAGCGTCCAGGCGCTAGTCGATCCAGGCGATGAGGTCATCCTGATCGAACCCTTCTACGACAGCTACCCGGCTGCCGTGACCATGGCTGGCGGCGTTCCTGTCTACGTGCCCCTGCGCGCACCTGAGGGCGCCCGTAGCGCTGCCGCCTGGACGCTCGATCTTGATGAATTAACCGCCGCCATCACACCGCGCACCAAGCTACTCATCCTCAATACGCCGTCAAACCCGGTGGGCAAGGTCTTCAACCGCGCCGAGCTGAGCGCACTGGCCGAAATTGTCTGTCGCTTCAACCTGACCGTGCTCAGCGACGAAGTCTACGAATGGATGGTCTATCCACCCGCCGAGCATGTGCGCATCGCCACGCTGCCCGGCATGTGGGAGCGCACCGTGACGTTGGGCAGCGCCGGCAAGACCTTCTCCGTCACTGGCTGGAAGATCGGCTGGGCGATTGCCCCCCCACCCCTGGCGCACGCCATCCTCATGGCGCATCAATGGATTCCTTTCGCCGTCAGTACGCCCATGCAGGAAGCTATCGCGGTGGCGCTGGAGGAAAGCCAGCCGCGCAACTACTTCGCCTGGCTCAGCGCCATGTACCAGGCCAAGCGCGACTGTCTACTCGCAGTATTGACAGATGTCGGCTTGCCGCCGATGACCCCCGATGGCTCCTACTTCATCATTGTCGACACCGGGGCGCTGCCGATCGCGACGTCGCCTGGCGCGCGCCGCGATATTGCTGTCTGCCGCTGGCTCACACAAGAGATCGGCGTCGCCGCCATCCCGCCCAGCCCATTTTACAGCGCACCGCATCAATCCCTGACCGACAACCTGGCGCGCTTCACCTTCTGCAAGACCGATGAGACCCTGGACGAAGCCGCCCACCGTCTCCAAAGAATCAAATCAGTACACTAATCACGGCGCTGCACAGAAGCCGCGCTCACCGTTGCACGCGCCACAACTAGAATTCGGAGTCGTCACATGAAATTCGTGGTTACATCAGGCAACATCGCCAATCAAAACGCCGACTGCATTGTCGTCAATCTCTTCGAGGGCGTCACGCTGCCGGGTGGCGCCACCGGCGCCGTCGATGCAGCGCTGAACGGCATGATCTCCTCGCTGATCGCCGCTGGCGACATTGAGGGCAAGGCGGGCGCTACGACACTGCTCTACACCGCCGGCAAGTTGCCGGCAGCGCGCGTACTTGTCGTCGGGTTGGGCAAGGCGGAAAAATTCGACATTCACGCCGCGCGCAAGGCAGCAGCGGCGGTCTACAAAGCGCTGAGCAAAGTCAAGGGCGTCAAGCACTTTGCCACGATCGTTCATGGCGCCGGCATCGGTGGACAGGACGCCGCTGCAGCAGCCCAGGCGCTGGCGGAAGGCGCTCTGCTGGCAAGCTATCGCGCCCCCAACTACAAACGCGAGGCGCCCGAAAATGGCCCGGCGTTGTGTACGGTCGTCGAGTTCGACGCCAATCGCCTGGCGAGCATCGAAGCAGGCGTGCGGCGCGGCGAACGCATTGCGGCAGGCGTCAACCTGGCGCGTGATCTCTCCAACGAACCGCCGAATGTCCTTTACCCGGTCGCACTGGCGCGGCGGGCGCAGACGATGGCCGCTGACGCGGGTCTGCAGTGCACGATCCTGGGCGAAGAGGCGATGCGCGAGTTGGGCATGAACATCCTGCTGGCAGTCAGCCGTGGCAGCGCCAACGAAGCACAACTGATCGTGCTCGAACACGCGCCCGCCGGTCACGCAGAGGAGGCGCCGCTGGTGCTGGTCGGCAAGGGCATCACCTTCGACACCGGCGGCATCAGCATCAAACCCTCGGAGCGGATGGAGGAGATGAAGCACGACATGAGCGGCGCGGCGGCGGTGATCGGCGCCATGCAGGCAATTGCTCGGCTCGGCGTCCCGCGTCGCGTCATCGGCGTCGCCGCGTGCGTGGAGAACATGCCCGATGGCAACGCTTACCGCCCCGGTGACATCCTCACCGGCATGACTGGCAAGAGCACGGAGATTCTCAGCACCGACGCCGAGGGACGGCTGATCCTGGCGGATGCGCTGGCTTACGTGGCGCGCTACCAGCCGAAGGCGGTGGTCGACCTGGCGACGCTGACTGGCGCCATCGGCATTGCGCTGGGGCAGCAAGCAGCTGGCCTGTTCAGCAACAACGACGCGCTCCAGACGGCGCTGTTGGCCGCCTCGCAAGCCAGCGGTGAACGCCTGTGGCCGATGCCGATGTGGGATGAATACATGGAAGTGATCAAGAGCGATATGGCTGAAGTGAAGAACTCTGGCGGGCGCACCGGTGGCGTCTCGACAAGCGCCAAGTTCATCGAACATTTTACGGAAGGCTACGCATGGGCGCACCTCGACATCGCCAATGTCGCCTGGACGACGGCGGAGCGCGACGCGCTCACTCCGAAAGGCGCCACCGGTTTCGGCGTGCGTCTGCTGGTCGATCTGGCTGAAGCGTATTGAACAGGCACGAAGGAGAGACGCCGATGCACCCGCAGAGGACAACACCGCAACTCCATCGCCGCCGACTACGTCAGCATGGGGCATGGCTGGCGGGAATCGGCGCGCTGCTCCCACTTGTTGCCAACGCAGCACCAGCGCAGCAAGAAAGCGCCGCGTCGCCCAGCCTGTGGCCGCTGCTACTGACGCTGCTGGCAACTGCCTTTGCCATCGAGCGGCTGCTGGAACTACTCTGGAATTATCTGGAGTGGATTTTGCTCAACACGAAACGGCTGCACGCCACCGACCTGAAATCCTCGGCGTATGTGAAGTTCAAGAGCGGTACCTGCGTGTTGCTGGGCGCCATCGTCGGTGTCGGCGTGGCCGGGCTGTTCACGCTGCACCTGCTGGCCGCGCTGCAACCGCTGGCGTTGGGCTTTATCGGGCCGATCCCCGCCAGCTGGGATATTGTGTTGTCGGGGATCGTGGTCGGCGTGCTGGCAAAACCCATTCACGACAGCATCGGCATTCTGGCCGGGCTGCGCAACTTGCTCGACGGCGCGGCCGTGCGGCAGCGTGAGGAAGCCGGCGCCGCAATGGCAGACGGCGTGCTCAAATTGGCGCAAAGCGACGCGCAAAGCATGATCGAAGTGCCAGGCATGGGGCCGACGCGGCTCTCCGGCGCCTACGCCCCAGAAGACGCCGCCACGTCCGAGGACGCACCTACTGACAAATACATCGAGATTCTGCACAATCGCACCTCAATGTAGCCTGTGGAGCCATATGAGCCGATTTTTCTCCAGGTTCTCCCTGTGCCGCTGTGTCTCTACGTCAATGACGGGGAATCTTCAGACGGACTCTGACATCAAGCGCCTACGGGCGCCGCGAAAGCAAAGTGCACCTCTGTACGGATGACACGTTACGTTTGTCTGTGTGGACATGTGCTACATTGATGATAATTTCGGGTTGACGCATTGACTCATCCGTACAGAGAAGGCATCGTTCATGATCATTTATCCGGCAATCGATTTACGCCAGGGACGCTGTGTCCGTCTACGCCAGGGCGACCCCGCCGCCGAGACCGTCTTCGGCGACGACCCGGCGGCGATGGCGCAACACTGGGCCAGCCAGGGCGCTGAATGGCTACATATCGTCAACCTTGACGGCGCACTCTGCGCCACGCAGACGCAGCTGCATGCCTTGCATCGCCCCAACAATATTCGCATTCAGCATCCGGGACAACAGGCTGCGTTGACGCCAGAACAGGAGTTGGAACACGATCTGCCGATCAACCTGCGCCGGCTGCGCGACATTCGGCGCGCCGTTGCGCTCCCACTCCAATTTGGCGGCGGGCTGCGCACGCTCGACGACATTCAGCTGGCGTTGGAACTGGGCGCCGACCGCGTTGTATTAGGCACAGCGGCGATTGAAAATCCAGAGTTGGTCTCTGAGGCATTGCTGCGCTGGGGCGCAGATCGGATCGTCGTAGGCATCGATGCACGCGACGGCAAAGTGGCAACGCACGGTTGGCAAACCACCAGCAGTGTGGACGCTATCGAACTTGGACACCGGATGCAGGCATTGGGCGTCACACGCGTCGTCTACACCGACATCGGTCGAGACGGCATGTTGTCGGGCGTCAACATCGAGATGACCTCGCGCCTGGGCGATGTGACCGGTCTCAAGGTGATTGCCAGCGGTGGCGTCGCTGGCATCGGCGACATCGAGATTCTGAAGGCGCACGAACACTATAACATCGACGGCGTGATCGTCGGTCAAGCACTCTACACCGGTGCGCTCGATCTATCAGCGGCGATCCGTCTGGGTCATCAGCCGCTCACCCGGCGCAGTGCAGGATTGGTTCCCTTTCGCTGGACAGATGGCAAACCGGAGTTCCTGCTAATCTACAATCTCTTCTTCGAGCAATGGCAATTCCCGCGCGGCGGCGTGCATCGCAGCGAAGGCGACCTGGCCTGCGCCCGGCGCGAATTCGCCGAGGAGACAGGGCTGCCGGTGGTCAAAATTCACTCCGATTGCCGCGCGGAGCTACACTACACAGTGACGATTCGCGGCCACGACATTGCCCGCACCATCGTCTATTACCTGGCAGAAATTGGCCCGGGCGAAATTCGGCTCGGCCACGAGAACCACTGCGAAGCGCGTTGGGCATCGCCCCAGGAGACGTGGGAGCTACTCACCGAAACCTCGCCTGAACAGTTGCCCGCATTGGATGCCGCATTGGAGTTCCTCAACCATCCGCGCATATAATAGCGGCATGTTGGCAAAACGCATCATTCCTTGTCTAGATGTAAAAGATGGTCGCGTCGTCAAGGGCGTCAACTTTGTCGATCTGATCGATGCGGGCGACCCGGTGGCGCAGGCGCAAGTCTATGATCGCGAAGGCGCCGATGAACTGGTCTTTCTCGACATCACCGCCACGCATGAGGCGCGCGACATCGTCATTGACATGGTGCGCCGCGTGGCCGATTGCGTCTTCATCCCCTTCACGGTGGGCGGCGGCATCCGCACCGTCGATGACATGCGCGCGATTCTGCTTGCGGGCGCCGACAAGGTCAGCATCAACAGCGCGGCCGTGAAGAATCCGGCGCTGATCACCGAAGCGGCGACGCGCTTTGGCAGCCAGTGCATCGTCGTGGCGATCGACGCGCGGCGACGGCAGAGCGATGATCTGGCTGCGCGTGGGCCGGGGTGGGATGTCTACGTCAGCGGTGGACGCATCAACACCGGTCTCGACGCAATTGCCTGGGCGCAGGAGGTGGAGCGCCGCGGCGCGGGTGAAATCCTGCTCACATCGATGGATGGCGATGGCACCAAAGAAGGCTACGACATCGAGCTCACGCGCGCCATCAGTGACGCCGTGTCGATTCCCGTGATCGCAAGCGGCGGCGCCGGTCGCCTCGAACATTTCCAGCAAGCCTTAACCGAAGGCGGCGCAGCGGCAGCGTTGGCGGCCAGCCTCTTTCACTTTCGCGAACTGCGTATTATGACAATCAAAGAACATCTGCGGGCAGCGGGTGTGCCGGTGCGCTTCCCGCTGGCGGAGGAAGATCACGATGCATAGCGCCAGCGATGAGACCCCGCAGACAACACCACAGATTCGCTTCGACGCCGCCGGGCTGATCCCGGCGATCGTGCAAGATGTACACACGCGCCAGGTGTTGACGCTGGCGTGGATGAACGCCGAGAGTTTGCGCCGTACGCTAGAATTGGGCGAGACAGTTTTCTGGAGCCGGAGTCGCCAGGAGTTCTGGCACAAGGGCGCCACTAGCGGCAACGTGCAACGCGTCGTCGCCATTCATCTTGATTGCGACGGCGATGCGTTGCTGATCGAAGTGGAGCCGGCTGGCCCGGCCTGTCACACTGGCGCCATCTCTTGTTTTTTTCAAGCAATTACGCCACATCGGGAAGGATCAGATTGATGTCCACGTTGCAGAGTTTAGCCGCCACAATTCAAGAGCGCAGAGAACACCCACGCCCCAACTCCTACACGGCGACGCTCTTTGCCAAAGGTGAAAATGAAATTCTCAAGAAGATGGGTGAGGAAGCGGTCGAAGTGATCATCGCCGCCAAAGGTGAAACCGACGAGCGCGTGATCTATGAGCTGGCAGACTTTGTTTATCACACGCTCGTCTTCCTCAATTTGCGCGGGCTGACGTGGGAAGATGTCGAAGCCGAGCTGGCGCGACGTTTTGCCTGACCTGCAGGAAGAGAGACATCCGTGCCCAAGTCCTTCACACCCGGCGTCACTGCACCGACCATTACCGAACCGGTGCGCTGGTATCTGTACCAGGGCGACCGTCTGATCGTAGACGAGCGCGCTGGCGCACCAACCATCCCAACCGCCATCCATGCCGCTGACCTGGGATTAACCGTGCTGCATACCCAGTATCTCGGCGTCTATTGCGATGGTGTGTCCATGCACTGTTTTTCCGGTCTCGCGTCCGAGGCAACGCCGCTGCCGTTAGGCTATGCTGCCCGCGACCTTCGCTCTCTCTTTGAGCATTTCGACGATTTCGAGATCGGTGTGGCGGGCCGCGCCAAACAGATTGCCCACTGGGAGCGCGATCACCGGTTCTGTGGTCGCTGTGGCGCGGCCACAGAACCGGTGCAGGGTGAACGCGCCCGACGCTGTCCAGCTTGCGGATTGAGCAACTACCCGCGCATCGCGCCAGCGATTATCGTTGCTGTCACACAGCACGCCGCCGATGGCCCGCGCATCTTGCTGGCGCGCAATCATCGCTTCCCAGCCGGGCGCTACAGCGTCATCGCCGGCTTTGTCGAGGCAGGGGAAACGCTGGAAGAGTGTGTTCGGCGAGAGGTGGGTGAGGAAACGGGTGTACAGATCACCAATATCCGTTATTTCGGGAACCAGCCCTGGCCATTCCCCAACTCATTGATGATCGGTTTCACGGCTGAATACGCGGGCGGTGAAATCGCGTTGGGCGACGACGAGATCGCCGATGCCCAGTGGTTTGCACCCGACGCGCTGCCCCTTTTGCCGCCGAAGATCAGCATTGCCCGCAAGCTGATCGACGATTTCGTTGCCCGCCACACGCCAGGCGCGACGCCGGTGGGCGCCTGGTAGCTACTTCACCGTCAACGATTTGTCAGCAAACCATGACGACAAACGGGAATCAATCGGGTATGCTTATCGTCACAAAGGCGGTGTCACTGATGCACGCCAACTTCATTTCATTCTCTGACAGCTGAAATAGGCTCAATCGCATGTTCTCTCCTGGAAATCGTTGGCGTGACAGTAGCATCCTGGTCTTGCTGGTGGCAGCGCTCGGTGTGTTGGGCTGGTGGTTTAGTGCACCGCTTAGCGCCGTACTAGACGCAGCCGGAGACATCCGCACCTGGATCATCAGCTTCGGACCGTTGGCGCCGATGGCCTATGTCGCGTTCTACGCGGCGCAGATTCTGATCGCACCCTTGCCAGGCAGTTTCCTCTCAGTGCTCGGCGCTTATCTGTTTGGTTTCGGCAGCGGATTGGTCTTGAGCCTGCTCGGTGTGTCGCTTGGCGTGATGTTGGCATTGCTGATCGGGCGTAAATTGGGACGTCCCGCGTTAGAGCGCTTTTTTGATCGCAGTGATCTGATCCGCTGGGAACGCAAATTGCGCCTGCGCTCGCCTTTGATCTGGTTCGTGCTCTTTCTGTTTCCGATGCCCGATCTAGTAATCTACGTGGCTGGCATGGGGACGACCCCGCTGCGTTGGCTGGCGCCGGCGATCTTGCTAGCGCGCGGCATCGGTATTTTGGTCGGGAGCAGCGTCGGCACGGCGACGGCGCATCTACCTCCATCGCTAGTGCTGTTGCAGTGGTTGTTGTTGTTGGCGTTAGGCGGATTAGCTTATCGATTCCAACGTCCGCTGCGTTACCTCTTGTTGACGAATCTGCGCCGCACGCGGCGCATAGTGCGCAGTTTGTTTCGGACGCCACTCAGCACCCCGGCTGAGTAAGTGCACTGAATGATTGCACGACAGCAGTTGCATCTCAGCAGCCCAGTCCCTCAAAAAGAGTGAGCTGCTGAGGCATCGTTGCGAATTTATGAGTTCAGACCGAACAAATTTCCAGAAGCCGAGCGTGACTGATCTACAGCAATGAATCCTTAAGAGTCATCCCCTTCGGCAGGTTGTCAGCCCAGATGCCACCCTGCGGCAGGTTGTCAGCCCAGATGCCACCCTGCGGCAGGTTGTCAGCCCAGATGCCACCCTGCGGCAGGTTGTCAGCCCAGATGCCGCCCTTCGGCAGGTTGTCCGCCCAGATGCCGCCCTTCGGCAGGTTGTCAGCCCAGATGCCACCCTTCGGCAGGTTGTCAGCCCAGATGCCGCCCTTCGGCAGGTTGTCAGCCCAGGTGCCGCCCTTCGGCAGGTTGTCTGCCCAGATGCCGCCCTTCGGCAGGTTGTCCGCCCAGATGCCACCCTTCGGCAGGTTGTCCGC